>Ga0255758_10000623_pt1 | contig 39155 bp, 34 predicted proteins | sample 011ome_24_FD_179958 | JGI IMG/M metagenome (GOLD analysis project Ga0255758, IMG submission 179958) | Coastal salt marsh microbial communities from the Groves Creek Marsh, Skidaway Island, Georgia - 011513CT metaG (version 2) | ecosystem: Environmental > Aquatic > Marine > Intertidal zone >... | reverse complement strand
CTGGTACGGTCGACACAACTACAGTAGGAACTTATACAATAACATACTCTGCTACAGATGCTGAAGGAAACGAAGGAACTGCTACAAGAACGGTTACAGTTGTTGATACAACTGCACCTGTAATTACTGTTCTAAGTGGAACCGATACGGTTGAAATGGGAAGCACATGGACTGATGCTGGTGCAACTGCTGATGGTGGTGAAACCGTTACAAGCTCTGGTACGGTCGACACAACTACAGTAGGAACTTATACAATAACATACTCTGCTACAGATGCTGAAGGAAACGAAGGAACTGCTACAAGAACGGTTACAGTTGTTGATACAACTGCACCTGTAATTACAGGAACAAAAAATTACAAAGTATTTGAAAATATTTCTAATTTAATACTTGGTTCTTATAGTACAGAGGAAGGTGTTGATTTATTGATTTCAGGTGATGATGTTGGAGCAATAATATTAAATAATAACAATCTAGCATTTTCTGAGGTTCCAGATTATGAGAATCCTACAGATAATGATTCAGACAATATTTATAGAGTAATTCTTTCTGCTACTGATAATTTTGAAAATACCACTCAAATTGAAATAATAATTGAAGTTCAAGATGTTGATGAGATTGGACCGGTTATTAGCGGAAGTGAATTAATAACTGTTACTGAAAATATTAAAAACCTTAATATTGCTTCATTTACTGCAAATGAGTCAGTTACTTGGGGACTTTTAGGTGATGATAAGGATTTATTTGAAATTAGATCAAATGGAAAACTGTTATTTTTAGAATCACCAGATTATGAAAATCCTACTGATTCAGATGTTGATAATGATTATAACTTAATAATTGCTGCTGTAGATAATCTTGAAAATTACAGTGAACTTAATATTGTTGTTACAGTAGAGGATGATGATGACACATCTCCACTTATTTCACTAAAAGGACCAAATCCTATCACAATTTCTCAGAATAGTGAATATAAAGAACCTGGTTATGTGGCAATAGATAATAAAGATGGAGATATATCCTCTAATGTAGTTGTAACAACTAATTTAGATGCTAAAACAGTTGGTGATTATACTATAGAGTACAATGTTTCTGATAATAAAGGAAATAAAGCTGATGCTGTAGTTAGAAATGTAAAAGTATCAGATCAAACAGCTCCAATAATTACAGGTGCTTCTTTACTTCAAGTATTGGAGAATACAAGTGATTTGTTTATTTCGAGTTATGTGTCAAATGAAGAGAATGCAATATGGGGAATAGTTGGAGATGATTCAAAATATTTTGAGTTTAAAGATGGTAAATTATCTTTTATTTCATCGCCAGATTTTGAGAACAGATTAGATTATGATAATAATAATATATACGATCTTACATTAACTTCAAAAGATGAGAAAAATAATATTGGATCATTATTTGTACAAATAGAAATTGAAGATGTTGATGAAATTCAACCTTTTGTTGAAGAGTTTAGTTCTAATAAAGATATACTTGTAGTTGATGAAACCGCTGTTCTTTCAATCAAATTTTCTGAGAAAATTAAAAATTTAGAAATAGAAGATTTTATAACTAATGCAGGACGTTTTGAAAACTTAAGAGGTTCTAATAAAAACTTTTTAATAGATTATATCCCTGAAAAATCTTTTGATGATTATGCTTCAATTGAAATAAAAGAGGATGCTTACGAAGATTTAGTAGAAAATAAAAATTTATCATTTATAGATTCCATTAGGGTTGATACTAGAGGGCCAGATGTTCAGATATTTCTACCTGATAGTAAAGAAAAAGGAATAAGAGACTCAATTGTAGTTTATAGAAATCAATTATTGCTATTCCAGTTAAAATTTAATGAAGCTCCAATTAAATTTAACCCTGATGATTTTGTTGTAGATATTGGAAGTTTATTAAGTATTCAAGTTGAAGATGAAAATGATCCAACATTATACTCAGGTGTATATTATCCTCCTAATGATTCTATAGTAGGTCAAGCAACCTTAACCATTCCTAAATTTTCTCTGACAGACCAATCCGGAAATAAGAATCTTCAACCTAGATCAGTTCAATTTAGTGTTGATACTTCAACTCCTCCTGAGGTTAGTGAAATTTTTGAAATTAAAGAAGAAGGTGATTTAACATCAAGGGTTATTGGTGCTGATTATGTAGTATCCAAAAACTTTAAGTATGAGCTTAAAACACCTCCGAATCCTATTTTAAATGAAAGAGATTTTGCAATTAAGACAGATACTATAGTAATATTACCAGGTCGAAGTAGTAAGGATACTAATAATCCTGGAAAATTAACATTTAGAGAAGATGGTTCTTATGATTTTGTTCCAGATAAAAATTTCTACGGAGATGTTTTATTTCAATATTATATAGTCACTGACTCTACTCAAACTGGTAAAAATGAAAAATTTGGTCCAATCACTGTAGATATTAAAATTAAAGAAATTTCTGACGAAGATGGTATACCAACTATTCTAGAGGAAATGTATTCTACAAATGATATTGACGGAGATGGAGTTCCCGATAGAAAAGCTGATCATATTGTGGCATTACCTATGAGAAGTGCTAAGGAATTTAATTCTGCTATGGAATGGGCTAATGACATTAATTCTGATGAGGAACCACCAAAGCCAGAGTCAATGGGAGCTATTGTTGTTGGTGATCCGAATAAAGGAAATAGTGATAATACTTTAAAATTAACTAATGTTTCAATTATTGAAAAACCTGAAGTTGATCCATATGAAACTCAAGGGTCCTATGTTCAAGATCCTATTGATTTTTCATTAAAACCAAAAGAAGGTGGTTTTATTGATTTAGATAATGATCCATCTAATGGAGTTCAAGTCAGATTAACAATAGATTTACCTGAACCTATCAAAGGTAAAAACTTTATGAAGATTGATTCAAATGGTAAATCATTTGAATATTTAGACGATCAAAATTTAGATACTTACGATGAAGGTGCCACATTAATTGATGAAGATGGAGATGGTTTTGTAGAGAAAGTTGTTTTAACAATAACAGATAATGGAATTGGTGATAACAATAAAGAATCTGGTATAATTGATGATCCGGGTGCAATAGCTACATTTATCCCTGTAATATTAAATGATACTATTGGTCCTTTTGAAGAAAACTATCTTTCAGAAAAAATATTGATTGATTTGTTTGATTCTAAAACAAAAATTGATAAGGACAGGGACTTACAAGAAATCTCATACAGACTTTCTGAATTAAATTCCTCTGAAATTTTAGAATCATTTAGAGTTAGTTCATCAACTGGCGAAATATATTCAGATAATAATAATCTTTGGGATTTTGAGTCTTATGTTGATAGTTTAGGTCAATCTTCTTTCAAAGTTATTGTTGAGGCTAGTGATGAGGATGATAATGTTGACTTGTCATTAATTACAATTGAATTATTAAATATTAATGAACCTCCAGAAATTATTAACGAATCATCTTATAATTATGATGAAAATCTTCCAGTCGCACAATCAGTATTTAATGTATTAACAAAAGAGGATTACGATGATAATCATACCTACAGAATTAAGTCTGAATTAGATTTTAATTCATTCACAATTGATAGTCTTTCAGGAAAAGTATTTTTTAAAGAATCTCCTGATTATGAAACTAAATCAGAATACAAGTTAGTTGTTGTTTCTAAAGATTCTTTTGATGATATTGATGAAAAAGAGATTGATATATTGATTAATGATATTGATGAAATATCTCCTGTTATAAAAGGAACTTACAGTTTCTCATATGATGAAAATGCAACTCAGAATATTAGTCTAGGTCAGATAATTGCAACTGATAATGTAGGTGTAACAGGATTTAGATTGATAGAAATTGATAGTATAACAAATGATTATTTGAAAGTTGATAATACAGGTAATTTACTTCTTTTAGTTGAAAATAATGATTTCCCAACCTATCTTAACGACTTTGAAACAATTCCGAATAAAGTATCTAGAAAAATATATGCATATGACTTAATGGAAAACAAGTCAGAAATAGTAACATTTAATATTAATGTTATTGATGTAAATGAGGATCAAGATTTTGATGGTATATTAGATAATGATGATAACTGCCCACTAACTCCAAATCCAGACCAATTAGATACGGATGGTGATGGAATTGGTGATGTCTGTGATCCAGATGATGATAATGATGGTGTTTTAGATGATGATGATAATTGTCAATTAACTTCAAATTCTGATCAATTAGATACGGATGGTGATGGAATTGGTGATGTCTGTGATCCAGATGATGATAACGATGGTATTCTTGATGGTGAAGATAATTGTTCTATCTACTTTAATCCAGACCAATTAGATACGGATGGTGATGGAATTGGTGATGTCTGTGATCCAGATGATGATAATGATGGTGTTTTAGATAATGTTGATAATTGTAGATTAACTCCAAACTCTGATCAGAATGATACAGATGGTGATTTTATTGGTGATGTTTGTGATATTGATGATGATAATGATGAATGGTCTGATGAGTACGAAAAAACAACAAGTTTTACAGATCCTCTCAAGTTTGATACTGATGGAGATGGAGAAAGTGATAGTGAAGAAGGAAATATTGATACAGATAAAGATGGTATTATTGATCCATTAGAATCAGATATTTTAGATTCTGATAATGATGGTGTGGTTAATGAATTTGATGTAGGAAATGATGATCCATACTCTGATAGTGATTATGATGGTTATCATGATCTTGAAGAGACTGAAGATTTACAGATAACTGGAAGACCTGACATTGTTCATCCGTTAGATAAAACTAAATTTCCACCCCTTGATAATGATAATGATTTCTCATGTGATTGGCATGATCATGATGATGATAATGATTTGCTTTCTGATGAATTAGAGTTTGAGTACGGAACAGATCCTTTTGAAATTGATACGGATATTGATGGGGTTGATGATTATATTGAAATACAAGATGGAACAGATCCTTTAAACCCATGTTCACTTGAAATTAAAAACCAAAACGTTGAGTCAAGTATTTTATTGTGGAATAATGAAGATTGCGATGGTGATGGTGTTTACAACATTTATGAACTAGATTTAGATACTGACAATGATGGTAATAAAAATTTTATTGACAACGACGACGATGGAGATAATTTATTAACTCAAGATGAAAATCCAGATCCAAATTATGACGGTAATCCAGATGATGCTTTTGACTCTGATTTTAATGGTGTTCCTGACTTCTTACAATTCAATAATTTTAGCTTTGATGTTGATGATGAATTAGAAATTTTTAATGCTATTTCACCTAATGGTGATGGATTAAATGATATAATGATTATTAGAAATATAGAGATGTACCCTGAAAATGAGCTATATATTTTTAATAGATGGAGTCAAACTGTTTATAATACAATTAATTACGGCTCAAGTGGTAATCTATTTGACGGTAGACATCAACAAACTAAAAGAGTATTGCCAGTTGGTACCTATTTTTATGTTTTTACTTATAAAAATAATAAAGGTATTATTGTTACAAGAAAAGGATATTTATATATTAATAATTAATTATGAAAAAATTTTTTATAATTCTTTTTTTTTCCTTTAAAATATTTTCACAACAAGAGGGAATGTTTACTCAATATATGGTAAACCCTTCATTTTTCAACCCTGCATACACTGTAACTAAAAATTCTCCATCATTTTATATCCAACAACGTCAGCAATGGGATGAATTAGAAGGATCTCCTAAAACAGATTTTTTTAGTTATCAGCATCCTTCAATATTTGAAAACCTTGGATTTGGATTAAATATTATTAATGATAAATTAGGTCCAGTCAATGAGTTTAATGCTTCTATTGACTTTTCAACGTTAGTTAGAGTTAGTGATAAATGGAATACATCAGTTGGTTTAAAATTAAGTTACAATAATTTAAGTGTAAATTTTAATTTATTGAATATTTATAACCCTACAGACCCATATTTTCAATCAAATATTGAAAACCTTTCTTATTTTAACATTGGAATTGGATTTTTTATTCACAATGAAACTACATACTTTGGTTTCTCATCTCCAAGTATTTTAAAACAAAATTATTTCGAAAACGATAGTTTTCTTTACAAAGCTTCAGATGAACAACATTATTATTTAACAGCTGGTCATGTTATAAATTTATCTGTAAATATTAAACTTAAACCATCATTCATAATTAGACATGTTTCAGATCTTCCAATGCAATATGATTTATCTTTAAATACTTTTTTTTATGATAAATTTATTTTGGGAACTTCTTACAGGTTAAATTCATCATTAAGTGCTATGGCAGGCTTTTATTTATCAAAATCGTTACTTATTGGTTATAGTCATGATTCTGAAACCAATAGATTAAAAAATTTTGCAGGAAATAACAGTGAGTTTTTCTTGAAATGGGAAATTAGACCTAAAGAAATCATTAATCCAAGATTTTTCTAATGGTAAAACAAATTTTTTTAATATCTGTAATTTTATTTTCTCAGTTTTTAATATCTCAAAACAAAAGCTTGAGAATTGCAAATCAAGAATATTTGAAAAGTAATTATAGTGAAGTAATTGATAGGTATAACAAAATAAAAAGAACAAGATATGCTCTTCAGTTTTCTGATTATTTGAAATTAGCTCATAGTTATTACAATATAGGAGATTATTTAAATTCAAAAATTCATTATGACAAAGCTTTTAAAAAAAGAACCATAACCACTGAAAATCATATTTTTAATTATTTACACTTAAGTTTGGTTTTCAATGATTCTATAAATTATAAAAAGATGTCTGAAAAATATAATATTTCAGAAAATACAATTGATCGATATTTAAATACAACTAATTCTGATTTTTTAATTGATAGTTTAAAAGTAGTTGATTCATTATTTAATAAATTCAATTATTTTCAAAAAGATGATAATGAATACGCCCAAACAATTCAAAATGGTTATACAAAAAATTTATTTAAATCCAAAGATTCCTATGATTTCAAACTTATGTTTGATTTTGATTTTGATATTAACGAAGGTCAATTTGCTTTTACTAAAAAACCTAATGAATTGTTATTAACTCTCAATGAAAATAATGGAAAAAAAATAATTTATTCTAATAGGAAATCTCTCTTGAAAATATATAAGTTTATTCAAAAAGACAGTTTAAATTATTTTTTAGATCTTATTTCACTCAATCAAAAAAAATATAATTTTTCTAACCCAGTGTTTTCTAACGATTTTAAAAGATTGTATTTTGTATCTGATATGAAGGGAGGTTACGGATCGACTGACATATATTTTGTGGATATAAATAATGATGATACTTTTTCAGAAATTAAAAATCTAGGACCAAGAATTAATACTAGTAGTAGAGAAGGTTATATTTCAATTGACTCATATAATAATCTTTACTTTTCTTCAAATGGACACTCAGGTTATGGTGGTTTAGATATATATAAAGTTAATTTAAACGATAAAAACTCTTTTCCAGTAAATATTGGATCCAAAATTAATTCCAATTTTGATGAATTTTTCTTTAATGTAGGTGATGAAAATATTTACTATTCATCAAATAGAAATGGAGAAGATAAAACATATGTTTTAAATTACAATCTTTTAGAAATCGATGAAATAAAAGCAGAAGTTGTAATTGATAACAATAAGCCTGTTTTTGAAAATAATTTTTTGAATAAAAAAGTTGAATTTTTGGATACTTTAGAGATTAAAGAAATAAAAAAAATAAAAACTAATAAATTTGATGATTATAATAAATCAAATTCTGATTTAGTAGTAGCTGAAAAAAAGAAGTATTTAGTTAAATCTATACCATCACAAACAAAAATTAAAGTTTTTCACGTTATTTTAGGTTCGTTTTTAAAAGTTAAAGATGCTGATAATCTTAAGGAAAATCTTTCAAAAAAATATAATCTAAATCCTAAAGTTTTAGAAAAAACTAAATTAGGTTTTAATAGAGTAAGTATCAAAAATTTTACTTCATTTAAAGAAGCTAAAAACGAAGTTGAAAAGTATATTGAGTTAGGTTACTTAGATGCTTGGATAGCTGTTTACTAAAATAAAAAACCTCTTAAAAGAAGAGGTTTTTTTGTCGGGGTGGCAGGATTCGAACCTGCGACCTCCGCGTCCCAAACGCGGCGCGATAACCGGGCTACGCTACACCCCGAAATTAGCCAGCAAATATAGGATTATTTCAAAAATCATCAAATATTAATTAACAATATTGGATATTATTTTTTGATGATAACTTTTTTAACTTTTGTTAATAGTCAATAGTCAAAAATTATAAATTTATATTATAAAAATTATATATGTCATTAGAAAAAATTAAAACTCTAATAATAGGTTCTGGACCTGCTGGATATACTGCTGCAATTTACGCATCGAGAGCTGATTTAAAACCCGTTTTGTATACCGGGATGGAACCAGGCGGTCAATTAACTACAACAACTGAGGTTGATAATTTTCCTGGTTATCCTGACGGGGTGGATGGACCTACTATGATGGTTGAATTACAAAAACAAGCAGAAAGATTTGGTACTGATGTTAGAATTGGAATGGTAACATCAGTAAAATTTAACGATAATCCTGGTGGTGTTCATAAAGTAGTTGTTGATAATAAAACTGAAATCGAAGCAGAAAGTATTATTATTTCAACTGGTGCAACTGCAAAGTATTTAGGTATTCCGTCTGAACAAAGGTTGAGAGGGGGTGGTGTTTCTGCTTGTGCTGTATGTGATGGGTTTTTTTATAAAGGTCAAGATGTTGCAATTGTTGGAGGAGGGGATACTGCTGCTGAGGAAGCAACTTATTTATCTAATATATGTAAAAAAGTTACTATGATTGTTAGAAAAGGAGAGATGAGAGCTTCAAAAGCAATGCAGCATAGGGTAAATTCAAGAGAAAATATTAAAGTTTGTTATCATTCTGAAATAAAAGAAGTTTTAGGAAAGGATGTAGTTGAGGGAGTCAGTATTATTAACAATCAAACAAAAGAAGTCACAGATATTTCAGTAACAGGACTTTTTATAGCTATTGGACATAAACCTAATACCGATATTTTTAAAGACCAACTTGACATGGACGAATCGGGTTACGTAATAACAAAAGGAAAGTCAACTCATACCAACAAACCAGGTGTTTTTGCATCTGGTGATGTTCAAGATAAAGAATATAGACAAGCGGTTACCGCAGCTGGAACTGGATGCATGGCTGCTTTGGATGCTGAAAGATATTTAGCTGCCTTTGAATAACTAATATTATTAGTATATTTATACTAATTATGAACAAAATTTCTTTGTTTTTTCGAAACCAAATGTCTTTTTTTTGGCTTCCATCCGCGTGGTTATGTGGTGTGAGAGTGGATTCAATTGAAAACAATTCTTGTTCAGTTAGAGTTAAACACCGATGGATTAATAAAAATCCCTTTAATTCGCTTTTTTGGGCAGTACAAGGAATGGCTGCAGAAATGCCAGGTGGTTTACTTCTCAGTGAAAAAATTAAAAATAGTGGACATAATATTTCAATGCTTTTAATAGGCTCTACTTCAAATTTTACTAAAAAAGCTGTTGGAAAGATTTTATTCACATATGAAAATGGTCCTGACTTAGATAAGATGGTTAACGATGCAGTTGTAACTAAAGAAGCTCAAACATTAACTATTTTAACAAAAGGAATTGATCAAAATGGAGATGTTGTTTCTGAATTTACTTTTAAGTGGAGTATAAAGCTTAGATCAAAAAAATAATTATTAACATTTTATTTAGATTTAAAATGGTTTCTAATTATTAAATTAGTATAACAACTAAACTATGTCTAGATCAATTTATAATTACACAATAGAAGTTTTAAAAAAAGTAAGCTTCAATCCTAAACTCTTTAATAAAGAATTGGCAAAAGCATCTAAGATATTGTTGCCTCACGAATACAACGAACTAATGATTTGGGTTAAAAATTATACTTTTCAAAATCCTCATTTATATAACTCCATCATTTAGTTAGTCTTCAATTATTTTAACATCAGAAAAAGTTCTAATGTGTTTTAATGATTTTTTAATTAATTGAAATATATTTAAAATTGAATCTTCTTTAAGAGAATTTTTTTTAAAAACCATGCTTATTTCTCTCGATGGAAGAGGGTTTGAGAAATTAAATATTAGTGATTTTTTTTCATCTCTTAAACCCTCAAAAAATAAGTAGGGTAAAACTGACATGCCTGCACCATTTAATGATAGGTTTAATAATGTTTCTAGATTGTCAGTTTTTATTTTGGTATTGAATTTTTTGGTATTAAAAAGTTTTATTATACTTTTTTTAAGATCATTATTTTTTTTAGGAACTAAAATTTCATTGGTATTTATTTTGTTTGGTTCAATTATTTTTAAATCAAATTTTTGTAATTTTTTTGGAATAATAATCATTAGCGGTTCATAATAAAATGGAATTACTTTTAATTCTTTTTTTAATCTCGGAGTTGTTGTAATAATAAAATCAATTTCATTATTATTTAATTTTTTTAAAAGCTTATCTTTTGAATTTATAGTTAACTTAATATTTGAGTTATTAAATTTTGAAATTAAAGATTCATAAAAAAGAGGTAATAGCGTTGCTTCTAAAGTGTAAGAGATTCCAAATTTAATGTTTTTGTTAATTTTTTCTTTTGATTTAATAATTAATTCTGACACATTAGATGATTCGTCTATTATTACTTTAAATTGATTAATTAGAATTTTACCAATTTCAGTTGATTTTATAGGCTTTTTGGTCCTATCAAAAATCTCAACCCCAAGTTCTTCTTCAAGTTTTTGTATTTGTGTACTAAGTGAGGGTTGTGAAATTTTACATGCTTTTGCAGCTTTAGTGAAATTCTTCGACTTATCCAATGCAAGGACGTAATTGAGTTGAGTGATAGTCATATTAGAATTTACTATAAAAATAAATAATTTATAGATATAAGCTATTCAATTATTTCAATATTAAATCTTACATTATCAAGAGGCCATTCTCTTTTGTCTGTTTCTAGATTTGAAATTAGATCTACTACATTCATTCCTTTTATGACTTTTCCAAAAGCAGTATAATTTTTATCAAGATGATATGCTCCATCTTTTTTTTGAACAATAAAAAATTCATATGGAGATGCCAATTTATAAGGATTTTCTATTTCACTACTTGGCATTGATAGTATTCCTCTATGATGTTTATATCCTTTTTTAGTATCAGGAGGAAGTAAATATCTTCCAATTTTTCTTCTTTTTTTTGAAGTACTAATGTTATCTGAGTTTCCTCCTTGAATGATAAAATCTTTTACAACTCTATGAAAATATTCACCTTGAAAATATTTATTTTTTATTAGATAAATGAAATTAGCTCTATGATAAGGTGTGTCATTAAACAATTCAATATCAATACTTCCATAACCAGTAGTGATTCGAACTTTATTTTCTTTGTTTTTTTTCCCATATTCAAATAAAAAAGGAATTGCATTTTCATCGTTTAGTTTAAACTCCTTAACAATCTCTTTGTCTTTTTGTATTATTGATTTTTTAATTGGTTTTGAAATCGGTTTTTCCTTTTTACTCATATCTTTACACGAGATTATCAAAAAAAATAATAAAATATACTTACAAAAATGCATTTCAAAGATTTTAAAAATATTATTTTAAAGTTTAATGAATATGATCTGCCAGGCCATGAATTATTGTTAAAAATTGCACCTCCAAGTAGAATTAAACACCTTAAAACTAATAAAATTCCAATCAACTCAAATTTGGCTTCAGTTTTACTATTATTTTATCCAGATTCTAATAATCATACAAGACTTGTATTAATATTAAGAAATACTTATAATGGTGTTCATTCAAATCAAATTGGTTTTCCAGGCGGAAAATTAGAATCCACTGATAAGTCTTATTTTGAAGCGGCTCTAAGAGAAACTAATGAGGAAATTGGAGTTTTAAAAGAAAATATTTCTTATGTTGGACAATTGTCTCAAGTATATATACCTCCAAGTAATTTTAATGTGTTTCCTTTTGTTGGTTTTTGTAATTCAAAACCTCAGTTTGAATTGAACAAAGTTGAAGTAAAGTCTATTTTAGAACCAACCTTAGATTCAATATTAAAATGCAGTATATCTAAGTCAAAGGTTATCATCAATGACAAGTTACAATATGTACCCAGTCTAGTGCTAAATAAAAGTGTTGTATGGGGAGCAACGGCTATTATGATTCATGAATTTAGATTATTGTTTAAACAAATGATTAATTCTTAATACATTTGCCAAACCAAAAAATATTAAGTGAATATTTTAAAGCGCAACCCATTTGGACATAATCTTCTTATTAAAAAATGGTTAATTCGTATTTTAGGTGTTCTTACTCATCAGAGATTTAATAGATTCAATAAATTAAAAATAGAGGGATCTGACATTTTAAAATCTCTTCCCGAAACTAATGTTTTGTTTGTTTCAAATCATCAGACATATTTTGCAGATGTAGCTGCTATGTTTCATGTTTTCAACGCAAGTCTAAGTGGAAGAGTAGACTCTATTAAAAACATGACTTACTTGTGGCAGCCTAAATTAAACATATACTATGTAGCTGCTAAAGAAACAATGAAAGCTGGCCTTTTACCCCGAATTTTAGCATATGTTGGTTCAGTATCAATTGAAAGAACTTGGAGATCAAAAGGACAAGATGTTCAAAGACAAGTTAAGATGAGTGACATTAGTAATATTGGAGTTGCTCTAAATGATGGTTGGGTAATTACCTTTCCACAAGGTACTACAACTCCTTTTAAACCAATTAGAAAAGGTACTGCTCACATAATCAAAAAATATAAACCTGTTGTAATTCCAATAGTAATTGATGGTTTTAGACGATCTTTTGATAAAAAGGGAATTAGAATTAAAAAAAGAAATATTCTTCAATCAATGGAGATCAAAAAACCCTTAGATATTGATTATGAAACTGAGTCTGTTGAAAGCATAGTAGAAAAAATTGAATATGCAATAGAGCAACACCCTTCTTTCCTTAAGGTTATTTCAGAAAAAGATTTGTTAGAACTTGAAAAAACTAATAAACAAAGAGAATGGTAATTTAAACAAAAAATGATTTGGATCATTTTTTGTTACATATTTTTTAAATTTAAATACATAACCTTACACAAATGAAAAAAATATATTATTTACTCAGTCTTCTGTTTTTGTTCACAGCTTTTTTTTCATGTACCAAAAACAACAAAATTTCAATTGAAAAAGTAGTTGGTTCTCCAGCATATGAAACTTCAAAATTAACTATGAAGGAACCAATTTTAAATGGTAGTGAATACACCTTTAATTTTGATGTTGAAGATTATGATCTAGGAAAACAAACAAATAAAGAATTTACTTACAATCTAGCAAACTCATCCAAAGGACAACATATCCATTTTATTGTAAATAATGATCCTTATTCTGCCCACTATTCAAAAAATTTTTCAAAAGATGTTAAAGATGGTGATGTGGTTTTAGCCTTTTTGTCAAGATCTTATCACGAATCAGTAAAGAATGAAAATGCATACATCTTGACTAAAATAGGCGATAAGAATAACATTGATTTATCTGATCAATTTTTATTTTACAGCAGACCAAAAGGAAAATATTCAGGTAATGATACAAAGAACTTATTATTGGATTTTTATTTGGTGAATACTGAAATATCCTCAACTGGAAATAAAGTCAGAGCAACAATAAATGATTCAGTTTTTTTAATTGATGAGTGGGCTCCATATCATATACAAGGCTTACCATTGGGAGAAGTAACTATCAAATTGGAACTTATTGATGCAGATGGCAATCTTATTAAATCTCAATATAACCCATCAATTAGAACAGTTGCATTAGAAAAATAACATATAAGTCATATGTTTCTTTTTTGGTAATAACTAATAATCTGGACAGTGTTTGTTAATTATAATGAAATGAAAAAAATTTATTTAGTTTTATTAATCCTTTTAAACTCTTGTGGTCTTCTCTCAGAGAGTAATAAGCCTGTTGAATATAATAGTGAATCTTTTACAGGTTTTAAACCCTCTGATCCGCCAGATTACACAAAAATCGTTTCCTGGGCTGTTCATCCAAATGGAGACCTTTCAGTATTCAATGACTTTAATCAAAAAAAACAAAATCTTCCAGTTGATGTTTTTTTTATATATCCAACACTTCTAACAGATAGAAATGACACCAGTTGGAATGCAGATATTTATGATTTAGAAACAAGAAAATATGTACTTGGATCCTCAGTAAAATTTCAAGCTTCTGCATGGTTTTCAACTGGTGATTTATATGTGCCTTTCTACAGACAAGCACATTTTAGAGTTTTCAAAGATTCTTTTTGGACAAATGGTGGAGAGAAAGCCTATGAAATGGCATACAATGACATTAAAGAGGCATTTAAAACGTATTTAAATAATTTTAATAACAACAGGCCAATAATCATAGCAGGTCACAGTCAAGGAGCTGGTCATGCTAAAAGACTTCTCCAGGATTTCTTCGATAAAAAACCACTGCAAAATAGATTGGTTGCTGCATACTTAATAGGAACAAAAATTACCAATGATGATTTTACAACAATTCCATTAATGAATAGAAAAGATCAAACTGGTGGATTTGTTACTTGGAATACTTTTAGATTAATGTCTGAAAAGAAGACTAATAAAGTAGATTTTACCATCAATAAAGAGTGGCTCCAAGATGCATTGTGTTCAAATCCAGTAACATGGGATGATCAGAATAAATCAGATTACTTGGATCACAAGGGTTTTTTATACCTAAATAAAAAAGTTTTTCCAAACACTGTAAAAATTGAGAATGTTGACAATAAAATTTTAGTTAAGCTTCCAAAAATGGATATTTTAAAAACTTTATTATTATCTTCTGTAAAAGACTATCATAAAGCAGATGTTAATCTTTTTTGGGAAGATATTAGAGTTAATAGTATTGAAAGATCTAAAGCTTATTTAAATAAATTATGAAAGAGAACCTTTATATAAAAAACATGGTATGTGACAGATGTGTTTTTTCTGTTAATAGAGTTCTAGATGATTTAGAAATACGATATAAGTTTATTTCTTTAGGAGAGTACCGAGCAAACATAAAAAATAATACTGTTCTCAATCAGCTTAAGTCTGAACTAGAAAAGCTCGGATTTGATTTAATTGGAGATAAAAAGAAAATAATTAGCTCCAAAATTAAATCTATACTTATTGATGTTTTAAGCAATAATATTGTTGAAAATGATTCAATCTCTTCAATTTTGTTAAAAAATTTTAATTATAGTTACAATCACTTAAGTAAAGTTTTTAAATCTTCAGAAAATATTTCCATTGAAAAATATTTTTTAAAACTTAAGATTGAAAAAATTAAAGAATATTTAAGTTATGATGAATTGTCAATTAAAGAAATTTCTTACAAATTAAATTACAATTCAGTTTCTCATTTAAGTAACCATTTTAAAAAAGTAACTGGTTTCTCACCATCCACTTATAAAAAAAATAAGTTCAAAAGATCCGGACTCAATATAAATGATTAAATTTTGAAACTCTAATTTTATTTTTTATAAATAATCTTGTTTTTAAAATGTTTTTATTTGCATTATGAATAAAATTCGTCTTTTACCATTTTTATTTTTTTTATGTATTTACTCAGTTACTTATTCTCAAGATTTTGTTGAAGGAACTGTTTACTATGAAGATAGTTTGGGTGATAAAGTTCCACTTTCAGGTGTTTCTGTTTTTTGGGAAAATACATCATTAGGAACTCTTTCAGATGATAATGGTAATTACAAACTTATTATTTCTGATTCATCCAAAAGACTATTATTCAAATACTTAGGCTTTAGAGATCAAATCATTCAGTTCAATAATCAATCTAGTATTAATATTACGATGATTGAAGAAGAAAATGTTCTAGACGAGGTGGTTGTTAATAAAAAACAAAAGACAATTCAAAAATCATATTTTAAAACTCAAAATATTACAAATGTTTCAAGTGAAGAATTGTTAAAAGCAGCTTGTTGCAATATTTCTGAAAGTTTTGAAACTAATCCCTCAATTGACGTTAATTACTCTAATGCTATAACTGGAACAAAACAAGTTAAGATGTTAGGTTTAGAAAGTCCTTACTTGTCAATAACAGAAGAAAACATTCCTATGATTAGAGGTGCCTCTCAAATATATGGTTTGTCTTTTATCCCTGGAACATGGGTTGAAAGTATGCAAATAACTAAAGGTTCTGGAAGTGTTGTAAACGGTTTTGAGAGTATCTCCGGACAAATTAATGTTGAACTAAGGAAACCATATTCTGATTCTCCATTTTATTTAAATGTTTATTCAAATAATATGGGTAGAAATGAAGTAAATCTTCATTCTAATAAAATAATTAATAATAAGTTAAGTACAGGCGTGTATTTACATGCAAATAAAAACAACAATAAAGCAGATAATAATAATGATGGTTTTTTAGATAATCCATTATCAAGTGCTACCAATCTATTCAACAGATGGCAATATATAAATCCAACAAAAGGTACTGTTGGTTTTTTTGGCTACCGTTTTATGAATGATAAAAAAGAAATAGGTGAGATTAGTGATGATAAACTTCTTTTAAGAAAACCATGGAAAGGAGAAATTCATACCAAGAGGTTTGATTCAAGTTTTAAGTATGGCTATGTTAACCCTAAGATTCCATATCAATCACTAGGTTTTCAAATGGCTTTTTCTAATCATAACCAAAAATCTTTCTTTGGTGAAAGAAATTTAGATTTAAATCAAAAAAGTTTTTATTCAAGCTTAATATATAACTCAATTATTGGAAGTACGCTAAATAAAATTAAAGTTGGTTTCAATATTGCTTATGATGACTACAATGAATATTTTGATAGAATATTTAATGAAAATTTTATTAATTCAAGTAGAATTGATAAGTCTTTTGGAAGTTTTTTTGAGTATAGCTATGATAGTCTTGATAAAATAAGCCTAGTTGCTGGTATTCGATATGATTTTCATAACAACTTGGGTAATTTTTTAACTCCTAGATTACATTTAAGATACCAACCTTTTGAAAAATCTGTACTAAGACTTTCTGCTGGTACAGGAAGGAAAGCATCTAATGTAATTTCTGAGAATCAAAATGTTTTTGCCACGGGAAGAAAATTATTTTTTCCAAATGAAAACGAATTATATTATGGCTTAAAACCTGAAAAAGCTGTTAATTATGGTTTTAGTTTTAGACAAGGATTTTACATTAATAACAGAGAGGGTGATATAACAATTGATTATTATGTTACTGATTTTGACAATCAAGTCGTAGTTGATTGGGAAACTCAAGGAAAAGTTTCATTTTACAATTTAGAGGGTGAAAGCTACGCAAAAAGTTTACAGATTGATTTAGAATATCAATTTTCAGATAATTTTTTAATGAAATCAACCTACAAAAATTTCAACGTTAAAAAACAGTATAAATCTGGTCTACTTCAAAATCCTTTAACTCCTAAAAGTAGATTTTTTACAAATTTAGAAACTTCAACGAATCTTAATGATAAAGGAGCTCGGTGGAAATTTGATTTAACCTATAATTGGATTGGAAAGCAAAGATTACCATTCCATGAATTAAGTATTGAAGAAAATGGTTATTCACCTTCTTACAGCTTACTGCACGCTCAAATAACAAAAGTATTTTCAGAAAAATTTGAGATATATTTGGGAGGAGAAAATATTGGTAGTTATAAACAAGATAAACCTATTTTAGGAGATCCTTTTGGAACAGATTTTGATACTTCAATTGTGTATGCGCCAATCCACGGTTCTCTTTTTTATCTTGGTTTAAGATTAAATATATAAATTTAGACAATGAAATATTTTATTACACTTTCACTTTTGTTTTCTACTATCGTTTTTTCTCAAGAAAACAGTTCAAAATCAGAAAATGTAACTTTTACAGTTCAAGGGGTTTGTAGTATGTGTAAGGCAAGAATTGAAACTGGTGTTATAAGAATTAAAGGAGTTAAATATGCTAATTGGGATGTTTTATCCAATAAAATATCTCTTATATATAATTCCAAAAAAATTAAAATTGATGATATTCATAAAAAAATATCATTATTGGGCCATTCAACAGAAAAGTATGAAGCCCCTGAAGAAATTTACAACTCTCTACCAGAATGTTGTAGATATAAAACAAATCAACCACATTAAATAAAAAAAACATGAAGCAAACTATCAAAATTTTATTCTTTGTATCAATTGGCCTTTTGATTGGTTATTTTATTGCAGATTTCAATTTAGAAAATGAAGCTGAAATTTCAAATCCTGAAAAAGCTGAAACAATTGTTGAATTAATGGGTACCGAAACAACATTTGGTGTTAAAGGAAATTGTAAAATGTGTAAAAAAACAATTGAAACTGCCGCCCTTTCTCTTGACGGTGTTCACAAAGCTGTTTGGGATGTACAAACAAAACAAATTGACCTTGTTTATGATGATCAGTTAGTTGAATTAATGACAATTCACAATACAATTGCTAATTCAGGATACTCAACCGAACTAGTGGATTTAAATAAAGAGGCATACGATAACCTTCCAATGTGTTGTCAGTATAACCCTGAAAAATAAATTTTATTAAATTTACAATTAAATTAATCTATTTATTATGAAAAAAATATTTTTATTATTACTAACAGTTTCTTTTATTGGGTGTCAAAACAACAATAAAGTTGAATCTGAATTTTCTTCCTTTTTCAAGAATGGTGATATAATGACAAGTGCTACACAAGATCCTTTAGGAAATGTCTTTTCATATCCAACAGGAGAGGCAGCAGTAACAACTCAGGTTAAAGTATGGGAACCAGGTTTCAAATCTCCATGGCATTACCATCCTTATACTGGAGTTGCATATGTTGTTCAAGGAGAATTAACAGTGAACTATGACACTGAAACTGCTCTTGATGCTACTAGCGATGAAAAAACAATTGTTTTATCTGAAACATATAAAGCTGGTGATAAAGCATTTTTAGGTGTAGCAAACACATGGCACTTATCTGAAAATAAAGGCTCTGAAGATCTTATTTTTCTTGTATCATGGCTTGGAGAAAAAGATAAGCCTTTAGCTGTTTTATCTGAATAATTTTCAAAAAAAACTTAATAAAAAGCTCCTAAAAGGAGCTTTTTTTATACATCAAAATTAATTCCTTGTGCTAAGGTTAATTCATTTGAATAATTAATAGTATTTGTTTGTCGTCTCATATATACTTTCCATGCATCTGATCCACTTTCTCTACCACCTCCAGTATCCTTTTCACCTCCAAATGCACCACCAATTTCTGCACCTGAAGTTCCAATATTTACATTTGCTATTCCACAATCACTTCCTGAAGCTGATAAAAATATTTCAGATTCTTTGAGATTTTCAGTCATTATTGATGAAGACAATCCTTGGTTAACATCATTCATGATTTTTATAGCATTATTGATATCTCCATCATATTTTATGATATATAAAATAGGAGCAAAAGTTTCTTTTTGCACTATTGGAGCTTCATTATTAATTTCCGCAATTGCAGGTTTAACATAACAACCACTTTCATATCCTAATCCCTCATAAACTCCTCCATTTACAATTAGTTTTCCTCCTTGTTTTATAACCTCATGAAGAGCATTATTATACTGATTAACTGCATCTAAATCAATTAAAGGCCCAACATGATTATTTTCATCTAAAGGATTGCCAATCTTTAATTGGCTGTATGCTTTTACTAGTTCATTTTTTATTTCTGAAATAATTGATTCATGAACAATAATTCTTCTGGTTGTTGTACATCTTTGTCCACAAGTTCCAACGGCCCCAAAGACAATATTAATTACAGCTTGTTTAATATCCACACTTGGAGTAACTATGATAGCATTATTTCCACCGAGTTCAAGTAATGACTTACCTAATCTTGCACCAACTTTTTGAGCTACATCTTTACCCATTCTAGTTGATCCTGTAGCTGAAAGCAGATTAATTCTTTTGTCTTCTGACATCCATTTACCTACTTGACTGTCTCCATTAATTAAACAAGAAACTCCGTTGCTTATATTATTTTTACTAAGTACATCCGCTATAAGCTTTTGACATACAATACTACATAGTGGTGTTTTTTCTGAAGGTTTCCATATACATACATTCCCACATACCCATGCAAGTGCAACATTCCAACTCCAAACAGCAACTGGAAAATTAAATGCTGAAATAATACCGATAATTCCCAAAGGATGGTATTGTTCGTACATTCTATGATTAGGTCTTTCAGAGTGCATGGTTAACCCATATAACTGTCTTGAAAGTCCAACTGCAAAATCACAGATATCAATCATTTCTTGAACTTCCCCTAATCCTTCTTGTAAAGATTTTCCCATCTCGAGTGAAACTAGTTCGCCAAGTTCTGCTTTATTATCTCTAATCTTATTACCTAATTGTCTTACAAGTTCTCCTCTTTTAGGAGCAGGTATTTTTCTAAATGATATAAATGCTTTTTGTGCATTATCAATTAGTTCATCATAATCGTCTTTATTTCCTGTACTTACGTTTCCTAATTTTGATCCATCTACTGGACTGTAAGATATAATTGAATCACCTGATCCAAACCAATCAGAACCATTTGAACATCCATGTTGATTATTTTCTATTCCTAATTTGTTTAATATTTGTGATATGTTGTTTTTCATTACAGTTTAATTGAGTTCAACAAACTTAATCAAATTTGAATTGTTTGTTTTTTAAATTAACTTGTATTGATGAAAAACTGAAAATGAAAAATAAATTTAAAATTGATTCGGATATTTCAAAAGCTGAAACTTTACCTTCATTTTTTTATAAAAATTTAGAAATATTTGAAGATTTAAAATCAAAAATTTTTTTGAAATCATGGCAATATATTGGAGATGATGATTTAATTAAAGATAAAAATTCAGTTTTTCCTCTAACTATTTTAGAGAATTATTTAAATGAACCCATTGTTCTGACTAAAGATGATGATAATAAAATTCATTGTTTGACTAATGTTTGTACTCACAGGGGAAATATTTTGGTATTTAAACCTGGAAAATCTAAAAAACTTGTCTGTATGTACCATGGTAGAAGGTTTAACAATAGGGGTGAATTTGAATTTATGCCAGAGTTTGATCAAACTAAAAATTTTCCCAGACCATGTGATCATTTACATAGATTTCCTCTACTTAGATGGGGAAAATTAATTTTTGCAGGGTTAAATCCTTCTTTCGATTTTCAATCAGTAATTGATACAATGAATAAAAGAGTTGGTTTTTTACCGATTGAACAATTTATGCCTGATAAATCTCTTTCTAAAGACTTTACAGTTAATGCACACTGGGCTTTGTATTGTGACAATTATTTAGAAGGCTTCCATATTCCATTTGTACATAAAGATTTAAATGAAGTATTAGATTATAACAGTTACAAAACTGTGATTTACGATTATTGTAATTTACAAATTGGTTACAGTGAAAATGATACAGATGTCTTTAGTTTTCCTAAAAATCATCCTGACTATGGAAAAAATGTAGCAGCATACTATTACTGGGTCTTTCCTAACATGATGTTTAATTTTTACCCATGGGGTTTATCTTTAAATATTGTAAAACCAATTTCAGACTCTTTAACAAAAGTTTCTTTCAGGTCTTTTGTATATGATGAGTCTAAATTAAATAGGGGAGCAGGAAATCAACTACAAAAAGTTGAGGAGGAGGATGAATTTGTTGTAGAGAACGTTCACAATGGACTTAGATCAGCATTTTATAAAGCTGGAAGATTTTCTACAACAAGAGAACAAGGTGTTCATCATTTTCATAAACTAATTTCTGAGTTTATGAATCAATGATTAAGAAAGCTAAACTCTTAAATAATTTAATATTTACTTTAACTTTTTATATTAAATCGAATTGATTTAGGTGATAGGATGTATGAAACGAAACTAACCTTTCTAATGTTGATGTGGGAATAGTACCATACATTTGATGATCTATTTTTTCGGAGCTGATACCTTCAATTTTTTTAATATTTCGAACAAGTTTGTTCTTTTCTTCGTCGAAATCAATAGATTCTGGAAATGATTTAAAGATAGGTAGTGTTGATGAATTTTTAGAAAATTTATTGATATCAAAATCAATTGAGTTTAGATATCTTAAAAAAAAATATCTAAAAAATAGTCTGCTAAAAACTCTAATAAAAAAATTGATCTTTCTCACTCCTAAAGAAACATCAATAAAGGTATTGCAATGATAGAGCATTTGTGAAGAATTCATAACACCCCATTTTGGATTGCTATTACTACTTAGTTTATTAAGAGAATTTTGTACTAATATTGAATTCAATTCCATCAATCAAATATAAAAAAACCTCACTTGAATAAGTGAGGCTTTAAGTGATCGCGAGAGGATTCGAACCTCTGACCGTCTGCTTAGAAGGCAGATGCTCTATCCAGCTGAGCTACGCGACCTTTTCAACGAGTGCAAATTTAAAAAAATATGTTTAAATTTAAAGATATCAATTGTTTTTATTTATTTAAAAATTATGGATACTTACGCTTCAATTTTACTTTGGGTAATACCAGGCTTTATGGTAATGATGACTTTTGAAATTCTCTATGGTCACTTCACCAATAAACAAACTTATACTTTTATGGATACGCTCTCAAGTTTAAGTTCTGGAATAACAAATATTTTAAAAGATTCTTTAGGACTTGTAGTGGTTATACTTTCTTATCCCTACATACTTGATTCAATTGCTTTTTTTGATTTAGAGTCTAGTATACTTTTGTATTTTGTTGCTTTTGTTTGTATCGACTTTGCTAGCTATTGGAACCATCGATTAAATCATAAAGTAAATATTTTTTGGAATCGACATATAATTCACCATAGCAGTGAAGAATTTAATTTAGCATGTGCCTTGAGACAAAGTATTTCAGCTTGGATTGGTTTTGGAGCTTTATTTTTGATTCCAGCTGCTTTTTTTGGAGTCCCCCCTGAAATAATTGCTCTTTTAGCTCCTTTACATTTATTTGCTCAGTTTTGGTACCATACTCAACATATAGGAAAACTTGGGTTTTTAGAATATATGATAGTTACTCCATCTCAACATCGTGTTCATCATGCTATAAATCCTATTTATATTGATAAAAACCTTTCTGCAATTTTTTGTATTTGGGATAGAGTTTTTGGTACTTTTCAAGAAGAATTGGATGATGAACCACCAGTTTATGGTGTCTTAAAACCAGTAAACACTTGGAATCCTTTACTAATTAATTTTCAACACGCTTTTAACGTTATTCAAGATGCATACAATACCTCTAGTTTTAAAGATAAATTTAGAATATGGTTTATGCCCACAGGATGGAGGCCAACAGATGTAATTGATAAATTTCCAAGAAATATAATTAAGGATCCCTACACTAGATCTAAATACGATCCTGATTACTCATTTTTTTTAAAATTCGTAGCTGTTTTTCACTTTGTTTCAATAAACTTTTTAGTTTATTTTTTTCTGAGTAATTTTTCTATAGTAGAAGATGATTTTAAATTTTTATTTGGTATTATAATTTTTATTGCTGTGTTTGGATTTACATCTCTGCTAGATTTGTATAAATGGGCTCCTTATTTTGAACTAATTCGATCATTAATGTCAATATTGGTGTTATACTATATTAACGATCAATATTTGTTAACAAATTATAATTCAGAATTTACAGTGATGATACTTTATTTAATACTATCAATTATTATTTCAACAATTATAATTTTTTATAAAAATCATGTTTTAATAAGGTTTGGAAATAAGGTTACTTAGCTCTTTTTGAATATTTTTTAGGCACACTGGACAAAAATTTTTCAAATCTTTTCATAACCACTAAATGTAATTTTGCTTGAGTGTATTTATAAATATACCAAGGAAGACTGGGTACAAATTCATGTATTCCAGCTATCATGTATTCGTTATTTAAAACAGACCTAAATTCAAGCCATCCTAAAGATTTTCTTTTCACTAGCCAACCACCAGTTATGTAAAATAATTTCCTCTTATCGTCACTTCTTGATTTTATTACTTTTAGTTCTAGTAATAAAAGTGAAAAAAAACTGAACTTTATAAATTTACCATCAAAATTTGCTTTAATTAAATCAGCAAATCTTTTTGTTAACCAAATTGGATATATTCTGGAAATAAAATCAGTAGTTCTATTGCTAGGATTTGCAATCCTTTGAACGCTTCTAACAGTATTCTCTTTTCTTTTTTTTGAAAAAAACTCAGGGTTTTTAGGTACTGTTTCCTTAGGGTTAAGTGCTTTTTCTACACTATCCTCAACACTTATGTAATCTATTGCTAGGTCAACACTATTTTCTGGATTTAGTGTCATTTTGTGTTTTAAACTTTCAACTAAAGGGGAAACTAAAAACTTACTTGTTCCTGTAATGATACTAACCCATAATTTTGATAATCCAATAGTAATAAATGATAATGAAAAAATAAGCCTTCTTTTTTTCATTTTTTTTGCAGTAATTTTCAAGAGATCCATGTAAGTGATGGTTTGTTTCCCTCCGATTTCTAAAGGCTTATTATATGTTCTTTTGTTTCCAATTGACCATTTAATAATTTCAAGAGCATTTAGTATATCTATTGGTTGATTCAATGATTTTGTCCATTCTGGACATGCCATTACAGGAAGTTTTTCAACAAGTTTTTGAACAATATTAAATGAAGAACCCTTGGGTCCAATGATTATTCCAGCTCTTATTGAAGTAAGGGGTGTTTTTCTTGATCCTAAAGTTTTTTCAACTTCATATCTAGATTTTAAATGCTTAGAAATACTTTGATCATCTTTTGGCAGAATTCCACCAACATAAATAATTTGTTTTAATCCACAATCTTGGGCTGCTCTAGAAAAATTGTCTGCAAGTAAAATATCAGTATCTTCAAAATCACCCTGATTTAACCTTGTGGATGGCATCATTGAATGAACTAAATAAATTGCAACATCAGCACCTTTTAACGCACTAGTTGTACTTGAAATTGAATATAGGTCAACTTGTTTCCATTCTACAATTTCATTTGAGGGATTCTTTATTTTGTTTCTGCTAAGAGCTGTTATTTTATAGTCTTTATGGTATTTTTTTATAAACCATTTTCCAATAAATCCAGTTGCTCCAGCAATAACAATTTTTTTCTTCAATGATTCAAATTAATTAAAAAGATATATAAGTTGACTAACAAGTAAAAAAACGCAGGTATTGATTTAATTACACCATCTTTTACAGTTAATCTTAAAATAAAACCTAGTAACATTAAAAGAGTTAGTCCAAACGAGGATATAAGTGTCATTATTTGAAAATAGTAACCAATTAATAGACCAAATCCTCCTGTTAATTGAGCGCATCCAACTATAAATCTAAATTTTGATATTCCCCATCTTTTAAACTCAGATTTCATTATATTAGATGTAAATGATAGTATTCCATAAACAATAAAAGAAATGGCTGAAAAAAATTCAAATATTTCTGGAACTATGGCTTTCATTTAAAATTATTTACTTATTTAATTTAAGATATGAAGTATTTCTGTAAAATTTTCATTTTATTAACACTAATTCCTGTAGTATCAAATTCTCAAGACAATACTTTATCAAAGATAAATGAAATTGCAACTTTAGAACAGAAGGTTATGATGCCGATGAGGGATGGAACGAGATTAGCCACGGATATTTATATACCCAAAACTGGGAAAAAAGTACCAATAATTTTTTCAAGAACTCCGTATAATTTTAATTCATGGGGAGATGGCAAGCAAAGAAATAGAACTCATCAAAGAGCCTATGAGGCTTTAAAAAGAGGCTATGCGTATGTTGTTCAAAATGAAAGAGGAAGATACTATAGCGAAGGTAATTGGGACATATTGGGAGTTCCACTAACAGATGGATTTGATGCTTTTTCATGGATGAGTAAACAATCATGGTCAAATGGTAAAATTGGAACTTTAGGTTGTTCCTCAACTGCAGAATGGCAAATGGCTGTCGCAGCTTTAGATCACCCCTCTCACGCGGCTATGGTTCCTCAAGGTTACGGGGCTGGAGTTGGAAGAGTTGATGATTTTTATGAGCAAGGTAATTGGTATAGGGGAGGTGTCGAACAACTTTTATTCGCTACATGGTTATACGGGGTTGAACACGATGAATTTAAACCTAGAATTCCAAAAGGCGCAACTCAAGAAGATCTAATTAGAATATCTAGATTTTATGATCTTGCACCAGAAAATCCACCAATAGATTGGTCTGATAAGTTAAATCACTTACCACTTAGTGATCTATTGAAAAATGTTGGAGGAAAAAAAGAGATTTTTGATAAAATGATATCTAGAAAACCAAATGATAAAAAATGGTTTGAGGGTGGTTTGTATCACGACAATATGGATTTTGGCGTACCAAGTTTTTGGTTCGTTTCTTGGTATGATGTTGCCACTTCACCAAATATTGCTTTATTCAAACATGTTAGAAACAATGCCAAAGACGATTATATAAAAGATAATCAATATTTAGTTATTGCTCCAACCCTTCATTGTGGTTTTACAAGAGCAACTGAAAATACTGTAGTTGGTGAAAGAAATATGGGTGATGCTACACTAAATTATGATGAGCAGATTTACGATTGGTTTGATTTAATGTTAAAGGACAAGCAAAATAACTTTAAAGAAAATACTCCAAGAATCCAATACTACACAATGGGTTCTAATAAATGGCAGTCTTCTGATCAGTGGCCTCCAAAAAATATTGAAATGGTTGATTTTTACCTCAGTAGTAATGGAAATGCAAATACTTTAAATGGAGACGGAAAATTAACTACACTAAAAAGAAAAATTAATGATAAACCTGATTCTTTTATTTATAATCCTCTTGACCCAGTTCCATCATATGGAGGAGGAGTTTGTTGTATTGGAAATGCTGTTAAAGGAGGTGCATTTGATCAAAGAGAAATTGAATCAAGAGATGATGTTTTAGTATACACTTCTGATCCTCTTAAAAATGGATTTGAGGTTACAGGATTCATTGAATCCACAATTTATATTTCCTCTGATGTAAAGGATACAGATATTACTATTAAATTAATAGATGTGTATCCAGATGGAACAGCATATAACATTGATGAGACCATACAGAGGCTAAGGTACAGAGAAGGTTTTGATAAAGAAGTTTTTATGGAAAAGGGAAATGTTTACAGAGTAGATTTATCAAAAATGTCTACAAGTAATTATTTTAAAAAAGGTCATAGTATTCGAATAGAGATTTCTAGTAGTAATTTTCCAAGATTTGCAAGAAATTTAAACACCGGAGGTGAAAATTATAATGAGTCAGAAAGTGTTATAGCAAATAACGTTATTCATCATTCTAAAAAATACCCCTCTAGTATAACTTTACCAATAGTAAAACAATAACTTTTATGGAAATGAATTATGATGCAATAGTCATTGGGACAGGTGTAAGTGGTGGATGGGCTGCAAAAGAACTGTGTGAAAAAGGCTTGAAGACCCTTGTTCTTGAAAGAGGAAGAATGATTAAACACAATCAAGATTATCCAACTGCTAATATGGAAGACTGGGAGTTTCCAGCTGGAGATGTAATAACTCAGGAAATCAAAAAAAATCAGCCTAAACAAAGTAGAACAGGATATGTAAATACTGAGTCAACCAAACATTTTTTTGTTAATGATATTGAACATCCATATAATGAGGATAAAAGATTTGATTGGATAAGAGGATATCATGTCGGTGGTAGATCACTGCTTTGGGCTAGACAAAGTTACAGATTGACTCCATTTGATTTTGTAGCTAATAAAGAGGATGGTTATGGAGTTGATTGGCCAATTAGATATAAAGATTTAGCACCTTGGTATGATTATGTAGAAAATTATATTGGAGTAAGTGGTGAAAATCTCAATTTAAATCAATTTCCAAATCAACAACTTTTAAAGCCTATGGAGCTGAACTGTGTTGAAAAAGTTCTCCAAAAATCCATTTCAGAAAAATATGAAAGTAGACATATGACAATTGGAAGAGTTGCCCATATTACAGAAGGAACTAAACCAGGACTTGGAAGGTTGTCTTGTCAGTTTAGAAACAGATGTAGAAGAGGGTGTCCTTTTGGTGCCTATTTTAGTAGTAATTCTTCAACACTTCCAGCTGCAGAAGCTACAGGTAATATGACTTTAAGGCCAAATTCTATTGTCTATGAAATTATTTATGATGAGACAAAGAAAAAAGCTACAGGAGTTAAAATTATTGATTCAGAATCTAAATTAACCTATGAATTCAAATCCAAAATTATTTTTATGTGTGCATCTACAGTGCCAACCACATCAATCCTTATGCAATCAAAGTCAAGCAGGTTTCCAAACGGTTTAGGAAATGATTCTGGTGAGCTTGGACATAATTTAATGGATCATCACTTCCAAATTGGTGCAGATGGTGTATATGATGGTTTTGAAGATCAATATTATACTGGAAGAAGACCAAATGGAATTTATATTCCAAGATTCCAAAATATTGGAGGTAATACAAAAAGAAAAGATTTTTTAAGAGGTTATGGTTATCAAGGTGGTGCTAGTAGAACAGATTGGACAGAATATGTAAAAGAGGCATCATATGGTGAAAAACTGAAACAGGCAATTATAAAACCTGGAAAGTGGGTTATGGGTCTAAACGGATTTGGAGAAGTACTTCCTTACCATGAAAATAAAATGTATTTGAATTACAATAAAACTGATAATTGGGGACTTCCAACTGTTACTTTTGATGCTAAGCTTAGAGAAAACGAACTTTCAATGAGAAAAGACATGCAATTACAGGCAATGGAAATGCTAGATAAAGCAGGATTTAAAGATATTAAACCATACGAAAGTTCTTATGCTTTAGGTTTAGGTATACATGAGATGGGTACAGCAAGAATGGGTAGAGATCCTAAAACTTCTGTTTTAAATTCTTTTAATCAAATGCATAGTGTAAAAAATATTTTTGTTTCAGATGGTTCATGTATGACTTCATCTGGAAATGTCAACCCATCTTTGACATATATGGCAATTACTGCCAGAGCTGTAAATTATGCTGTTAATGAATTAAGAAAAAATAATATTTAGATGAATAGAAGAGATTTATTAAAAAAAGCAAGTTTGGGATTTGGAACTTTAACATTGACTCCATTAACTATTACTTTGTTTCAATCTTGTAAAAATGATCATGATTGGAACCCATATTTTTTTAATTCTAATGATATTAATTTATTAATTGAACTATCAGATATTATTTTACCTAGTTCTAAGGAAATTCCGGGAGCAAAAGAATTAGAGTTATTTAAGTTTGTTGATATATACACATACAAAGTTTTGAATGAGCATCAAAAACAGATACTCAATGAAACATTTACATTCTTTAAATCAGAATATTCAAATAATTTTAAAAACTCAAATGCAAGTCCTTTAAATAATTTATTGAAATATTACTTAATTGAAAATAAAAACAAACATGATATATGGATTAATAATTTTATGAAAACTAAAGATTCTAATATTTATATTTTTTTAAATTCATTTAGAGAATTATTGATAAATGCATTCAAAACAAATGAGTATATTGGCAAAAATGTTTTGGTATATAGACCTGTTCCTGGTGAACAGAAAGGTTGTGTAGATTTACAAAAAACAACTAAAGGAAAAGCTTGGACAATTTAATATCATGAAATTAAAATTACTTTGTTTTTTATTGGTTTCTTTTATTTCTTTTTCTCAAGAAAAAGAAGACCTTTTTAGTTTAATTGAAGAAGAAAATAAGCAAATTGAATTACTTCCAGAAAGAATGATTTTTACCCAAAGTTTGTTGTGGGGAGAAAAGGGTCTTTTGAGAAAAACAGGAATTTCTCCATTAAATTTTGAGAATAGACAAAAGGAGCTTAAGCTTAGAAAAAACATGTTGACTGCACATCAAGCAATTGGTTACTTAACTTTAGCTTCTATGATTGCTCAAGGAATAATTGGTGGAAAGCTGTACAATGGTCAAGATAATTTATACCAAACTCATAAAACAATGGGTACAATAGTAAATATTGGATATTTTACTGGTGCTGGTTTGTCTTTATTTTCACCACCTCCTTTAATTAATAAAAAGGTTAAGGGATTTAATTCTATTAAGGCCCACAAGATGTTAGCTACTGTTCATTTTTCTGCAATGGTAGCTACTAATTATTATAAAGACAAAAATAGAGATAATCACAAAGCTGCTGCATACACTGCATTTGCTAGTTATGCTACGGCTGTTTTAGTAATAAAATTTTGATCATGAAAAATTATTGTTTGTTTTCAATTTTTTTCTTTTTTGTTTTGAATGTCAATTCTCAAAACAATACAACCTGGATGCTAAATTCTGAGAAATCTCAAATTCAGTACACCGCTAAACATCTTTTACATGAGTGGAATGGAATAAATGACAAAGTAAAAGGTGTTTTTTTATTTAATGACCAAAGTAAAATAGCTATTTCTGCTAATATTGCTGATTTTGATAGTGGAATAAGTAATAGGGACTCAAATGCTTTAAGAGTTTTAAATGCTTTAAATTATCCTCAGGTCAAATTTTATTCTGATGAAATAACCTTTACTTCGGGAAATATTAATTTTATTGGTGAATTGGATTTCCATGGAAAAAAAATAAAAAAAACTGTAAATGCAATTTTTTTAAATGACTCTGAAAATATAAGTATTGAAGGATCTTTTTCAATTGTCTTAACAGATTTTGATATTAAACTTCCTTCTTTGATGTTGGTAAAAATGGAAGATTTTGCTGACATTAAATTTAAATTAATCTTTGAAAAACCTAGTTTAAACTAGATTTAAATATTTATTAGATTGTAAATGAAGAAATATATTTTATCAATTGATGCAGGAACTACTAGTTCAAGAGCAATCCTTTTCGATAAAAAAGGTAATCAGGTTTCAATATCCCAATTTGAATTTACTCAAATATTTCCCAAAGAGTCATGGGTTGAGCATGATCCAATCGAAATTCTAGAAACTCAGCTCAAGGCAATAAAAGATGTAATTTTAAAATCTGGTATTGATTCCAATGAAATTGATTCTATTGGAATTACAAACCAAAGAGAAACTACAGTAATTTGGAATAAGAACACAGGAAAACCTGTTTACAATGCTATTGTATGGCAGGATAGGAGGACTTCTACAATTTGTGATAAACTACAAAGAGAAGGCACTGATAAGCTTTTTTATAAAAAAACTGGACTAGTTTTAGATGCTTATTTTTCAGGAACAAAAATTCAATGGATTTTAGATTCTGATAAAAAAATTAGAGATTTAGCTGAAAACGGAGAACTATTATTTGGAACAATTGATACTTGGCTTATATGGAATCTTACAAACAGAAAGTATCACGTTACTGATTATACAAATGCAAGTAGAACTCTAATTTTTAATATTCATACATTGCAATGGGACAATGAATTATTGTCAATTTTAAAAATCCCTAAAAATATCCTTCCGATTCTCGTTGACAGTTCTCAAAAAATAGGATTTATTTCTAAAGATATTTTAGGTTCTGAAATTGAAATATGTGGAATTGCTGGTGATCAACAAGCGGCATTGTTTGGTCAGCTATGTATAAATCCAGGAGATGTTAAAAATACATATGGCACTGGATGCTTTTGTATGATGAACACTGGAGATAAAGCAGTAAAATCCAACAATAAAATGCTAACCACAATTGCTTGGAAAATTGGAAATAAAACAACTTATGCATTAGAAGGAAGTATATTTATTGCAGGCGCAGTTGTCCAATGGTTGAGAGACCAGCTAAATATTATTAATAATGCATCAGAAATTGAAGAGTTAGCTTCTAAAGTTAATAACAGCGGAGGCGTGACTTTCATATCAGCTCTTTCAGGACTTGGAGCTCCTTATTGGAATCCAAATGCCACTGGTGCTATTATGGGAATAACAAGAGGAACAAATAAATCTCACATAGCAAGAGCTGCCTTAGAAGCAATTGCTTTAAGGTCTATGGAGATTATTAGTGAGATGGAAAAAGATTCCGGCACAAAATTTAACAATTTGAAAGTTGATGGTGGAGCCAGTAATAATAATTTATTAATGCAAATTCAATCAAATTTTTTAGGTTCTGATGTAATTAGACCAAAAATAACTGAAACTACTGCTCTTGGTGTTGCTTTTTTATCAGGTTTAGCAACTGGTTTTTGGTCCTCAATTGAAGAATTAAAAGAAACATGGGTTATAGACCAAGAGTTTAAATCAAAATCATCCGATTATGATAAAAAGGTTATAAATAATTGGAGAAAAAGAATAAAAAAAATACAATAATAATTTAATTATGGATTCAATTTTAGCAGAATTTATTGGTACAACAATCCTAATGCTTCTTGGTATTGGAGTAAATGCAAATATTAATTTAAAAAGTACAATTGGTACTAAAAACTCTAATTGGATATTAACCACCATGGCTTGGGGTTTATCAGTTTTTGTTGCAGTTTTTATTACCGGACAATATAGCGGAGCTCATTTAAATCCTGCAGTTACCATTGGCCTTGCTGTAGCTGGAAAATTTTCTTGGTCATTGGTATTAGGTTACATTATAAGTCAGTTGCTAGGAGCTATGTTTGGTAGTTGGCTAGCTTATGTAGTTTATATAGATCACTATCGTCTCACTAAAGATGAAGATAAAGTAAGAGGCTCTTTTTGCACTGGACCAGCCATAAGAAACTATAAAAACAATTTTTTTAGTGAGACTATTGCAACTTTCATTTTAGTTTTTGCCATATTTTTTATTGTTGAACCTAACCTAGAAATTGAAGGTGAAGTCGTGAATTTTGGTCTTGGGGCACTTGATGCTTTACCTGTTGGTATATTAGTTTGGGTTATTGGAATGACTCTAGGTGGAACCACTGGATTTGCAATTAATCCTGCAAGAGACTTTGGTCCTAGGTTAATTTACTCATTGCTTCCAAGAAAAAATAAAGATGCCGATTGGTCTTACAGTTGGGTTCCAGTTTTTGGTCCTCTTTTTGGGGCAGCATGTGCTGGTTTATTATATATTTTTTTGATTTAATATGATTAACACATCTAAAATTCCATGTGTTGCAGGCTCAACTGGACTAGTAGGTTCTTTTTTAATAAAAAATTTATCAAAGCTATATCCCAAAGTTATTTCCATTACAAGAAGAAAATTTGATTTTCAGTACGATAATATCGAAAATATAGTTGTTAATTTTGATAAGATTGAAGAAGAATCTTTTCTAAGAAAAATTGATCACTTGTATATTGCTTTGGGAACAACAATTAAAAAAGCAGGCTCTAAAGAAAAATTTGAACTTGTTGATTATCATTATTGTTACAATCTGGCTATTGCTGCAAAAAGGCTTGGAGTTCAAAGGATTTCTGTAGTTTCATCAGTGGGATCAAATTCACAATCAAAGTTATTATACCCAAGAGTTAAAGGTATGATTGAAAGAGATTTAAATGCTTTAAATTTTGAGCATTTATCCATAGCAAAGCCAGGGATAATTTTAGGTAAAAGAAATGAAACCAGGACAGGGGAAAAAATAGGAAAAATTATATTTTTTTTAATTGATAAAATACTTTTTGGCCCACTAAAAAAATACAAAAGTATTTCTGCTGATGATATATCCAAAGCAATGATCTTTCAAATTATCAACTCAAAAGATAAACTTAATGCATTGCATTATGATGAATTAAAGCTTTCATCCAATAGATTTTCAGTCCAGTTAAATTATCATAATTGAATTATTTACTTTTGCTGGAAATTTAATTAATGTTAAACATACATAACCTTTCAGTTTCTTTTTCAGGAGAATATTTATTTAAAGAAATATCTTTTAAATTAATGTCTGGAGACAGAGTTGGTTTAATTGGAAAAAATGGTGCTGGAAAATCAACATTATTAAAGCTTTTATCAAAAGAAGCGGAATTTGATTCAGGATCCATTGCTTATGAAAAAGATATAAAAATTGGATTTTTAAAACAGGATATTGATTTTGACAAAGGACGAACAGTTTTGGATGAAGCGTATCAAGCATTTTTAGAAATCAAGGATTTGGAAAAAAAACAAAATCAAATCAATTCTGAATTAAGTGAAAGAACAGATTTTGAAAGCAACTCTTATTTATCTTTGATTCAAGATCTTTCCGAAGTTAATGAGCGATATGAATTAATAGGAGGTTATAATTATCAAGGACAAACAGAAAAAATTTTACAAGGTTTAGGATTTGAAAGAACAGATTTTTTGAAAAGCACAGATACTTTTTCTGGTGGATGGAGGATGAGAATAGAATTAGCAAAATTACTTCTTCAAGACAACGATATACTTCTTTTAGATGAGCCAACCAACCATTTGGATATAGAATCGATTATTTGGCTAGAATCCTTTTTAAAATCTTTTTCTGGAGCGGTAGTTATTGTATCACACGATAAAATGTTTCTAAACAATGTAACAAACCGAACTATTGATATTTCACTTGGAAGAATTTATGATTTTAATAAGCCGTATTCTAAATATTTGGTACTGAGAGAAGAAATTAGGTTACAACAGATCAGTGCTCAAAAAAATCAAGATAAGCACATTCAACATACCGAAAAGTTAATCGAAAAATTTCGAGCAAAAGCTTCTAAAGCTTCTATGGCTCAGTCTTTAATTAAAAAAATTCAAAAGATTGATAGAATAGAGGTTGATCAGGACGATAATAGTATAATGAAAATAAATTTTAATATTTCTATTAACCCAGGAAAAGTAATTGCCGAAGTTGAAAATTTATCAAAGAATTTTGGAACTAACAAGGTTCTAGAGAGTATTAACTTAATAGTTGAAAGAAAAAGTAAAATTGCTTTTGTAGGCCAGAACGGTCAAGGAAAATCTACTCTTGCAAAAATACTTGTAGGTGAGTTAGAATCATCCTCTGGAAATTATAAACTAGGACATAATGTTCAGATAGGATATTTTGCTCAGAATCAGGCAGAATATTTGGATGGATCCAAGACAGTTCTTCAAACAATGATTGACTCAGCAAATGAAAATAACAGATCTAAAGTCAGGGATATTTTGGGTTCTTTTTTATTTAAGGGTGAAGATGTTGAAAAATATGTCAAAGTTCTATCTGGTGGTGAAAGAAATAGATTGGCCTTAGCAAAGTTACTTTTACAACCTCTAAATGTTTTAGTGATGGACGAGCCTACTAATCATTTAGATATTAAATCAAAAAATGTTTTAAAACAAGCTCTTATAAAATTTGACGGAACTTTAATATTAGTATCTCATGATAGAGATTTTCTTCAGAATTTAACTAACAAAGTTTATGAATTCAAAAATCAAAAAATTAAAGAGTTTCTGGGTGACATCGATCATTATTTAGATCAAAGACAAGTAGAAAGTTTTAGAGAAATTGAAAAAAAAGAAAAAATAATTTCTACAAATAAGAAATCTGTAAATAATCAAGCAAAAAGGTCTCTCAACAAAAAAATAAATAATATTGAAAGTAAAATATCCAAAATTGAGAGAGAAATTTCAAAAATTGATCAGAATCTCATAGATAATTACGATACAACTGTATCTAGTCCAAATTTTTTTGAAAACTATGACAAAAAAAAATCTGAATTGGAAACATTAATGAAAAAATGGGAAAAACTTAATTTACTTTAAATAACCCTATATTTATTAACGTAACTCTTTAAATACCATTAATGTGTGATCTTACTAATGAAGAACTTTGGCTTGTTGTTAGGTTGTACTTTTTTGCAGTTACCCCAATTTTTCTTGTTTCATATCTCATGTTTCGAGAGAAAATTAATTACAACACAATAGTTGTTTTAGCATTAACTTTCTTTATTTGTGCTTTTGGATTTGAGATATGGCTAACATATGGTTTGATGGATGGACTACCAGTAAGTTTAAGAAGGTCTGAAGCATTAAATTGTGCAGTTCCTCAAGATTTGAATTGGATTTTAAATTCACTTGGAGATGTTTTAATTGTTTGGATTGGTTTGTTTATCGTAAGGTTAATTTTTTCTAAATCATTTGATCCATATAAGAAGTGGAATTGGTCTGTATTTTTTGTTTTTTTCACATGGTTTATTGTTCAAAATATTTATGTGGAAGTTTTTTTCTATCATCATCAATTAGGAAATAGTGGTGATTTATCATGGGCTCCCTTAATGCCTCTTGGTTCATATTTCAATCCTACACTTTTTGAAATAATAGAAAGACCTGTAACTTTTCAATCTCAATCAGCATGGATAATTATGACTCCAATTATTTATTTTATTATAATATATTTAAATAAGAAATCTACAATCAATGAAGCTTTATAAATTTTATGCAGTATTAATTTTATTATTAATGTTTTCTTGCTCTAAAGAAAAAATGATTGATAACGAAGTGGTAAATATCAATCCTGATGCTCGAGTTGTAGGTTATCTTCCTGAATACAGATTTAATACAAGTAATCAATTGGAATATTGCAAATTAACACACTTAAATCTTGCCTTTGCAAATCCAGATTCAAGTGGTAAACTTATTATTAATGATTTTAGTCATATTCTTACCAAAGCTAGAAATCAAAACAGCGAAATTAAAATATACATTTCCATAGGTGGTGGTTCTTTGTCAGAATTACAATCCTCAATTTGGTCTGATTTAATTGATAATTCTGAAAATAGATCTGTTATAATCAAAGAAATTGTTGATTTCGTTACAAAAAATGATCTAGATGGTGTTGATGTCGATTTAGAATGGGGAAATGTAACATCAGGATATAGCCCATTTGTAATTGGATTAAAGGAATCTTTAACTTCACACAAAAAGGGAATGACAGCTGCTTTACCAGGAACAACAAAATTTGAAAATATTACTGATGAAGCAATACAAAATTTTGATTTTATTAATATTATGGCCTATGACTTTACTGGGCCCTGGAACCCGACTAATTCAGGTCAACATAGTTCATATAATAATTCCGTTCAATCAATTGAATTTTGGACAAATTCTGTAGGAATTTCTGGAACAAAATTAACTCTTGGTGTTCCTTTTTATGGATACGATTTTACAGACTCTTCAAATATAACTTTATTTACATATGGAAGCATAGTTTCAGCCCAGTCTACTAACTCTGAATTAGACAATGTTGGGATGAAGTTTTACAACGGAAGACCAACTATTAAATCAAAAGTTAAATTAGCTAGTGAAAAAGTTTCTGGAATTATGATTTGGGAACTCGGGCAAGATTCTTTTAGTGAATTTTCACTATTAAAAACTATTCATAACCAATACCAAGACCTGGGTTATAATACAACTAGTTTGTGTTTGGATTAATCTTATGTAACTGTTTTTTTACTTTGATCAACAGAGAGGTATTCTTTATTCTCCAATATAGACTTTAATATCATTACTGTTTCAAATAAATCAAAGAATCCAACATATAGTGGTGCAAAACCTAATCTTATATTGTTGTGAGGTCTAAAATCTGGAATTACCTTTTTTCTTTTTTTATAACCACTAATTAAAAGTTTACAAATTCTCCATGCCTCTTCGTGCTGAATTGTTATGTGCGATCCTCTAAAATCGGAGTTCATGGGGGATGCTACTACTACACCATGTTGACTTAACTCATTTTTTATCAATTCAATCAGATAATTTCCTAAATCAACACTTTTTTTTCTAATATTTTTAATCCCAGCAGCAAGAGTCATGTCTAATCCGTTATTTACTGGAACCAAGGATAGAATTGATGGAGTTCCCGCACTAAACTTATTAATATTACCAGATGGAACATATTCATTACTAAAATCAAATGGATTGATGTGACCAAACCATCCTCTAACAGGGTTACTTAATTTTTCTAAGATATCGCTAGAAACGTATAAAAATGATGGTGAACCAGGTCCACCATTTAAAAATTTATAAGTACAGCCAATAGCTATCTTAATATTTGATTTTTTTACATCTATTTCTGTAACTCCAATTGCATGGCTACAGTCCCAAACTATAACACTCCCATTTTCTTCGGCTACTTTGTTGAGTTCGTTCAGTGGATATAGATATGAGCTTTTATAGGATACAAGGCTTAAACAATAAATACCAGGATCGGTTTTAATATTTTTCTTTAAAAGATTCAAATCACATTTAATATCATCTTTATATTCGATAATTTTAATTTTATTTTTAGTTGTCAAATTTTTTAAACCATCAAGAACATACAAATCGCTTGGAAAATTTAAAGAGTCTGAAATAAGTGCTTTATTGAATTCATTTGATTCTAATAAAGCATGAATAATTTTATATAAATTAACAGAAGTTGAATCACCAACCATAACTTCACCTTTATCTGAATTAATTAAAAGAGACATTTTATGGTTAATTAAATTATTTAATTCAAGCCAATGGTCATTCCAACTAGAAATTAAATTTTCTCCCCATTGTTTTTTTATTACATTTTCTAAATCAACTATTGTTTTATGCGGGAGTTTTCCAAGAGAATTACCATCTAAATAAATTTCATTATCATTATTAATAAATTTTGATTTAAATGATTTAAGACTATCATTTATATCCTTGTTTAACCCTTGTTTTTTTAAATCCATTAATAATTATTAAAATAAGGTTTTATGATTTCTACCCATTGCTTGTACATTATTTTACTGGGGTGTAGTCCGTCATCTGCCAATAAAGTTAAATCGTTTTGAGCATTTCTGGATATTTTTGTGATATTAAAATAAGCAACATTATTTTTTTTACACTCTCGCTTAATTACCTTATTAAATGAGTTTATCTCTCTTTTAATTAAGTTTTTATTTTTATTTTTTGCAAATGGGGTTACGCCCCAATCTGGTATAGATACCACAAATACGTTTTCTTTATTACCATATGCATAATCAATTGATTTTTTTAATAACAACTTAAAATCTGATTTAAAATTTTTTATACTATTTCCTCTGTATTGATTATTTACCCCGATGAGTAGAGATACATAATCATAT
>Ga0255758_10000617_pt1 | contig 39331 bp, 40 predicted proteins | sample 011ome_24_FD_179958 | JGI IMG/M metagenome (GOLD analysis project Ga0255758, IMG submission 179958) | Coastal salt marsh microbial communities from the Groves Creek Marsh, Skidaway Island, Georgia - 011513CT metaG (version 2) | ecosystem: Environmental > Aquatic > Marine > Intertidal zone >... | reverse complement strand
ATTTATAAATATATATAATAATGAAACTATAATAACACTTTTTGCCAAGCTTTTAGTTGCCATAAAAATTATTGAAAATAACAATATTGTTTGAAATATAGCATTGTTTATTATTTTTTGTTGTGCTTGTGTAAGCTCTATTTTGAGATATCTTCCACCAAATTGTACTAATATTAAAAACATGATAGACAACGGTTCTATACCTTCTATATTTGCTAACATATTCTACTTATTATAAGTAAATTTATTCATTAGTAAATCCTTTAAATTCTTTTGTATTGATGATAGTACTTACTATACCTACAACATTATTTGTAAAATTATTATCATCTAATAGTTCCATTAGTGATTTAACTTTATTTTTATCTTCTTTTTTATCTTCTTTTTTATCTTCTTTTTTATCTTCTTTTTTATCTTCTTTTTTATTTTCTTTTTTATTTTCTTTTTTATTTTCTTTTTTATTTTCTTTTTTATTTTCTTTTTTATCTTCTTTTTTATCTTCTTTTTTATCTTCTTTTTTATCTTCATCGTCATCATCATCTTTTAAATCTTCTTTCTCCTTGAATTGTTCAATATTGATATCACTATTAAAGACTGCGCCTTCTGTAAATATAATTACATCTAACAGTAAAGCAATTATTGATAATAATAATAGAAGACCTATTGTTAAATCCCATTGCATAGCATAGAAATTTATTAAGATCAATACTACGAATATCCACGGATTATCTATTACTTCTATAATATTATCTGGATATTCTGCTGATGGTCTTAACCCCAATATTATTAAATACGCTATTAGAAAACCCGATATAATCCCTTTTAATATAGTGTAAAGAATATCATCGAATTCAAACTCATTCATATTCCCTCTTTACAATTATATTATATAAATATTTTTTTTGTGTTTTTCTTTCCTTTTTGTATAATAGAGAATATCTTAAAAAAGAGAATGCAGTATTCAACATTACAAGAGGCATATAATTTAGATGGTTTTGATAAAATAAAGAAAAAGAAAAAAGATAGACCACCAGACTTCCAAGAAAGTAATTTAAGTAAGGGGCCCTCAAATATTGAAATGAGTAAATTATCTGCATCTAGTGAAAAAATACAAGATTATGAAGAATATATTAAAAATGCAAGTAAAAATTGTGCTCCATTACAATCACCAATATATACAATACCTATAACAGGTGATTGTAAAAAAGAATTCAATGATGCGATGAAAGTTTATACCGAAGAGAATTTTAATTCACCAAAAGATATCAATATGTCTAATATGACTTCAAATAACAATATTATGCCTTATTATGACGAAGATTTAGAACAATATTTTGATATTAATAACTTAAACGACGAGGTTAAATATAATCCTAATAATAAATTAGCTAATTATATGCCAAATAATAATAGTGTATCTTATACAAATAATAATACAAATGAATATACGAGTACGGTTTTAAAAAATGGCAACAATTTATTAAATTCTTCTGATTTTAATCTTAGCCCAGAAGAAAGGAAAAAGGCTTCCGATGCACTCCAATATTTAAAAGCATTAGAATTAAAAATTGATGGCGATGAAAAAAATGCTTTTTTTAATCAAATGAAGTTTTCTAACACAATGGGGTCTGGCGGATATAATGAGCCACAAAAAGCTGATAATAGGACGAGTATATTAGAAAAAGAAATAGAGGAACTTAAAAAAAGAGAAGTTATATTATCAAAAAGTATTGAAGAAAATAAAAAAGCGCAGAATAATATTAATTTGATAATCAATGTTTTTATAATACTATTTATAGGAGGAATAATTATATTATTGTGTGATTATTTAGTTGAATTATCTATTCAAATCGGCATGAAAAAAACCACACATATGTTGGAACCATATATTAATAATAAGATGTATTCTATGAATTTACCTCAACCACATCAACAAACGAGCCCTTTTAATTATAATCATATGCAAAGTCATATACCTCAACATATGGCGCAGCAAAATATTTAATTTTTAAATGATATATAAGATTTATAGTATAATTATGATTTAATAATGACAGTTAATTTATCGGATCTTATTAATAATACTATAATTGTTGGCGAAGAAACCGAAAAGAAATCTATTAACTGGTGGACTCCACCAGAGAAAAACAAAACACGAGTTATGTTATGTGGGACTTATCCTATTGGTACAAGTAACGGTTATTCAAAGGTCGTATATTATATTGCAAAATATTTAGGCGAATATAAAGATATTGATTTAACTATTTACGGTTTTCAAAATGTTGCTAATACAAATGGTAAAGGTCTACGTGATAATATTCCAAAAAATGTCAAGATACATGATGCAATGGCAACAGAAAATCCTAAACGAAGTGGATTTGGGGAAAAAGAAATTGGCGATTATATCAAAAAAAATCCACAAGATATAATCATAATATTTAACGATAATATGATTACAACAGCATTAACAAGTACTATTATTAATGAATGTAATAGCCAAAGAAAAAACTTTAAACTTGTTTCATACATGGACCAAGTATACCCTTATCAAAAAAAAGCATATATTGAATTATTAAATAAACATTTTGATGCTATAATTGCTTTTACACCCTATTGGCAGGATATTGCCAGAAAATTGGGAATTAAAAATGACTTACCTATTTATACTTTTCCACACGGATTTGATACAAACTCTTATTATCCTATACCAAAAAGTATTGCCAGGACATATTTTAAATATAATGATGATGATTTTATGGTATTAAATTTAAATAGAAATCAACCTAGAAAATGCTGGGATCATACAATAATTGCTTGGGTTGAATTTGTTGAAATGCATTATAAAGCTAATATTGAAAATTGTAAGGATTTAATTACAAATGAATATACAAAAAGACCAGTAAAACTTATAGTTGGGACATCAATAGATGCTTATTGGAATTTATGGGATGTCTTGGAAAATGAAGTCAAATTTAGAAATGTACCACTAGAATATGTAAAATCAACTATTGTAGAAGTACAAACGCCTCAACAACTATCAGATAGAGAAATAAATATATTATATAATTCTTGTGACGTTGGTTGCAATAATTGTAATGGCGGGGGGTACGAATTAACTGTATTTGAGTGTTTGGGTCTCGGGAAACCACAGGTATCCTCTTATGTCGGTGGCATTAGAGAATATTTATCAAAAGATAATTCTATACCAGTCCAACCTAAATTTTATTATTATTTAGACAATAAATCTAACGGTATTGGCGGCAAAGCTGAATTAACAGACCCGCATGATTTTGCAAATGGTTTTTGGACATATTTTAGTGATCCTAACTTAGCAAAAAAACACGGAGAAAATGGTAGAGAAAATATCCTTAAAAATTATAGATGGGAAACTCTCGTAGATTACTTTTATAATAATGTACTATCAAATATTATTAAAAATTGATATAAGATATTTATAATTATAATTATAAAAATGGCTTTATTTATTGATACTGAAACAATTGGACTACCTGTTACTAAAAATTTAAATTTAAAATGGGGTGAATATCCTTGTTATACGCTTCTTAATCGTTATGATTCAGCTCGTATAGTCCAACTATCATATATGATAACAGATAATAAATTTAATGAATTAGAAATACACGATTATATAATTAAAAAAGAGAAATTTGATATCGCCAATTCACAGTTTCACGGTATTACTAATGAAATATCAATTGATAAGGGGATTGATTTCGATAAAGCTTTTGATATATTCTATGAAAATCTAAAATCAGTAACACATATTGTTGCACATAATATAGCTTTTGATATTAATGTAATTAAATCAGAATTATATAGACGCGATAAAATGCATATTATTGAAGAAATTAATAAAAAAGAGCTATTGTGTACAATGAAGCATTGTAAGGGTATTCTAAAAATTATTAATCAATATGGTAGACATAAAAACCCTTCTTTAAAAGAAATATATAAATTCGCATTTGATAAGGAACTAGAAAATGCACACAATTCTAAATATGATGTAATAAATATGCATGCTGTAATAAAAAAAATGTATGATGATAAAATCCTCAACTATTCTCTGTAAATTACTATATATTTATATTTAAGTTGTTTTTCAATGGTTTTTTAATATTTTCATCTGTAAATTTATTTACTGGTTTTGCGATATTATTATTGGCAAAATCATGTATATCATCTAATATTTTACCTAATTCTTTAAGTAAATCAAGCTCTTCTGTATTACTAGACATTTCTATATAATTATTATATATAAAAAATATGAATTATCAATATCGCTCGTTTTATTTTCTTTATCTACCTCCTTGACACATCATTGTATACTGCTGTATATCTTCTAATATTTTGCTTAACTCTTTTAATAAATCCAATTCTTCGTTGTTTTCAGACATATTCTATATTTATACACTATATCTTTTCTCTTTTTCACTTAATTCTTTTCTCTCTTTTAATTCATTTAAATCTTTTATATCTTTGAAAATATTGTAATCTATTATTTCTTTTATATCTTTATTATTTTTATTATTAGCTATGGTTGTTATTCTTTCTAATATTTGATTTTTCTTTTCTATCTCTTCATCAGTATCTATTCCATCGTTATCATTCTTATCTACGTATGATGTTAACGTTTTTATGTAATTATTGTACATAATATCTTTAATATATGTATCAACATATTCTCTGTAATATCTAATTTCGTTTTTATCAGTAATATACTTCAATAATTCGTTATTTTGAATATCTTCTTCTAATTTATTAAGATTATTACTGAAATCTTTTAAAATTTCTTTTGTAATACAATTATGTTTTCTACATTGAACCAATTCGTTATTTTCCTTATTTTTTGGTAAGGAATATGTTGACAATTGAAACTTAATCACTTCAAATTTCTTTTGATATTGTAATAATAATGATAAACGGCTACTAATTATTTCCAATTTATTTTGATAGTCGTTGAACTTTATATAACCCGTTATTATTGTTATCAATATCCCAATAAACATAGAAGATATACTTATTGCATATGTTAGCACCTTTATCTTTTTGCTCTCAGTATTTTCTATTATCAATCTTACTGCTTCTATAAATGTAATTGTTGAAGAAAATATCAAAATAAAAATAGACGACCACCAATATTGATTATTTATACTATGGTATGATCTACGAGCGATTATTATATTTTTAGTTTGCTCATCAAGACATTTCATTAATCTATTATCCAATATCTTTTTAGAATTTTTAAGAGACTCTAATTCATCTCTTTTTATTATTTCAACTTCTTTTTTTAATAAATTCAAGGACTCTTCTTCTTTTTCTTTTTTGGCAATAATTTCATGCATTTTAGACATGGCGCCTCTCACTTTATCTTCAAGATCTTTGACAACTATATTAGGTGTATGTTCATGATTTGTATTTACAATGTCTTCATCCCCACTATTACATATATCCATTGTATCAGATTGAACTTCTATAATTTGATCCATTATATATATTTATATATTTATATATTTATTATCTAATAAGTAGATATGATATTATTGCTATATATGGCAGTTATTGTAAATCTCTTTTTATCATAATCCAATGTATTATTAATAATTATATTATTATTATTATTTTTTAAAATTATTTTTTTAACAGTTGGCTTATTAACATATTCTTCAATTGTAATATTGTATTTATTATTACAATTGATTATTGATAATGTATTATATATCCCATCAAATGCCGCTACTAATGATCTAGGAGTTGATGATTCAAAATTCATCATTTTAATATAATCATTGTTTTTATTAACAATAATATCTTTTAGTTCATCGTACAGTGTATTTAATTTCATTATTATATTTATTTATAATATTAATATATATCAATTTTTTTGTTTAATACATCTCCCACTTGCAAAATTACATATTTTTTTATCCTCTACACAATCTTTTTTACAAGGTTTTATATTTTTTCCAGTTATAATAGGTTTTTGTTTAGGAGGGTTAACACATCTTCTTGAACTTATTTTGCATATCTTATTTATAGCTGTACAATCTTGTTTACAAGGTCTTACGCCTATTTTATCAAATGGTACTTTTTTCACAATTACATTTTTCTCTTTTTTGGGTTTAACGCATCTTCCACTTGTAAAATTACATATTTTATCATCCTTTACGCAATCTTTTTTGCATGGTTTTTTACCTGAGATAGCACTATTCTTTGATTTTTTTGAATTAGATAATGTAAATCTTCTCACTGGTCGTACTATTAAAGGTGACCTAACGAGACCATTTGATAATTTAAATGAAGAACTAGTTATACGCGCAGCATTAGCTCTACGTCTTGACGAACTGGCTCTACGCGCTGCGCTTGCTCTACGTGCTGCGCTGGCTCTACGTCGTGACGAACTGGCTCTACGTGCTGCACTGGCTCTACGCGCTGCGCTTGCTCTACGTCTTGACGAACTGGCTCTACGCGCTGCGCTTGCTCTACGTCTTGACGAACTGGCTCTACGCGCTGCGCTGGCTCTACGCGCTGCACTGGCTCTACGTTGTGACGAACTTCTGCTAACTACTGGTTTTACCGATGAGCTTTTCTTAAATATTCTGTTTAAAACCGCTAATCTCTTATTAACAATAGGATTTAAACATTCTCCTTTCTCTTTCTTTTTTTTAATATATTTTTCAAGAGATACGTAAACGTCACCTTTTTTTCCTATTTGCTTTATAAATTTTTCTCCATTTAAAGTATAAATTGTTTTATCTTTACCACATACATTTTCTTTTTCACCTTTGACATACATGTTATAGTATATTCTATACAGTATAAACATAAATATTATTTTAAATACGAAATTATGTTCTCAAAAATCTTCATTATTCTTTCAGGCTCATAATCTCTATATAAATTATAATCAACTGTTTTATCTATTTTAAAATTTATAATTAAATTTTTTAATTCTTGTATATTTTTGTACCACATACCTTTATCTTTTAATATTTCAACATGAGCTAAATCTCCTGTTTTACAAGCTATTATCGGTTTATTACATATTGAAAATTCACCGATTGATAACCCAAAGGTTTCTCCGTCTGACCGCGCCCATAACATTCCATCGCATGTATTTATGAATTTTCTTTTATCATCTAAATCTATGATTACGCCCAAATGTATAATATTAGGCAATTTTTCACAGAACTTTTCGGTATTTAAAAATAAAAAATATATATCTTTGTTATTTAAAGCAATTTCATATACCGCGTTTTTAACCACATTGATATTAAAAGTATTATAACCCCCATGTCTACCAAATACTTTCGCATCAACTGGTATATTCAATTCTTCTCGCATATTTTTATTATGTTCTGGCAATGATACTATATGCGGTAATGTTAAAATTTTATTGGCATTTATATTACCCCTTTTATTATTCTTGACCCAATCCGATACAGCACAATATACCTCTCCATGAGGTTCATTACATGTAAATACGCAATGAATAATATTTTTTGCTACATTACTTAATCTACCATCATTATGGCCAGATTTTATAATATAAATTATTTTAATGTTTTTTTCAATAAGATAATTGTCCACATTGCTGAAATTATCAACGCCAACAATCTGAAAATTTCTAGCAAACTTATTGATAACATCCACATTATTATTTTCGTTATTTTTTTCATAAAATATATATGACTTATTTTTCAATATTGTTTGATTATAATATGCATAATCATACATTGCTATTTCTGTTCCTCTTTCCCCCAATTGATTAGACCAAAAAGCAATATTTATCATAATTATATGATAATTAATTAATAGTTTTATATATAAAAATATATTATTATAATAAATAAAATGCTTAAACAAATTATATTATTATCACTTTCTGTATACGGATATGCTTTTACACAGATTAATACTATTAATTATAATAAAGTAGAAAGATACACACCTGATATTACCAAATTAAAATCCAGATTTTCAAATGATGTTAGTAGGCGAAATTTCATTAAATTAGCTCCGCCAGCTTCATATACTGCATTAACTATTTTGACAAATCCCGCGAAGGCCAACGCTATTCCAAAAAGAGCTGTTGTTTTTGGAGCTTCTGGATATACTGGCGGTGATACTGTTAGAGCTCTATTAGAAAAAGGTTTTGATGTCGTAGCTGTTACGCGACGTAAAGTTAATATTGTTGATAGAGAACATGCTAAGATTAACACATTAGTTATTGATAATATTAAAGATAAAAATAAGGTTACTTCCGCTATCGCCGATGTAATAAATGAAGATAGTTTAAAAAATATTATGAAAAAAGCTGATTCGGTTATTTATTGTGCTGCATCGCGTCCAAAAGTAAAACTAACAGGTACGCCCGGGACAAAAAGCTATGATGATATGAAAAAAAATGAAGATGATGGGGCAGTTGCTGAGCCAAGTTATAATGTTGAAGATATTGGTTTGGTAAATGTAGCAAAAGAAGCCATTAGCTGTGGTGTCAAACGATTGGTTATTGTTTCGTCTATTTGTGCAAAATGCCAAAAAGGCAAGGAAGACTATGGAGAAGCCATTGACCGAGGATTTGCAAGCTGTGATAGTTGCTTTAAAAAACAAGTGGGGGAAGAGCGCGTACGTATATTATATGAAAATACCCCAAGTGATATGACTTATACAATTGTTAGACCGGGTATGTTATCGCCGGGTGAGCGCAGAGGTGTAAAAGAAGTAGAATTTAATCAAGGAGTATCCAAGAGTGGGATAATTTCACGAATGGATTTAGCTGATGTTCTTGTTGCTGCGGCTGATACAAATAACGGAGCTAAGAAAACATTTGAAGTTTATTATAAGGATACCGCACAGCCCGTGGATATGTTTAAATCGCTCAAAACATGCAAAGAAATGGGAAAGAGTGTTAAGGAATGTTTTTTTGGAGAAGACTACAAAAATGATAATGAACCTTTATCAATTGATAAAATGCTTAAAAATCCTGTTAAAGGCGTGATTTTTCCATCGGGAAATGAAGTTAGTGGAGATGATTATAATAGTATGCTCAAAAATCTCAAAATAGATGTGAAAGAAGAATATGATATTGGGCAATTACGATCTTATGATATTATGTAAATATATATAAAACTTATTTTTATTTATAATATAAATGTTAAAGAATATTGTTCTTAGTTTATTGTTAGTAAATTGTACTTATGGTTTTACATCAAATATGCAATTATTTAGCAATGATAAAAAATGTAAACCGGCCATTAACTTGAAAAGAAGAGATTGTTTTAAATATATACCATTTATCATTAGCCCGTTATTTATTAGCCCTGCTTGCGCGGAGGAGAAAAGTATCGACGTATTGAGAGAGGAAGCAAATCGTATTATTGAAATTATAGATGCACAAAAAGAAGCATTTAATTTACCCGAACTAGGAAAAAAAGACAATATTGAAAACGGTTCAAAAAATACATCAGAAATTTATAAAAATGAAGATAAACAAATTAAGCAAGTTTTAGATAATGTTTTAACCAGTTTTAAAAATAATAATCCTATTGATTCAATGGGGAATCTAAAATTATATTGCGCGCAATCAAATCCTATTAAGTCCCAGCGCACTGATAAACTAATTGAAACATTTAATAATAGTAAGTATGGTATTCTTTTAGCTAAATTTCACGATTATAGTATCCTAGATTACAATGATAATTATTATTTTGATACAGATTTTAACATATCTTATTATAGTGCTGATGTAAAAGTAGAGGCAGATTATAAAACTATGATTTATAACAGTATTCAATTTAACGATATGTATTATCCCGAAAGTAATAATAATAATAATAATAATAATATGTGTTATGTAATATATCGTTGGGTGTTCAAAAAAATTGATGAAAAAGTGTTAATTGATAGTTGCTATTTGTTACCAAAATAAAAATTGATTTTTTTTTATAAATTATTAAAATATGTATCATAATATTTCCTTAAAAGATTTTGATATCTTGGCATTGCAGCACATAACTATTAACTTGGATAATTTAGAAAATATTATAAATCTTGCCTTGACTTGCAAAGATTATTATAATGAATTACTTTATTTATTAAAAACTTCAAACTCAATATTATTGAGAACATTCAATCAATTAAATAAAAAATCATTTGAACTCATAATTAGCGATAGTTATTATACAATTTCCAATTTAAAGTATTATTTTAATACACATATTATTCCCGTCCCAAATAATGTTAATGATATCACATATAATAAAATCAAGAATACTGAAATAATATATAATCATTTCTTTTACGAACACAATAATAAATCTGACGAAATTACTTATAACTTTTACGATAAATTATTCTTTATGAAATATGGACATAAAGTATCTAAGGGGACTTTTATATCTAAATGCAAACAATATTATTTTGATTTAAAAAAAAATATAGATGTCTTTAAAGACTATTATAAATATATAGTATATGATTCAAATCTAACAAATTTTAGAGAGTTTAATACACCAATATTTAACGACGTTGGTAAATACTCTAGCAATATTGTTAATTATCGCTATAATTATATTATATCACATTTTGAGTTATATTCCATAAATATATTCTTGAACAATAAGAAATATATTGATGTTATTCAAAATTTAGAAAATTTAGAATTTAATTATACATATAGAATTGGTATTAATGATATTGTTAAAAAAATAAAACATACTATCGATATCGATTGTTATCACAATACAACAATATTTATCAAATTAACTATGTTATATATTTATGTTCATTATATAAATTGTGTCGTTAAAAAACTAAATGATTTTAATAGGAAAAAAAGGCAGTATTATATTTCATGTATTGGAAATATCGTGGAATCAATTAAAAAGTATTATTCCCATGAAGCTATATACAAAGACGGATATGATAGATGTAAACCCAAATATTTCTTTGATTATATGAGAGTAGGGATCTTAGATTATTGTATCAATTTAATTTAGGCTCTATTTTAGGTTCCAAGTTTTTAAGGGGAATATTAACTTCTTTTCCTTCTTTTTTTGCAAACTCATTTCCACGTTCGTTCTCCAATTGTGTAAATGTAGTTCCTTTATAACTTCCTAGTTTTAGTTTTGTTGTATTTTCTTCTTTATTTCTAATATATTTAACATCAACAATATCATCAGGCTTATAATCTTTTAGAATTTTATTTAGATCATTCGGGCTATTTATGGCCTTATTATCAATCTCTATAATAATATCACCGACTTGTTCTACCCTTTTTGTTTTATCATTTCTTGTTACTCCATGAATACCCGCTTCAAAAGCAGGAGAATCTTCTGGAACATCTAATACTAATACTCCTTTATCAATAATCGGCACACCACTTTTCTCAGACTCTACAATTGTTGGGTTGCGTTCCATATAAGAGATTCCCAAAATAGCGCGTTTTACAAATCCAGTATCAATAATATCTTTAATAGATTTTACGGCTCTTTGTATTGGAATGGCAAATCCTATTCCAGCCGATACGCCCATTCCAAGTGATGCTGTATTAATTCCAATAATTTCACCATCGCTATTTAATAGAGGACCTCCGCTATTTCCAGGATTAATTGCTGCATCTGTTTGAATAATTCCATTGATTTTTCTACCAGTCGGTGCTGTAATTTCACGATTAGTTCCAGAAACAATACCCGTCGTCAATGTATGATCTTGACCAAATGGATTACCAATTGCAAATGCAAATTGTCCTATTACTGGGTTGACATCTTTATTATATTTAATAGATTTAAGCTTTTCATTGTCTTTTAAGTCAATTTTGAGAACAGCCAAATCAGTATCTGGATCTACGCCCGTTAATTTAGCTTTATACTCCTTTTTATTATTATCTTTATCTGTTATAGTTACAATTGCACTATCAACTTTATTAATAACATGAAAATTTGTAATAATATGCCCAGAATCATCCCATACAAATCCCGAACCTACTCCTTTCGGCAAATCATCTTTATTTAAATTATATTTATCGGCCATACTGCCATATTCGGTACTAATATAACAGATTGATGGCGTGGCATCTTTAAACAATCTATTTTGCACATTTTCTAAAATTTTCAAGTTATTTTGCGGATACTTAATTGTTTGAAATAAGTTTAAAATACATAATGATGCTGTTGTTCCATACAATAAAACATATCGCCTCGGTGTCTTATATTCGCCATTCTCAATTGCCATTTTATTATAACTACTTATAGTTTTCCTGATTTTAATTGTATTTAAACCACTTAGAGTATTTACAGATGTAAATCCATGTACAATATTTACTAAGAATAGTAACGAATATATAATTTGTGACCTCATTTTTATATATTATATTATATTCTTTTTATATATAATTATGATAGCTGTTAGTTTTCTAGCTTTATTTAGCTTTCTTACCGCTATATATTTAGGCAAATATTATGCAAGTATACCTGCAATATCCGTTTTTATAACTTCTATATTATTTTGGTCAAAACCAGAAGAAAAATGGCGTATGTATATTGACATTGTTGTTGTACAACTGGCAATGTATTATTCTATTTTTTATGCATATTACAATATGGATTTACAAAAATTCCGTCGATACTTTACAGTATTAGCTGTATCTTTAATATACTTTGCATTTGCTATATTATCATGGAATCTTAATCCATATATAAATCATACAAATATTAGTTTCTTTAAGACTGTCACAATAATGCTACATAGCATGGCTACTTTTATTACCAATTGTTCTAATATTATTATGTATACTTCTATATAAAAAAGAGTACATAATTTAAAAAAGGAATAGAAATTATAAAAGTTTATAAAATTATAGAAAAATAAAAATTATGTACTCAAAATAAAGAATTAGGGGGGGTAATGATTATTTTTTTTACTTAGTTTAGTTGGCTTTTTTGCTTTTTTTGCTTTCATTAATTCTTTATAATCCTTTACTGTAATTAGCTTACCTTTATGTCTAACATATTCCTTGCGGTCCCCATTTATTTTATAGATTACCATAATTTTACCTAGAACTTCTCGTTTTGAATGTTTTTTGCCACCTTCTTGTCCTGCATTTAAACCTTCTTTTAAAGTTTTTAAAAAATTAAAAAGCGGCCCACGCCTACTAGTTTCTAGTATTATTTTATCTTCCATCTTTTCAATATTAGGGTATTTCAATTTTAAAATACCAATATCGTTTTCTGGTATTTCAATATTAGGGTATTTCAATTTTAAAATACCAAAAAACCATATTTGAACTTCTCCGAGTTCATTATCTTTTTCTGCTGGGATATCAGCTTGTTCTTCTTCAAAGTCCGAATTTTCTTCATCAGGAGAAAGCTGAGTTTCTATATTTTTTAAAAATTCATTCATCTTCTCATTTATTATTTTTAATTCATCATCAGGTATTTTACTTCCAATATCCTTAACAAATGTAAATGTTAAGGATTTTGGAAATACAATCTTTATTGCTGCCTCTTCACTACCGCGGTAGTGAAGAGGCAGTGGTACCGCGAACGTTTTAATTATTGCAAAACTATGTTTTTGTGATTGCTTTATAGATTGTAACTTTTCACGATTGAATTTACTACAATTTAGTATTGATTGTGGTACGAGCCTGAATGCTTCATCCTTAGATATGTTATGCATTATATTAACAGTATCGGTACTATCGGTACTGGTTTTATATGTTACTTCTTTAAAAGAATGCTTTTCCATAATATCTTCTAAAAAAGTTATTATGTAAGTGGATAGTTTTAGGCACTGTTGTGAATTAAAAAGCAAATTCAATATTTTTTTACTTAATTCTAGTGTTATTTCTTGCTTCTTTGCCGCAGCCTCACTTGGTACTACCGCAGCACTGCTATTCCGAAAAGGAATAAGACTTTTCCAGCCAAACCCCCCCTTTTTGTTGTTTAGCTTTTTGACTTTTTTACTTACATTTTTTTTAACATTACCTTTCTTTGGCATTGTTAGCTATTTCTCTAATATATAGATAGATATAATATTTAATTTTCATATAGATTCTGGTTTAGTCAAGCTATCCCTGAACAGATTTGTTCTGATTTTTTTAAAAATTGATAGCTACTCGGGTGTATACACGGGTATCACACTTTCAAGTATGACTGAACAGAACAAGTTCAAGCTTTGCATCCTCCCTACCCAGATGGGAAAGACCTTTGTTACCATCAACAAAATCTTAGAGGAAATTAAGCACGATCCCACGAAAGGCAGGAGTGTTCACTTTGTTCTCACCATGAACACTCTCCTCAACAATAAACAGTTCGCGAACAGACTTAGTGATATTAAAGCGGAACATGGTGAAAATTCGGTTGCTATTTTCGCTTCTACCTATAAAGGAGATTTAACTCACATTGATAGTCTCTGTAAGCTTATCAGCTTTTCCAAGGACCCGGCCAAAATGCCAAAAATTATTGTGGCATGCAGTAATTACAGGCGTTTCGATGACTGCTTCAAATACATGGAGTTCCTCAACAACAACGAAACAGCTATCACGCGTAGCTTCGTGTATTTTGACGAGCTCCACAAGTATATCAAGTCTAAGAAGGCCGATATCCGCGGAAATATTGAGAAGATGGATGATTATGATATTGTCCACGGTATCATGGCAATGACAGCTACTCCTGATGTTCTCTGGAATAAATCAAACGAAGACCTAGATGACTATTGGAGCAAAATCACTATTATCAACATAGCAGAACATAACGAAAAGAACTATGTTGGTTGGGAAGATATGGCATTTTATCACTCCAAGTTTGTTCTAGAAGATGATTCAAATGAAGAAGACCTTTATTATAATGAGCTATACAACATCAAATATGCCGAAGAGATAATTTACAAGAATCCGGAAATCTTAGCCGAAGGTTCTCGCAGTTTTATTCCAGCTACGCGTAAACGCAAAACTCACAACATGATTCGTTCAATGGTCATGCGTGTAAATCCCGATACAGTAGTAGTAATACTAAACGGGGTTGAAAAAAATATTTGCTATCTTGATAAAGAAGGCAAAATCGCAAAGATTGATTTGGTCCTCAAATCAGGAGAATTAGGCGACTTAATAGCATTACACCTTCACGAAAACATGATATTCAATAGACCATTAGTTGTTACGGGATATCTTTGTGTGGGGATGGGACAGACGCTCGTTTCAAAGGACCTTGGTGCTTTTACAACTGCCATCCTTGGATATAGTAAAATCACCAATGATAATCTATATCAGTTATTCGGTCGTATTACTGGGCGTATTAAGAGTTGGGTAGATAATCCCATTAAAACTCAGGTATTCTGTTCTAGGATAAATAGCACAATCTGCAAGAAAATGGAAGAATGTGCTAAGAATATCGTAGCTAAGCATAATGGCAAACAGCTGGGTAATGATAAATATCGCGAGCCTATTAACGAAGATAAAGATATCATCAAAAACTTCGCAGGCATCAATATTCTTGAAGACTAATACCTAATCACAAACAATGGAGCAGTAGATTTCTTAGCAGGTAATATATATTCTATGTTTTTATTTATTTCTTCGAATAGCAAAGTGCCCTTATAGTCTTTTATATCATCTTCATCTTGTTTTATATATTCATTTGTTATTTTTTTATACTCTTCAATAAAAGAACATAATTCTGGATTATATAAATTTAATGTACTGCCATTTTTTAGCTTATAATTTTTGAGTTTTTTAGCAATATCTAATACAATAGCAAGCCTATCTGATTTATTGTTATAATTTGTCATAATAATAATTAGTAATATTTATGTTTAAATGTTATATCTCATCGCTTTCTAATTTTCTATTTTTTTATTGTATTTAAATCAAATAATGTTCCACTACTTATATTTTTATTCTTTCTATATAAAATATCATCAGATTTAGATATGTTATCAATAAAATACTTACATGTGTTTGAATTATTACTTTCGTTACTATCAACTCTGCTAATACTTTTAATAGAAGCATCATCGCGAATAGATAGGTAGTTTGATATTTTATAATTCAACTTTTTAATATTTACGGCTACCTTATTTAATTTTATAAATAACAAAGATACTAATATTATATTCAAAAGGTTAAATGATATAATAATATATATCATATTATATATTAATTACTTATTTATTTTATGTATCCTATTTGTGATAGATTATATCTAGATATTCATAAAAATGAAGAAGAAACTTTAAAAATTATTAAAAATAGCAAGGATTATATTACTTCAACGGAATTTCATGAATCATATATGCCATTAAAAAAATGACTACGGGCCAATGAATATTAGTAGCATTATAAATTTCTGCGATTTTATTGATGACAAAATGCAGAGCTCGCAACTTTTACATAGAAATATTGTTTATTATATTTATTTATTAAATGATAAAAATAATGCTTATTTATTAAATGCTGTTTTTATGATGGGTTGTTACTTGATAATTAAAAAAAACATATGCGTTGACAAGATTATATTTGATATTTTTCATATATTTAATGGTCATCCATGCTATTTTATAGATTGTATATCTGAATGGGGTGGGTATTATTCTTCAATAATGGATTGTTTGCGAGCAATAAGTTTCGTATATAAAAATGATATTGAAGAATTAAATAACTTTGATATTGAAGATTATGAATATCTAACAGATTTTTCTCAAAGAGATATGAATATAATTGCTAATAAATTTATTGCAATGAGATGTCCTTCGCAAAAAAATATCCACGATGTATGCAATGAACTCAAAAAAAGAAACGTAAAATTGGTTATTAGATTAAATAAGGATAATAATTATGATAGTAAAATATTTGAAAATCAAGAAATAGATGTACTAGATTTATATTTTGATGATTATTCTGTTCCGTCTATAAAAATAATTAAAAAGTTTATGAATGCTGTCAATGATATTGATTATTCAGATAAAGTCGCTATTCATTGTCGTGCAGGTTTAGGGAGAACAGGTATATTAATTTGCATTTGGCTTATAATAAAATTAAATTTTAAACCCGCGGAAGCAATTGCATATATTAGAATAATGAGACCTGGGTCAATAATGGGTAGTCAAGGATTCTTCCTCGAATCAATAGAATATTTCAAAAGGTTTATTTGATATATCTTTGATATGGCAATACAATTTCATATTCATCATATTTATTTCTTACAATATCCAAACTCTTATCTCTTTTATGATATTTCGTTTTATCACTATTATTGGACTTATCACTATTATTAGATTTAATTGAATTTTCTTTACGAGCATTTTGCTCACAGGGGATAATATTATTCGTAGTTTCTTCATATATTATATTTTTTGAATTATTCCATTTTAATAATGCCTTACATCTACCATTATTAAAATTATAACATGGATACTGCCAGTCCTCTAAATTCCATAACATATTAATTAATAAATGTTCTATATATTTAATCAATTTTTAAATAAGGTACCGGAAACATTTGTACCAGTATAAAAAAAATTGATAGCCGTATATAGCTTATACTACTACACACATGTCTGCTATCATGGCCACTACTGTTTCTACATCCACCACCAAGATGGAATGTCTTGTTTGTGTCTCCGAAGTACCTAAGTCGCAAATCAATAAATGTCCTCATTGTGAGTTTGAGTGTTGTACCACTTGTATCAAGTATCATATCAACACCTCGCAGAAGACAGAGAAGAACTGCATGAACTGCAAGAAGAAGCTTACGAGGTCTACCCTTGTTAGTTTCCTTGGCAAGTCATTCGTTGACAAGCTTTATCGCACGGACATCAAAGAACTGGTGTTCAAGGAAGAGATGATCCTTGTTCCGCGGTCTCTGCCTGAGGTCAAAAAGCGCAAGGATATTCGGGCAGTTAAAGAAACGATCTCAACAATTGAAAAAGACTTTGAGAAAGAAGTAGAAGAGAAAAAATTTGTTCCAGGATCACTTGAAGAGTTTGAACACAGGGGTCTCATTGGAGGTCGTATTCGCTTCTACTATTCGCAAATCGAAGTTTTGAAGGGTATTAAAGTCCAGGAACGCGCAATCAAGCAATACAAGTATCCTTGCGAAAACAATGAATGTAACGGATTTGTTGATGCGAATTGGATGTGTTCAATCTGTGACAAGGAGACTTGTAAGCATTGCCGTACTATCAAACAAGATGGTCATGTGTGCAAACAGGAAGATATCGATACTGCTGAACTCATCAAAAAGGATAGCAAGCCATGCCCCAAATGTAACATTTCTATAATGAAATCGTCTGGGTGTGATCAGATGTGGTGTGTATCGTGTCATACTACTTTTGATTGGAAGACAATGCAGATTAAAACTTCTGGAATCCTTCACAACCCAGAGTATTTCAGGTATATGCGCGAGAATGGCATTGCTATCCCTCGCAATCCCAACGATAACCAGTGTGTAGATGAGTACGAAGAGGCATACAGAGCTCTTACAACCATCAATGCTAGCTACATTAAAGAAGCAAAGATACATAAAGATATGAAGAAGCGTATTGATAAGAGTAAGGATGAATTGGCTAAATATTATCTCACCCACAACCTTCAATCTTGTGGAGCCAAGCCATCGGAAGTGTTGAACAGTAGTGCGAAAGATTATGCCGAAAGGGCAACAAAAGAAGCAATCGAGTACGCAAAAAAGTATACCATACTCTCTGTCTTAGACATTGAGTATCTGAAAAGCCTTTTCACATTTTATCGTGATGTTAACCACCTTGAATCTGTTGAAATGAGACAGATGCAAAGCAAAATAAATAATGCCGAGGTTTGGAAGGACAAACAGCGCGTCAACTATCTTGACAAACAAGTACCAGAAGCTAAGTACAAATCTGACCTGATTAAGCAACATAAAGAGTTGGAATATCTCGAAGAATCTATGGGATATCATGCTACTATTGTAGAAGCATCAAAGGCTTACTTCATCAATAAGATCAATAGTCTTCAAGGAGAAATTGATGCTGCTGTTGAAAATAAGACGGTCTTGAATATTGATGATTGTGAGCGACTTGGACGACTCAGGGAATTTATTAAGGAGGTATTACGTAACAGCAAAAAAATGAAAGAAGTATATGGATACTCGAGAGGCGACTACATCCCGCGCCTTTTAAAATTCACACCGACTGCCGTGTCGGCTGACACTAAATAGGTGTCTATACACAATCATACCACATTTATATCGTTTATATTTTTTTACATATTTAAATAAAAATTGAATAGAATTTTTTATATTTATAAGAAGAGACAATGCAACAAAATTGCGATAAAGGAAAGGAAATAAATCCAAAAACAGGTAGATGCGTAAAAATATGCAAAGAAAATCAAAAAAGAAATCAAGAAACAGGTAAATGTGAAAAAAGCGGATGCCCAGAAGGTAAAATAATAAATCCTAAGACGGGTAGATGCATTAATGATACTGGCGTTAAAACCCCTGTAATAGATCATAAGGGTGAAATCATTAAAAATCTTAAAATTCTAGAAGAATATGAAACATTAAACAAGCAACCTTTTAAAGCACGTGCATATAACAAAGTAATAAGTTCTATTGAATTATCTACTGATAGCCACGATACTTTTGAAAGTTTTAGCAATATTAAAGGGATTGGTGATAAAATTAAAGATAAAATCAAAGAATATTTTGAAACAGGTAAAATGATTGTTGTTGAAAATGCATTAAATGATAAAACGTTTTCATTAAAACGTAATCTATCAAACCTTTATGGAGTTGGACCTGTAAAAATCATAGAAATTATGAAAAAGGTAAATTCATTTGAAGAACTTAAAACAAAACCCGAGTTGCTAAATGATAAACAGAAAATAGGCTTAAAATACTATGATGATATGTTACAAAGAATCCCTATGAGCGAAGGGAAAAAACATTATAGTATAATTAATAAAATATTTAATAAAACATATTCTAATATAGAGTTTGAATTAGTTGGTAGTTATAGGCGTAAAAACAGTGATATGGGCGACATTGATATTTTAATTAAAAATAGACCAGATTTGGAGCTTAAAAATCTAATTAATGAGTTAAAATCATCAAACTATATTATAGAAACATTAGCAAATGGTAAAAACAAATTTATGGGTCTATGTAAGATAGCACCAGCGTTACCTGCGAGACGCATAGATATATTGATAGCAGACCCCTCGTATTATTATTTCGCATTGCTTTACTTTACAGGTTCATATCAATTTAATATATATATGAGACGCATAGCTTTGCAAAAGAAACTATCATTGACAGAGTATGGTTTTAAGGATAAAAATAAAAAGATCATAGATACAACAGCAGATATAACATCAGAGAAAGATATATTTGAGTATTTGGAGATACCTTATGTATTACCAGAGAATAGAAATATTAAATTATAGACTTTGGCGAAAAATAAATAAACAATAATTTCATATATAGTATTATAGAAAAGATGCTTGTTTACTTTCCATGGTTACATCAAAAGAATAGAGTTTTAACTTCAAGAACTTTGGAATATGATAAATTGGATAAATTAAGAGAATGGGTTATATCTCAAAATCCTTCCAAAGACAAGTCAACACATTGGTGGTATAGTAAATTGCCAGCGGATATTTGTTTAACCTTTTCTAAAATAGCAATGAGTGATACTATCATTAAGATGTTCAAAGATAATTTAAATGAAAATTGTATTGATATCTTAAATGATATGAATGAAATATATGTCACGGCGCCTATGTCTGTTAAGGATAGTAATACATCCGATGCAATATTCTATACGCGTCATATAGATGGACCATATTATCTTTTTCCATTTGCATCTTGTTATAGATTAATTATAGGGTTAGATGATAATAGCAATGTAATAACTTGTTTTAATATGGTGCCAGAAAAACAAGTTGTTAAAAAAGGTGATATAGTAGCTTTTGATTTTCATCGCGAATGCCATTATATATATACGGATAATGGTAATATTCAAGATGAATTAAGAGTTATTATGAAAGTACATTATTGTGTTTATCCGCGATGGGCATATTATTTTGGTAAAAGCCTTGGTATATTATCAATATATTATAATAAAAGTTTTAGAAAGCTATTCTTGTTTACACTAATATCTAATAAAATCTATAAAGGTTATTTATCATATCTGATGATAAGTATAACAAAATTTGTACATGATATAGAGTATTATATTGGGTATAATAATATATCATTTATATTAATATTGTATTATCTATCATATCTAACCGATAATACAGTATTTTTGTTTGGCAGTAGCTTTATACATTATTTCCGTAAAATAGATAGCATAAAAAATAATTGTGATAATTTAGTATTAGTTCGTGATATTAGATTTTATTATACTATATATACATTACAATTGTATTATATATATTATACCAGTATAAGTGCGAATACTTTGATAGTTTCACAATTGTTAAATACTATATTATATGTTTTGAAAGTTGATAGTTTAAGTAATATTATTAAGATATATGAGATTTTTACATTGTTATTAATATATTGCGCTAATGATGCTGGTAGTGTAAATTATATTTTTTTCCATTTACATCTAATAATGAATTATATGGAATATCAAATGATAGTATATTAAAAAAGAGTACATAATTTTATTTTTCTAAGGATTTTATAAACTTTAAGATTTTCAAGAGATTTTATTAATTATGTACTCTTTTTTAAAATACCTACTTAAAAACAAAAATTGATTTTCTAATAATAGTATAAATATAATTACGAATTCAATGGAATCTCTAAAAACCGAAAATGAAAACAAAGATGTTCATGAAAAAGCAAAAACACAGCTTATTATAAATGAAGATTGTATTAAAGGCATGAAAGAAATGAAAGCGGATAGCGTTGATATTATAATTTGTGATCCTCCTTATAATATTGGTAAAGATTTTGGAAATGATAGTGATAAACAAGATATGGATAAATATCTTAGTTGGTGTGATGAATGGATAGCCGAATGTATTCGTATTCTAAAACCAAAAGGAACATTATATATTTATGGTTTTAGCGAAATATTAGCATTTATCAGAGTAAGAATAAATATAAATGTAAGGTGGATTATTTGGCATTATACCAATAAAGTAACACCGTCTCTCAATCATTGGCAAAGAACACATGAAAGCATATTATGTTGTAGTAAAGAAAAACCACATTTTAATCGCGATGATGTTAGAGAACCATATACAGACACATTTTTGAAAAATGCTGCTGGCAAGGTTAGAAAAGCAACAAAAGGCAGATTTAGTAACGGAGAAAAAGAAACTATATATAATGCACATACAAATGGTGCTCTTCCAAGAGATGTTATTAAAATATCAGCTCTGGCAGGTGGTGCTGGAAAAAAAGAAAGAGTTGATCATCCAACTCAGAAACCATTAGAGTTATGCGAGAAGTTGATTAAAGCATCTAAAAATGGCAATGATACATTATGTGTAGTACCATTTGCGGGTTCCGGAAGTGAATGCGTGGCAGCTAAAAAAGAAAATATCAATTTTATAGGATTTGAAATAAATGCCGAATATGTTAAATTATGTAATGAAAGATTAGATACTATTGCCTAAATGAGTGAAATATTTGCGAATAATCAATTTTAGATTTACTATTATCTATTTCAGTAGAACAAACTTTATATTTTTCTACATCTTTTATATTAAATTTATACCATAATTGTGAAGACATTGAAAATGTAATATCGCTATATTTTGCTTCCCAACCAACAATTAGATTTGTTTTCCTACCTTTTTTTCCTATTTTTGGTTTAAGTTTATCAGTATTGAATACATAATAATCTTTTGGAATTATATACCACATATACTCAATTAATCCCTTTCCTTTTTCTTTTCTAATCAATATTGAATAATAATCAAATGAACTATTCCTTTTTTTTATTTCTTTTAAAATTTCGGAAGGGGTTCCATTATTTGCATCATTGCAAACGCTCGTTAAGCGATACGAAGATATGCTAATATTGGTACCATCTATTTTGGTAGATTTATTTGAATAATTTATATTATCAAAACTATTATCTTTTCCAGATGCATGATTACCATTGGCACAATCAGTAATTAAACACATATTTTTAACAATATCACAATTTATTTCTTCCCATACGCTTTCCTTGATAGGTGCTTTATTAATCATATGATATCCTGTAATAACAGCATGAAATGTTGATTTTAAAGTTTTGAATTTTTTGACCAATGTATAAATGTTGTTTTTATATACTAACCATCTTCTACATATTGCTCGGGTTTTTATAATTTTATTGATATCTTCGGGTGTAAATTCTTTCATCATTTGATATCCACATATCATTGTGATATATCACTTTTTAGATATATCAGCACTTATTTATTATTTATCTAAAACGAGTACATAATCTTATTTTTCTAAGGATTTTATAAACTTTTAGATTTTCAAGAGATTTTTTAAATTATGTACTCTTTTTTATAGATATATGGATATAAAATTTAAAAAATATGCTTTGAAGAATGGGATAAAAGTTTTGATAATACCATTAGATACTAAATTGACACATATATCTGCTAATTTTTTACTTGGATTTAATCATGAATCAAAAGAAATCACCGAATTAACACATTATTACGAACATTTATTAGGTAGACTAACATCGAAGAAGTTTAAGAGCTCACAAAAAGTATCTAATGAAATATCGAAAAGAGGGGGGTTTAGTAATGCTCATGTTAATAGCTATGAAATGTCCGTGTATATAAGTGGGTTATATAATGATCTAGAATACTATATGGATATAATGTCAAATAGTATAAATAATTTTTACATTGATAAAAATATAGCAAAAAAAGAGAAAAATGCAGTAGTACAAGAATTAAATAATTATATTGCAGACGTAGAATACGATTTTGATAATAAAATATTCAAATATTTTCACCCTAAATATTATTATATGCGCGATTTGAAACATCATATCAAAACAGTAAAAACAGTTAAATTATCGCATGTTAAAAAATTTATAAAAGATAAAGTATGTTCCAAGGATATGGTATTGAGTATAACTTGTCCTAAAAATAAGGTGAGGGAAACAAAAAATAATATTGATAAATATTTTGGAAAAATTAAAAGAAATAATAGATGTAAAAACATATACCCGATATTACAACATAATAATAAAGAATTCAAAATAATACATGTAGAAAATAAACATAATGATAATGTGATTGTTAGGATTTACGTGTATAAAAATATAGAGTTCATGTCGAAAGAACACATTATTTTGGGTTTATTAAAAAATATATTGTTCAATTTTCAAACAGGCATATTTTATAAAATACTAAGAACAAAACTAGGATTAATATATAACGCTGGCATGTCAACTGATATAGATATCATGAATTCAAAGACATCTTATTATTATTTATATACACAATGTGAAGCAAAAAATTTACCGTTATTAATCAGTGAAATAATAAAAATACTAAGTACATATAAAATAACTAATAAAGATATCAGTGATACAAAGAATAGAAATAAGGTATCATATGAAAATAAAAAGTTTTATGATTTAACATCATATAACGATGAATATAAAACACATATGATATATAATAAAAAATTTATAAGTAATGAAGAATACTTTAAAATGGTAGATAATATAAGCGCAAGTGATGTCAAAGATTTTTATGATACTTTTAAGAAAGATATATTAAGTAAAGGAATATTATTTTATTATTCAAGAAAAAACATTAATAAAAGTATTGATAAATATGTAAAAAAAAGTGTAATTAAAAATAAATATAAAATGCTATATATATAGAAAAGAAAAATGAATACAATATATTTTTATATGTATTTGACAATAGTTATACTGTCAACATTTACATTTACATTTTTAAGATGTATTCATGGGCTAACTTATTTTGACGATTTTTTCTATCCAAATCCCAATAATGATATATTTTCAAATAAGATATATTTGTCATCACATATTGCAATTAACTTTGCTATTGGATATTTGTTTGGATTTGAAGTGATTTTAGGAATGTTAGTAAAAATAGCTATATTTGAAGTTTATTTATATTTCACAGAATACTGTGATGTATTTAAAACAGCTAAATTAGCTAATTTAATAATTATAGTAATTTTATCATTACTGGCTTACACTGCGGGAGCTTTAACTAAATTAACGTTTACATAGATTTAGGCGATATCATGTTCTATTTTTGCCTTAGCATAAGCTCTCATTACATTTTCTGCTGTTGCAATTGGTAAGATATAGTCTTTGGCAGCATAAAACTCGGGATTTTTTCTTGAATCTCTATTTATTAGAGTTCTTAGTGCATTAATATCATGTAACTTATAATAAACATGACTAACTTTATTATTTTTATCCATTAATTGTAAAAATATAGAAGATACTATTTTATTTATACCATCGGGCATATAAAAACTATTGGGATATACGAAATCAGTATTTATAATACCTGAACCGGATATATCAACTCTATTTGGTGTATTATCGAACGCTATTTCGTTATTAGGAAATGGTAAACCAGAACCAGAGTAATTTGACATTCTATCAATAGGATTTGGAGCCATCAATAATATATTCTTGTATTGTCCAGGATTTTTAACATTTCCGGTAAGTTTAATTTTGGAATAATCCTTATAATATGTTACTTTTAAGTTTATATGTTGATCATTAAAAATCATTATTATATCTCTATAATGTATATATAGAATTATTTATGATTTAATTAAAAATAATTTATAGATGTACTCTGGTGCTTGTACCAAGACCAAATTTATTAACTTCAATCTTTTCACAGCTTGTGGGAGTGCATTTAACAACATATCTTTCCGGATACATTGTACCCGGATCTTCAAATGGTCTATTGCATGGTGCGCAAGGAGCTAAGCGTTCAAAAACATTTAATCTATTGCGTTCCATTAATTTTTCGGCATTCTCTTGTAAAAAAACTCTGCTTTCATAGCTACTTTTTATCATATTATTTTTTGATACATCAGTCATTAATTCGGAATTTACCATGCATCTTGGGCGATAATCAGTAAAAGATCTTCCGTCAGCCATTTTTATTGGACAATGAGGTTTTGGTTCCGTAGTAGAATGAAAACTCATTATTGTAATTATCTATACAATTACAATATTTTTTATTTTTGCTTTTTAATATTATCAATAATACGAGATATTAATGTAGATTTTGTACCTTCGCTATTTAATGAATAAATCTTGCATTCTTCGCGTAATTTTTCTAAATTCATTGCCTTATATTTTTTACTCAATATCTTATCATCTTCATTATTGAAAGTTATATCAGACGTTATTGATAAGTTATCATTATTATCAGCTAATTCTATATTAGAAGATTCATTGGTTTTAGTTATATTTTCTATATGTGAAACCAGCTCTTCTTCTTCGCCTTCTTCGCCGTCACCGCTTTCATTGTCATCGTCACATTCGTCACATTCGTCGCCTTTGCCTACTTTTATTGGCTCATCCTCAGATACGTCAATAATAGTTATATCAATATTATTTTCAATATCATCCATAATATAATCATCTTCATCAATATTCTTAGGAATATTGCACACGGTATCATTATTATCACAATTACTTCTTTTTATATTATTCTTGAATACTTCTTTCATTATTGCATCGGATTTTTCTAAATTTTTAGATAGTTGTTCGGACCTATTTTCTTTTTTAATTATATTTACACGTTTTTCTAATAAGAAATAATTACCTTCTAAAATGGTTAATTTTCGCCATAAAAACATCAATAAAAATACTAGTAGCGCAATAACAAATATACTTATATAAGTTTGATTAAATAAGAAGCTATACATTATTTATTAAAATTATAACATATTTTGTTTTTCATTTTAATCGCATTATCTATTATTTCTTTCGGGAAATCCTTAATATCTAGCAATTCAATTGCAATACACAAATATGAATGTCCGTTTCTAATTTTATAAGGAAAGTAATATCCATTATCTTCTGGAATTGCGTCAACCGATAAATTTATAAATTTATTTGGATATATCTTTTCTAATTCTACTAATTTATGAAAATGAGTTGTTATAATTAAAGATATACCTGATATTTTACTTAAATATTCTATAACAGCATATGCGGTTGCCATACCCTCTGTTGGCGGTGTCGAGTGCATTGGTTCATCCATTAAGAATAACCCTTTTTCACTATTTTCATTAAGTAGCTTGGCCTTATTAATCATATTTAAACAATATTCTGCTTCCGCTTCAAAATAAGACTTATTTCCCAATTCATCAGATACTCTCATAAATGAGTTTATGGTATCATATATTATCATATTGGATTTTAGACTATATGTTATACCAAAAGTCTGACTTAATATAACATTGGATAATATCGTTTTAACATATGTTGTTTTTCCACCGGCATTAGGTCCAGTTACTATTATGCTTTTATCTAAATTAATTGGATTACTAATTTGTTCGTTATTTAATATTGGATTTTTAGCTGCCCACAAAGTCGTATCATTCTTATATTCGGGTACAGACCAATCGTTTGATAGTAATAAATTATTAATAGAATATAAAACATCTATACCATATATTGTTTTAAGTAAATCTGATAACTGAGTTTTTAATTTTTCATCCTTCCATATTTTATATATATCTGTCATGCTGTTATTTATATCAATGTCATAGAAACCTTTATCAATATCAAAAAAAGGGTCTAATGCAGTTTTAGAAACATTTTTAGTAATATTGAGGGAATGTTTAACAAATTTAACTAATCCATCCATCTTTTCATGCAATTTGTGTTTTGTATTGTATAAAAATACAGCTATTTCATATGTTTGATACATATTGTAGAGATAAATACCTACATATAGAAATAGCGTTACGAATTTAGTTAGATCTTGGCGGAAATTACCCGTTGTTCTTAATAAAATAGATATTATATAATATATTGTATTAATATAGCTAGAAAAAGTTATATCCAGTTTCATATAATTTTTTAAATAAAAATATGGTGCAAAAAATGTTGACACTGGATATAATATAGATGTAACAGGTATAAAATATATTTTATACATATGATATGAATCTAATAAAAATTCAAAATAATTTATATAACTTATAATGAATGATGATGGGAATAAAATTTCTATTGATGAATTATCGTTAATCTCTTCTGATATTTTATAAATCCATAAAATATCCTCCTCGTAGTCCTTTAAAATTTCAATATCAATATCATAGTCTACACATGCATTTTGGCGCCGTATTAATAATTCTCTGTCATTTATAGGATGTTTAATTAATTTATCAATTAAAATTTTACTACCTTCCAAAATAGGAATTTTAGTAGCCCATTTATCAATATTGGTATCTTTATATACATCATTTGATATATCTATTTTTTCACCAGTTATTATATCGTCTGTAATAATTTTATCTAATATAACTTTTTTTTTAGCTTTATCAAAATCAAATAATTCACGGAACTCTTCTATAATTTCTTCATCCATATTTTAATTATTAAATTATTAAAAAATGATATAAAATCTCGCACTTATAATGTAATAAATGCAAGAAGATAATATTATAATATACAATAAAGGGCTAATATATAAAATTAATAGAGAACCTTTTGAAACAAATGCCAATGTGTATAAAAGAGGGTGGTATATTATAAATAATAAAAATAATGAAACTAATAATAATAAGCTTATTAGTGATTCTATAATCAATATTAATAAAAATAAAGGTATGATATATTAATCATTCAAAGAATTCTTGGCTACCACCACCTTTCATTTTTTTAGCTTTACGTTCAGTTTTGGGTTTCGCTTTGCTTGCTGTCTTAGGTTTAGCTTTACGTTCAGTTTTGGGTTTCGCTTTGCTTGCCGTCTTAGGTTTAGCTTTGCGTTCTGTCTTAGGTTTCGCTTTACGTTCTGTCTTAGGTTTCGCTTTGTTTGCTGTCTTAGGTTTAGCTTTTGGTTGAAATACTTTAACGGTATTTATTAGAATTTTTCTAGGAGCCCGTGATGATAATTTAATACTTTGTGTTAATAGTTTTTTCTTATCCATAGATAATCTCGCGCTTAACAATATCATTGATGATATCAAAGGAGTTATATTTGTTCCGCCTGAATTTTTATAATTCATTCTATTTTATAATAAATATTTAAATACAATACATATTGCTATTATTGTTGATATAAAATTCATAAATATAATAAATAGTATAAATGGTATCAAATAATATAGTAAATAAATTAGAATAGGTTTAACTATTTCATATCGTATATTTGATTTCAATAGTTCGTCTTTGATATATTCTATTAATATATTTATTATATTATTATTTACATCATCACTATTTATATAGTCTTCTTTATTATCCTCATCAGTATAAAAAGACATTTTTTTTGTTATATTTTTAATAAGTAATAAATTCCTATTATAATAGTAGTAAATACAATGAAATATACTGACGCGTTGAAAATATATAATCAAGGTAAGAGTAAATGGTGTTCTCCAAGGAAAGGATCAAAAGACTATTATGAAGTTAAAAAGATACAGGGAGTACCTGTTGTTGTTTTAAAAAAAAAAGCGAAGGTAGCGAAGGTAGCGAAGGTAGCGAAGGTAGTGAAGGTAGTGAAGGTAGCAAAGGTAGCCGAAGAAGTAAAAAAATTATCAAAAAAACCTAAAAGTATATCTAAAAAAGTTTTCTTAAATGATGTTATTAAAGCTGAAACGAAAACTCCTGCGTTTATAGAAGTATCGCGAAATTCCATTTCAAAGAAAAATTCAAAAGCAAATCGTATTCAACGTTTTCTTAAAAATAAATTAATTTTAAATAAATTTACACTTGATAACCGAGTTAAGTTTTCAAAATATTTACAATTGCGTTTAAAAAGCATAAGTGATGATGATTGTTTAGAAACAAAGATTTTTAAAGATGGAAAAAAAGGATATACTATCAAAAATACCATTGATTTAGTAAGAAAAATAGGTACACAAAGTGAATATGGTACCATTTATCTTTCAAATATAAAGGAAGGTTTAGGGGGGTATTCAATTATATCGAAAGTCATGGAAGCATCAAATGATAATTTACAAGAAATTAATTTGATGAGACTAATAACTGACACATTATTAATTACCAAGAAATCTAAACATTTTGCTGCTGTTCATAAACATGCTATATGTAAAAATAAATTACTAATTGACCATAAAGGCGATACAATAAATATGCCAAGTAAGTTAAAATTAGTTTCAATTAATGAATTAGCGCACGGGGATTTAAAAACATTAGTAAATGATCGCCAAGTAGCTGGCAATGCTGATTTAATGTGTAATCTATTATTTCAAGTATTTATATCTATCGGAACATTTCAAAACATAGTAGGTTATGTTCATAATGATGCTCATTACGGAAACTTTTTATACCAAAAGAATAATGAAAAAGGTTATTATGAATATGAATTTAATAATAAAAAATACTATTTGAAAGCGTGTGGATATAATATGATGATATATGATTTTGGTTTATCTAAAAATATTAATACGCCAGCTAAATTAAAACAACATGGGGACAAAATTATCGGAGATTATTATCGTATAATCAACGCATTTTTATCAAAAAGTTATGGTTGGGGAATTTATTATGATTTGCCCTCACAACAATGTGAAAAACGAGTTAAAAGTATAATGAGAGTAATCATAGATATGTTGACAAAACTAGAACAAAATCAAATAAGTAAAACACCAGAAGATATATTTAAACATATTTTAGAAGATGCATTAATACCTCATTGTCCAACCGATATGTTTTTAAATAGCAAACCTAATGCCAATATAATAAATAGAACTCCATATAAAATTAATTAATTATTTTTGTTTGTAAAATATCTATATAAAAAAGTGTTTAACATAATTATAAAGGATAGATATATGTTAAAAACTCCGTATAAAAAGGATAATAAATTTATATCCTTATCAAAGGACATTATTAAACTATCAATTACGGATGTTAAAATCAAAGGCATTAAAAAATTATTGAATGGTAGAGGATATAGTTTAATATTATTTTTATCACATGAAACGAATAACGATACTATAAATGAATTGATAAATATTGATAATAATATAGAAAATGATATATTAAAACAATCAGCTAAGTGGTTTAATAAAAGTATAGATGAATCTGATATCAAGGAGTTATATACTAAAAGTTTTTGCAATCAGACAAAAACAATAAATGTAATATTAACAAATAAAGATTTTAATAATTTAAATTACAATAATAATGCTATAAATGATGTTGATAAACTAATAAATATGTTAAAAGAAAATAAAAACTATAAAAAAAGTATTATCAATTTATCGATAGAATATATGGGACTATATTTTTATAGCGAATATACGTCAAATAAATGGTTAATTAAGTCGCTTGATGTAACGGAATTACATAATGATAACAACGAATGGCTTTATATAGATGATATTATTGAAAAAATAGATTATAGAATAAAAAAATTAGATAAAAACACAAAATCAAAAATTAGCCAATATAATAAGATAATTGAAGAGTATAAAAGCGATTACTATAATATTGCTAATAAATTTAAAGATAAAGGTGATAGAAACACAAAAGATATGAATAATATTTTAGGTAATATCAATGAGTTATTAATATTACAGGAAGAAAAACTAAATAGGTTATTATAAATAATTTAAATATAATCTATTGTAAATAATAGATAGATATATATAGTATAAATAAATATGGGTGCTAATAAAAGTGTAGTTATATCGTTTTCAATAGCAATTTTACTGCTTTTATCTTTACTATTATTATTAACATATAATTCCAAATGTAATAATCCTCGTTCAACGGGAATGAACGGAATGTCTGGTAATGGAAATATTCCCGAGCCTTTTTATTATGAAAAATTTGCCAATAGTAGAGGTTCGGTAGCTGATGTTGACAATATGCAACGTGATCCGTCCATGGCTTCTGCTGGCATAGGCGACTATGCCGCCTCAGACTCGAGAGGCAATGAAGTTTTTAATCAAAACTTACAGCAAGGTCAAGATATTGGATCATTAATGAATTCCGAAGGAGGCGATGGACAATTCGCTTCTTATGATGTACAAGAAGATGATTCGCAAAATATGCAATCATGCTATCCGAGAGATAGATTAACCGCTGATGATTTATTACCTAAGGATGCCGCTGATAGTAAGTGGTCCCGCATAAATCCATCAGGTGGTGGAAATGTCGGTGATCAAAATTATTTAACCGCTGGATATCACGTGGGTGTCAATACTGTGGGTCAATCTTTAAGAAATGCTAATTTACAATTAAGATCTGAAATACCTAATCCCCAAAATGCTGTAGGGCCATGGTTAATAAGTACTATTGAACCTGATTTACGCCAGAATTCCTTAGAAATCGGCACCTCACCCACATATTAAATTTAATTTTATTTTTTTTTATTACTTTTTATTACTTAAAGAATATGCAATAATTAATATTTAAGATATGTGTGATTTAGGTCAAAACCTATTATTATCATCATTAACAGATTTTTATAATAAAAATCATAAATATAAGGCTTTATTAAAGAATATTATAAATGGAAATCATAAATTATCATTGCGTATAATTGAGTGGCTCGTTACTCATTATTCTAAAAGTAATAATATATATTATTGGATTGATGATAATAAAAACATTTATGAGGATTACCCCGATGATTCAAAAGAGTGTATTAAAAATATTCGCAAAATTAATTTATATCAAGATTATCGCGCTCAGTTAAAATCATATAGTAAGTTTAACTTTGATTCATTTAGGAGACATCACAGAATTACCTTTTTCATCAATGAAGATAAGTCAGATTATATTGAAACAACGGTTGGTCAACTTAATTTTTTTCGATGGATATTCAATAATAACATAATCACGTATGCTGTAAATAATTATGATACTATTTATAAAAAAATGATTGAAAATAATTCATGTAAACAAAAAGTTAATAATAACATCAATCACGATATAACTAAAACAAAATGTTTGTTAACTTTTGATTAAGATATTTTTTTTATACATTCTTTTAAATGTTGATTTTCTTTTTTTAATAATTTTATTTCATTATTTAATTTTTTTATTGATTCTACTATTACTGGCATCAATCTTTCATATGAAATAGTTAAATAATTTTCTCCCGACTTAGATACTATATTATCGTTTTCGTCTCTTATTGTATCAAATGGGGCTAAATCTACAAGCTCGGGTAATACTTTATTGACTTCCTGTGCACTTAGGCCAATCTCTTTTTTATTAGTTTCTATTCCGAAAGACTCTGCTAATTTATTGGCTTTATAATAAAATCCATTTAGTTGTTCTATAATATTGAGAGGTTCGGGTATTAATTCTATATCAGTTTTAAGCCTTTCGTCTGAATAAAAAGATGTGATTTTATTTGTTGCTATAATTTGACCAATTACGTGTAATTTTTGCACCGGGCTATTAGTTCCTATGCCTATATATCCAGATGTATAATGTAAATTTGAATCAGTTTTATCCCAAAATGATGTTTGAAAAGCTGACCCATCTTGGTATATACCTCCTTTAAAATTTAAGTCTCCATTTTGTGATATACTAAACACTTCATGAGTATTATTTTCAGCAACTAATATTTTGTCAGTAGAGTTTGTTTGCTTAATTTTTAATGCTACACTATCGGAACCATCATAAAGTATATCAACTTGCTCAGTTGCATATACATCCGTATTTAATGTTGCCATAGTACCAGATACCGTTAAATCGCCTGTAATTATAACGTTGCTAGAAATAGATATATTATCTCCATCTTTTAACCAATATGATGTAATAAATTCACTATCACCCTGATATAGGTTTCCTGTAAATTTGATATCACCATTTACATCTAATTTTCTAGAAGGATTAGTTCCGATACCTATATTTCCATTACTTTTAATTTTAAATATTTCATCTGTTAAATTTGATGCATTAAATACGTCATTTATAGGGTCATACTGGTTAACGCTAAGAGCTGTATTTGCTGAATCATTTACTATTTTTAATAAATTTGATGAATATAAAGCGGAGTTAATTGTTGTGTTTATTCCATTTGTGGTAAAATCACCAGAAACGGTTAAATCATCTGTATAACTGTTGTTTATTATATATTTATTTGTAGTACCGTTTGCAATATTATCAGCATTTAAATCTGTTATTCTATTACTAATTATGTTTGATGTTGAAATTAGATCATTTGTAAATATTTGGTTATTTTGTAAATTTTTAATAACATTGATATAATTTGAAGTGTCTTGTCTTAATGTATTAACATATCCTTGTAATATATTTGAGGAATTCTTATTATAATTTGAACTATTACTATCTATTCTAATGATATCAGTGCTTATGATATTTGATGTAGATAATATATAATTAGATTGATTAATATTATTAGAATCTATTTTTGTTTTAATATTATAATCTATGTTATTCAAATGTGATAATTCCGTGGAAGTTATACCATTTATAGTTCCAGAAAACAAAATATTCCCATCTATATCTATTTTTTCCGCTGGTTCAAGTTTATTTATACCAATATTACCATTAGATGTTATTATAAATACTCCATCATCTCCCTTGCAAGATATTTCCATAATATTTGAATAGCCAACATTATGTTCTATTTTAATACTTGGCCTATTTGAAGTATCATCAACATTTGTAATATCAGTATACCCAATATTATAATTTGATAAGTGTCTGTGATATTGCGTAATTAAAGGACTTACTGTGTTGATATCACCTTCAATAGTAATATCACCATATACATGTAAATTACCATTCGGATTTTCTGTTGAAAAATATTTACCAACATTAAAATTTGAAGCTACTGATATAGTTCCATTATATTGATCGTTTATTATATATTTATTAGAAGTTCCATCCGTAATATTATCTAAATTAAGTTCATTTATTTGTTCTTGAATATTTTTATTAATACCAATTAATGTATCTAATTCATTCGATGTGATTTTATTTATTTTATCTGTGAAACTTATTGAAGACATTTTAATACCTCCATCTGGGCTCGCTGATAACTGTGTATCTCCAATATGAATAGTATCCGAAGCAACATATACGGACTTCCATTTATGCGTCGGCGAACCCAAATCGTATACTTCATTTTGTGATGGTAAAAAATGACCTGAAATTGTTAACGAATCATTATATAAATTATTAACTATAAACTTATTATTAGCACCTTGTGTAATTATATCTGTATTTAATGATGTTGAACCAGTACCGCCATTTGTTTGCCCTAATATACTAGATATATTTGTAGCAGCCAAATCTAATTTTAGTTTATTATCGGTATCAAATGACAATCCACTATTAGCTTTTGCATTAATAGATAAATTTATTGTTGCTTTTTCATCATTAGCGCCCGTAATAGAAATACCATTACCAGAAGTAATATTTTCAACATAATTACCTGTTGTATGTGTACCCAATGTTATTAAATTATTTAAATTTGTTGCTCCCGTACCTCCTTTGCTAATAGGGAGAGTACCTGCTATTGTTGTATGACTTAAATTAACAGATGTTCCTGTACTATCAACTACAATTCCACCACCTGTTTTAGCTTTTAATGATAATGTATTACCATTTTTTATGATACCAGTACCTGCGTATAATTGACCAGCACTTGAAAATTTAGAAAATGTAATTGGGTCTGTACCAATAGTACTTATAGGTGAACTAATATTACAAACATAACCAGAATTACCATTTACATTACCATTTTCAACAAATATAAATGATCCGCTTGTTATATTTGCAGATGTATTAAAATCTGTTGCTCTTGTCCATGAACCACTCGTAGCTATATATATACCATTTTCAGCTTCATATGTTTGACTAAATGCCAATATTCTATCACCTGTAATAATACTAATACCATCTACATCATTTAATGTAGATAATGATGAATTACCAATTGTAGCAACTAAAACATTGTCTTTAAAAGTTAATCCCGACAAAATACCATCTACATATTCTGTTGTCGCATAATCACTTAAATCTATTGATTGACTACCACTAATTTTACCTGTAACACTATCAATTGTAATTGTAGTTCCATCTACTATAACAGCACCGAGTTCAGTTGCACTAGATATTGGTAATATATCTGGATTTATTTTAGAATTTGTATCTAATATAGTATTATTAAGAGTATTAACTTCTGTTTTTAAAATATTTGATGTTGATATAATAAAATTAGATAATTCTTGAAATTTATCAACGCCATTTACTTTGATTTTTCCAGATATTGTTTCTATATCATTTAATATTTTAATATTAGATGAATCAAAATCCAATATATTATAATTCATCTTTTATATATCACTCTATTTTATATCTTATATTAATTATATACAATTAAATTAGGCGTTTTCTAATATCTCTATCCTCGCTAATAAATCATTAATTTTGTTTATTAATGTATTAGATGTATTTTGAGTATAATTAGATGAATCTTGCATTACATTTTGCCCATTAATATTATATGTTCCGTTTAATAAATTAATATTACCATTTACTGTTAATTTGTGTGAATTAGTAGAAGGCGATGTATTTATACCAACACTATTATATTCTGTATTAATTTGTATTTGATTACTTTGTGATGGTGGTTCATAAGAATTACCCTTATTCCATATTTCCACAGCTGTCCAACTGGATGAAGGTGCGGGATAATTAATATTATACATATTTTCAGACCTATTTAAATATAATAGACCACTATTCAATTCACCAACCTTATTTTTCCAATATATAGTGTAATATACTGTATCTAGTGTTTGTGGCTCATCTTGATAAGAACCTGAAACATTTGTTATAGAATGAGAATATATACTTGATTCAGCGCCCAAATTATGAGATATCCAACAGCCAGAACCATTTACACTGTCTGATCCAAAACCCGTTTTTGTACCATTCGCTCCTGATAATTCATTCCAACTGCCATTACCTATCTTTCTATATAATTTTAATCCCCACCATCTTGAATCTGTTGAATATTCCATACCAATATGACAAGTCATAGATACTAGAATTTTCGATGTTATATCAGATGGTTTTATGGATATTATAAAACCATTAGATATACTATTATTAACTGGTTCCCAATCGTTCCCGTCGCGAATTTCCATATCAGTGTAAGTATTGTGTTTTGTTTGTATAACCATACCTTGTGAGAATTCAAATTTAGTTTGTAATACATAGTTGCTTGTATCAAAAATAGCATTATTTAGATTGGCTGATATAAGATTACTTGTTGTATCAACATGATTACTTGTATCTATTATAGCATTATTTAGATTGGCTGATATAAGATTACTTGTTGTATCAACATGATTGCTTGTATCTATTATAGCATTATTTAGATTGGCTGATATAAGATTACTTGTTGTATCAACGTGATTGCTTGTATCTATTATAGCATTATTTAGATTGGCTGATATAATATTGCTTGTTGTATCAACGTGATTGCTGGTATCTTGAATAACATCTTTACCATCAATATTATAAGTTCCATTTAATAAATTAATATTTCCATTTACTGTTACCTTATGAATATTTTCTGGTGTCGGAGCTATACCTATACCTACTTTGTCTCCATGTAGTAATATCGCTGAACCTTCAAGTGGTACATAAGGACTTCCAGTATTCCAAATTTCAACAGCTGTTAGACTTGAAGAAGGAGCTGGATAATTAGTAGTATCCATATTTTCTGACCTATTTAAGTAGAGCAATCCGCTATTTAATTCACCAACTTTATTTTTCCAGTATATAGTATAATATACAGTTTCTAATGTTTGTGGTTCATCTTCATAAGAACCTGATACATTTGTAATAGAATGCGAGTATATGCTTGATTCAGCACCTAAATTATGAGATATCCAACATCCCGTACCACTTGTACTATCAGAACCAAATCCTGTTTTTGTACCATTAGCGTTAGACAGCTCTGTCCAACTACCAGTACCTATCTTTCTATACAACTTTAAGCCCCACCATCTTGAATCGGATGAATATTCCATACCTATGTGACATGTCGTGGATACAAGGATTTTAGAAGTTGTATCAGCAGGTTTTATTGATATTATAAATCCATTAGCTATATTATTATTTATGGGCTCCCACTCGTTTCCATCACGTATTTCCATTTTAGTATACGTTTTATGCTTTGTTTGAACAACCATTCCTTCTGTGAATTCAAATTTTCTACCAACATAGTTACTTGTGTTTTTAATTGCATTAATTAGATCGGTTGCTATAAAATTGCTTGTATTAGAAACATAATTGCTTGTTTCAAGGATAGCATTATTTAGATTAGAAGATATCAAGTTACTTGTGGTATCAACATAATTGCTGGTATCAAAAATAGCATTATTTAGATTTGCAGATATGATATTGCTTGTTGTATCAACGTGATTGCTTGTATCTATTATAGCATTATTTAGATTAGCTGATATAATATTGCTTGTTGTATCAACATGATTGCTTGTATCAAAAATAGCATTATTTAGATTGGCTGATATAAGATTACTTGTTGTATCAACATGATTGCTTGTATCTATTATAGCATTATTTAGATTGGCTGATATAAGATTACTTGTTGTATCAACATGATTGCTTGTATCAATAATAGCAGTATTTAGATTGGCTGATATAAGATTGCTTGTATTATCAACATGATTGCTGGTATCAAAAATAGCAAGATTTAGATTAGCTGATATCAAATTGCTTGTATTATCAACATGATTGCTTGTATCTATTATAGCATTATTTAGATTGGCTGATATAAGATTACTTGTTGTATCAACATGATTGCTTGTATCTATTATAGCATTATTTAGATTGGCTGATATAATATTGCTTGTTGTATCAATGTAATTGCTTGTATCTATTATAGCATTATTTAGATTGGCTGATACCAAATTGCTTGTAGTATCAACATGATTGCTTGTATCTATTATAGCATTATTTAGATTGGCTGATATAAGATTACTTGTTGTATCAACATGATTGCTGGTATCTTGAATAACATCTTTACCATCAATATTATAAGTTCCATTTAATAAATTAATATTTCCATTTACTGTTACCTTATGAATATTTTCTGGTGTCGGAGCTATACCTATACCTACTT
>Ga0255758_10000616_pt1 | contig 39388 bp, 39 predicted proteins | sample 011ome_24_FD_179958 | JGI IMG/M metagenome (GOLD analysis project Ga0255758, IMG submission 179958) | Coastal salt marsh microbial communities from the Groves Creek Marsh, Skidaway Island, Georgia - 011513CT metaG (version 2) | ecosystem: Environmental > Aquatic > Marine > Intertidal zone >... | reverse complement strand
CTGCAAGACATATTATTAGAAATTCTGCAGACAATTTATCTGAGGTAAGTCTAGAACTAGGTGGAAAAAGTCCAGTAGCAGTGTTTGATGATGCAGAACAAGAAAATGCAATTAATGGAATTGTTGCCGGAATATTTGGTGCAAGTGGTCAAAGCTGCATTGCTGGATCCAGACTTTATATTCAGGAAGGTATTTATGATGAGTTTCTAGACAAACTTTCTAATCGAGCATCTAAAATTAAAATCGGAACACCCATGGATCCAGAAACTGAAATGGGACCATTAAGCAGTTTTAAACAATTAGAAACTATTGAAAAAAATATAAAAGCTACGATTGACCAAGGTGGAAAAATTAAATGTGGTGGAAAAAGAGACTCTTTTTCTAATAAAGGATATTACTTTCCTCCCACAATTATTGAATGTGACAATCATAATTTACCTGTTGCAGAAAATGAGTTATTTGGGCCTGTTTTATCAGTTATGAAGTTTACTACTGAAGAAGAAGTCATCGATAAAATGAATGATAATCAATATGGATTATCCTCGGGTGTTTATACCAGTAATCTTTCTCGAGGCATGAGGGTTTCTAAAGCAATAAGAGCAGGAATAACTTTTGTAAATACTTATAGATTAATTTCTCCCTCAGCTCCCTTTGGAGGAATGAAAGATAGTGGTTATGGAAAAGAAGCAGGTATAGATTCCATTAAAGATTACACAAGAGTTAAAACTACATGGTTTTATACATCTGACGAACCTTCACTAGATCCTTTTTCAATTAGATAAATTTGACTACCAGACATTACTTTTTAGTTTTATTAATAATGGTAATCTTTGGTAGTGCTTATCCAGTTGGTAAATTAATTTTAAACAGCTCTCTACCACCAATGTTGATGGCCTCAATTAGAATGGGAATTGTTTTTATTTGTCTAATTCCTTTTTGGAAATTTAAAATTCCTGAAAAAAAATATTTTATACCCTTATTTGGGTTTTCATTATCGATGGGAACAGGAGTATTTTTATTTATGAACTTGGCTCTACTAGAAGCAACTATTGTGTCTCCAATAATTATTGGGGCACAATTAAGTATTCCCTTTGCAATTCTTATAAGTTCATTTTTTTTAGGAGAAAAAATAAGCTATAAAAAATGGAGTTTAGTTTTTTTAGCTTTTGTTGGAATCTTTTTAATTGGGTATGACCCTAATCTTAAGGGAGAAATTTTAGCATTATTTTATACTGCTGTAATGGCTCTTTGTTATGCTCTCGCTCAAGTTTTTTCAAGGTATTTAAAGGACCTTGATGTTAAGTTGACTAATACCTTTATGGGAATAACAGGCTGTCTAAGTCTTTTAATTTTTTCAATAATTTTTGAAGGTAACAGCATCTATCATTTTCAAAATATTGATTTTTCAACTTGGCTTTTAATTCTTCATAGTGCTGTTCTAGTTTCTTTGGTGGCTCATATGTCCATGTTTTATCTTTATAAATTTTATCCTGTTGGTCAAGTAATGCCTTTTTATTCTTTATTTCCAATTTTTGGAATTATCCAAACTTTTTTTATTTTTGGTGAAATACCTCCGCTATTAACTTTAATTGGCGGGACTATTGTTCTTGCGTCAGTCTATTATATGCAAAAAATGAGATGATTTTGTGATTGAATATTAACAATATTCATAATTAAATTGGCTTTTTATAAATTGTTAACAATAAAAGAGGAAGATAATGAAAAAACTATTTATTGCTGCATTTATGTTTGTTTCAAGTTTTGGAACCAATGTAATGGCAGACGGACATGCGATTAAGATGGGGATCATCTTAGGATTTACTGGTCCTATTGAATCTCTAACACCAGCAATGGCAGCATCTGCAGAACTTGCTTTTAAAGAAGCATCAGACTCAGGTTCGCTATTAGGTGGAAAAAAAATTGAAGTAGTAAGAGCAGACTCAACTTGTGTCGACTCAGCGGCAGCAACTGCAGCAGCTGAAGGTGTTATTTCACAAGGTGTAGCAGCTATCATGGGTGCTGACTGTTCAGGTGTAACTGGTGCAATTGCATCAAATGTTGCTGTACCTAATGGTGTAGTAATGATCTCACCTTCAGCAACTTCTCCAGGATTAACAACTCTAGATGATAATGGATATTTCTTTAGAACTGCTCCATCAGATGCTAGAGGTGGTCAAATCTTAGCTGATATTACTAAAGATAGAAAAGTAAAAAGTGTAGCAATCACTTACACTAACAATGACTACGGAAAAGGTTTAGCTGATGTTTATAAAGCAGCAGTTGAAAGTCATGGTATTAAAGTAACTACTGTAACTGCTCACGAAGATGGTAAAGCAGATTACTCATCTGAAGTTGCAACTCTTGCTTCAGCAGGTGGTGATGCGGTAGCAGTAATTGGTTACCTTGACCAAGGTGGTAAAGGAATTATCCAAGCTTCTCTAGATTCTGGTGCATTTGATAAATTTATTTTATCAGATGGTATGATTGGTCAATCTCTAGTAGATGCATTTGGAAAAGATCTAAGTAAATCTTTTGGTTCTATGCCTGGTTCAACTGGAAAAGGTGCTGGTGTATTTGCTGATGTAGCAAAAGCTGGTGGTATTGATTCATCTGGACCATACACTGGTGAGTCTTACGATGCTGCAGCTTTAATTGTTTTAGCAATGCAAGCAGGTAACTCTCATGATAGAGCATCAATTGCAAAAAATGTAATGGATGTAGCAAACGCTCCTGGAACTAAAATTTATCCAGGTGAGCTTAAAAAAGGATTGGATTTACTAGCTAAAGGTAAAAAGATAAATTACGAAGGTGCAACCGGAGTAACTTTTACTGATGTTGGTGAAGCTGAAGGTTCTTTTTTAGAGCAAGAAATAAAAGGCGGAAAATTTAAAACTAAAAAACAAAGATAATTATTATCTGATTAAAACCCCAGTAATGAAAATTACTGGGGTTTTTTTATATCTAAATAGAACTAAAAATTCTCAAAATACCAAAAATTGAAATAACTATTAAGAAATAGAAAACAACTTTTCTGTAAAGTTTTTCTTTACTCTTTACAAAAAATTTATTTCCAATGAAAACACCTATTGGCAAAACTATTATCAATGGAATGGTTCGATAAATAGTTGTCATATCAACAATTCCACCAAAAAAACTTAGAATAAAAGCATATACATCTGTTAAAAAAAATAGAGCTGCTAAAGAACCTCTAATTACAGCAGGCTGGATACTTGTTATTAGCAAAAATAATGCAACTGGCATTCCGCCAAGAGTTGTTAATCCATTTAAAGTTCCCGAAATTACTCCAGTTATAATCTTTGCTGGATCATTATTTATTTTTCTATTTGAATAACCCATCATCAATAGTATTGAAAAAAATATTATGATTAAACACACATATAAATGAGTGGTTTCAGGGGAAAGATATTTGAGCAAATACAATCCAACTGGAGATCCAATGGCAATTCCTATTAATAGTTTAAATACAAAATTCCAATCTATTTTATTCCATACGTATGGAATCATAAAAATGCTTATGAAAACTTCTAATATTAATATGATTGGAACGATTTCTATTGCAGGCAGCATAAAAGCTAAACCTGAAATACATGTTGCTGAAAAACCAAAACCGTTAAATCCTCTGATGATAGATGCAATAAATACAATAAATAAAATAATTAAAAATTGAGATAAGTTAAAATCGAAATAGTTTAAAAGAGACATCTAGTTTTATTAAAATTACTAAAAAATATTAATCAAAAAATGATAGTAGTTAAAATATATACTTATCTGCCATATACATGGCCCAAGCAATAGCAGCACCTAATATAATATATTTCATATGATAATTACTTTATTTCTATTTTTTCTGGAAGTATACCCTTGGGTCTAAATCTCATAATTAACAACAAACCTAAGCCCATCATTAAAAATCTAAAATATGGTACACTTTCTATTAAGTGAGCTTTTAAAGCGTTAGTTTCTGGTATCCCTGCGGTGAAAAAATTAATTAAAAATAAAGCTATTGGAGCAGCTTCAATCCATAAAAACCAAACAACAAAACCACCTAAGATTGCACCAAAGTTATTACCACTTCCACCAACAATGACCATCACCCAAATTAAAAATGTGTATCTCATCGGTCTATAACTTCCTGGTGTAAATAAACCATCTTGTGTAACTAACATTGCACCAGCTATTCCAACAATTGCTGATCCAAGTATGAATATTAACAGATGTTGTTTAACAACATTTTTTCCCATAGCATTTGCGGCTTCTTCATTATCTCTAATTGCTCTCATCATTCTTCCCCATGGAGAGTAAAGTGCTTTTTGAGTTAAAATTAAGAGTATAATCACGATAACTAAAAATAATCCTGAATAACAAAGTTTAACAAAAACAGATGAGCCCTCAATTACCAACTGGTTTAAGGCTGCCTGTCGATCAGCTAAGTTTGAAATTAAGGCTAATTTTCCAGAATTAAATCTCTCAACTAAATTAATGAACCATTCTGTCGTTTGAAGATCTACCTCGTAAGGTGCTGGTCTTTTTAGACCTATTACATTTTTAACTCCTCTAGTTAACCAATCTTCGTGTTTGATTATTGCAATTACAATTTCAGAAATAAGTAAAGTTGCAATTGCCAGATAATCAGCTCTTAAACCTAGAGCTACTTTTCCAACTATAAAAGCTAGTCCACCTGCAAAAAACGCTCCAACAATCCAAGAAAAAATAATTGGTAGCCCAAAGCCACCAAGAAATCCAGTTTTTGCAGGATTAACTCCTTCAATCGCTTCAATTCCAGGTTCTGCAGTTATTCTAATAATTACAATTCCTGCAACTATTATTGCTGCTATCCCATAAGTCCTAAATTTTGATTTTTCAAAATGCTTTAGAATAAATCTTATTGCTAATACCATTACAATAATTAGCCATAAACACATTAATATATCAAAACCCCCAGCGCGCCACGCTTCTTGTACTGGATCAACTGAGATTAAGACAGCTGCCAAACCTCCAAGCGCTGTATAACCCATAATTCCAAAATTAATTAGCCCTGCATAACCCCACTGAATATTAGCACCCATAGTCATTACTGCTGAAATTAAACAAAGATTAAATATTGATAAAGCAACGTTCCAAGATTGAAAGATTCCTACTAGAATAATTAAACCCATCATGATGCTGTAAGCAGCAATTACATTTAAATTCTTTCTCACAATACTTTTCCTTTAAATATTCCTGATGGTCTATAAAGCAATACGATAACTAATATTGAAAATGAAACTGCAAATTTGTAATCGGTTGATAAAAGTTGAACTAAACTTTCAGGCGCCATACTTTCTGGTAAAATATACATAAAGAATTTTTTATAAGCATAAGTTAAAAATATTTCAGAGAATGCGATAACATATCCTCCTAAAAAGGCTCCAAAAGGATTCCCTATCCCACCAACAATTGCAGCAGCAAATATGGGAAGCATATTGTTAAAATAAGTAAAAGGTTTAAAACTTTTATCTAGACCATATAAAGCTCCTCCAATAGTTGCTAAAATCCCTGCTATAATCCAGGTAATCATTACTATTTTTTTTGGATCTATTCCTGAAAGCAATGCAAGATCCTCATTATCAGAATATGCCTTCATGCTCTTCCCTGTTTTAGTTTTATTCAAAAACCAAAACAAAAGAGAAACTAATACAATTGTGACAAATATTGTTATTACTTGTGTAGATTTTAATGCAAGACCTTCATTAAGGCCCGTCATCTCCTTAAATTCTCGAGCTTTAATAATAAATTTTTCTCCATCAAAAAATCTTCTATCTGATGGTCCAATTATAATTCTTACAACTGCTTGAGTAACAAACATTACTCCAATACTAACCATTGCCAATTGGACTGGTGGACTTTTATTTACTCTGTAATATTTAAATACAAACTTATCAATAAACAGCATGTAAATAATCATAAATAATATTGCAAAAGGAATAGCTATTAAAGCTGTTGGCAATACTCCAAGTGAAATTCCAATTGACTGGAAATACCAAGTAAATAAAATTGTAACCATGGTTCCAAAAGACATCATGTCTCCTGTTGCAAAGTTAGCAAATCTTAAAATACCATAAATTAAAGTAACAAAAATAGCACCAAGTGCTAATTGAGAGCCATAAGTTAAAGCTGGAATAAATATATAATTTAATAAAAGAATTATAGCATTTAAAAAATCCATATTATCCTCCTAAAAAAGAGCTTCTTACTCTTGGGTCATTTAATAATTCATTACCTGTTCCAGAGTATCGATTTTCCCCAGTAACTAACACATATCCTCTATCAGAAATATTGAGTGCTTGTTTTGCATTTTGCTCCACCATTAAAATTGCAACATTAGTTCTTTTAACTTTTACTATATGATCAAATAATTCATCCATTACAATTGGTGAAACCCCAGCCGTAGGTTCATCTAACATAAGAACCGTTGGTTTAATCATGAGTGCTCGACCGAGAGCCACTTGCTGTCTTTGTCCACCTGATAATTCACCAACAAATTGGTTTCGTTTTTCTTTTAGAATAGGAAATAAGTTATAAATTTCCTCAATAGTGTCTTTAATTTCTTCACTAATAAGAAAAGCACCCATTTCTAAATTTTCTTCAACAGTCATTCCTGCAAAAACATTTTTTGTTTGAGGCACAAATGAAATTCCTTCTTTAACTCTATCTTGTGGAGATAGTTTTGAAATATCTTTACCGTCTATCACTACTGACCCCGATTTTAAGTTAAGCAAACCCAGCATTGCCTTCATAGCTGTTGATTTTCCGGCACCATTAGGTCCAAGAATTGAAACTATTTCACCTTTATTGACATTTACAGTACAAGAATTAATGATATCAGGTCCATTACCATAACCACCTGTCATTCCATTTCCCTCAAAATATGCCATTAATTATGATCCTTTAGTTTGGAACCTCTACCTAAATAACTTTCAATCACCTTTTCATCTTTTTTAGCATCTTCAACCGTGCCCTCAAATAAAACAGAACCTTCTGCCATAACTATTACAGGATCACATAATCTGCCAATAAATTCCATATCATGCTCAATCATGCAAAATGTATAGCCTTTTTCTTTATTAAGTTTTTCAATAGCTGTTCCAAGATCTTTAAGTAAAGTTCTATTTACACCAGCACCTACTTCATCAAGTAAAACTAATTTAGCGTCCACCATCATGGTTCTGCCAAGTTCTAAAAGCTTCTTTTGACCTCCTGACAAGTTGCCTGCTAGCTCGTTTGTTAAATGACTTAAATTTAGAAAATCTACTACTTCTTTTGCTTTTTCTTTAACTATTGCTTCTTCTTCAGCAACAAGTTTTGGCTTTAACAATGCTGTCATTAATTTTTCTCCAGATTGATTTCCTGGTACCATCATTAAATTTTCTAACACTGATAAATTTGAAAACTCATGAGCTATTTGAAAGGTTCTTAATAATCCTTTTGAAAACAACTCATAAGATGGAACATCCGTTATATTTTCTTGATCAAAAGTTACTGATCCACTTGATGATTTTAAATTACCAGCAATTAAATTAAACAAGGTTGTTTTACCAGATCCATTTGGACCTATAATTCCTGTAATGGTTCCCTTTTTAACTTTTAAAGAACAATCAGAAACAGCAGCGAGCCCTCCAAAATATTTTGAAAGGTTATTAATTTCTAAAATATGTTCTGACATTAAATTTATTTATTTAATCTTTTATGGATACTGTTTAATGTTTTTTCTAATGACTTGTAAAAACCTGCTTTAGTTAATTCTTTAACACCCTGTTCATTTAAACCTTTAGGCGTTTGAGATTCTTTAACTAAAAATTTTAAATCTTTTTTGGAATTAACAACAGCATCTTGTGATAATGCTAAAAATAAAGAAGTAATATATTTTTGAGCATTATTTCTTTTAACTCCTTTTTTAACTAGCCAATCTGTCATAGAGCTTAACAATTGATAAAAAGGTGCCATCATTCCTGATGTAGACCAAAAGTTAATAGATGATTTTTCATTTTTAATTTCAACTGTTGTTCCAATTTTATCAAAAAAAGCTTTTACTTTTTTATTAGGTGGGCAAATAGGAACTGGACCTTTTTTTAATGATATTGGTGGTAATGGTATAGCTCTTACAATTTTAATATTAACCTTTGTTGCTTTTTTCAATTGAGACAAAGTGATTGTAGAAATAAAACTAATTACTGTTTGACCTTTTCTAAATTTCAAATCTTTAATTATCAACTCACCTACTGAAGGTGTAACTGCTAAAAACACCCAATCACAATTATCAATTATTTGCTGATTATCTTTAGCAATAATTACCTTTTTAAATTTTTGCTTTAAACTTCTAGCTATATTTTTATTTCGAGGTGATATTAAAATCTTTTTATATGAGATTTTTGAATTACAAATACCCGTAATTACTGATGACGTTATTTTACCTGTACCAATAAATCCTAAATTCATAAATTTTGGTTACTTTATATTGATTATATTGAATTAATTAATAAAAAAAGAGCCTCTAATTCTTAATAATTCTCTACTTAATTCCTCATTTTCTTTAAAAGGTTTTCTACCATGAAGCCAAAAGTAATTATTAGCAATTATTGAAGAACCAACTGGTAATTTTGTAATAGTTTTATTCTTACTACCCTCTAAAGCATCAGATAATCTTTGTAAAAAATTTCCTTGAGCCATATTTTTTGGTTCTGGAAATTGATCTATATAAGAAATATTGGGTTTTCCATTTTCATCTGTTGAAAAAACTGGGTGTTCCACTTTATAATCTACATTTTTACTTTTTGGTGATCCCCATATAAAATTTTGTTTTCCAATTGGGTCATTAAACATATCTTCACAATGTTCCCAGTCATCAAGATGTAACATTGCTGTTTCGCCTCCTTGCACATTTTGTTCATCGATTTTTGACATAAGCAGCCAATCTGTAACTTCATTTACATAAGTTCCATCAGTGTGAAGATCCATATTTCTATATGCTTTTCTTAAGTATGAGTCACTTTTATCTTCATGTTTAACAACAAATCTTGCATAATATTTTCCAGCCATTGAGTCATGATTAGGCACGCCAATTAAATGAGCAATAGCTGTAGATAGCTTTACTAAAAAATTATCATTTATTTTTGAGGTTATATTTTTGGGTCCAATTATAAAGCATCCTGTAGACCTATCTCTTAAAATTTCATTCAATAATCGACTTAACTTGTTGTCAGTTAAATCATCTAAACTTTTTGCAATAGTAAATCTAGTAAATGGCTTTAACTCGAGTGCAGTTAAATCAAATTTATTAAAAGGAAAAATTAGTTTTTCAATAATCTCATCTTCTATCTCAATATTGATTATTCTTTTTGAATTATTATGTTCTGAAATTGTTAACCCAGAAATTTTTTTCATTATATATACTCACTCAATAAGGCCATCATGATAGCAGAAATTACAGTTGGATAAACAAAATTTCTTTTGGAAATAAAGAAAATAAATAAACAAAATAATACTACTGCGGCTCTACTAATGTAACTTGCTTCTGACAAAACTCCTACAGGAAAAATAATTGTCCTAGCAATCAATGCTGCTAAAGTTGAATATGCTAAACAATTAAACCATTTAAATAATTTTGAAGTTTCCTTTATTCCTTCTGAGGAAACTACTCCTAAAAATCTAGAAGAAAAAGTTGCTAATGATGTTACTAAAATTGCAAGTACTACACTAACTGACATTTAACTCTCCTATAATATAAGCAATAGTTCCACCGACTAATCCACCAAGTAAAATAGACCATTCAGGTGATAAAAAATAAAATATTGGACCCAATAAAAAACCTAATATTACGGACGCTGTTATTTGAATAGTTTTCATTGTACCGACCATCATGCATAAAAAATAAATTGGATTTAGAATTGCTAACCCAATCATTATATTTTTATCTAAATAATCTGATGCATAAAATCCAATAAATGTTCCAATGACAGCAGTAGTCCATGTTCCTGTACCAATACCAATCCAAAAATCGATCCTATGTTTTTTTTCAATATTTTTATAATTATTTTTCATTATCAGCCAAGCAGACACCGCAATAAAATGACAAGAAAAATAATATTTCCACTTTGGTTGACTTTTGTGCATCATTAATGGAAACAAAGAAACAGTCAGTGGATATAATCGAGCATTAACAAACCAAACTGCTAAAAATATATTTAGTAAAGATGCTCCAACTAATAATGACTCTGCCATTACCAAAGAGCCAGGTAAGGCATATGTAAGCATTGTTGAAAAAATACTTTCTTGAATATTAAATCCTAAATTTTTAAGAAGTGCTCCGATTGCAATAAAACAACATCCAAGTGCTATCGCTGGACTATCTAGAGCTAAAATAGATTTAAACCCTTTAAAGAAAAATTCTTTATTGATCATTAACCGCCAAGAAATAGTCTGCCTACATCAGGATTACTTAATAATTCATCACCTTTTCCAGCAATAGCTGTTTGGCCTGAAACTAAAACGTATCCTATATCAGCAAATTCTAAACCTTTTTTAGCATTTTGTTCTACAAGTATTATTGTTTTTTTTTCGTTTTGTTGAAGATCTTTTAAAATTTCAAAAACCATATCAATATATCTTGGCTCTAATCCAATTGAAGGTTCATCTACTAATAGCACTGATGGTTTCATCACTAATGCTCGTGATATTTCTAACAATCTTCTTTCTCCACCAGATAAAACTTTAGCAGGTTGATTTCTTCGATTTCTTAATCTTTCATACTTTTCAAAAATCTTTTCTGCTTCTTCATAAGACTCATCAGTTTTATCTTTAATATATCCGCCCATTAATAAATTTTCTTCCACCGTCATATCTGGAAAAACTGAATTATCCTGAAGAATGTATGCTATACCTACTGATTTTAATTTTTCTGCTGGTGATAAATTTGTAATTTCTTTTCCATCAATTGCAATTTGGCCTGAAAATATGTTGGTAAATCCATATATTGAATGAAGTATTGTAGATTTACCCGCACCGTTAGGTCCGATTAAACATAGAGACTGAGCTTTATTTACAAATAAATCAAAATTATGCAAAATTTCCATTTTACCATACCCAGCATTTAAACCTTTAATCGTTAAATGAATATCATCTGCTGATAATTTTTTTAAATCATCTGCTGTTGGAGCTTTTCCTAGTACTTCATATTGATTTGACATTATTGAGCTCCTAAATACGCATCAATTACACGCTTATCATTTTTAATTTCATCCGGAGATCCATTGGCTAGCATTTTACCATGCGCTAAACAAAAAATATCTTCCGCTAATTGCATAATAACTCTCATGTTATGCTCTATGACTAAAAGAGTTATTCCAAAATCCTGATTTACTTTAATTAACCTATCTATAATTCCATTAATCAATGTAGGGTTAATTCCTGCAGTAGGCTCATCTAATAACAACATTTCTGGTTCGTTCATTAAAGCCATAGCAAGTTCTAATAATTTTTGCTGGCCAAAAGATAAATCTCCTGCTCTCAGTTTTCTTTTTTGATATAAACCAACAAAGTTTAATAAATTTTCAGCTCTTTCGGTAAGGTCTTTGGGAATTTTAGAAAAAATACTCATTATATTTGCATCACTATCTTTGTGGCTAATAAGCATATTTTCTACGCAATTTAATTTTCCATAGATTCTAGTTTGTTGAAAGGTTCTCAATAAACCAAGTTTTGCTATCACTGGTACTGGCAATTCTGATACTTCTTTTCCATTAAATTTTATTGAACCGTTATCAATTGGGTAAGTTCCAACAATAGAATTAAATAATGTTGTTTTTCCCGATCCATTTGGTCCGATTAAACCAACAATTTTTCCTTTTTCTACATTCATTGAAATATCAACGTTGGCTTTAACTCCACCAAAAGATTTACTTACGTTGCTAACTTCTAAAATACTCATTTAAGTTCTACCTGTGCTTTTCGGTCTGCCTCATCAACAACTTCACCAAATCTTTCTGGATATTTTTCTCTTAACCATCCCATAATCCCCTCTGGGAAATAAATTACTATCACAACAATTAAAACTCCAAGAGCAACGTACTGCCAACCTAAGAAGAATGTCCAAAAACCTTCTTTAAATATATGAAATATAGTTGCACCTATAATCGGACCCCATAAAGTTCCTTTACCTCCTAAAATTGCCATCAAAACCATGAACACACCCATCTCTCTTCCATCAAATGCAACATCAGTTGAGTCAATGTAACCAACTAATCCACCCATGATACCTCCAGCTAGACCACAGAAGAAAGCTGATATCATCCAACCAATAATTTTATATTTCATTGTTTGAATACCCATTGCTTCTGCTTTGTCTTCGTTGTCTCTTATTGCATTAAGAATTAACTTAAATCGAGTTGAGTAAATCGCTTTCACAGATACAAAAGTAAGTATTAAGACAATAAAACTTAAAAAATAAAAAAACTCACCACGAGCTTCTAGATTTCCAACTTCAGGAAAGGGAGGAGTTGTAAAACCTTGGCCTGCTCCAATAATTTCTATTCCACCAGAAATTTCTCCAGCTGCTACTCCTAAACCTAAAGTGCATATCGCAAAATAATGGCCTCTTAATCCAAGGATTGCATAACCGATTAGTCCAGCAACAATAGTTGGAACTATTGCAGCAACTAAAAGACCAACTGCCATCCCTTGAAAAAATTGACTAGGCGTATGAACAAAAGTTTTTTCACCTCCACTTTCTGTCCATTCTGCAAGTGGGAAAAACATTCCAACCTGAACAGAAGCGCAAAGATACATCCCTAGCCCATAAAATAAAATATTCCCAAATGTGTTGTAACCCATCTCACCACCTTGGATATTCCAAGTTAAAGCAAGTACAATTAAAATACACAAGATTGATAATTGAACTTTAAAAGCTGGCAATATAAATGGTGCAACCACACCAAAAATTAATATTGCAGCATATAAAATAATATTATTATTCTTCATTTTAAATACTCTCTTTTTCTAGAAAGTTTAAATCTTCGATAAACTAAAATTAAAACTAGCAATAAAAACACTGAACCAATTCTAAATTCTGTTCCAAGAATGTAATCTGCAAACTCTTCGAATACTCCAAGACCCATTCCCGAGATAGCTACTCCAGGTAAATTTCCTAATCCTGCAATAATCACAATCATAAAAGATCTAATCGTATAAGGTAGTCCCATATAAGGATGGATTGTAAATGTAATTGCAATTAATGCTCCAGCAACACCACAGAGTGCTGCATTAATTCCAAAGGTAGCTGCATAAACTTTTTCTGTATCAACACCTAAAATTTTTGCTGCTCTAGCATTTTGAGCTGTTGCTCTTATTGCACGACCTAACTTTGATTTTTTCATGTAAATTACAAGGCCAATTGCAAAGATAATACTAATTAATGCTGAAAATATTTTTGAATTAGGTAGTGTTACTGAATTATTAAATAACATTGTTGTACCAAATTCTGAATTTGCAAGCACAACGTCTGCACCAAATGCAAAATTCATTAACTGCATAAAAAGAATACTTATGCCAAATGTAGCAAGTATGGAGATAAACAAGTCTCGATCTACAACTTTATTTATTACTAATTTATAAAGACCAACACCAACAAAATACATTATAGCCGGTGCCACTATGACACCCAAAGCTGGATGAATTCCCGAAAGATACATAAAGTAAGTGATATAACCACCAAGAATTACTAGATCTCCTTGAGCAATATTGATTATATTCATAACTCCCCATTGAAGAGCCATTCCATACGCAATTAGAGCAAATAAAATTCCAAGCAATATTCCATCTAATGATGCTTGAACCATTAATATTGGTACTTGAAATATAAGAAAATCCATAAATTTTTATTTGAAACTGTTTATATAAAAATGCCCCCTATTGCTAGGGAGCATTTTAAATATTTGATATTATCTCTCTGACCAAGATGGAATTGGGTGAATTAATTCAGCTGAAGCCCATTTAGTAGGAGCTACAACTTTATTTTCACACTTATCTCCATCACACATCACTTGGAATAACACCATTGGTTTATCAACATTCTGACCACCTTCTGCAAATTTTATGTTTCCATAAAATGTTTGCATGTTAGTAGCTGCAAGAGCGTCTCTTACTTTAACTTTGTCAAAAGAGTTTGCTCTTTCAAATGCATCTTTAAATACCAATAAAGCTGCTGATGACTCAGCTGCTTGATAAGGAGGTGCGTAACCAAACTCTTTAGTGAAGTCAGCATCATAAGTTATACCATCAGTAAAAAAGTCATCCTTATATGTTAGTGTTTTATGCCATTGTGAAGCACATAATGCATACTGAGAATTTCTACCATGTTGTTTTGATAGTTTCGCAGCATCACAGTGTGTCATTGCAAGCATTGGTACATCAACCTTCATTTCAGCAATTTGTCTGATAGCTGTTAAAGCACCTTTTGTGTGACCAGAAACTACAAGAACATCTGGTTTTACAGCTTTAACTTTTGCTAAAGTTGCAGCCATATCATTTAGTTCTTTTGGTAGTTTGTCATCAATAACCTTTTTAGATCCAGTTCTTTTGATTGCATCTAAAACACCTAATCTCACATCTTGAGAAAAAGCATCTTGTTCAAATGCCATTGCAACAGATACTGGTTTTCCATTATTTTTCTCAACAGCTAAATCGATAGCTACATCAAGATATAAGTTAGCTGGCGCAAGTACAGCGAACAAATATTTGTAACCTTTAGTAAATAAAGATCTTGAAGCACCATTTGCTTCAACCATCGGTACACCATATTTTTCTGTTACTGGCGCTATCGCTTTAGTTAGTCCTGAACTGTATGGACCAAGCATATATTCAACACCATCTTGTTTGATTAATCTTTCTGCAAGTTGCGCAGCTCTTTTTGGGTTTGACTCATCATCATAATAAATGATTTCAAACTTATAAGTTTTTCCACCAACTTTAATACCACCCATGCTGTTAATTCTATCAACAGCCATGTTGTAACCGTTTTGAGTATGAACACCATTAGATGAATATTTTCCAGTTAATGAAATAGCAGAGCCTAAAACTATCTTATCTCCTACAACTTTTGCAAAAGATGTAACAGATGAAGATAATATAATTGCTAATGCAGAAACAAAACTTAAGATTATTTTATTTAATTTCATTTTATTTCCTCTAGTTATTAATTAATTAATAGTTAATTTAATAAAGAAATTAATGCTATTGCAAGTGGCAATAAAGACCATTCTTTAGATTAATATTGTTGTGTAACAACAATAATTCCAGCAATAAATACTAAAACACTCGCTGAAATTGTATTAATTGTTTTTGGATTTGCTTTTATCCATTTAATTAATTTTTGAGCAAGTACGGCATAAGCAATCAAAGATAAAAAATCTAATACAACATAAGTTGTGATTAAAATTATAAACTGGACTAAGTAATTTGAATTGAAATCTATAAACTGTGGAAAGATTAAAGGAAAAAACATCCAAGCTTTAGGACTGGTTCCTGCAACCAAGAAACCATCTTTAAAAAAAGAAAAAAAAGTTTTTGAAGAAATATTTGTAGAATTTACGTCTTTAGGTCTAGTGTTATAAAGATCATAAGCTAGATACAAAATGTAAGCTACTCCAATCCATTTAAATGCATTAAGTAAGGTTGAGTTTTCTGAAAAAAAAGATCCTATTACAAATATTACTAAAGTTGCTTGAATAATATTTGCAGTTATATCACCTAGTGCTGTCCAAACACATTTTTGCACACCATAATTCATTGAATATGAAATAATTACAATTCTTGGGGTTCCAGGAGTGATAAATAAAAATAATATTATTTGTAAAAACAGAAAATAATTTAGGGGGTACATTTTAAAGGTTGATAGTCCAAAAAAACCGGGAGCTAAAGATGGCTAAGATGGACTATCAGGGACCATAATATCATTCTTCAAAAAAAATGCATTAATCATTTTTTTCAAATATAAAGGATTTATGAAAAAAAAAGGTCACACCCCTATCACGAGAGTTAAAAATCCTGAACCAGAAGTTAATGACCCAGATTGGATAGTTTGGGCTGCCTGGGCTGATAGGATTACCTTCGAAGAAATAGAGAAAAAAACAGGTAAGACAGAATCTGAAGTAATAAAGATTATGCGAAGATCTGTAAAACCAGCTTCATTTAGATTGTGGAGAAAAAGAGTTAATCAAAAAAGTATTAAACATAGAAAAAAATTTGAATATTCTAGAAAAGAAATAACTAGTAAAATTAAAAAGAATGACTATTTATAAAGTATGAAATCAGTAACTATCTATACAGGACCACTTTGCAATTATTGTGAAGCAGCAAAAAGATTATTAACAAGAAATAATGTTGAATATAAAGAAATAGATATTTCAACAGTTGATGGTGCAATGGATGAAATGATTAAAAAAGCAAATGGTAAAAGAACAATCCCACAAATTTTCTTCGATGATCAACACATTGGTGGTTATGATGAAACAAGAGCTTTAGAAAAAGAAAATAAACTTTTAGATCTTCTTAAGTAATTTTATAATTAGTTTTTTGGTTTAAAAACTAAACATACTCCATTATTGCAGTATCGTTTTCCTGTTGGGTTTGGTCCATCCTCAAAAATATGTCCATGATGGCCACCGCATTTTTTACAATGATACTCGGTTCTTGCATAACCTAGTAAATGGTCAGTTTTAGTTTCAAACACATCAGGAAGTGACTGATAGAAAGATGGCCAACCTGAGCCACTTTCATATTTTGTGCTTGAGTCAAATAATTTTTCTCCACAATTAGCACAGTGAAAACTTCCTTCTCTTTTTTCATGGTTTAGCTCACTTGTATTCGGTGGTTCTGTTCCATCTTCAAATAAAACTAATTTTTGTTCAGCAGTTAAATTGGGATTTATTTTTTTTGTCATAATTTAAATCAATTTAGCACAAGATTGATGAAGAAATGAGTGCAATTCAATTAATTTTTTAAAATCTTTGTTATATCCTCCACCTAAAACCCCACAAATAGGTATTTTTTTTGAAAAAAAATTTTCAATTACTAATTCATCTCTTTGTTTTACTCCTTCATCTGAAATTTTTAATTTCCCTAAACGGTCATTAAAATGAATATCAACCCCCGCAATATAGAAAACAAAGTCAAAGTTTTCATTATTAAGTTCATTTAAATTAAATTTTAGTGTCTCTATATAGACTTCATCTTCAACATTATCCTCAAGTTCAACATCTAAGTCACTCATTGATTTTTTAGCAGGATAATTGGTTTTTGAATGCATGCTAAAAGTAAAGACATGTCTATTGTCTTTGAATATTTCTGAGTTTCCATTTCCCTGATGAACATCTAGATCTACAATTAAAATTCTATTAGCAAACCCTCTATCTAATAAATAATGAGCAGCAACGGCCACATCATTAAAAACACAATAGCCAGCTCCTTCATTGTAATTAGCATGATGACTGCCCCCTGCCGTATTGCAGGCAAGCCCATAATTTAATGCAAGTTTTGAGGCTAAAACAGTGCCTCCAGTTGCAACTAAAGATCTTTGCACCACACTATCTACTAAAGGAAAACCAATTTTTTTAATTCCATTTTCGTCTAGGGTTTTATTTTTTATATCGTTAATGTAATTTTTTGAATGAGCTCTATTTAAAGTCTCAAAAGAACAAGCAACAGGATTATGAAATTTATTTACAACTTTCCTATCAATCAAATATTTAGCCAGTTCACCAAATTTATTAATTGGAAATTTGTGATCATCTCCAATTTTAGCAACATAATCTTTATGATTAACTACTGGTAGCTCCATTATTTTTCAATAACACGAATAGGCTTTCCATTCACACATGCTTCAAGATCTTCAATCATCTGGGTATAAAAAATACTATAATTTTCTGCAGTTACATAACCAATATGTGGGGTAAGTAATGCATTAGGTAAAAATCTTAGTTTATTTCCTTCAGGTAGAGGCTCTTTTTCATACACGTCAATTCCAGCACCCATAATTACATTTGTAGATAAAGCTATTATCAAATCATCTTCGTTTACGATTGGACCACGTGAAGTATTAATTAAAAAAGCTGTCTTCTTCATTTGGTCAAACTCTTTAATGGTAATACAATCTTTATATCGCTCTCCTCCTTGAACATGAATTGAAATATAATCAGATGTTTTAATTAAATCCTCTTTACTACATGGTAATACATTCAACTCTTTACATTTATCTAAATCTAGATTTTCGCTCCAAGCTATTACCTGCATACCAAATGCGTTAGCAATCTTTGCAACTTGAGAACCTACTCTTCCAAGTCCAATTAAACCAATAATCTTACCTCTTAATTCAAAACCAACTGTTGTCTGCCAGTATCCTTGATACATATTATCAATTTCTGTTTTTAAATTTTTGGATAAACCTAAAATTAAAGCCCAAGTAAGCTCACAAGTTGGATTAAAATTAATCTCAGTTCCACAAACTATAATTTTTCTTTTATGTGCTGCTTCTAAATCAATTGCTTTATTTCTTGATCCACTGGTGATGATATATTTAAGATCATTTAGATTATCGATTAAATTTTTAGTAATTGGTGTACGTTCACGCATGATTAATAATGCTTCAAAATCAGATAATTGCTCAATAGCATCTGCTTCATCTAAAAAAGGCTCACTAAAGATTTTAAATTCGTATTTTCCTGATAATTTTTTTAAATCCACAAACTCTTGTGAAACGTTCTGGTAATCATCTAATATTGCAACTTTAAGCATTTTTAATTTTTTTGTTTGATAAAAATAAACCTAATATAATTAAAATAGAGCCAATTAAATGAAAAAATAAAAATTTTTCATTAAAAAATAAAATTGCAAATATGGTACTGAATAAAGGAATTAATGATAAAAAAATTCCTGCCCTATTTGCTCCAATGATTGAAACAGCGCCAGCCCAACAATAATAAGAGCCAATACTTGGAAATATTGCAATATAAATTAGGATGTAAAAAAGATTTGAACTCATCTCTACAGTTTCACCCTGCACAACATCTATAATAAACAATGGTAAAAGAAATATTAATCCAAAGGTGCAAATTATATGAACAAGAGCCAGCAAAGATACATTGAAAGTTTGTTTTCTTAAATAAGCAGAATAAATTCCCCAAGCAATTATCGCTCCTATCATAAATAAATCTCCTTTATTAAAATTTAACGAAAGTAAGATATTGAGATCAAGTCTTGTTATAATAGCTAAAATTCCTAATACTGAGATTAATAAACCAGATATTTGAAAAATATTTGTTTTCTCAATTTTTAATAAAAAACAAACTAAAATTATAGTAACTGGTATTGCAGTATTAAAAAGAGATGCATTGATTACCTGTGTATAATTTAAAGCATTATAAGTAAATGAAGTGAATATACAGACGCTTGTAAAACCCAGAATAGAAAATAATGATAAATTTTGTTTAATTTTATTTTTTAGTTTTAATACTTCCTTATAAGTGAAAGGAAATAATATTATCCACACCAGAGTCCACCTTAAAAACGCAAGAGTATTTGGAGGTATGTTCTCTAAAAAAGCAAGCTTACCAATTGTAAAGTTACCAGCCCAAAATAATGTTGCACAAACCAACATTAGGTATGCTTTGGTGTTCTTGCTCACCTAGCTAAATCTTAATGAGCTATAAGGTTTTAAATCTAAATTAGTATTTTCGTTAGCTATCATTCCCGAAACTATCTTTCCAGATATTGGGCCTAATGTCCAACCTAAATGATGGTGACCAAAGCAATAAAAAACATTTTTATGATTTTTTGATGGACCCATCACTGGAAGGAAATCTGGCAAAGACGGTCTAAATCCAAGCCATTCATCTTCATGTTCTGGAAGGTCTCCAAGCATATATTTTGCATTATTGATTAAATTTTTAACTCTCGATTTTGATAATGGATTATCTAAACCGCCAAACTCAACAGTTCCAACAACCCTTAAACCTTGTTCCATAGGAGTAATTCCAAATCCTCTATTTGAAAAAATAACTGGTCTATTTAAAAGATGATCACAGCCTTTAAAATGAACATGATATCCTCTTTCAGTATCTAAAGGAATTCTTTCACCTAAATTATCAGTTAATTTTTTAGAAAAAGCTCCACAAGCAATCACAACTTTATCAAAAATAAAACTTTGATTTTCTGTTTTAAAAACCGGTTTTTGTTCATCAAAATTAATATCTTTAATATTTACTTTATTAAATTTTCCACCTTTTTTTAAAAACAAGTCAAAAAGTTTTAAAAGAATTTTTTTTGGATTTCTTGCGTGTCTTGCGTATGGATAATAAACACCTGCATGATAAAAAGGTTTTATATGTGGTTCTAGATCATGAATTTCAGATTTATTTACTAATTGTTGCTTAACACCTAGCTCGTCTCTTATATTTATTTCTAATTCTCTACTTTTGAGATCTTGATCATTCCAAATATATAAAATTCCCTTATTTTCAACTAAGCCTTCTAATTCAATTTCATCAAATAATTCATCATAAGCTGGTAATGCTAAATCTAAAATTTGATGCATATTTTTAGCTGTATGCATCATATTTTTAGTTGTTGAATTCATTATAAATTTTAAAAACCATGGGATCATTTTTGGAACATAGTTCCACTTTAAAGCTAAAGGTCCAGATGAACTCAATAACATTGCAGGAACATCTGCTAGCACATCAGGACGATTAAGAGGAACCGAAGCATATGGTGAGAAGTGACCAGCATTTCCATACGATGCTGCTTGTGCGCCAGGATTATCTCTGTCAAAAATAGTTACATTGAATCCTTTTTTCTGAAGAAATAAAGCATTTGATACACCTTGGATTCCAGCACCTACAATCCCAACTTTAATATTTTTATTCATGATCGTTTTTTATAGTTAAAAAAATAATATTTGGTAGTGGCAAATTATACTCAATTAATATGGTAAAAATTTAAGCTATAGTTTGTTGGCTATGAATTTTGGCACTTAACACAATGCCAAAACCAATCATGGTTGCAAGCATTGAAGATCCTCCATAAGACATTATTGGAAGTGGTGAACCAACTATAGGTAATAATCCTAATACCATCGATAAATTAACTGTAATATAAATAAAAATTGCAAATGCAAAACCAAAACAAAACATTCTAGCAAAACTGCTTCTTGAGATTGCTCCTATTTGAATTATTCTAATGATAATAATTGTATACAACAACAAAAGTCCAACTGAGCCGATAAAACCAAACTCCTCTGAAAATAAAGTAAAAATAAAGTCGGTATGTTTCTCAGGTAAAAAATCTAAATAACTTTGTGTCCCTTGTAAAAAGCCTTTACCTGAAAGTCCTCCAGAACCAATTGCAATTTTAGATTGGATAATCTGATAACCAGCTCCCAATGGATCTCGATCAGGATCTAAAAAAGTTAAAATTCTTAATTTTTGATAAGGCTCTAAGTAAGTGATTATAAAAGGTAATGAAATCAGAAAGGTTATTAATGAAACAAAAAAATACTTAATTTTTACTCCTCCTAACCATAGTATTATTAGTCCACTAGATGCTATCAATATAGATGTTCCAAGATCAGGCTGAGATAAAACAAAAATTATTGGAATTATAATTAAAGTTAATGGAACAAAAATACTGACAAATGAATTTACTTTTTCAGGATTCAATCGGTGATAATATTTTGCAAGACAAAGAATAATTCCTATTTTCATTAATTCTGATGGTTGTAAAACTAAAAAATATAAATTAATCCAACGTTGTGATCCTGAGGCTTTTATTCCATAAATAGAAACCCAGATTAGTAACAAAATAATAATACCGTATAAAAAATAGGAACATAGATGCCAAAATTTAATATTAAAAAAAGAAATTACCAACATTAGAATAAAAAAAGCTACTAATTTAGTTAAATGACTTTTGGTGTGATAATGGAATTCACCACCATCAGTAGAGTACATTATAAAAAAACTCAATACAGATAAGATAATTATACAAAACAACAGAATAAAATCTAAATTTTTAATTTTTTGAAAAAAATTTAGATCAGAGTTAAGTCGAGATTGTTGATACATCTAAATATTAAATTCTTTAAAATCTGGAAGTTGTTTTCTATATTGATGACGATCGACTATTAATTTAAATAGTTTTGTTGCCATCGGTGCTGCTGCTGAGCTACCTGATCCCCCATGTTCAACAATGATACTAACTGCATATCTTGGATTTCGATATGGACCAAACGCAACATATAAAGCATGATCTCTTTCTTCATAAGGTATTTGGGAAGTTTTAAGATCAAGCTCTCTTTCTCTTTTACTAATTCTTTTAACTTGAGCAGTTCCAGTTTTTCCTGCAAACTGATATTTAGGATCCTCTATTCTTGATTTATATGACGTTCCTCTTAATTCATTTGTGGAGCTGAACATTACCTCTTGAATGATTTTAATATTTCTTTGATCACCATATAGTGGCTCGTACGAATTATTTAATTTACTATCTTGCATAGCTTTTTTAACTTGTTCAGATGTTAGTTGATTGTCATCTGTTAAAATTTTAGGTGTAATTTTGTAACCACCGTTTGCAATTTGTGCTGTCATTAAACAAAGTTGTATTGGGGTTGTTTGTGTATACCCTTGACCAATTCCAGTAATTAAAGTTTCTCCTAAAACCCAACCTTTTCCAAGTTCATTTATTTTCCATTTTGTATCTGGAAATTGTCCTGCTTTTTCATTTTCAAAATATTCTCCTAGAACCTTATTTCCTAAGCCAAACTTTTCTGCTGTGATTTTTAATCGATCAACTCCAAGTTTTCTTGCAACTTCATAAAAATAAGTGTCACAAGATTGTTTCATTGCATCTTTCAAACTAACAAAACCATGTCCTTGTTCTTTCCAGCAGTGAAACGTTTGACCATATAATTCCATTTTACCCTTGCATTGAACTTTAAACTTAGTGTCAATAACTCCATTTTCTAAAGCTGATAATGCAACAATTGGTTTTATAGTTGATCCTGGAGAGTAAAGACCCGAAAGTGTCTTGTTGATTAGAGGTTTTAAAGGATTATTTCTAATTAACTGCCATTCATCTTGACTAATACCAAATAAAAAAGAATTTGGATTATAAGACGGTGAAGAATACATCGCAATCATTTCACCTGTATAAATATCCATTACACTTATAGAGCCAGCTTTACCCTCTAATAATTCAGCTGATAATTTTTGAACTTCAGTATCTAAAGTTATTCTTATCTTAGAGCCCTGTTTACCTTTTTGATATTCAAGTTGATTTATTCTTTTACCATAAGCATTAACCTCATATCTTTGAATATCATTCACTCCAATTAAGTCATTTTCTAAAGTTTTTTCTAATCCCAATTTTCCAATTTTTATTCCTGGAACAAATTTTTCTTGGATAACTTCATTTTGTAAAATATCCTCTTCATTAGGTTGACTGACATATCCCAACACGTGTGTGTAAATATCACTAAAAGGATAATCCCTTGAGATAGTCATAACAGGCTTTACACCTACTAATTCATAAAGATAATTATTAATTTTTAAAAACTCATCCCAGCTAAGATTTTCCGAAACAATTAAACTTTCCCATGGTTTTAATTGTTTTCTTTTTATTTTGATTTTTTCAATCTGTTTTACATTCATGTTTAAAATGACTTTTAATCTTGATAGAAGATAGTTAAAATTTTCTACTTGCTCAGGTATGATGTGTAGTTGATATACTTTTAAATTTCCGGCAATAATATTACCAAAATAATCAGTAATATTTCCTCTTGTGGGAGGAAGTTTCCATTCTCTAATTCTATTTTTATCTGAAAGTGTTAAATATTTCTTATTATCATTTATCTGCAATGAAAATAAACGAGCAATTAATCCACCAAAAATAACTATTTTTGCTGCACCAATAATAAACATTCGTCTGTTTATGATGTCTGATTTTCTTATTCCAAAATTTCTTTTAATCATTTGTTTGAATTGTGATTTTATTTTCTAAAACGTTAAATAAAAATAAAAAGAATGGATATAAAATAAAAGTAAAACCTGAATTTATTAAGTATCGCATGTAATTAATTTCAATTGAAAATACAATATCTAAGCTGACAACCTGGATAGAATTAATTAATAAAATAGTTACTAAAAATGATATCCAGTCATTAATAAAATTTGGTGTAATAGTAATATTTCTTAAATAAGCTGTAACAACACAGATTAATAGATAGCAAAAACTACTAAAACCTATTGGAATTCCAACAACTACATCATTTATTATACCTGCTAAAAATATTGATCCATAACTTAAATATCTTGGATTTTTTAATGTCCAATAAAAAATTAAAATATGAACAAAATTGAATGAGAAGTTTTCAATTTTTAAATAATTAAAATCAATTTCATTTAATACAGACAAAAATAAAAGAAATACAGGAAGATAAAATAATAATGATTTTATAAGTGTATTTTTATTAAGTGACGACATTAATTGCCACTCCCAATTTCATAAGATACAATTTTAACATAATCTAATTGTCTAAAATCAGAAAAAAAATTTACTTGATTATCTTTGTTTAAATCATTGGTAATTATTTTGCCTACTGGTAAACCAGGCTTAAATAAACCTCCGTATCCAGAAGTATAAACAATAATTTCATTACTGTTTAATTTTTCTTTATACTCATCCTTAGTGTACTCAATGACACCATGATTTTTTCCTGTTCCAGACAATACAGCATGAATATCTATCGGTTCTAATAAAACTGGAATTTTGCTATTTAAATCTGAAACTAGAAGTGCTCTAGAATTGGTATAGTTTACTTCAATTATTTTACCAACCAAATAACTTCTATCTACAATTGCCATACCAATTTTAACATTATCTTTTGAACCTTTGTTTAAGATAATTGATTTTAGATAAGGGCTATCTTTATCAACTAAAACTTTTGCATATACGTCTTCTGATTGAATTGTTTCGTTAATAAGTTCTCTTAATTTTTTATTTTCTAAAATTAAAAAATCATTAGAAAGTTTTTCTTCCTTTAATTTTTTTAGTTCAATTTCATTTTTTTGAAATTGATCATAAAGGTTCAGGTGTTGCTCTATTTTAATATTTAAATCTTTAAAATAATTTTCTGGAATAGAGGCAATAAATGACGATCGATAAACAACTTCGTTAACACCTAATTTAATATATTGTATTGCCTTAAAATTAAAGCTTCCCAATACTATTACAATTAATGATAGAAAAATAAGAGTTAATAGTGAAAATTTTTGCTGATAACTTTTTTTTAAAAAAGCAGATCTAATTGCGATTACAAAGTCATCTCTGCTTGAAGCCATTGATCTTAATATTCAGATAGCATAGTAGAGAATGTTTCTTCTTGATCCAATGCTTTTCCAGTACCAACAGCGACACAAGATAAAGGGTCATCAGCAACATGAACTGGTAATCCTGTTTCTTTTGAAAATCTTTTATCAATATTTTTTAATAAAGCTCCACCACCAGTTAATGTTAATCCCATATCAACTAAATCAGCAGATAATTCTGGTGGGGTATTTTCTAAAGCTTGCTTAATAGAATTAATCATTTCCTTCATGATATCATTTAATGCTTCAGCAGTATCTTCTTCTGTAATATTTACCTCTTTTGGTGTACCAGATCTCAAGTCTCTTCCTTTTACTGGGTAAGTATTTTTTCCAGTAGCTATTGCAGTACCCATTTCTTTTTTAATTTTTTCAGCAGTACCGTCTCCAATTAATAAATTATATTCTTTTCGCATATAATTAACTATTGCCGTATCCATTGCATCCCCTGCTACTCTTAGAGATTTAGAATAAACTAATCCACCCAAAGACATCACTGCAATTTCACTAGTTCCTCCACCAATATCTACAATCATAGATCCTGTTGCTTCAGAAATTGGAAGGCCTGCTCCTATTGCAGCAGCAATTGGTTCTTCAATTAATTGAACTCTTCTAGCACCCGCCGCAAGAGCACTATCTTGAATTGCTTTTCTCTCAACAGGTGTTGAGCCTGTTGGAACACAAATTAAAATTCTAGGATTTGCAAATGTACTTCCTTTATGAACTTTTTTAATAAAATGCTTAATCATTTCTTCAGTCACAATAAAGTCTGCAATCACACCGTCTCTCAATGGTCTAATCGCACTTATGTTTCCTGGTGTTCTTCCAAGCATAGTTTTTGCTTCATCACCAACAGCTAAAACATTTTTCTTTCCACCTTGATCAACTATCGCAACAACAGAGGGTTCATTTAAAACTACACCTTGTCCTTTTAAAACAACTAGTGTGTTTGCTGTTCCAAGATCGATTGCCATATCTTGGCTCCAAATCTTTTTTACTCTGTCGAATAGTCCCATTTTATATACCTCTCACCTTTTGATTTTCTTGCTCCATTGGAGCTGTTTTATCTCGTTTAATAATCATTTTATTTAATGCATTAATATAAGCATTTGCTGATGCAACTAATGTATCTGTATCAGCTGCTTGGCCAACAGTTGTTTTTCCTTTTTCTTCAATTTTAACACTCACAGTTGCTTGTGCATCAGTTCCCTCTGTGACTGCATGAACTTGATAAAGTTGCAGATTAACATCATGCGGATAAAGGGTTTTAATACATTTAAATATAGCATCAACTGGACCATCTCCTGTTTCAGATGCTTGTTTTACGTCTCCATATACATCTAAGGTCATTTCTGCTTTTTGGGGTTCTCCCGTTCCAGCAAAAACTTTTAATGATTTTAAATTGATTGCATTTACTTTGTTATCAGTAATTAAACTATCATCTACTAGCGCAATAATATCTTCGTCATACACATGCTTTTTCTTATCTGCTAATACTTTAAATTTTGCAAATGCATTACTTACAACATCATCGGTAAGATTAGGATAACCTAAGCTATTCATTTTATCTTTAAAAGCATGTCGCCCAGAATGTTTACCCATTACCAAAGAAGTTTGTTTCACTCCTACACTCTCCGGTGTCATAATTTCATATGTTTGCCTATTTTTTAACATCCCATCTTGATGAATTCCTGCTTCATGAGCAAAAGCATTTTTTCCCACAATTGCTTTATTGTATTGAACTGGAAAACCTGTAGCGTTGGATACAATTTTTGATGCTTTACTTAACAAAGTTGTATTAATTCCTGTATCGTATGGCATCAAATCTGGTCGAGTTTTAATTGCCATTACCACTTCTTCTAATGCAGCATTACCTGCTCTTTCACCCAAACCATTTATGGTACACTCAATTTGTCTAGCACCTGCTTGAACACCAGCTAATGAGTTTGCAACTGCTAATCCTAAATCATTATGACAATGAGTAGATAAAATTGCTTTATCGATATTTGGAACTTTGTTTAATAAAGTTTCTATTATCTTTGTAAACTCGGATGGTATTGTGTATCCAACTGTATCTGGAATATTTATTGTTGTTGCTCCACTTTTAATAGCAAGCTCAACGGTTTTACACATATAATCCATATCAGTTCTTGTTCCATCTTCACAAGACCACTCTACATCATCAGTAAACTTTCTTGCATAAGCAACATGTTTTCCAATAGACTCGTACACATCCTCAGGTGACATGTTAAGTTTATGTTTCATGTGCAACGGACTTGTTGAAATAAATGTATGAATTCTAAATCTTGGGGCATGTTTTAATGCTTCATATGCTCTATCAATATCTTTAACTGAGTGTCTAGAAAGACCCGCTGGAATAGAATTTTTTAAAATTTTACTAACTTCTGAAACAGCCTCAAAGTCTCCTGGAGACGCAATAGGAAAACCTGCTTCAATAATATCAATACCCAATTCATCAAATACTCTTGCAATTTGGATTTTTTCTTCCAAACTCATAGATGCACCTGGCGATTGCTCACCATCACGCATAGTAGTATCAAATATAAAGACTCTATCCTTATCAGCCATAACTTAAATTTTTTGAAAATGTATAATACAATCTATAAGAGAGAATGCAAAATAATAAGTAAAATTAGACTAAAAATCCCTTCATTTAATGGGTATGAAAATTAATTATAAATTGACTCTATTTTAGGCATTAAGTGTAAAAGTTTTTTTGTGTAATCATGTTGGGGTTTTAAGAATATTTCTTCGGTGTTTGCAACCTCGCATAATTTGCCATCTTTTAATACCCCAATTCTATCACACATTTGCCTTACTACTGGTAAGTCATGACTGATAAATAGAATGGTTAAATTCAATTGTTCCTGAAGGTCTTTTAATAAGTTTAAAATTTGTGCTTGAATACTAACATCTAAAGCAGAAGTAGGTTCATCACAAACTAGCAGTCTAGGCTGTGTTGCTAATGCTCTTGCAATAGAAATTCTTTGTCTTTGACCTCCTGAAAACTCATGGGGGTATCGATCTGCAGATTTTTGAGATAATTCAACAGACTCTAATAAATCATATATATAATCATTTAGATCATTTGATGAAATTGAAGGATTATGTAATTTAATTGGTTCTGAAATTATATCTTTAACTTTTAATCTTCCATTCAATGAAGAGTATGGATCTTGAAAAATCATTTGAATTTGTTTTCGAAATTTCATCATTTCTAACTTATTTTTAATTTTAGTAATACAAACATTGTCAAAAAAAATATCACCAGAAGATGGCTTAAATAAATTTACAATCATTTTTGCAATTGTAGATTTACCACTTCCACTTTCACCAACTAATCCAAAAGACTCTCCTTCTTTTATTTCAAATGAAACATTGTCTACTGCCATAACTGAGTTTTTTAAATTTTCAGTAAAAAAATTATCATCAAAACTTTTATTAAGATTTTCAATTTTAACTAAATCTTGTTCAATAATTTCTTTTTTATTCCATCTATTTAAAATTTTTATATTGTTGCTTTGATTGTTTTTGTTTTCTTTCTCTACAATTACAAATCGAGAAATCTTTTTATTTGTTGGTGGTACTGAGCTTATTAAGCTTTTTGTATAGGTTTCTTTAGGTTTTGTTAGAATTTCTTTTGTTTCGCCAATTTCAACTAGATTTCCATTTTTCATTACAGCTACACGATCTACTGTCTCTGCAATTACACCCATATCGTGAGTAATTAAAATAACTGCAAGATTTCTTTCTTTCGTTAATCTCTTAATTAAGTCAAGTATTTGAGATTGGATTGAAACATCTAAAGCAGTTGTGGGTTCATCTGCAATTAAAAGTTCTGGCTCACAACATAATGCAAGTGAAATCACCACTCTTTGTCTCATTCCACCTGAAAACTGATGAGGGTAATTATTAAATCTTTTTTCTGCATCTTTTATTCCGACTTCCCTCAAAAGTTCTATTGATTTATTTTTTGCTTCATCATTGGTTAAATGAAGATGAGTTTGAATAGTTTCTATTAATTGTTCACCAACAGTAAGTATTGGATTAAGAGAGGTTTGAGGGTCCTGAAATATAAGGCCAATTTTATTACCCCTATATTTAACGATATTTTTTGGATCATCATGAATATTTAAATCTCCTAAGATTACGGACCCACTTGAAACTTTTCCTGGAGTATCAATTAGATTAATTATTGCGTTTCCAACAGTGCTTTTTCCTGATCCAGACTCTCCAACTAATCCTAGTATTTCTCCTTTATTCACTTCAATATTTACATCTTTAGCTGCATAAACAGTTTCTTTTCTCATTGGATAATCAACACTTAAATTTTTAATTTTTAAAAAACTCATTTTTTTAACCTTGGGTTTAATGTGTCTCTCATCCAATCTCCCAACAGATTAATTGAAAAAGCTAAGATTACTAAAAAAATTGCTGGAAAAAAAGTAATCCACCACTCTCCAGAAAACAAAAAGTCATTACCTAATCTAATGAGTGTTCCAAGAGACGGAGTTGTAGGGGGAACTCCTACTCCTAAAAAACTTAAAGTTGACTCTGCTATGATTGCAAGTGCTAGACCAATAGTACCAATGACTAATACGGGTCTTAAAATATTTGGTAATATATGTTTAAACATTATAATCAAATTTGAAACTCCAATTATTGTTGATGCTGAAACATAATCTTTATTTTTTTCTACAAGGGTTGCTGCTCTTGATACTCTTGCAAATTGAGGCCACTCGGAAATCCCAATTGCAAATATTAAAACATAAATGGCCATTTCATCATGCATCTCTCTTGAAATTAGTCCTCTTGCAATTCCATCTACAAGAAGTGCCATTAAAATACTTGGGACAGTAAGTTGAACATCAGTTAATCTCATTACTACCATTTCATATTTCCCACCAAAAAAACCTGCTGTTAATCCGAGACCAACCCCAAGTATCAAACTAAAGATAATTGCAGAAAAACCAACTATTAAGGAAATTCGAGAACCGTAAAGAATAGTTGATAACATGTCTCTACCTTGTCCATCAGTTCCTAAAATAAATTTTGCAAGTCCATCTTCTGTCCAAGATGGTGGAGTAAAAGCATCCATCAATGACAATGAGGATGGATCAAATGGATTATAAGGTGTTATAAATTCGACAAAAAAAGAACAAAAGAAAATTATCAATAAAATAATTGATGATATTATTGCTGTAGGTGACTTTATGAAGCTATGATAAATATCACTATCCTTAATTCTTCCCCAAGTACTAATGTTATTATCCACTTGAAACATCTCCTTTAACTCTAATTCTTGGATCTATAAAATAATAAAGAATATCAACAATAAAATTTATCATTACAAAAACAAAAGCAATGAATACTAAATATGCAGACATAATTGGAATATCAACAAACTGAACTGCTTGGATAAATAAAAAGCCCATTCCTGGCCACTGAAAAACTGTTTCTGTTATAATTGAAAATGCGATCAATGTTCCAATATTAATTCCTGCAATAGTAATTACCGGGATTAGTCCATTTTTTAACGCATGTTTATATTTTATGCTGTTTTCGCTAATACCACGTGCTCGAGCAAACTTGATATAATCTGTTTGTAAAATTTCCATCATTTCAGCTCTAACAAGTCTTATAATATATGTCATTTGAAATAGGCTTAATGTGACGGATGGAAGGATAATTGCCTTTAATCCAGAGATTGTTAAAAATCCTGTGGTCCAAAATCCCAGGTCAACTACCTCTCCTCTCCCAAATGAAGGTAAAATTCCTAAAATCACCGCAAACAAATAGATAAACAATATTCCTATAACAAATGTGGGCAGTGAAACACCAAGCAATGAAATAGCTAGAATAGCATCGCTTAAAAAACCTTTCCTATGTATCCCAGTATAAACTCCTAATAATGTTCCAGTAATCAAAGCAATTAAAGCTGAAATAACTACAAGTTCAATTGTTGCTGGCAACCGCTCTACTATTAAATCAGATACTGGTCTTCTTAATTGATATGAAATTCCAAATTCACCTTTTGAAGCATTAACAACAAATCTAGAAAATTGAACATGAATAGGGTCCATTAAACCCAATGTTTCTCTTAATTCAGCTCTTTCTTCATCAGAGGTTTCTTCTCCAACCATATTGTTTATTGGGTCTCCTACAAAATTGAATAAAGAAAAAGATACAAAGGCAACAACAAGCATCACCAAAGCAGACTGAAACAATCGTTTAAAGAAATATTTTATCAATTGAAGAAGATATTATTGTTTTGATACTAGCCCTTTAAAATTATAAAGGGCTAGTAAAATATTATTTAGTTAAAGCTAGCAGCTTTAAATAACGGTTCGTTATTTGGTCTGATAGGAACATTAACATTGCTTTTTGCTGCCCAAGAAATTACTTGGTGATGTAATGGAAGATAAGAAATATCATCCTTTACAATTTTCCATGCATTAGCTATTGCAGCATTCCTCTTATCCAAATCAACTTCACCTTCCATAACTCTTATCGCAGCATCGACTTCTGAGTTACTAAAGTTAACTTTATTCCAGCTAGCACCTGTTTCATATAAATAATGAAATACATAGTGACTATCCAAAGTAGGAACACCCCAACCAAGCATATAGAAATCACCCTGGTCATCTTTTAGCTCTTTAAAGTGCTTACTTTTAGTTTGTGCAAATAAGTTTACGTTAACACCAATTTTACCTAGCATTCCAACAACAGCTGTGCAAATTGCTTCATCATTTACATATCTGTCATTTGGACATCTAAGTTCAACATCAAAACCATTCGGATATCCTGCATCTGCTAATAGTTTTTTAGCTGCATCAACATCATAAGGTAATCTTTTATCAAGATCTTTAGTGTAACCATTTACACCTGGAAAAGTTATAATTCCTGCTGGTTCACTTAAACCTCTCATAACTTTTTTCTTGATCGCTTCAATATCAATTGCTTGATAAAGAGCTTGTCTTACCTCTTTTTTCTTAAATGGATTATCTCCTGTATTACCAGTTCTTAACTGATCGGCAGCTTGATCCATTCCTAAGAAAATTGTACGCATTTGAGCTGTACTTTCAACTTTGTGTGCAGATGAAGATCCAATACGAGCTAAATCTTGAACTGGCGCATCAGTAACTAAATCAATTTCTCCAGATAATAATGCTGCAACTCTAGTTGCTGCATTTTTAATTGGAAGCAATTCAATTTGGGTTACTTTTTTATCAGTCATCTCTCCCCACCAATGCTTATTTCTTTTAAATACTGTTTTCGTATTAGGTTCTCTTAAAGTAATTCTAAAAGGTCCTGTTCCTAAAGCATTAGTTGCTGAAAAGGTTTCTTGTCCAGCGTCCCAGTTTTGCGGAGACATAGCAAAATTCTTTTCAGACCATGCTTTTGACATTATGAAAATGTTTGAAAGTTGGTTTAAAAGAATTGGATTTGGCTTGCTCGTTGTAATTTTAACTGCATAATCACCAACAGCCTCAACTCCTGAAATTGTACTGATATATTCTTTAAAGTCAGATGTTCTTTGCTTAGCTCTTAGAATACTAAACACAACATCATCGGAAGTCATTTTAGACCCATCTGAAAACTTAACATCTTCTCTTAATGTAAAAATCCAAGTGTTGGGATCGGTTGTTTTCCATTTAGTTGCTAAAGCTGGTTGAATTTTCATATCAACAGCTCTTTCAACTAACGCTTCGTATATTTGTCTTGATACTTGAGTTGTTGGACCCTCGTTTTGTGCGTGCGGATCAAGTGTTAGACTATCTCCTTGCATTGACCATTTTATAGTTTTGGCCCATGCTGAAGAAAATCCAAATACTAGAACTACAGATAGTAGAACTCTTATAAAATTTTTGATTTTCATTATTTCCTCTTTTTTAAATTTATTTAAAAAAGTATAGGTGAAATAATAAAATTTTTATAGATAAAATTTTGTACTTAAAATTTAACTTTTGTCGCTATCTACTAATTTTTTCTTACCAATCCATGGCATCATAGCCCGAAGTTCAGCACCTACTTTTTCTACTGAGTGCTCAGCTAATTTTGCTCTAGTTGCAAGGAAGTTTTTCTGACCATTTTTACATTCATCCATCCACTCCTTAGTAAATTTTCCTGATTGAATGTCAGCCAAAACTTCTTTCATTCTTTTCTTAGTTTCTTCTTTGTTTACAATTCTTGGACCTGAAACATATTCACCATATTCTGCCGTATTAGAAATAGAATAGTTCATGTTTGCAATTCCACCTTCATAAATTAAATCAACAATTAATTTAACTTCATGAACAGTTTCAAAATAAGCCATTTCTGGTTCGTAACCTGCTTCAGTTAAAGTCTCATAACCATTTTTAATCAATTCAACTAATCCACCACATAAAACAGTTTGTTCTCCAAATAAATCTGTTTCAACTTCATCTTTAAATGTAGTTTCAATTATTCCAGATCGTCCACCTCCTACTGCAGATGCATAAGATAATGCTAAATCTCTAGCTTTTCCTGATCCATCTTGATGAACGGCAAACAAACATGGAACTCCACCACCTTTTTCATATTCGCTTCTAACTAAATGACCAGGGCCTTTTGGAGCAACCATAAATACATCTAAATCTTTTCTTGCTTTAATTAAATCATAGTGAACATTTAATCCATGAGCAAAAGCAATACTTGTTCCTTCTCTTACCCTTTGTTCAATGTGATTTTTATAAATTTCAGCTTGTAATTCATCTGGAGTTAAAATCATGACTACATCTGCCCACGCTGCAGCATCAGATAAATTCATTACTCTTAAACCTTTAGACTCGGCTTTTGCAACACTTGAAGATCCCTCTCTTAGGGCAACAACTATTTCTTTAACTCCGCTGTCTTTTAAGTTTAAAGCATGAGCATGTCCTTGGCTTCCATAACCAAAAATAGCAACTTTTTTGCCTTTAATTAATTCAACATCTGCATCTTTTTCATAAAACATTTTCATTTTTTTTCTCTCCTTAATTAATTAGTTAAATATTTCAGCGCCTCTTGTCATTGCAACCGCTCCAGTTCTTGAGACACTTATAAGACCGTGCGATTTTAAATTTTTTACCATTTTATCTATTTCTCTTCTTAGCGCTGTAATTTGAATTACAGCAGACTTATTTGTTTGATCTAATATAACTGGATTAAATTTTTTACAAGCATTTAAAGCTTTTTTAATTTTAGCTGAATTTCCAACTACTTTAAATAACGCCATTTCTTTAAAAATTACATTTTTATCTTCTCTTTTAAAGTTACCAACTTTGTGAACTGGAACTAGTTTTTTTAATTGTAAAACAATCTGCTCAATCACCTCTGGCGTTCCTGTGGTTACAATAGTAATTCTTGATAAATTATTTTTTTGGTCAACTTCTGCAACTGCAAGTGACTCGATGTTGTAGCCCCTTCCAGAGAAAAGACCTACCACTCTAGATAAAACACTTGCTTCATTATCTACCCAAACAACAATTATGTGGGTTTCTAATTTGCTAACTTTAGTTGGAGTACTGTATGCTGATTTAGATTTTGGCATTTATACTAACGCTTTACCCTTGCCTGTAATTTTATTATCTTCTTGGTCTTTTGGACCTAATAACATTTGATTATGTGGTTTTCCGGATGGGATCATTGGAAAACAGTTTTCTGCTTGATCCACATGACAATCAAAAATAACTGGCTTATCAATATTGATCATTTCTTCAATTTTTTCATCTAATTCATCTGGATTCTCGGCTCTAATTCCAACACATCCATATGCTTCGGCTAATTTTACAAAATCAGGTAAAGCTTCTGAGTAACTCTCAGAATAATTTTTCTCATGAAGTAATTCCTGCCACTGTCTTACCATTCCCATATATTGATTGTTTAATATGAAAATTTTTATTGGTAAATTATACTGAATTGCAGTTGAGATTTCTTGCATAGTCATCAAGATCGATGCCTCACCTGCAACATCAACAACTAATTTCTTAGGATTTGCAACTTGGACACCGATTGCGGCTGGCAAACCATACCCCATTGTGCCTAGACCTCCTGAGGTCATCCATCTATTTGGCTTGTTAAATTTGTAGTGTTGAGCGGCCCACATTTGGTGTTGACCAACCTCAGTAGTGATAAAAGTATCTTGATTTTTTGTTAATTCATAAAGTCTTTGAACTGCGTGCTGTGGTTTAATTATTTTATCACTATTAATAAAATTAAGAGATTGTTTGGATCTCCATTTTTGAATTTGTTGCCACCATTTTGAAATTTTTTGCTTATTTGATTTTTCTAAATTTAAATTTTTCTTTTTTAAAGTTTTATTTGTTGATTTAATCACATCGGTTACGTCTCCAACAATTGCCAAATCTACTTTTATAATTTTATTAATCGATGAGGGATCAATATCAATATGAACTTTTTTTGATTTAGGAGAAAACTCATCAATCTTACCTGTAATCCTATCATCAAATCGCGCTCCAATATTAATCAGTAAATCACAATCGTGCATTGCATTATTAGCTTCATAAGTTCCATGCATTCCAAGCATACCTAAAAATTGATTATCATCACCAGGGTATGAACCTAATCCTTGAAGTGTTGATGTGATTGGAAAACCAGTTAATGCTACTAGCTCTCTTAAAAGTTCACTTGCTTTTGGTCCTGAATTTACAACACCACCACCAGTATAAAAAATTGGCTTTGATGCTTTGTTCATTAGCTCAATCAATTGATCAATATCTTTTTGATTAAATCTATTTTTATTTTTTATTTCTATTTTCTTTTCTTTTTTAAGAGAAATATATTTGGTCTTTGCAAACTGAATATCTTTTGGAATATCAACTAGTACAGGTCCAGGTCTTCCAGTAGTTGCAACTTCAAATGCTTCATGCATTATTCTTTGAAGATCATTAACATCTTTTACTAACCAATTATGTTTTGTGCATGGTCTTGTAATTCCAGTGGTATCACATTCCTGAAATGCATCCGTTCCTATTAAATGAGTTGGAACTTGTCCTGAAATACAAATTAATGGAACCGAGTCCATATAAGCATCAGTTAAGGCAGTAACAACATTTGTTGCGCCTGGTCCTGAGGTAACTAAAACAACACCAGGTTTACCAGAGGATCTTGCATAACCTTCTGCTGCATGACCTGCTCCTTGTTCATGTCTTACTAAAATATGTTTAATCGAAGTGTGATTTTTTAATTCGTCATAAATTGGAAGAACTGCTCCTCCCGGGTAACCAAAAATATGATTTACCTTTTGCTCTTCAAGGCATTTAAATACAATTTCTGCTCCAGTATATAATTTTGGCATTTCGCAATCTAGCTGAAGTTGTACTGATTGGTCAAGTTTTAGAATGAATTATTTAATTTTTTTTAAAAAGTTTTTTAAGTCTTGTGGTGATAATTTTAACCAACTCATCATGTTGCCTCTAGCCCAAGTGCTCTGTCTTTTTGCATATTGTCTAGTCTTTATTGATATTTTTTCAATAACATCAGGCATATCTTTTCTTTTTTCCAGATATTCTTTTATCTCATGAACGCCAATGGCTTTATTGACGCTATTGTCTTTTCTAACTTTTAATTTAATAAATCTTTTTACTTCATTGACAGCACCCATCTCAATCATTTGTCCAGTTCTTTTACTAATTCTTTGGATCAACTCTTCACGTGGATAATCAATATAAATTTTAAAAAAATCATCTTTATTAAAATGTGATTTAGTGTTTTCGAACCAATGATGAAGTGATTTTTTTGTAAATTGTCTAACTTCATAAGCTCTAATTGATCTTTGAGTGTCAGTTGGATTAATATTTTCTTTAGAATAAGGATCGAGCTTAATAAGTTTTTGATAAAATTTTTTTTGACCTAAATTTTTATGAAGGGTTCTTATTTTATTTCTAAATCTTATTGGAATGTTAGGAATACTTACCAATCCATCAGTTAAAGCCTTAAAATAAAGTCCCGTTCCGCCAACAAAAATTGGAGTTTTTTTTCTTTTTTTAACTTCTTTAATTTTCTTGATTGCAATTTTTAACCAATCTCCAGTTGAAAAATTATTTTTAACACTATGAAATCCATATAAGTGATGTTTTATTTTTTGATAATCTTTTACATTTGGACGAGCTGATAAAATTTTTAATTCTTTATAAACCTGCATGCTGTCAGCATTAATTATTTCACCATTAATTTTTTTAGCTAGTTTAATTGAAAAATTAGATTTACCAGAAGCTGTAGGTCCAGAAATTAAAATAATCTTGGATTTTAAATCCATGATTAATCTAATTTAACACCAATATATCTTCTTTGATTTTGATTGTTGTATATTGCTAGTAAAATTGTTTTTTGGTTTGACTTTAAAACATCTTTAACAATTTTTTCTAAATCTTGTGCAGTTTTAATTTTTGTTTTTTGAGCTTCAACAATAATACTATTGGCCTCTATCGATTTTTGTAATGGACTAGTATTTCCTATTTGTGTCACAACCAATCCTGAGATTTGATTAGGAAGTTTTCTAGTCTTAATATCTTCTTTGGTTAGTTTTCTAACAGTAATTTTTAAGTCTTTTATGATAGTGTCTTTTGGAGTTTCAGTTTTTTTATCACTAACTTTAAAATCATCTGATGTTTCTAATCTTCCTAAAAGAATATTTTTTGTTAATTCTTTTTTATTTCTCCAAATTTTAACTTTAACTGTTGTTCCAACTTTTGTTTTAGCAACAATTGCTGGTAGTTCTTTCATTTGATTTATTTTGGTTCCATTAAATTCAAGAATAATGTCGCCAGCTTTAATTCCACCTTTATCTGATGGACTATTTTCTGCAACACTCGCAACTAATGCCCCTCTTGGTTCATCTAATTTTTCAACATCAGCTATTTCTTGAGTAACATCTTGAATTCTTACTCCTAACCATCCTCTTTTTGTTTCACCAAATTCTATTAATTGATCAATAACTATTTTTGCATCATTTGCTGGGATTGAAAATCCAATTCCAATCGAACCATTTCTACCAAGTATAGCTGTATTAATTCCAATTACATCCCCGTTCATATCAAACAACGGTCCACCTGAGTTTCCTGAGTTAATGGATGCATCTGTTTGTATATAATCTTCATATCTAGATAGACCAATTGATCTATTTCTTGCTGAAATAATTCCTGAGGTTACTGTTCCTCCTAAACCAAATGGGTTTCCAATTGCTATAACCCAATCTCCAATTCGTGCTTTATCTGAGTCTCCAAAACTTACAGGAGTAAATTTGTCATCCGTTTCTAGTTGAAGCACTGCTATATCTGACAAGGGATCAGCGCCAATTACTTTTGCTTTATATTCTTCAGTACCATTTACTCTTACAATAATATCTTCTGCATCTTGAATGACGTGATTATTGGTAACCACTATCCCTTTTTCATCAATTATGAAACCAGAACCTAATGCTGAGGATTTTCTCTCTTGAGGAGTTCCAAACTCTTTAAACATATCTTCAAATGGTGAGCCTGGAGGAAATTGGAATGGAAATGGATTATTTGTAGTCGTTACTGTTTGTGTTGTTGAAATATTAACAACTGATGGCATCAATCTTTCTGCAAGATCAGCAAATGATGCTGGTACAGTTTTTGAATTTGATTGAATTGAAAAACTAAAAGCTAAAATAAATGTTAATATTACAAATTTAATTTTTTTCACACTATCCTTTAATATAATAAATAATTATAAATCCTAAAATTGCAAAAATTAGCCCACCTGTTCTTAGCTGACTATCATTTACAAGTTCTAATTTCTTTAACATACTTTTCATTTTTGATGGAAATATGGCATACAAAATTCCTTCGATAAAAAGAAAGAGACCAAATGCTATGATCAGTTCCTTCATAAAAATAGGTTATTCTGATTTAGGT
>Ga0255758_10000604_pt1 | contig 39776 bp, 23 predicted proteins | sample 011ome_24_FD_179958 | JGI IMG/M metagenome (GOLD analysis project Ga0255758, IMG submission 179958) | Coastal salt marsh microbial communities from the Groves Creek Marsh, Skidaway Island, Georgia - 011513CT metaG (version 2) | ecosystem: Environmental > Aquatic > Marine > Intertidal zone >... | reverse complement strand
TGTATATCACCGACAAGTAGTCGTTCGAGGAATTTTGCGACATAATTAATGGATGTTGTTGTTGTTGTTGTTGTTTCGCGTACAAAATCAAGCTCTTCTCGTTGTTATTATGACGCGTTAATAATGTGTAATGTTTGTAAAGAGAAAGAGCACCCTAATTTGTTCTCGAGAGTTGATTGAAAAATATCTTCGCGAGAACGCCAAACTTTGAAGATACAAAAAAAAACATGCCGCATGTCGTTTGAATCACCCCACTCACCACCGACGACGACGACTCGAGGAGGAAACGGAGGAAACGGAGAACGGTCTGACGAACAACCGTATTATTATTACTCTTCATCACCGAACGAGAATAATAACAACCGAGGAGGAGGAGGAGGAGGAGGCGCGATGGAAGAACGAGGGGACCACAGACGACGTCTTTCGAGGTCGTCCACCTCTCCGCATTGGAACTATTACACGAACCAATATTTTCACGAGGAGAGGAACTTGGAGAACTGGGACCACACGATCGAGGAAGAGGAGGAAGAGATGGACGAGGGAGGAGAGGAGGAGAGAGGGAGAGGGAGACGAGGAGGGTACGTGAATCCGAGATATTTACGGGAGCAATATCTCGCGCAGCAGAGAAGACAAAACGAGTATCACAGGCGGGTGCGACAGGACCAGTTTGAAAGGAGTCGCGTTTTCTCCGATTTTCATGCGGAAGAAGAGGATACTAATGAAATGAAGAGAAGGGAAGCGCGGGAGGCGTTTCGAGACTTACCGGAGGAATACAACGAGAACAAAACAGGTGCCGTCGCGGTGCTTTCGAGAAACGCGAGAGTGATTCCCGTCGACGTGAGAGGTATTATAGAGACGATGGGGAAACCGTGCGGGAAGTACATTTTGGATTGCGATATGCCCGGCGTCGGCATCGAGAATATTGTCTTTAAGACCCTAGAGTGCACGAATCGCCCTGGCGTAGCTTTTTTCATCGAGGTTGTCTCGAGCACGAGAGAGGAAAACGAAAATGGAGAAAGAGAAAAAGAGGAAGAAGAAGTCAAGGAGAAAGAGAACATCGTGCGGAAAATGCTGAGGATATCGAAGAAGAAGGATCCAAACGTCCTCGAACCTCAGAGAAAAGAAGACGTATTTCCGAAAGTAAAATCATATCGGATGGAGCGCGGTACACATCGCAAATACGTGCAAAGGAAGTTTTACATTCCCAAAAGTTACGCGTTGAGCTCGGCGAAATACAAAGACGGCGTCGCGACGTTTGAGTTTACTCTTTGCGAAGAAGGACAACAGATTACGCATCGACAAACGTTCGAGGATGCTTGAAAGAGAGGTCGAAAATAGAAAGTGAGAGAGAGAGAGAGATAACAGACACTCGTGTAGTAAACAGATTCATGTACACATATAAATAAACAACACACATCAAAATAGTAAATAATAATTTTATAAAGTTTGACTTCTAAACATATCAATCCGCTTTATCCGGCGTACTCGCGACGTAGCAGTTGAACACGGTCGGTTTTGGGTGCGCCGCGTCGTACGGTTCTAAGAACATATCCTCGTGATACATCGAGTAATACGCCCGCTCGTAAATCGCGTGTTTATATGAGCTCTGGCACAACTTGATGATGTACCCGTCAATCATATCCGCTCCGTGTCTGGCCAAATACGCTTGCGCCTTTTTAGCAAAGTTTGACGAGACGACGTAGGCTTCTAATCCAGCACCAGCGCCGGCGGATTTATACTTATGAATGTTAATAGTTTGCTTTTCGCTCGAATCGTTCGGGTTGGTCGCGATAAACGTCGTCGCCAACGGCCCCGGCGGTTTTTCCCCGACGTGCTGCGCTCGGATGAGCAAAATGTCCGTATCCACCGGCGCGTGTTCCGCGACTTGTTCGCTCGCCCAAAATGGTATCGCCTCCATGATTCTCGGCGCGTCAGATTCGAAAATTAAAGCCTTCTTTTCGCCTCGGTCGAGCATCAATTGCCACTGGTACAAGTGCGCGAACAAACACCCGATGTGATGCGCTCTCCCGACTTCTTCCTCGGTCAACTTCCCGTCGCTTTCTCTGTGATCGATCGCCATCAACCACGGATGCTCTCGAAAGTTGTCAAACTGATCGATCCAGTTAACCCCGGGCGAAATATCATCCTCCTTTCCGTAGGACAAACCCGAGGGAACGAACGGTTCTTGGCGAACTTTTAAGAAATCCACGAGCGCCGGATCGCTTTTGTGCGTTTGCATGTAACTTCTCAGTCCTTTGACCGCGTATTGCGCATCTTCAATTCTGTTCGGCCATTGCAAAGGATCGATCCCATGCGTCGGCTCTGCGGTTGGAAACACCGTTCGAATTGCCTCGTACTTCTCAAACTCCTCCGGTCGGTCTTCCAACGCAATCACGTAGATGGGAACTTTCGATTTCGACGAGCCGAGCGCGGAGATCAAGTTACTCTTACTCGAGCTGGAAGAAGAAGAAGAAGAAGAAGCACTTTCGCTGCTGCTCCGCCTTCGTCGCTGTTCGACTTTCTCGTGTTCGTACGCTTCCACAAACTTCTTCGCGAACGATGTCGTCGCGGCTCTTTTGTTGTTATTGATTTTGTTGTTGTTGTTGTTCCTCTTCACATCGACGGATTTTGACGACTTTTCTCCCAGTTTCGACTCTCTCTCGATGCCATAATCAGTGGCTCGTCGCTGCTCGTGACTCCTACTACTACTACTACTAAAACTACTACTCGTCAGTCGTCCATCATTTTCCGCCTTCAGAGGGAGGAGGATGTTCGCGTTGTTCGACGCAGCGATGGCGGACCGAGCGCCTTGCAAATAGCAAAACGGGGCCAACGCTAAGGTGGCGCACGCCGTGGCCGCAACGATGGCGACTTTACCCCCAAACAGGGTAGATTTATTGTTGTTCTCATTATTACCACCGGTAAGGCGTTCTTTGTCTCTGTTGTCCGCCGTCGTCGTCGTCGCGCCAAAGGAGGTCATGATGATGATTTTCGCTCGTATTCTTCCCGCGGCTTGTTGTGAAGCGACGAATTCTCGAGAAGGAAAAAACAAGTTGGAGTTTAGGGTTTGTTATAAACCCTAAATCTTGTGCTTCTGTTACATTTTCTTTCTACAGAAGAGTTCACAAAAAAAAAAGCTGCTGCGCTTTTTTATCCGAAGAAGGATGATGATGATGATGTTTTCTCCTCCTCTCTCTCCTCCTTTGCGCGCGCGCGGTGGTGTTGGTGTAAATTGCAAAAAGAATAACAACAACAACACGAAGAAGAAGAAGAAGAAGAAGAATTTTTGTCGTCGTTTTGCCACCGCCAGTAGTAACGCTTCTTCTTCTTCTTCTTCTTCTTCTTCTTCTTCTTCTTCTGAAATCGACGGCACAACAAAAAGCGTGATTAAAAAAATCGCGCAAAAGTTACAGTCGGGGGAACTGACGTCTCTGCGAGTCACCGAAATGTACCTGAAAAGAATGAAAGATTCGAGTTTGAACTGTTACGCGAGCGTGAACGAAGAAGACGCTTTGGAACGAGCCGCGGAAATGGACCGCGAGAGGATGAATCCCGAGAGAGGAGAGAAGAAGAGGTCTTTGTTGCACGGGATTCCGATTGCGGTCAAGGATAACATTTGCACGAAGAACACATACACGACCGCGGGGTCGAAGATTTTGAGAGAGTATCGGCCAGATTTTGACGCGGACGTGGTGAAACATTTAAATAAGGAAGGCGTGGTTGTTTTAGGGAAGACGAACATGGATGAGTTCGGGATGGGGAGCACGACGGAGAGTTCGGCGTACGCGCCGACGTCGAATCCGTGGGACGAGTCGAGAGTGCCCGGTGGGTCGAGTGGTGGGAGCGCGGCCGCGGTGGCAGCGCAGTTGTGCGCGGCGAGTTTAGGATCCGATACCGGGGGGTCTATTCGGCAACCGGCGGCGTTTTGCGGGACGGTCGGGTTGAAGCCAAGTTACGGGAGAGTTTCCAGGCACGGGTTGTTGGCGTACGCGAGCTCGTTCGATTGCATAGGACCAATCACGTCGAGCGTGGAAGATGCGGCGATATTAATGGACGTTTTGTGTGGTAATACTGGTGATGATAACAACTCGAATTTGGACGCAAAGTACTTTGATAGCAGTAACAATAATAGTAGTAGTAGCGGGTCGTCGTCGTTCACGGATGCGATTGTGAGTAAAGAGAATTTAGTCGACGTAGCCGCGCCTTTGAAAGGAAAGACGTTCGCGGTGATTAAAGAAACTTTTACTGGATTGGACGAAAAAGTTTCCGCGAGCGTTATGGAATCCATAGAGTTGGTGGAAAGTTTAGGAGCGAAAGTGCACGAAGTGTCCTGTCCGACGTTTCTTTTCGGTCTTCCCGCGTATTACATTCTCGCGCTTTCCGAGGCGAGCAGTAATTTAGCGCGATACGACGGCATTCGCTTCGGTGCCCAGGATTACTTGAACATGGATTTAGTCGATTCAATTAAAAGTTCGCGTTTTGAAGGCTTTGGTGCAGAAGTGAAAAGACGCATTTTGATGGGGACGTACACGCTTTCCGAAGGGTACTCGGACGCGTATTATAAACGAGCGCAAGAAGTGCGTCGATTAATCTACGCTGAAATGACGCAACACCTCCAAACGTACGACGGCTTCTTAACTCCGGCAACGTCGTCGCTCGCGTATATGAAAAACGAGAACCAAGAGCCCTTAGCTATGTTCACCGGTGATTTAATGACGGTAAACGTAAATCTCTCCGGACTCCCGGCGTTGGTCATTAGAAGCAAAGATAGCGCGGATGAAAACAACACATTACTTCCATCCGGAATTCAAATCATCGGAAAGAAGTACGGTGAAGCCGAATTGTTAGGTGTTGGGCACATCATAGAAATGTTTTCCGCGGAGCGAAAGCTTTATAAGGACGCGTTCCCGGAAGCATCTTTGTTTTAATACATTAGAAGAAGTACCATAACGTCGAACCTTCGATGAGACCTAAAGCGCTAACATTCTCAATCAACTCATCGTCGACGTCTTTGCTAATCGCGCCTTTTCTCCGTTTACTGACGCATACGACTGTACACATTCCTCTTCGCGCGGCGCTAAAATGCTCAATCGGCAAGTTATTGTACATCTTCCCGATTTTCTTGTCATCTAAATCTACAATCGCGACTATTTTCTTCTTCGCGTTTGCGCTCAGCGCGGTTACAAAGTTACGAGCGTCTCTGCCGCAACCCCAAATTTGGAACTCGTTCCATAACGGTTTGCTCAAAACGCGTGCTTCAAAAATGGAAACCCGCAAATCTAAAAGTCTTCGTCTAGGAACGCGCGACGTCCCGGAAGTTTCAGTCCAACGATAATACAATAAAGGTTCTTCTCGATTACATCCATCATCGGACGCCGCGCGAAGAATGGGGAACTTTCCTCGACGTTTATTCTCTTCGGCGTGAATATCGAGATGTTTGTGAAAAAATATGGTATCTTCAGCTTCGCCGGAATCTGGAGGCGACTCTTCGAAGCCGCCCGGGACGTCGTCGAAACATTTCCTCGCCATCGCCCACGTTGGCATTTGGACGGTATTTTCCCTGAACTGCTCGAGTATCATTTCTTCGTTGGATAATCTGTTGGCCCATTGTTCGTAATGTGCGGTGGATCCATCGGGGAAACGCTTCCACGTCGTTCCAATAATTGAAGACGGACTTTCAATGGTGTGTTGAACTTGCATCTTCACTCTATCGTTCGCCATTATATCGTCGGCGTCAAAGAAAACTAATATCGATCCTTGCGAATATTCGACCGAGCGGTTTTTAGCGAATCCAATACCACCGGGACGATTTTTACATTCACTTTTACTCTCCAATCGCCCGCTCGTGTTCTCTGACTTTTCTGTTATTTTGACATCGATGCCGGCATACCGCAACGCGAGCATCCACTCGCGCATTTTCTGAAAACTACCATCTGTCGACGCGTCGTTAAAGAACGACACTTCCAAAGGACCGTCGTAGCTCTGCGTCAAAATGGAGCTCACGCTCTCATCGAGCCACTTTTCGGCATTATGTACGGGCATTATGATTGAAACGGATTGCCGATGATAGTTTCTCGAGAACGTTTTACTCGAATAAAACGCCTTTGTGACAGTAGAACCTCCTCCTCCTCCTCGAAGTAACAAATCAGTTCTTGTTGTTTGAGCAGTATCATCGTTATCATTTTCGTCGTCGACGTCGTCGTCGTCGTCGTCGTCGTCATCGTCCAATATTCTCAATCCGTGATACACAAACGCGTCTTCGGAGAATCGAATCATTCCATTCATCATAACGCGCAACGAGCTTCTGTGATTCGTCGTTCCGCTATGGACTAACCAAGGATGGAGAATTGCAATCCCACCTTTTTTCCCAACTATTTGTTCTATGTTTCTAATATCTTTTCCTCTGCCGCTATGTAAACTCGCCGCTGGTTTTTCGTAAGACATATACAAATCTCTCGAAACCGTTTGGTCTTGAATGCTTTGTTGCGCGAAGTTATTCAAGTCTTGGTTCGTACCGTTTTCTTCGCCAAAGACGTTCTCGCGAAATCCGTTTCTAATTATGCTCCGGTGCGATCCTCGAACAAAGGCGGTGCCTCCACCACCTTCGTGACTATCTGATAATAAAACTAAGAGTATCAAACCTTGCATTGGATGACCTGTTGACCTTCGCTGCGCATCGGCGTCAAAACCAGGCCCGATGTCGATGTGCCATCCTTTTCCAAGAACGCGCCTACGATTTACTGGATAAAACGCGCGCGAACTCGCTGATGTTCTCATAGTCGCGTTATGTTGGTAAATACTGCATCGATGATCTCCTCCAAACGAGAGTTTATCATTGCTTTCGCTTGGGTTGTTATTATCGTCACGTCTTTTCCCTTTTCTCCTACAAAAATATTTTGGTTTCTTATGGTGCAAGACTCGTCCCATGCTCGATTTCAATCGTCTTCCGTACTCGTGCGCGCACAGTAAAACCTCGTCGACGGGAGTTAAAGAAGAAGAAGAAGATGATGAAGATGCACTGTTACTCTTTCTTCTTCCTTCAACCATCGCATTTAAAACATCCTCGCATTTCGCTCCATCCTCCTCTAAAACTAACGACACAAACTTTGCTCTCCATCTCTTCGACGAGAAAATCTTCCTCGGGAAGCGCGACGCTCCAACCTCATCCTCGTCCACTCCCGAATCTCCCTCGGGGAACACGAGTGGGCTGTACCAGTGTCTCACTTTACACCTCCCCTCGTGTTCTTGGTTTAACGACACGTGCCAAGCGTTTTCGCCGAGCAACTGGTCGATCAATCGAACGAATTTTGTATTCTTTCTTTTCCTTGCGCTTTCGCACAACTTCACCCAGTGCTCTCCTTTCCCTGGAGCGCAGACTTCCCATATCCTCCTCTTCCCGTCCGTCTCTCGCGGCCACGTGGAGGAATCGTCGAGATCAATCATCATCGCAGATGATTCAGAGGAGGTAAAAGACTCGGTCGGGATGGACGGCGCGCGAAACTCTCGGAACATCTGCGCGACAAACGCGTCCGCGTCGATGACTTCCGTTTGGCTCCCGTTAACTGTTTTGTCCTCCCTCGGTTGTGCGGGAAGGAAAAGAAAGCCGTCTCGATTGAAGATTTTTCTGACGTCTTCGCCAACAAAGTCGTCGTCGTCGTCGTCTGCAGAGTCGTCCTCTTTTTCCTCCTCCTCCACATCCTTCTCGGAGGATGGAGAAGACATCTATCTCTTTGTTGTTATCGTTCTTGTGGTGGAGAAATTTGAGGGAGCAGCACACGGGAAAAATGTTGTCATGAATAAAAAAAGAAGAAGAAGCGAAGGCGCGAAAAATCTCTCTCTCTCTCTCTCTCTCTCTCTCTCTCTCTCTCTCTAACACGACAACAAGAGCAACGGGATTGCGTGTGCTACTGTGCAACTAAATTTACTAAACGTATTCTTTAAAACAAATTCCTATTATTATACCGCGTTATCTACTACTTCTCCTTCTTCTTCAAGCCGCCTTTTAAACTTTTCCTTCGGTTGATTTCGTCCAAGCCTTCGGTTTGTTTATGCACGTAAATCTTACCAACCTTATCGCTGATACCTTGACTCAACGCGTTCGCTTTTTCTTCCTTCACTAACGTCTTATCCACGCGCATGGCTTCTCTTTCCACGTCTGGCGGTGGGAGTTTCACTCTCCCTAGAGTCGCGTCGAATCGCGGTCCCATCTCTTCCAAGTGTACTTTCGGTAACCGCGTTCCACTTTTTTTATACTTGATGGCAAACTGTCGAAACAAAATGGTTTTCCCGTCTTCTAAAGCCGTGATGACAATCGCTCGATCGATACCTTTCAAGTTTATTCTCGAAACGACTCGTCCTCGAAACACGTCCGCGAACACGTTCTTCAACTGTCTCAAATTCGCGTCGGTTTCAAACTTATCGCCCAGGAACATCATGCACGGTTTCGAGCCAATCGTCGTGGAAGCCGCGGCGTTACCAAACTTAATAATCGGTACGAACGTCTCTCCGTTCACCATCATCTCCACGCAATCGTAAATCTTGTGGTTATAAAATCGTCCAAACGTAATCGCGTGCGGTCGTTTCTTCTTTTGGTGATTGGCAAACGCGAACGTCGCCGAGTGACTCTTCTCCGCGAAAAACTCCAAAGAGACTTCCCCGCCTCCTTCAAACGGTCGAATCCCGGGATTCTTCCTGTTCATCTTGTGATTTTCTCCGTATTTCATTTGCGACAGGTCGTTTATTAAGGATTTCAGAACCTCCGACGTGACCGCGCCGTGTAAAAGCATCAACGTCTTCGCCGCCACTTCTTTCCGTCTCGGGGCGTTTTTCTCGATGGCTCTTTTCCCTTTGTTCGTTTTCGCGGCTTTCACCGCCAGATGGTGCGTTTGACTGATGTTTCGAGACGAATCATTAGTATTCGTCTCTGGTGCTGATATCGAAACTGCTGCTACCATTATTAGTGTTCGTTTGTGTGTTGATGATATCACCGCGCGCTTCTTATGAAGCACTTCGGGGGCTCTTCTGAGGTGAAGTTTTTGTCGTCAAAAAAAAGAAGGAAAAATTATTTTTAGTTATTTCTTCTCCTAAACCCTAATTTGGTTTCTTGCAAGAGAAAAAAAGCTGCAACCGGCAGCGTGGCCGAGTGGTCTAAGGCGCCGGATTCAGGCTCCGGTCCGCAAGGGCGAGGGTTCAAATCCCTCCGCTGTCATTGTCATCATCTTTTTTTTATGTTACCGCGTGTGTTGTTGTGTTGTCTTCTTCTGGTCAACGTTATTTGTATTTTCGAGATCTCGAAACGGTATATAAAGTGGAACAAAACTCTCCATTATTCTTCAACATTCATCATGCTTTCCGCGACTGTTGCACGACGGAACTTAGTCGCGAGGAGAAGAATACAAGGAGAGATTACGTTCAGCGCAATACGAACGACGGTTTTATCTTCTTCTTTTTCTTCTTTTTTAGAGATCGTCGACGACAACAACAACGTCGAGAGCAGCAGCAGCGGTAGTCGTAGGAGTAAAAAATCTAGTTGGAGGAGCACCTTTGGTAATAACGAAAGCAGTACAAGCAGCAGTTCTTCTTCTTCTTCCGGCGTTGGAAGACCAGGAGCAGGAGGACGTTACGATCATCATCAGTATCATCGTCATCATCGGAGCCACTTTTTTTCAACGACATCAACAACTGCGAAGGAGGATTTGGAGGAGAAGAAGGCTGCTTTTGATGGGCTCAAGGCACAAATCGAGTCACAAATCCCAAGCGAAATAGCGCGCTTAAAAGCGTTGAAAACGAAATACGGGCAGGAAAAAGTCGGCGAGGTGACCGTGAACATGCTCATGGGTGGCATGAGAGGGATCGTCGGGATGCTCTACGAGACTTCTCTGTTAGACGCGAACGACGGGATTCGTTTCCGAGGGTTGACTATTCCCGAGTTGCAAGAAAAGTTACCGGGGAAGCGAGATCGAGAGCCGATACCGGAGGCGCTTTTGTTCTTATTGCTGACGAATAAAGTCCCCACGGAGAAAGAGGTGGAAGCGCTGAGAGCTGATTTAATGGAAAGAGCGGAAAAGTTCGCGAAGGAATGCGCGATGAACGATGCTGGGAATAAGAGTAAAAAAAATGTCTTTGACGCGTTGCGAGCGCTTCCGGAGGAGACGCACCCGATGACGCAACTCTCCGCGGCGTGTTTGGCCATGCAAAACGATTCAAAATTCTCGAAAATGTACGCCAGTGGGACGATGAAGAAAACGGAGTATTGGAAGTACATATACGAGGACGCTTTAGATCTGATCGCAAAGTTACCGGTCGTTGCGGCGTATATTTATAAAAGGTCGTGCGTGAAAGAAGCGGCGAGGAAATCGAGCGAGGTTCCAACCGTAGATGCGAGTTTGGATCTCGCCGCGAATTTCAGTCAAATGATGGGTTTCTCTTCCAACGAATGTAAAGAGCTCATGCGTTTGTATTTGACCATTCATGCCGATCACGAAGGCGGGAACGTCTCCGCGCACGCCACTCACTTAGTCGGTTCGGCGTTGTCCGATCCGTACTTGAGTTTTTCAGCAGGTTTGAACGGTTTAGCCGGCCCGTTGCACGGCTTGGCGAACCAAGAAGTTTTAAAATGGTTGAAAGAGGCGCAAGTAGCGTTAAAAGGCGATTATTCCGCGGAAACTGTAAAAACTTTCGTGGAAAACACGTTAAAATCCGGTCGCGTCGTCCCGGGCTACGGCCACGCCGTCTTGCGACGAACCGATCCTCGCTACGAGTGTCAAAGAGAGTTCGCCTTAAAGCACATGCCAGACGACGAAATGTTTCAACTCGTCTCCCGCTTATACGAAATAGTTCCAGACGTTCTCAAAGCGACTGGAAAAGTCCAAAACCCGTGGCCGAACGTGGACGCGCACAGCGGCGTTTTGCTCCAACACTTTGGCATCAAAGAGGAGAACTTTTACACCGTCATGTTCGGCGTCTCGAGATCGATCGGGTGTTTGAGTCAGTTGATCCTCTCGAGAGCGCACGGGTACGCCATAGAGAGGCCAAAATCAGTCACCAGTAAGTGGTTAGAGGAGAAGTTTCAATAATAATAATATATAAAGATGAAAACGTATCGTCCGCATGCGACCAAAACACTTGAAGCGAATTTGTCACACACCCACTTTGAACTTACAAAACGAGAAATGAACAGCCCTCCAAAAGGAGATTTTGGAGGCAATTTTTTTTCTCTTTTCCCACAAACAAAACTTGTTTTGCAGGGCATTAAAGTAAAGAAATATGGCAGGTAAGTATTGATGTCTCTCTTTTAATAACGTAGTCTCGTCGGTATTCGTCGATTCGATTGCATCGCGCGTCTTGCGAATCTTTCCCGCGCGATGGATGCAGAAACTCGCGTCGGTGGTAAAACACCCTCGCGCGCGCATTTTCGTTCGCATGAACACTTGGGGTTAGCGGCCCCAAAAAGAGGGAGAAAAAAAGAAAGAAATTGCCGAGGATAGACGACGATGCGAAGCTTTCACGGCGGGTGTTGATGGATAAATGGATGATGGTTTAGATGATACTCGTGTAACGATTGCGATTGCGGCGGTCGGGTATCTCTTTTGCCCCGTTTGTGTTCGAAATTTCCTTTTCCTTCGTCGCGTAGTAAAAAAGCTCCTTTGTACTCACACCGCAATTTTCTCCTTTCTGAATTTCCACAACAGGGTCCCAAGTGAAGACGTCCGATCTCCGATCGCAATCGAGAACTGAGCTCAAATCTGCTCTCGAGCAGCAAAAGCAGCAGTTGGCGAGCTTGAAAATCGCCAAGGTCACCGGCGGTGCGCCGAACAAGATTGCGCGCATCAAGTCCGTCCGATTAGCCATTGCTCGCATCTTGACTGTCATTCGTCAAAACCAGTTGAAATCGCTTAGAGAAGCTTACTCCGGCGCCAAGTACACGCCATTAGATCTTAGAGCGAAGAAAACGAGAGCCATTCGACGACGATTATCCCCGGCGGAAAAGAACGCCAAAACGGCCAAGCAAGCTAAGAAGGACGCGTACTACCCGAAGCGCAAGTATGCGTTGAAGGCGTAAGAGTGGAAACGCGTAAACGTATTCGTTTCGTTTGAACTTAACGAAGTATGTTTGTTTAGTCCTTTTTAGCAGAGAGAGAGAGAGAGGTTATTAGCTTTTGTTGTGAATACACGAACCGTTTGTGTATGTACGTAGTAGAATAATTATATAGAGTATGTGTCTGTGACGCGAGCTCCTTTTAGACACTTCCTTTTGAATTCGCCATTCTTTAATGGTGTTCTTGCCACCACCTAAACCGCCACCTTTGGCTCCGCCTTCGTTTCCAGACGGCTATCCTCTCAAGTCATCGAAGACGACGACGATTCAGACGACGAAGAAGGAGAACAAGAAGAACAAGAAGAAGAGCGACGACGACGAGCGTGGGAGAAAAAATACGAACGACAACGGAGAAGAGACGAACGCGAACGAAACTGGAGGAGGAATTCGAGGTAACGAACTGAACGCGACGACGACGACGATTCAGACGACGACGACACTACTGGACGAAGAGACGATGCGATGGCGAAACGAGAGGAAGAAGAACTATCCGAGATCAACGAATAAAACGGAAGAGGAAGCAGCCTCTGCGAAACGTAAACGAGAGGAAGAGTTGGAGCGAGTGTTGGAAGAGCAACGACGATTGGGCAGTTTCGAGGCGACGGTTTTGTTGAAAGAAGAAGAGAAGGAGCAGAAGAAGAACGAGAACGAGAACAACAGTAAGAACAACAAAAGCAGAACACCCCGAGGAGAACAAGCGTGCAAATTTTGGACGAGGAAAGGTAAATGCAGGTACGGGGATAAGTGTTCGTTTTTGCACGAAGAAGCGAAACGAGGCGTCGGGAAGAGTAGTAAAAATGATACGAATACTAACGCAAAACGCCATAAATGCGGAGGAGGAGAGGTACCCTTGCTGAGAAGAATATTCAAAAACGATATAGATAGGGATAATTCGAGACTGTTGCAATCGATTCGATTCTTTGTGGAGAATATTGATGACTTGCGAAAGTACGCAGTCGCTCAAGAGAGAAGCGAAGAGTTGAACCGAGAGTACTTGAAGCGCTTAAAAATGTTCTCCTTCGTGGACGATCCCGTGAAACGAACGAAAAATAGCATAGTAAAGAAGCAAGTTATCGAGGAAGTAGAGGAGGAAATGCTTTCATCCGAGGAGGAAGAGGAAAAACAAGAAGAAGAAGAAGCAAAGGAAAATAAGCAATTAGACGTTGGAGGATTCTTTTCTTGTTACGACTCTGATAAATAGAACGTACAGAAAATTTTTTGTAAACTAATAAACGCGAGCGAGCAATAGACTACTACTACCTAGTATACGCTAAGACCACACCTCATCATCATCGCCTTGTTCTCTTCGTCGGTGGAGGACCTCCAGATCGCCCTCCACGCCCTCCGCGTCCACCTTGTTGTTGTTGGCCTCTTCCGCCGGCTTGTTGCTGTTGCGGCTGTTGTTGTGGCTGATTCATTGGTCTTCCTCCTCTTCCTCCCTGTGGAGGACCTCGAGAAGGAGGATATCGATCGCGAGATGCGGAACGTTGTTGTTGCTGCTGCTGTTGCTGCTGCTGCTGCTGCTGTTGCTGGTGTTGCTGTTGCTGTTGCTGTTGACGCATTTGTTGTTGCGGGTCGCGTCCCATTCTTTGCTGTGCTTGTTGCTGCGTTCTGCCACCACCTCGACCACCGCCATCAAATTTACCCATTTTATTTTGCTGTGGTTGCTGTCTTTGTTGCTGCTGCTGCTGTGGTTGCTGTGATTGCTGCTGAGCTCCTCTGCCGCCACGCCCACCTTGTTGACCTCTCGCCTCTTGCGCAGCCCTTCCTCTGCCGCCTCCAGAAGGCACACTAAGACGCTGCGGCGATCGCTTCCGCGCCGCTGGCTGTTGTTCCGTAACCTTTTCTTTTGCCTTCGCGGCGAGCTCGTCCGCGGCTTTCTTTTCTTCCTCCAATTTGTCCTTTTCTTGCTTCTCGAGCACCCATTTCGCGTGGGTTTCTTCGATGATTTTATCAATCTCTTCCTCTGTGAGTTCGTGATGCGACGATTTATCGACTTTTTCACCGTCGATCGTGTCCGGCATCTCAATGGGAACGTCGCGAAAGTCCACTGGATTGTGCGGTTTCCATCCTTTTGGAGGATCTAAACCCAAAATTTCCGGAACAATCGTCTCCAAATCGTTATTCTTCATCTTTCGAAAGGCGGCAAAGTTCCACTGTCGAATCAAACGAAACGCTTTCCAGCGATACATGGTGTCGTTCTTCGTTTTGTATTCCTCCTCAATCTGAGCCTCTGGATCCATCTCGTCGTATACTACTTGCAAAAACTCGTTCATAAATTCTGGTTTCGAATATCTGTTACGTTCAGGATCTGTCATCGCCGCTTCATAACTCGGATACAAATTCCATATTCTCTCCATTTCCGGATTGTTTTCGAATCGGACGTATCCTTCCGGATACTTTGCATTTTCGGCGTCTTCTTTTTCCTTTTCTTTTCGCTCGTATTCTTTCTGTTCAGCGACGACGTCGATTTCTTCTCTTTCAAAGGAAGGGCAGCCCATATCCACCCAAGTGTCGTAGTGTTCGGTGGAGTACATGGTCGCGACGAGAAATATTCGCAGTTTCTTGCCTTGCTCAGGAGATGCGTCAGTTTTCTCGACGACATCCAAAACTTTCTCGAAACACTCCTTCGCAACTGGAACGATTGTCTCTCTCCATATCGTCATTTGCTCTTCCGAGAATCCAAATTTCGGCACATTCACTCGACGGCGCGGTCTGCCATCATCGACGTCATCACCATTATTATCACCTTTGTCAACATCCATCGCGTCACCGTCGCTTTTTTTATCTCCCGTCTTTTTTAATTTTACGCCCATAGCTTCCGCTTCCTCTCGCATGCGATCTTCCGTCTCTTGAATCGCGTCTATGATTATCCTACCTTTCGTTTGTTCTTCGTACAGTTTCTTCATTCTTTCATCTCGCGCTGCGACTTCCTTTGCGTGCTCTTTTTCCAAAGGGCTGTTGTCGTCGCCGAAATGAAAGAGCACGAAGTGCAAGAACATGGCGGCTTGGGCCAAGAAATTTCTCAAGAAGAAACCATCTCGCATTTGGAACGGAAACGCCCGAGCGGTTGAAATTCTTAACGTACCCGTGAGTGCAAGTTGCTCCAGAAGTTCCTCTCTGAGCATTTGCTTCTTAAACGGAGATATAGCTTTAATCTTTTCTAAAACGATATTTAAATTTTTCACGACTTTGCTTTGAAAATCGTCCACAGAAGAGACGTGCAGTTTACACGCCATGATCGGTTCACCGAACAACTCCATAGCCTCCCAAAATGCAAAGTATAACTGCGGAGAAATGATGGCATCGAACTCATCGCCGAAATCCTCGTTTGCTTCGCGGAAGACTTTCTCGACGGTTTTCAAATCATCCAGAGCAATTGCGTTCAATTTCTCTTCCTCATTTTCCTCATCGTCTTTTTGCGCTGGATTCTTTTTGTTGTTGTTGTTGTTGTTGTTATTATTATTATTCGTCTTCGAGACGCTTTTCTTTGACTGTTTGCTATTTTTACCATCTTTTGCTTTCTTTGTTGCAGCTTGATCGCATTCGTCTTCGGCGATGAAATCTATGCCCGCGGCAACGTGCGCGCTTTCGGCGAAGTCTTTGACTCCGTTCGACATTAACATACATTTCCCTCTAAATTCCGCGTGTAATATTTGCGACGATCGATTTAAAAGCTCGTCAAAAGACTTGAGCATGATGACTTGACACTCTTCACCGCAGTCGTATTTTTCGGGCCCGGTCTGGTTGTAAATTTCGCTCGCGCTTTTCATCTTTCGCAGTCCATTCTCGTCGAACTCTTTTTTAATGTCCATGATGACTATTAATCTGTCGTACACGTCCTTCTGAATGAGTTTCGTTTTACTTTTTACCCTCTTTTTCCCCGTTTTCTCTTCGGGATATTTTATGCCGTCTATATCGTGCGGATAGTAATCTCCATCTTCGTATCCTTGATTCTCCTTCGGTATAAAATTTTCGGAGAACAAGTATTTGTTCACGATATCCGAGCAATCTTCCACAGAACTCTGCGCGAAGACGTCTTCTATGAACCGAAACGGCAACAAACGAAGCTGCGTGTCTTTCAACTCCTCCGATTCTGCTATGAGCAAAAGAACCTCTAAGAATGCGCGATACGTCGACGACTTCGCATCGTTAACTTTGCTATTACTACTACTACTTTTTTTACTTTTGTCTTTCCCTTTGTCGTCGCCGCGAAGAAGCGCGTCTGATATAAAGTCCGCCAGAGCGCACTGAGAAGAAGAAGAATCGTCTAAAAAGTCTTCGTACGCCTCGATGAGTCCGCTGGTTATCTTTCCCGCCGCCATTAAAAACGCATCCGCCACCGTCGCGTTCTCTTTATATAACGCTAAAGTTTTAGTAGTTGTAGCAGTTAACAGTTTTTTCTCGAGCGCTTCGTCGTTCTCTCTCCTCGCGTCTCGTAAGATGTGTTTCTCGATGATCTCTTTTCTCGTCCGCGTTATTCGTTTCTTCTCTTCTTCTTCTTTGTTGTCTTCTTTGTCTTCTTTGTCTTCCGTCGTCGTCGTCTCGTTGTTGTTGTTGTTCATCACATCATCATCATCATCATCGTTCTTCTTCTTCGAATTTGTATTCGAGGCGCGAGAAAAGCTTTGCCCGAGTTGCATCTCTCTCAGCGCTGCTTTTAAGCGTCCTTCAAAGCAGGTCGAATAGGATTCAAACGACGAATCATCGTCTGCTTCCATCTTCTTCTTCATCTTTCTTAAATTGTTTTTGTCTTCTTCTTCTTCTTCTTCTTCTCTGTTATCAAGAAAGAAGAGAGAGTGTGATAAAAACGAGAGAAAGAGAGTAATATAAATGAATGCATGGTGTAAGAGAAACAGAGCAGAGAAACTGAGAAAAAAACGAAAAAAACAACTCAAAAAAAAAAACAGAAGAGTCTCAAATTTTACTCCTCTGACTGAGAAAGAAGAAAAGAGCCTCCAGTCAAAAAAACGTAATTATTTTGTGACGGAGTGTGCGTCACATCAAATTCATATACCACTCACTACTCGAGAGAGAGAGAGAGAGAGAGATGACGACGATGAGAAGAACGTTTAATAATACTAACGTCTTCTCATTAGTCGCGTGGTTCTTCGTCTTCTTCTTTTCGCTCTTTCTTTCTGTGGACGACAAAAGCAGCGGCGCTTTTGTGTCCGCGTTTTCGAGCAAACCAGTCGCGAAACCGACCGATGTGTTCTTCGCATCATCTTCTGTCGCGTCCAAAAAGAAAGCAGACGCGGCTTCGAATTCGAATTCGTCGTCGGGAAAGAAGAAGAGCAACAACGACGTCGTCGTCGTCGAAATGGGCACCAAAGAGGATTACGAGAGAGAACACCAATCATCTTTTTCGTCCGTGTCTTCTTCTTCTGCGTCGTCGAGCAGAGAAAGTACGAGCGAGAGTGCGCCATCGGGGAAAAATCATCCGCGTCGCGTCGGTCCGAAATTAGAAGATGGTGAAGACGAAAAGGACGAGACAAACGCGGTGGAGTTGACGCGCGCGTCTCTCCTGAAAACACCGACAGAGTTTAAACGAGAAATGAAACGGGAAAAGAGCGAAAAAGAAAGACGAAAAGAAGAAGCCGCGTTGGCGTGGTTCGAGAACACGCACCCGAGTTCGCAATATAAAATGGACGAGTTCGAGAGAAGACAAAAGGAGAAAGAGGAGTTCGACGCGAAGATGCGCGAGGAAAGAGAGAAGGAAGAGAAACGGTTGACGAAGAAAATAGAGTGGTTCGACGATCCGGTGAAAGAGGACGACGACGATTTATGGATCGCAGATCGCAGGTGGCAATACGACAAGAACGATCCTTTGATGGATTTCGAGGATTACGAACACGACCAGACCGAAGAGGAGAAGAAAATCGACTACGGCGAGCTTTTATTGAAACGCATTAAAAAGAAGGTGACTTCGATGAAAACAGTGGAAGATTTAATCACGTACCAGAAGGATTTAATGTCCAGTTACGGGATTTTGAACGCCGAGAAGGCGGTAGAAAAGCAAAAGGAAGCGGAAAATGATCAAGCGGCTGAGTTGGCGAAAAAGGAAATCGAGGAGAATCCGGCAAAGGCGACGAAATCGGCGGCGTTTGCGCTCGACGCGGAGTTGTTTGAGAAGGCGCTGCAACGCAAAACGGAGAGAGAAGCAGAAGCGAGAGTGCAAAAGAAAACGAAGAACCGAAACTTGGACTACAACCGCAAGCTTTTCGAGAAGGCGATGGCGGCGAAGAAAGCAAGAGAGGAGCAACAAAAACGACGATAGTAGATGACAACATTTGTAAACTTATATGAATCTTTAAAATGCACGCGCGAATAAATAATAATAGTAAAATTACAACTCTAACCGCTTGGAAATATCTCCATTCTTCCCTTCATACTCCTCTACAATTTTCATGGCGTAACTCGGAATGTGCTCCTTTGCTCGCTCCTTGCCGTAAATTCTATTCACGTATAAATAGTTTCGAATGGTGTGATAATCTAAACTGTACATGCCAAATTCTTTTCCTTTCGGCCCGACTTTGTTCAACACCCACGCGATCAAATTTCCCACGAATCGAGGGGCACCTTTTTCAGGGCCTCTGCCTAAATAAGCCTCGTCGTCGGAGATGACGGTTTGTAAAACGAACGGTTTGCGGTCGCCTCTCGTGGTGGACGGCGTTATTTGCAAATCGTTTTTTATTAAATCAATCATTTTTTGTCCTCTTTCGTTTCGGACGGTGACGTATTGCGGGTGCAAATTCATCGGGATAGATTCGTCATAATCGACGCCCATGTACCCGACGACGAGATCGGCGAGACCGTTGACGTAATCGAAGCACGATTTACAACTTTCGGCGATGACGCCTGACGATAACTCCTTCGCCGGTAACGAAAAATACGGAATCTTCTCGTAACTTCCGTCTCTCATCTTCAGGTGCACCTTGTAATCCGGCATGAATTCGTAGTGTAAAACCTCGTCCGGTTTATCCGTCGCGTTGTTTACAAACTTATAAAACCCATCAGTCCTTCCGTTATCCGCACAATTCGTTCCTAACACGTATAAATTATCCAATCCTAAATATTGCTCGACTTCTCTCAAAGCGACGACTGAACACCCGACCCCGATGTACAGAACGTTTTTAATCTCCGGATTGGTTTCAATTTCCGCGAAAACTTTCAAGTTTGGCGATAACGACGGTTTCACTCCTCTGCACGCTAAAATATCTTCCTCGGTAAAGCACAACTTCGGTTCCGGGTTCCTCGCGTCCGCTTCTCCGGAACCAACCGCGACGACGCAATCGACCGTCTTCGTCCTCAACATCTCCAACGCGACCGACGTCACGATCCCAGTCCACTGCGCTTTCTCCATAGGCTGTTTCTTCTTCGCGTAAAAAATCGATTGCGAGCTGTTATTCGTGTTATCTTTCGTGTCCGAATTCAATAAAACCCCCAACCGTAACTCGTCCGTTTCCCTATTCCTCCTCTTTCCGTGCACTTTTTCTTCCAACTTTTCTATTCTGGACATCCCAGGTCCGAGAAACGCGCACGCGTCTTTCACGTACGATATGAGAGAAGTATCGCACAACCCGCAGTTCGAGCAGTGCTCTTTCGCCGGGTACGACTGTCCTGGTTTGATCGGTTGGCCTTTGCGTTCGCTGATTGTCGACGACGATGATGAAGTCGAAGTCGCGTTCGTTCGTGTTCTCGTTCGTGTTGTTTTACTCGAGAACGACGACAGCGAAAAAGACCACGAGTTTGGTGAAGTAACGGATGATGATGATGATGATAGGTGCATGATTATATCGTCGTATTTATTCAGCGATGTGTGTGTTGTGTTTGTGTACGACACATAAATGGAGGAAACTACTCTTCTTCTTCTTATATTATTAAAACTTCACGTCCATAGCGCATAAAATAAGCGCCACGAACAAACACACACACACTCTCTTTCTCTCTCTCTCATCTTCCTAAATCTTTTTCTTCTCCTCTCTCTCTACTACGTTGGTAACAACGAGGCGCTTCTCCGTCTCGCGTGCCCTACACTACCGCCGGTCGGTAAAACCATTCCTACGAACCGAAGCGCTAACAAAAACGTTGGTTTTACGACAGTCGCGTAAGCGACTTTACAGACGACCCGGAAACCTTCCGCGCCCATCGGGAAGAAACTCAACTGATAATACAACAAGGCCAACGCCTGCGCTATGGAGGCCATCACGGTGAGAAAGTAAGAGTGCTTAATTAACGCGGCCCATAAGGTGAATAAGATAGTTCCGACGAACCCGCACGAGACGTATAATCGTTCCGGATCTAACATGTGTTTGATTTGTTCGTTCGCGCCTCGCAACGCGCCGACGGCGCAAATGTTTGAAACAGAAAACAAAGAGAAGCACAGAGCGAATTTGGCTGGGAACAACGCAATCGTGGCTATACCGACCGTGAACGCGAGCGTTAAACTCAACCCGCTGACGAACGTAAACGCCATGCTCCACGCGATGCGTTCTCGATCGAGACTTTGTAACGCCGACATCGTATCCTTCGCCGCGTTGGTCGTGAACTCCGCGGCGTTCGACGCCGCGTTCGCGCTCATATCGTACGCCGAATTGGCGTAAAATTTAACATTCGTCGTCGTCGACGCGACCACGTCGTTCACGCCGGATTCTCTTAACGTTTCCGAAATCGATTGGGACGCTTCGTTGAACGAGCTCGTCGCTTTCGCCGCGAACGACTTCCAGTCCGACATGAAATCCCCTCCTGTCGATGATGAATGCTCTGACGACGATTGATTTTGATGGTCGTTTGGACTGCTGCTCTCTGGTGTCGCGGTAAGAGTAGCAGTAGTCTCTTCGCTTATATTCGTATTCGTACTCTTTGTCTTTTCGTTGTTGTTGTTGTTGTTCGTCGATATCGTGTTCAGTTCTCCCCCCAAAACGCCTCCTCCGCTCGAAGACATTAATATATATATATGTATATACACTTTAACAAATCTCTTATTATAAGTCTTCTTCTTCTTCTTCGTCTTCTTCTTTAAAATCGAACGAAGAAGGGTGCGCGAAAGGCTCTTTTGGAATGGGGAAACGTGTTGCCGGTTCCTCTCTTGAAACATTCCTCAGAAGATTTTGTCTGTCCTTTAGTGTCGTCGTTTACGTCGTCTCTCTCGTATTCTCTCTCGTATTCTCTCTCAGCGAAACGTGTGTTTCGGCGCGGAGTATCAACCAACGCTACTCATACCAGTCGTCATCGTCGCTTTCGAAAGATTTAAAGAGAAAACAACAACGAACAACAACAACAACAACAACAACAACAACAACAGATGTCCGCCTCCAATCCGGAGCAATTCTTAGTAAAAGAGAAACAACAGAAAGAGAAGGAGAAGCGAGTGCAAGACTTGCTGAAATCGTATTACCACGAACAGCAACAACAGCAACAGCAAGAGGAGGAGGAACAAGAACAAGAACAGAAACAATCTTTCTCGAAGAAGACGAGGGAGATTAAGGAACAAAACGAGCAAACGAACGATGGAATGAAAAGTTGGACTAAAGAGGAGGAAAAGGCCCACGCGGGAGCGACATCGACTACGTCTCAACTACATAGCGATGAGAACAAGAAGAAGAACAACAACAACAGTAGCATTCAAAACAAAAATCTCATAGAAATGCTAAAAACGAAAACGATCGGAGAGTTACAGAACGAATACGTGAACGTTTCCCGAGAGATCAAACGTCTCGAATCGCACGGGACGCACTCGGTGTACGAAAACTATTCAAAGTTTATCAACGCGGCGGACTTTATCGAAAACGCGCGACCGGAAATTGAGCAGTTGACGAAGAAGGAGAGCGTGAAGGTGGAGAAGGCGACGAAGGAAGCGGCGGAGGCAGCGAGGAAATTGAACGAAACGTTAGACGCGAAACGTTTTGAAAGCGAAAGAGCGAGGGAGGTGCAAAACGTATTGTTTAATATCCAAGAAGCTTTGAAGGCGCCAGCGACGATTCGAAACGTTTTATTTGGGTCTGTTTCTTCTTCTTCGGAAAGCGCTCGCGTGGAGAAGGCGGTGAGAATCATAGCGAAGACGAAACCGATGCTCGAGAAGTTTTCTTCTTCTCCTTCTTCGGGCGTTAGCGGTGAACAACAACACAAGAGCGGGAAACTTTTCTTGGAAGCGAAGAATGAAACGATGAAAATCTCGGATGCGATTGCAAGTTTGTTGAAGAAACGAGTTCGTTCGAGCTATCATGCGACGGCTTCGCAAACGGTAGGCGTCGGCGAGGGAGGTAAAGATGATTCCAACGCGCTCGAAAATCTCGTGAACAAGCTTTCCTCGCACTCGTGCGCGGAGTGCTTAAAGTTGTTAGGCGTGCCTCGAGACGAAGTTCACGAAGAATTCTTATACGCAGAGAAGGATAAATTGGAGAAAATTTTAACGGATTTAGAATCCGACATCAGGAAGAGTAGTAGCATTCGTAGCGATTCAGGTGGAGCCGCCGAAACGTCCACGACGGTGGACTCGTTATTCAAACCAAAGCTCGGGAAAGTAAACGAGCTATTTTTGAACGAGTTCCAAAAGTGCGCGGCATCGTATTTGGAAGTTTTCCCCGAGGATAGTCGTCAGCCTTTAGTTGACTTTGCTAAAGTTGTTTTCCGCAGATATTTTGAGCTTTTGAAAGTTATTTTTATCGACGGGGAAAGCGCGACCAAAGAGGAGGGGAATATGGGAAATTTGTCCTCGGTGCGACACATGTGCGCGGCGTTGGGTAACATGGCTGCCGATTTGGCATCTGCGCATAAGCTACTCCCAGAGTGTGCTCTCGGCGATCGAGTGACAGAAATTGTAGAAAAAAGTATTCGAAAACGCATCGAAGACGCGCATTTACGACGAGAGTCCATCTTATCGGAGAAAATTTCGCAAATCGAACAGTTGTTGTCGTCCTCGGGGAGCAATACAGCTGCGGCGTCGCCAACCATCGTCGCCGATGCCGTCGAGGATTTCTTGAGCACGCACGAAACTACAGCTAACATCATTATCGCGGATATTAAGGCGTTTTCGGAAGAGCGTCCTCTTTTGTTACAAAGTTGGAGAGACGAGTTTGGTAGATTTTCACGCGCCTTGTTCGCGACGAGTCACCACGCTCTGTGCGCGCGACTGGTTGGATTTGGTAGTTGTCGTGCCAATTCTTCTTGCATTCCGTATTTATCCCCGTCGCAAGGATTACCAAATAGTCCATACTTGCAACGCAACAACAAGACTAACGGAGGTTCCTCGACGGCGGCCTCTTCGCTCATCGCATCTGTCTTGCTCTTCAAAATTGGCGACGAAAGCTACACACTTGAAAACGGACTCGCAAAAATTTTTCCTTCTCATGTGGTGAGCGAAAAAGGGAAGAGGAGTGCGGCATACGACGAAAGATTACTTCGCGCAATTGCAATGGCTTGTTTTCGAGATTGTTTTCGAGAGTTTTTGATGCTTTCGACGTCAAAGTTAGATGCGTTGTTGATCCAGTACGAAAACGCTTCTATAACGGACTTATTCGTGGACGCGTTGGAAAAAATCAAGCACGACGTGAAAAACATTGAAGCGTCGCCAACGCTCGTGCAGATGTTGAACTCCTCGACGTCAGAACCGTTAACTAACGATGTGGGTGTTGTGCTAGATGAAAACGCGTTCGATATCTTCGAGTGCAAAAATAAGTTTTCAACCGCGCGAATCGTTCGGAGGTGCGTGGAAAGCTCGCTCTCCAACTTTCAAGACTATATCTTTACGAATGTTCCTACCTTTACTAAGGAAACATTGAAGCATTTCGAAGGGCAATGCGATGCTATTGAGCAAGAGTTGAATAGAGAGTTCCACGAAAATACGGAGACGCACGAGACGTGTTTTGCTTCGCTGAAGACTCTGGCTCGCAAACGCGACGTCGACGGAGCGGCGCACGCCTCGTCTGTAGAAGCTTCGAAGTTACTGAAAGATATTCAAAAGATCTAATAAAGAGTTCTTCTATACTCTACATAATGTAATATCACTAAATACTTCTAACGATGCTATTGCTTTTTCCTAATTCCTAAAGATCAAGTGCACACGTCGAGCACGTTTGCCACGTGCAAGATTTTCCAAGCGTTTGTTTCCATCGACCAATCGTGGAATATGTTTCCGCTGTGCACCTTTGACTTTCTACCTCCGTATTGATCTAAGTTCTCCCCCATCGCGTTTCTCTCCTTCCACACGCTAAAACCATACACGGATACTCTCCTACATTTAGAGAGGAAATAGAATAAACCGTGTGCCCCCGTGGTGAGTTGCAACCAATTGTCGTAATTTTTACCTAAACCTAAACGTCTGCTTTCGTACCTCATTTTATTCATCTTGGCGACGTACCCTGGTATTTCTCTATCGCTCAACGCTTTTGTCTTTATTCTGCGCTTTTCGCATGCCGACTTTATCACGTTTTGTTTCGCTGGGAACCACATGACGTGATCTTTCGCATGGGCACCCATCTTCGCCGATCCTATGCAACAAAGTCTTTTGCTCGCTTCGTGTCCGTTTACCCAAACATCCGTTCGATTTCCCACGTGTTGTTCAAATCCACCAATTGGTGCCATGTTGAATCGAACGATGACGTCGTGATTGTTGATATACTTGCCAAACTTCTTCCTCAAAACAGAACCGCCGTTACCGACTAACGCGCACGATTCGTATTGATATTTTTTACTACTACCACCACCACCACTTGTCGTTGTCGTCATAAACCCAGACGTTTTGGCGATACCTTTCGCGGCTTCCACCGCATTTATATTCACGCAATCCTCTCCTCGTTTCGTAGTCTCCACGCATTTTTTTAGCATTTTCTCTCCTTCATTTTTAAACGCGATTCTAGGCTTTGCGCCTTCGCCAAAGTTTTCGTGCTTGACGAAACCCATCTTTTCGTCGCACCCGGTTGGCATGGTCAACCCGTTTCTATTTGCAAACGCGCGCGCTCTGGATATTAATAACTGCCGTCTTCTTCTTCTTCTTCTGTCGTGATTATGAAAGGTATCAGGTTCGTCTTCGTTCTCGTCGTCGACGTCTTCTAAAACGTTTTTACTCGTCTCCTCCTCCTCCTCCTCCTCCTCGTTGGAGAAAGAGGCGTCGAAAAACACCGCCAAATCGTCCGGCAAAAACGCCTTTGGCGCGTTCCCGCACGCCTTCCCTCTTCTCACACTCGCGTCACCAATACCGTTGGTGGATGAAATAGTAGTAGTAAATCCCCCCGCGTCATCGTCTTCCTTGTCCCTTTCTTCTTCTCTTCTTCTCAACGCGATTTGCGCATCGTCAGATTCGTCGTCAAAGAGATTGAACGAAAGACACAAAAAGAGGAGGAGGAAAAGGAGGAGGAAAGCGCAGGACGACGACGACAACAGCGAAGAACATCTTTTCTTACTCGTTTTCGTCGTTTTCGTCGTCGTGTTTGCGTTCGTAGTGCTTCTGCTGTGAAATGCTCGAAGCAGCAGCGACATATCTCACGACGTCATTTTCGCGAGCAACAGAGAATCCATTTCTCCCCTAAAAAAGAATGAAGAAAACACCCTCACAAGAGAGCAAAAAAAGGCAAGAATTCTGGAGAAAATTTTCATCTAAAAAGTCTCGTCAAAAGAGCAAAAAAACACAAAAAAAAATTCAAACGAGTGGAGAAAGTCAACACACGTAAACACACAAAACAACATCTGCAACAACAACAACAAGAACAAGAAGAACTTTAATAATTAAAGATGATGGAAGAATCCTTGCACACGATCCGAAAACGAATCATCAAGTCCTACGTGACTCGATTACTTTTAGCCGGACAAATGAAGGTGAGCAACAACAACAAAGCATCAGAGATTTTTCGACCGGAATTGAGCACGAAGACGTTGGTGGAGGAGATTCACAAGACGAACTCGGACGCGATGAGGATGGCGACGAAGATGGAGGAATATCCGTTCACGATGAAAGAGTGCGAGCGAGCTTTGGATGATTTGATCGCGAAAGAAGAGGGAGAGGAAGAGGAGGAAGAGGACGATGGAGGAAAGAAAAAGAAGGCGAAGAAGGACGAATCGTCCAGGACGCCTGTGAGAGCAACCTTGAAAGAGAGAAAAGCCGCCTGGCTCGAGAAGAAGAAAAAGCTCATCAAATGGTCCAAACGGTACGAGAAGAAGAATGGTGAAGAAGAAGTGGCCGTTTTCAGCTACGGGTACACGACTGTGGAGAAGAAAATGAAGGAAGCGGCGGCGGCGGCAGGGTCGTCTCTTGAGGCGGCGACGGATCCGGTATACGTATCGCGAAAAAGGAAGAGCAAATTGGAGAGAGAATTGATTTTGAAGCACGTGCTGACGGGGAGAAACAGTTATTGGGGACGCCACGAGGATTCCGATGATGAGTTGGATACTTTTGCGGCGGCGACGACGACAACACCGAAGAAAGCGCCGGGACCGCCGAGAGCGGTGCCAAAGAACAGCCCAATTCCAAAGCCTTCGCCGACGAAGACGTCACCGACCACAATGAGAACAGCAAGGAATGAAAAGCCAACGTCAGTTCCTCCAGATCGAGTCAAAGCGTTCGCGCGCGTGCTCGATCCAACCGTCCCCGTCAATCAAGTACAAAATATTCCGAGACAACCCATTTTGGAGAAGAGAAAACGAGTACCGGCGACCGCGAATAAGGTGGACGATCCGCTGAGATGTAGCACTTGCGGTAAGGTGTTTCCTACTGCGCATGGATGTAGTTTGCACGCGGCGAGGTATTGCAACGCAGCAACGCCGTCGGTGGCGGATGCTAAAAAAGAGGTTCCCAAGAAAAGCGCTAAAACGATCAGGATGGAGGAACTTATAGAAAAGAAGGCAGCGGATGAAGCTGTAGACGGCGTGACGGAAAAAATGACGAGTTCTTTGATAAAAAAGCATAAAGATGCTAAGAATGGACAGGTGAGCGCTCGAGATGATGTGAAGAAAAAGAAGAAGAACCAACGTAAAAGCAAAATCGACCCGGATGATGGAGACCACTTTGCGCAAGTCAAATGGATCGGTGAGAAGATCCCCCAACAAAGTAAATTGACTTCCAATCGCATGTATTATGAAGGATTCATCAAGTCTGACGTTGAATACAGAGTTGGTGGGTGCGCGTACTTGCTTCCTGGCAATCCTGAAGAGCCAATGTATATCGCCCAAATCGAATCTTGTTTCGAAGATAATACCGGGAAATGGTGTGAATGCAGATGGTTTTGGCGCGCGCACGAACTGACGGGCGCCGGTGAAAAATCTCTTCCGCCAGTATCAAAGAATGGGAACGATAAATTTGATCCCGAACGCGAAATCATGCTCACGCAGACCGTAGACAAGCAACCAATGACGTGTTTAGAAAACAGTTGCCAGGTGTACGGATCGAGAAAAGAAGCAGACGCGAGCAAGAAAACGGAAGAAGGCGGTTCAAACTTTGAGCAATTATATTGCAATTGGGCGTATACGGTCATTTCTGCGACGAAGCAAGGAAAGGTAAAAGGAGTCTTTACAAAAGTGTCAAAACGTAAGGGGGGCAAAGGATTCGAGTTCCCAAACGCGGTTTTTAGCGAGAAGAAAAAGAAGAAGTAAACCGTTTCGTAGTCGTAGAGAAAGAGAGTGCAGAGCGTATTTTTGGATCTAAATCCAAATTTTGTAACCCCCCGTAGTAGTAATTCACCTAATTGACATAGAACGAGTGCAGTTTCTCTTCGAACATTGAAAGACTTTCCGCGCAACTCTTGCGTTTCTTGGCCGATACTACCGCGGTACCACCACCATTTTTAACATTCAACGGAACTTCAGGATGAAATCCTCCACTCAAAGTGCTCGCCACTCTCGCGCACGACCCCGCCGCAGTTCGCGCTTTAGAAAAGAGAGAAAATTTACCCTTACTTTTGCCGTCGTTTTCCTCCTCGTTACCTCCCTCTTCAGTTGCTTTTCTCTTCAAGGATGTGGGAACTACGTCTTTTTTCGACATTTTGTGTGCAAATTGAAAGATATCGTCGAATTCATGGTTCAAGACCGCTGTCGCAGCTCCCGCAACCACCGGATTGAAATGGTCCACCAATAAAAATAACTCCCAAGCCGTCGCCACGCCTCCATTCGCTTTCTCTGGATTAACCGAATCACTATTGAAGCGATTTATTGTAGACGACGACTTCTTGTTCTTCTTGGACTTGTACTTGATACGATCGCTCAATCCACCACCTGCAGCTGTAGGAGCAAACTTTCTTTCCTTTGTAAAATCCAAGATGTCTCTCGTCTTTGGCGCTCTTCTCAGGCATTCTGCCATCGTGAGTAAGAGTCCAAACGCTTCACCGCTTTCAACCGTCTCCACCGAGACGTTTGTTATTTTCTTTATAAAAGCCATCGCCGTAGATGTATTCATTGCCCCAAACGCTTGCGAAGCGACCCTCTGCGTCGACGCAGAGATGTTCTCTCCCAACGTTTGCGAGTTGAGAAACGCCGCGACGGCATCTACTCGTAAAGAACCCTTTGCCTTTGCTTCGAATTCATCGTATGAGTGATCAAATCTAGTTTGAAATTCCTCATTATCATTATCTGGAGGTTGCGGCAAACCCAGACTCTTTACGAATTCCATGCAATCGTTTGTTGCTTTGTACTTGTCGCAACACAAAATTTCAGAAAAAACTTTGTTTCGCGTGGAGGATAAATCCACATCCGCCAACGCGCTCTCGATACCGCCTCCTGCGAAAGAATCTACCAAGCATAGCACAACTCGACACTTATCAGCAATTGTGAACCGTTTCGACGAGAGCGCTTTCGTAAAAAGCGAAGATAAGTCTGCCATATAATCGACATCAATTAAGCGAGAAATATTCGGAAGATTTTCCAAGGTCGGCGCGAGGAGCGCAAACGTGCCTCTCTTGCGATTTTGATGCATGTGTCTACGCTGGTTCGCCACAACAGCCTCGTCGTAATCCGAATCTGGATCTGAGTCGTCCGATGAGTCACTGTTATTTGCAGTACCAACGCTGTCGTCAATATCGTCGGTGGCTCTTTTCAACACCCGCACGTACACTTCGAACACTGCTTCAATCATCTTGCTCTGGATTTTAATCTTCTCCTTCCAGGACTTTGTCTTCCCACCTTCGGCTTCGTCTAAATCTTTCTTAATCGATTTCTCTAATCTTCTCTTGAACGATTTATCGTCCGAATCGGAGTCATCCTCGTCGTTGTTGGCATTAGGATCGCCAGTGAATGGTTTCATTCTATTTTGCTCGTGCAACGCTTTCGCCATTTTCGCTCTTTGCTTTCGACTCAATTCACGTTCACCTGCTCTTTCTTTCCTCTCTTGTTTTCTTGTCATTTTCTGAAACCGTTCTTCTTCCGGTTTCAAAGCTGACACGGCTGCGTTGAGATTGATGCTTTTGAACCAGGCGATGGATTGCGGCCATATTGATTTCATATTCTTCTTTACGAGTTCAGCCATGAGTTGCAATATTTCAAGCGTGTGATCTCCGTTTTCATCTCCTCTACAAATTTCCGAAAACGCCTTTGAGGCTTCTTCAGCAATCGTCACGTCGCTTGACGTAAACGAGGAGGAGATAATTGCTCGCAATATCTCGCCTCTGTAGTTTGAATTTGGTTTTTTTGACAAGAATTGAATCAAGCACTTCCCACTCACCGAAGGCGAAGGACCGGAAACAATCGAATTGGCACCTTTTTTCGCATTCTTCGTTAATAAACGAAGGAAAGATTTGTACGTCTTGCACAAGAGGTCTTCTTCTTTTCTTTGCTTCTTGACCTTATCAGATAGGCCTTCTAATTCATTTTTATCTGCGTTTATCTCGCGCAGTCTGTAATCCGGAAGAATATCAAGCAAAAGTAGCGTCATACTAGCGCACGCGTCTTGCGCCACTTCCTTCGAATGTGGATCGTCGCACAACGTTTTAATGAGCTTCGCGGCATCTTTCATTCTCGTTTCTGGCTGTTCGATTGCTTTTTGACAGAGTTCAGCCATGAATTGACGACAAGCTAATCTTCGTCCGGATGGATCCGCCAAGTATTTTTTCGCCGAGAACGTAAAATCCACGTTCTCATTTTCCATCTGGTCGTCACTTGATTCGTCGTCGTCATCGTCATCATCGCTATCATCTTTTGAATCCTCGCCTTGTGCGCCCTTCTCTTTCGCTCCTTTCTTTTTATCGTCCTCTTCCCACCAATTTACTTTCTTCTTCTTCTTTGTAGAGGCGTCCTCGTCTGAAACGTCTTTCTGTTTCTGTTTCGTCTCCTTCTTCGCTTTTTCTAATCCTAAATCCTCGTCATCGAGCGATTTCTTTCTACTGTTGCTATTGCTACTCTTACCACTATTGTCGTCGATATTCTGGAACGCTTCAAACTCGTCCGTTCTTCCTCTTTTACCCTTCGCACTCACTTCGGTTTCTTTTAAAACGGGCTTCTTCACGAGAGTTCCATCTAACCGTTTTACTGGAAGGAGCAAACGCACGTCGCCTTCTTCATCGTCGTCGTCGTCGTCGTCGTCTTCATCACCTTTATTTTCTTCTCTCATCTTCTTTTTCTTCAACATTTCTCTTTGTTTCTTCTCCCACGCTTCCTTTTTCTTCGCTTTTTCCTGTTCGAAGAACATGCGCTCTACGTTATCGTCGTCGTCGTCGTCTTCATCGTTCTTCGCGTCTCCGTGACTTTTATTCTTCTCATTCTTACCTTTTTTCTCTTCTTCAAGTTCTTTCGAATTTGCCAGCAATCGTTTGGTGAACAGCGCGTTTTTAGTCACAAACTCGACGTCTTCCTCGTCAATCGATAGGCTCTCTTCTGTATCGGAGGATTGAGTACTTTTTGTCGTGTCTCCATCGCCTCCTTTTTTCTTCGCGTTGTTGTTGTTCATGCTTCTTTTGTTGCTCTTCTTCGCGTTCTTCCGCTTAGCCTGAAAGAAATGAAAGTCGTAAACGTCCTCCAGGTCAGCGCTTTGGTCTCATCATCCGATGATATTAAAATACGAGACGGCGTTACGAAAAACGATGATGATGATGATGATGCGTTCTGGCGGCCGAAAGATGAGAGATTTCCAGAACGCAACGCAACTTGACGACGAAAGAGTCGTCAAAGAGAAAAGAAAAGAAAAGAAATAGGAATCGCGCGATACCTTATTCGGTGAGGAAGGAGTTTTAGCAGCAGCAGCACCCGGTGACTGCTTCTTCTTTGATGCGGTCCCTTTTTTCCCCATTTTCTCTTTTGTCTTGTTGTTGTGCGAAACAACTGTGAAGAAATACGAGAAAATGCAGAAGAAGAAAAAGCGGCAGAAGAACAGAAGAAGGAATTTTTTGGTTTTTTGGTTTTTTGCCCCATTTGTCGCACTTTTTCTCGCGTCTTTCTTTCTCTCTCTCTCTCTTTTGTCTCTCTCATCATCATCAGTCTTTTCTCGGGAGAAAAAAACACGCCGACGCGCATCATCTCACTCACACGTCGCGCATGCGCAGAGGAAAACTCGTCGCAGAACTGTGTTTTGGTGGTGGTAATAAATCTTTCGTCGTTTCCGTCGTCGTCTCTCGATTCTTTCTTCTCGAGAGGAGGAGTTCTCTGAAAAAAACGAGAGACAGTTACGTTCATTTGAGACGGCCGCACCCGGCTTTGAAAAACGCGTTCAGAACGCTGACCAGTGCTGCTGCTGCTGCTACAACTGATACCACAACTGCTACCGTTTGCGGTTTCGATTGTTCTCGTTCATTGGGGGATATAGGGAGACGTGAAACGAGAAGGAAAACGCACAGCGCCTCGATGGCTTGGACGAAGGATATGAACGAGAACGAAGAAAAAATAGAGGTGCCAGAAGGTTTAAAGCTGAACGCTGTTCGGATGGTCAAAACGGCGTACGAAACGTGCGCGAAAGCGAACAACTACGAAACTAAAGAAAAAGGACAAGAGGAGATGCCAAACGTTATATCCGAAGCAACCGCACAGCAATTCGTTCGAGAACGAATCGAAAGCGACGGCGAGAGCGACAACCGAAGACGAAGAGAGTATTTGAAAGCAATAGCCGAGGACGTGAAACTCGCGTCAAAACTCATAGCTTTAGACTTTGTCGTGTGCAAAAGAGCACTGGTGGAAGGAGCAATGACGCTCAGTGAAGTAGCCGAAATGGCGAAGAAGGCGAACGAAGATCATTTTTGGCGGAAAACAGTCATAAGAAGTGTTCACGAGAAATTGAGAGATGGGGCAGAAGCGAACGAGGAAGATTTACAACAATACAGCAAGGCGGCAGCGGCAACCGGAAAGAGTAAGTGGGTGAAAAATGCGCTCACGTGGTCTTTCGAATTCTTTGAACATTATTTCGGAAAGATGGAAAGCAATGTCGAACACGATGGTGACGAGGATGGGAGGCAATACGCAAAGAGTCGAAGAAAATTGATAACAAGTCTCGGTGAAGATGTAGGAAAATTAGCGCCAACTCGAATAGCTTTTCGTCGGGGTAAACGCAAAAGAGACGGAAGTAGCGAGGGAAATAACGAAGAAACAGCTCGCGTCGTGGAGGCGCGCAACGCATCGATAGATCGCAATAGGCGGTACGGTAGAGTAAATAGAAGTAAAAGTAGTAATAGCAGCGGTGACGGAAACGATGATAAAAACGGAGAGACGTTTCGGCTTTTAGATGTGGGTTCGTGTTGGGACTTTTATCGCGAGTACGAGCGCAAAAGTACGCACTTTGGCAGCTGCAAAGTCGTCGCGTTCGATTTGGCACCGGAAGATGGAGCAGAGAATGTCTTAGAGGGTGATTTTCTGAACGCACAGTTTTTTGACCGCATCGAGGACGAGAACGGGGCTGAGACGCTGCTCAAAACATCTTCCTCCTCCTCTTCGAAACGACTTGAAGGGCTTAAATTGTCCTCATTCAACATCGTGGTGCTTTCGCTAGTCCTCACGTACGTTCCGACGCCCGAAAATCGATTTCAGATGATTATTAACGCTCGAAAATGCTTGAAAGGAGATGGAGATGGACTCTTGATGATTATCGAACCGCACGGCTTCGATAAATCGAAAGAAAATTTAGTTGCAAAAACCTGGCAGCAAACCATTGAAAACGTCGGATTTAAAGCGCTGGTGAACTCCAAAACGCGAGATGGTTTACATATATTGATTTTTGAAACGTCTTCATTGCCCACTTTATCCGCTGTACGCGGGGGAAAACTGGTGATGGCGCTTGACGAAGAGTATAAGAACAAGTGATAAAAATTCTTTAAAAAATTGGGGTGTATGTTGTTCCACATTTACAAATTCTAATCTCGCACACGTAAACGGTTCCTAGGTACCATGGTACAGTATATGTTGATGTATACTGCTAATTTATTTACCGCCATCTCTATTCCACTGGATGAGGTCTTCAAACGCTTTTCTTTGCTCTTCGAAGCTTCTAACAGTTGCCGCGTTTCTCTCCGGTTCTAAAAATCCCGCCGCTTGCCAAAGTTGCGCAAACTTTTTCTCTGCTCGCTCTAAATGATCTTTCGTAGCGCTCTGGTTTTTTATTATCTCTTTAACCGCTCGATAAAAGGGCAGGGATACGAAATAATGATCCGCAGATTCCTTGTCCTTGTTTTTAGATAGCTCTTGAACTTTATTCTTTAAAGCTCTGACGTTTGCATCATCGAAACACAACTCTGGCGAGGCTTTGGATATTTTCTCGCACATTTTTGTGATCGCTTTCAGTTCATCTTCGCGTATGTAATCGAATTCCCAATCCTCGCTTGGCGCTAAAAATAAACGAGTCCCTTGGAGGAGTCTCGAACGAAGCGATAATTCGGGCGGCTGGTCCCATCGAAATAAAGAATACAGCGTCAACGGATGGACGTTTACTCTATCTCCAATCCCGAGAAGCTGGTCGTCATCCAAAGCAAAGTACGCCGGTCCTTGCACCGTATCCACTCGAACGCCTCTTCTTCCGTGGCCGTATTTTAAGTGATGTTCCTCTTGCTCCGAAAGTTTTACCGTGCCTCCTGCTGTTTGTTCGCCTTTCTTCTGTTTCTTCTTTTCTTTCTTCGCCGGTCTCTTTTGGAACTTCACCGCCAAAGCGTCGTCGTCGTCGTCGCTGCTGTTGTCGTCGCGCGTCTTTGCTTTCTTCGAGGCACGTTCTTCTCGTTCCCGTTCAACGACTTCCTTCTTCAGTTGTCGCTTTTTCTCCTCTGCCGAAGTGTCCACCGAAGTATCGATAGAGGGGACCCTGTTCGTAATCGTCTGAGCCGGCACTCGCGCCGCGTACGCGTCTCTTCTCGGATCGTTCGGTGCAAACGTGCGCTCCTTTTTCTTTGCAATTTTAGGTATGCGCGCTGAAGTCGTGTGCGCCGAGTCGTGTGGCGTTAGCGCGTTTGTCGTCGTCGTCGTGGTAGGAATAGGCGCCGTTGGTGTTTGCACGTCAACAATCTTATTCTTTTGGTGCTCGTTGTGAAGACGAGGGACTGCATTCGGTGTCGTCGTCGTCGTCGTCGTCGTTCCGGTACTCGCGTTCCCTGCCGCGCGTCTCATCATGACCAGCGTCTTCACATCGTCCACCTCGCCATCATCATCGGGGTTGGTATTTTGATGATGATTAGGTAGCTGTGATTGTCGTCGTTGTTGTTCTTGTGATTGTTTGCGTTCGCGAGCCAATTCCGCATTCAAATGTTTGTTCTTCAATTTTTCAGAAAGATTTTCCTCTCGTAAACTCTCCATCTTCTTCTCTAAAGTCGACACTCGCATCATGACCGTTTTCAACACGTGCGCCGTCTCCAAAATCTTATCCGAGAGCAATCGCGTCTCTTGCAAGAGACTGCCTTCGCTCGTCGATCCCATGATATTGATTTTAACTCGAATTCGCGTCCTAAGATTCCTTCTCTTTTCTGACGAAAGAAAGCAAAGAAAGGTGTTTGAAATGACCTGATTTTGGTGGTTTTTTAAGTGCTCAAATTTGCTTCACAAAGAAAGAGAGTAAATAGTATACTTCGTATATAATAAAGATGATGAAATAACAACATTAATATAAAAGCTAAAGCGTAGTGTGTGTGTGTGTGTGTATATATGTAGTATTTAGCGCACCATGGCGGTGTTGAGAGGCGCAGAGTTACCCGAACTCATCTTTTTGCTCGCCGGTAAATCCGGAACGGCAAAGGCGGCGTTCGTCGCATCCACCCCGCCTCTGACGACTGCATCCACGAGTTTGCACGTAGAAAACAGCTTCTTGGCGCCGAAAACAGAAGCGTTCGATCTTCGCAACGCTCGTCTCAAACTTCTCTCCGTATTTTCTTTGCTCGTACCAAATCCAAAAGCGCATTTCACATCGTCTCGCGAACCGATGGAGTCGTTCGAAGCGTCGGCGTCTTCAACAGTTAATCTCATATCCAGACTGACATCTAAGATGCGTCCTCTTCGGACGTCGCTAAACGTCAACGAGATCTTCCCGTCTTCTTCCAACACTATGTTTGAAATGCTTGTAAACGCGTCTCTGCACTTTTCGCACTCTTTTACAATCGCCTCGGCGGCTCTCAGTCTCGGGCATATGTTTTGTAAAACGCCGGAGCATCCGGCACCAGGAATGATAATCTTGGATGAGCTTTGATCCCCGATGTTCCACGCAAACGGTGCACCAGCTACGGCAGCGGCAAATTTCTTCACATTCTCAATGCCTAACGGCGAATCGCTGTTGATGTTGTTATCGCTGGACGATTGAACCAGAGTGCACCTCCCGGCGCCGGTTCGCGCATCTAAAGTGACCAAAAACAACTCGCCAACTCTCAAAGTCAATTCCGCCGATTCGGCGCCATCGACGCGTTCCAAGGAAAACGGAGCTAAAGATGCGATGATAGAATAGTCATCCGCCAAACTTTCAGCTTTCTTTGCTTTCTGAGAAAGACGAACACGGCTCGCGAGTCTCATTTTTCCTGGAGTCTGTGCGTTATTGGCAGCTATGGAAAATCTACTATTACCATTTCCAAGAGCCTTCATTGAAGATGCCGTAATCATTCTAGTGAGATTCATCGTCAATTCCTGATTGTTTTCTAAAGTTGGATCGTTCTGTACGGCAATTCGCATCTCCTCGACGCGCTCTTTCAACGACTCGACTTCGTTCGGGAGCGCAACTTGCTTCGCCTGTTTCTCGGCAACAGTCGTTTCGAGCTTGATGTCTAAGTTATTCGCGGCCTGTAAAGCTGCTCGAGAATCTAAAACTGCATTCATAACGTCCGTGCGAGTAGCATCCGGTTTCTTCGCATTTTCGATAGCGAGCATTTGCTCGGAACGCTTTTTACGCAAAAGTTCGAGTTTACGTTCGGCGATGTGCCTCAACTCGACGAGACGTTCGCGCGACTGACGCACGGATTCCTTGGAGTTTTGGGCAATTTTTTCGTGCGCACGCAAGGCTTCATTGACCGTTGTTTCCGCGTTGAGCTTTCGACGATCAAAGCGTTCGTTCGCTTCCATTTTGCATTTTTTCTTCAGCGCTTGACCAGCTCTTGAAACTTCTCGCTTGTGCTGGGGATCGTCCGAAGAAGCTAAACGAAGGAACATCGGTTGCGCAATTTCGACTTCCGAGCGTAATTTCTCAACCTCTGCGGATAACGAGTGCATTTTTTCACCAAGATCCTCGTGAAACGATTCCAACGCTTCAATCAAAGGATTCACGAGACAGACAATCTTCAACCCGTCTTCACACGTTTCTGGAGGCGGAAGCGTCGCTAACTGACCAAACGCGATTGAACTTCGTCGCATGTTCTCCGCCGGAACGAACGAAACTTGACACGCGTGATACAAATCGGAGAGTTCCAACGGTTTCGCGTCTTTCGCTAATAACGCATCCGGAATCGGCGGTAATTCGACGGGTAATCCTTTCAACGCACCTTTTCTCGCCGGCGTTCCAAAGTTTCGCGCCTTGTCATTATCGAACGTTGGCGTGTAGTGACCGTGGAGCTCGGATCTATCCAGTAACATCAAAGCAGATGAGCGTCTATTTCTGTTGTATCTCGCACCCGGCGTGTTGTACATTTGACTTTGACGACGAAAGATATCGTCTTTCGTAACCGTGACCGAATGCATATTCGTGTCATTTCCATCAACTTGATAATTCATTCGCATCGTTTGCAAAGCCTCCTGACCGTGCTGTTGCTTACGAAGCGCTTCTGCCATACGAAGAGTAGATTCACCCGGAGTGAAACCATCGTGTTCGCTCTTTGCGTTTGAACTCGGAGCGTCGAATGGCGTTTGAAGTTGCGTAGTATTCGCATTGGCCACGTTACCCCCAAGGGTCATCGAAGGTGTTTCTTGAGCAGAAGATGATAACGTGTTAGTCGAATTCAACGGCTGCGTTCCGGTCAATCTTCGAGTCGCGTTGGCGCCTGCTCCATACAAAAATTCGTATGTCTCTGTTCCCATCTCCTTGTTCGCTTTTGCTCTCAAGTCAATCTCGTCGAAGTCTTCATCGTCGTATCCCATAGTCACATTCATTGTTCCAGTATTTATCGTCGTAGTGTTGTTGGTGGTGGTATTATTCAATCTCGTCGTTGTGTTCATCCTCGTCGCCGTCGTCGTCGCCGTTGCCGGCGTGATTGTAGCATGTTCTCGAGAACTTCCATCTTTATCGACGAGATCCGGATCAAGAGAGCTATCAAATCCAAACGTAAAACTCGGCGTAATCGGTTGCTGCTTGTTATTGTTGTTGTTGTTTTGCATCATCGAATCATCGACAGAGTTCGTGACGTTCAATTTTTCGGTTCCTCCCGAGGTATACTGCGATGCTATCGATTGGTTGTTGTTCACCGTGACGTTCAAAACACTTCCGAGAGTAATTTCATCTTCTTGTTGCACTACTTGCTCTGCGGAGACATTCGCATCCACGCTCCGATTTTCAGTGGCGCTAATATTCTCTTTATCGTGTTCTTCATCTTCGTCCAATAATCTCGACATTGATGGCACCGCCTCCGTAATCAAGGCTGTCGTCGCGCCTTCATCACCTCTTCCTCCCGCACCAACATTCTTATCCCTTCCTTCTTCTTCGTCATCGTCGTCCTCTTTTTCGTCTTCTTCGACCAAATTGGCCATGCTCGGAATAACCGACGTCGTCAAACCTTCGGTGGGTTGATAGCTAAATCCAGTCGTTGTCTGATTCCTCGTGACGTCGTCATCCACGTCTCCATCCTCTTCTTCCTCTTGCAACGGTTCTAAACCACTCAACTGGAAATCAACGTCATCGTTCACGATTGATGAATCGTTCAATAAGCTTTGGTTGAGCATAGTCTCATCTAATGCTGCTCCTCCTTTTCCTCCTCCCGCTGTTCCAAACGAATCGCGCGTCTTTGTGTTCGAGTTGTTGCTCTCCTGTACGGGTTTTATAAATGTGATAAAGAGTTTCATGATGGTTGGTCAGTCGATGTGTCTGTGATATTCTGCGTCGTCGTCGTCAAATATATCGCGAAAACGAAAACAATGGTTGGTGGATAAACGAGAGAGAGAGAGAGAGAGAGAGAGAGAAGAAAGAAGAAAGAAGAATTCACAACTTTTGTTATTTGTTCCCCTTCTCTCTCTCTCTCTTTGAGTAAAAAAACAAAATTGTGGGGTAGTGTCCCTCTTCGTTACGCACCTTGTAATACTCTCTCACTTCCTCCAATTCTCTCGGCTGAGCGAACGAAACGCGTCTCCCTCCGAGACTTTGTCTTCGTTTCTTCTTCGCTTGGAACGAAGGCGATTGCGCTATCGTTCGCGATTGCGGATCAGCGACAACAACGCCCGCAGTTTGAATTTTTTGCGCTCCTACTAATTCTCTCGTCGTTGTCGTCGTCGTCGTATTATTATTATCGTTTTCCATATCTACTTCTTCTTCAGTGTTGTTGTTATCTTCTTCTACTTTTCGCCTGGTCGACGCGTTCGGGGCTAACGCATCTCCGAGAGCTTGCTTTCGTTCCCGCTTTAGTATCTAATTAGAGAGAGAGAGAGAGGTGAGTTTTGGTTAAAATTGAAAGAGTTTTCCCGTTTGAATTTTGGCCTCTCAAAGAAGGCGAGAAATGAAAAGTGCGATACATAACGAAGAAAGAAAAAGAGACACACGACGCACCGATGATGGCGTCGTCGCCGCGCTGTTGCCATTGTTGTTGTTGTTATTGCTATGAGTTTTGTTCTCTTTACTCGTGTCGTCGTCCATTTTCGACGACGCGTGCGTGGTGAGAGGGGCAACTTTTGAAAACTTTTCTGAATCTCCGCTTCTCTTTTCCCTGAGTTTAGGGTGCTCGGCTTATTTAGGGTGTTCAAAATTCAAAAATCACCCAAAACAGCAAATATGAACACACCGTGGTGTTCACTTTCGGTTTTGTTCGCGCGAATGGTTAGTTGAATAATAAAGACTGTTTTGAGGGACGATATCTTGTAAGCGCGCGTATTTATGTACCAGAAGCAATCTCTGTTAAAGTTTTATGGTGCGTTGTTGAAGTATGACGGAAGAAGATTCGATGAGAGGTGTTCTCGTGCGCGCAAAGAGAAAAGAGAGTAAAAAGAGAGGAGAAGAAAAGAGAAGAGAGAAAACTCTTTGAAAAAAAATTTTCTTTCTTCTTCTTCTTTCTCTTCTCTTTTTTCTGGAAAGACCAAAACGAGAGAGACCTCCTCTGTTTTTTTGCAAGAAGAAAAAAGAAAAAAAGAGTCGAGTCACTCATCAAAACCAAAGAAAGAAGAAAGAAAAGAAAACCATAATAAAATATAT
>Ga0255758_10000593_pt1 | contig 40283 bp, 29 predicted proteins | sample 011ome_24_FD_179958 | JGI IMG/M metagenome (GOLD analysis project Ga0255758, IMG submission 179958) | Coastal salt marsh microbial communities from the Groves Creek Marsh, Skidaway Island, Georgia - 011513CT metaG (version 2) | ecosystem: Environmental > Aquatic > Marine > Intertidal zone >... | reverse complement strand
CCGTTTTCCGCCAAGGCGGTAAAATTCGTCTTTTCGAGAACGAATTCGAGCGAGGAGAGCTTGCGGTCGAGTTCGGCGACGTGTCGCTCGAGAAAATTCGTTTGAACCTGCAAGAAGTTTTCGGAGAAGCAGGCGTTTTTTGGGAGCATATTTGGGACGGTCGCGTGTAATTCCTCGAGCAAATCCGCGAATTTTTCTCGCACGCGCTCTATTTTTGGTCTCAAATCGCGTTCGAGCTTCGCGCGCCAGGCGAGGACGGCGGTTTCGCGTTTCAGCGCCGCCGCTCGCGAGTACGCTTTGTTTTCCTCCTCCGTGGGGAATACTAATAAAGAGAACGGCGACGATGACGACGTCGATGCAACGCCGCTGTAATTGTTCGTGTTTTCCATCCTCAAATACGCGTTCGAGTACTCGGTCAACATCTCTCTCCCTCTCCTCTTCGCGACGGCGTCGTATTCCGTTTTCAGTTTCTTCGCGTTGGTATCAATCGTCCGGAGTTTCGAGTTCAGCTCGTGAATTGGCACTTCGTTTGAACTCATCGTCCTCGTAAACGTTCGCTCTTCTTCAAAACTCTAAATCTAAGCCTTGCGGCGTCAACACGACGAGCTCTCGAAACCTTCTCAAATAGTGCTCGTACTCTTTCTCTGACGAATCTGCTGATGCTGCTGAGAAAAACCCCGCGTGGCCTTCGTCGTCGTATCGTCGTCGTAACTCTGGGTTTGAGAGCACTCCGTACGCTTCGGAGATTTGTTGAAACCGTTCTTTGTTCGCGTCTTCTTCTTCTTCGTCTTCTTCTTGTTGTTGTCGGCGCCGTCGTCCGAATTTATCGGGGTGGCATCTTAAGGCTAACTTTAAATACGCTCTGCGAATCTCCTCGTCCGAAGCGAACGTGGAGACGAGTAAGGTTTCGTAGTGATTATTCGTATTGGCCTTGTCCTCTTTTTCTGGTCCTCCGCGCGATGGTGGTGACTTTGCGTCTTCTTCTTGCGCGTTCATTTGTGAAGAAGGAAACACGTTGGATAAAAATCTGCCCATTTTATGCGCAATGATGAATGCGCGAATACGATCAGAGAACGCCACGAAAGAGCGAGAAAAAAGGCACGGAATGAAACTTTGCCACGTGTTCTCACTCCTCGATGGCATCGAGGCGTCCAAAACGCGCTCGCGTGTGGTCTAAAACAGACCTTTGTATTTAAGGTTTGACGATATATTTATTCCTTATTTTTGGCTTTGAGAGCGCAAATCCGCTTTTGTGGCCAAGTGGTTAAGGCGCCCGCTTAGTAAGCGGGAGATCGCGAGTTCAATTCTCGCCAAAAGCATCACTCTTTTTTTGTTGCTTGGCGCCGCGTTTTGTTACGATATATATACGCGAACAACAACGGTGGTGTGTGTTATTTCAAATGTGTGTCTCTTTTGAATTCAAGTAGTATTACAAGTTTTTTTTTCGCTCGCCGTTCGTTACCACGGGTGCGTGTATGAATCGTCATCTTCGTCGGTAACATCATAATAGTCGTCGTCGGAATCGGTAGTGTGTAGTACTCCACCTTCATATGACCAGTCTTCTGGTAATGGACAGTCGTTGTCGAGGAGGTATTGTAAACACTCGGTGTGGTTTTTCTTGTGAGCGTCTCGTACGGCGCCACTGTTCCACGGCGCTTTGGCGGTTTCGTGCAAGTACTTCAAACAGTCCAAGTGGCCGTTCATGGCTGCATTCGCACACGCCCATTCGTTATATTGATCATACTTACGCTCAACAAGATATTCGAGTATGTGGAGATGACCTTTTGCAGCCGCCTTAGAGGCAGTATCAGAATCCCAAGGCGCTTTCGCTTCTTCGCGTAAGTATTTGAGTTCCTCGAGATGACCGCTTTCGGCAGCAAATGCACACGTATACTCATCGATAGGACACTCATTTGCAACGCAATACTTTACCATTTCCAGATTACGTTGGTTTACAGCCGCACAAATCGTCCTATCATCCCACTCACACTTTTTCTCCTCTCGCGCCCACTTGAGCAACTCGAGTTTATTCGTGTAAGCAACGCTCCGGCAGAAAAAAGTTTCGCATTCGCCCCACCAACTCGGCCACAACGATCGATTCTCCCATGCAAACTCCAAAGTCGATATCGACGACATCTGTTCAATCCAAAACTTCTCTTTCAACTCCTCCTCGCGAGACGATCTCTTAATCAACTTTCTCGTTTCACCATTCACTTCGTACAAGAATTTCAAATCCATCGAATTCAATCTCGGAAGAATGTGTTCGAAACAAATATCGTCGTTATTCACGATCAAATCCCACACATCCCTCTGACCAATCCGCCTTTTCTGCCCTCGCGTCCTCATTCCAGAAGACATGACCTTCTCGCGAGAGACGACAAAAACAGAGCAGCGGTGTTCTTTTTCTTCTTCGTCTTTACGTGTTTGTTTTTTCCATCATCACCACAAAAGTGCGGCCGTTTTGGACTTTTGCGCACAACAACAACAACAACGTAATAAATACTAGTAGAGTACTAATAAGATCACAAACGCGGCGCATCACGCGCGAACATAAGAGAGATAGAGAGATAGAAAAAGACAGTAGAGTAGAGAGTTTTATAACGACGCGTAAAAAATGAGCAGCGAAGGAGGCGGAGGAGGACACCACATGCGACGCACCTCCTCCTTAGCAAACATCAAACAGATGGCAAATCACTTCCCGAAACACGTCCGAGAACAAGCCGCGAAACAAGATTTTAAACACGAAGCCGTGCAATACGCGCTGTGGATTCCCTTTGGTTTAGTGTGTCAACACTTCGAGTACGAGAAGATGGCGAACTTATTCTTCACGTGGTTTATTCTCGGAGAGTTGATGCTGATTTTCATGCACGTGGACAGAACGTTTTCCTCTGTGTTGAAGTGGTACAACGTGTTATTATTCGTCGTGCCGGTGGCGATTTATTTCATCAAAGAGCTGATGATTCCAGAGAATAGCTTTTACATGTTTTTCGTGGAGTACGTGATATTCGGGACGTTGGCGTTTGCGATCGTTATTCCGTTCATTCCGAGACATTTGTTGCGCGGGTTCGACTGGTACCCGATGATAAAGAAGATGGGATTTAAGAGTTGAGATCGATTGACTATGCGCTACCGCAAACGACTACTGCTTTTATACAAAACTATTTTACATATCTAAACGCTGCTGCTTTTTAACATTTGCTCTTCCAAGTCGCACTTGTGCAAGTCTCGGATGAACTCGTCCAAGCCGAATCCGTCGAGAAGTTTTTGGACGTCGTTCACGACGACGCCGGTACCTCTGTGGTCTTTACAACGACCGTCTTTAAAGTTATACGTTCGAATTCTTTCCGAGCGGTCTGCGCTTCCTATCAAACTTCGTCGCATCTGCGCGTTTTCGGCGGCAACCTTACGTCGTTCGATGTCGTATACTCTCGCTCGCAACACGGACAAAGCTTTCGCTTTATTCTTGTGTTGCGACCGTTCGTCTTGGATGACGACGGTGACGCCGGTCGGGATGTGGACGATTCGAACGGCTGAATTCGTGGTATTGACGTGCTGTCCACCCGCGCCAGACGCTCGCATGGTTTCAATTCTCACGTCTTTTGTTTCGTCGATGTGAATGTCACTCTCTTCGGCTTTCGGGATAATCGCCACGGAAGCGGTGGAGGTGTGAATTCGCCCTTGCGTTTCCGTCGCCGGGACGCGTTGCACTCGATGGACGCCGGATTCAAACTTTAAGTTTTTATACACGCCTCCGTTTGCTAACTCGTCCTCTTCCCCGTCTTCTTCGTTGAGATGAATCGTCGGATTACCATTGCTATTAATTTCCGCCATAGCTTCTCGAACTCCGCCGCCTTTTTCTTCTTCGCTGTAACTCATCAAATCAAACTTCCAGTTTCTCCTCCTGGCGTACATTTCGTACATGCGAAACAACTCGGCGGCGAATTTTGCCGCCTCGGCACCACCCGCGCCCGCTCGAACTTCTAAAATAACGTCTCTCGAATCTTCTGGGTCTTTCGGTAACAGTTGATGTTTCAGCTTTGTTTCTAATTCCGGCAACGTGTCGTTTTGTAACGCGTTCAATTCGGATTCCAACTCGGCGTCTTTCGATTTCTTGTTCTTGTTCTCTTCGTTGATGAGTTGTCTCAACACGTCGATTTCTTCCAGCGTATCTTTATACTTTTGGTACAACGAGACCAACGACTTCAACTCGCCGGCACTTTTATAGTCGTTGTTTTCGGTGTATTCGTGGAATAGCTTCAACTGATCTTCGAGCTTTTCAATCGGGAAATTCGTCGACGAAGTTGACGTTGAATACATTCTCCGCGTTTTCGAGGAAATTTTCCGTTCCAGAGCGCTCGCCACGCGCAACATTCCAGCCTCCCGAAACATCGGCGCCGTGACTTGCATACCAATCGGACGTCCATTTGACACGCTTCTGCCGCACGGAATAGATACGCTCGGTAATCCAGCCAAGGACATTGGCACCGTCAAAGCGTCTTGCGCGTACGATTCAACTTTCGATTCTCTCAAAACATCCTCTAAAAACGGCGCTTCCCGAGCGCTCGTCGGAGTTAAGAGAACATCGCACGAGCGTTCGAAGATATCCTTAAACTCGTTCGATATCCTCTGGCGAATCTTTTCGCTGTTTTTGTACGCGCCTTCGACCCTTTGTGAAGATAAAGAAAACGCGCCTGAAACGATTCGTCGTTTGACTTCCTCGCCGAATCCGTCGTCTCGCGAAGCGCTGAATTTTATATCGTCGTACCGGTTCAAATTTGAAGACGCTTCCGCGCACACCAAGACGTAATACGCCGGTAACGCTAACTTTACGGACGGTAAAGATACCGGAACAATCGTCGCGCCTAATTCTTCGAACGCTTCGATTGATTTTGTCCAACTTTCCATCACCGCCGGAGTCGTTTCTTCGAGGAAAAATTCACCCGGGATGCCCACGCGCACGCCTAACAACGGCAAGACTCTATCGCTATTACTACTACTACTATTACTACCGCTACCATTATTGTTTCCACCTTTCGTCTTCCCTGATTCCAACCACTCTTTAAAATTCATCTGCGATTCCGAAATCAACTCAGTCGCGACGCTCGAAATGCGTCCGTCTTCCTCCACCGTTTGCCCGTCTTTCGGGTCCGCGCCTTGCATGATGGCTAAAGTAATCGCCGCATCGCAGACGTTTCTGGTCAAAATCCCCGGGCAATCGAACGAGCTCGCGTACGCGATTAAACCGTACCTCGAACACCTTCCGTAGCTCGGTTTCGTACCGACGACGCCTTGAAACGCCGCCGGTAATCGAACGCTCCCACCCGTATCGCTCCCGATGGCGACTAAACACGTCCCGTTCGCCACCGCCGCGGCGGACCCGCCGGAAGAGCCCCCGGGACTCAACCTCCCATCGATTGGATTCTTCACCGGCGCGTTTCTACCGTTTTGCGAGTGACTCCCCATCCCGAACTCGTCCATCGTCGTCTGCCCGAAGACCACCGCGCCGCTCTGCTCCAATCGATCGATCACCGTCGCCGTATACGAACACTCGTTTTTGCTCAACATTTTCGACCCCGCGGATGCGATTTCCCCTCTGATTGCAAAATTATCCTTCACCGCGATTGGTATCCCGTCTAAAAACGATATCGACGGCTTTCCGTCTCTTCTGTTCGCATCCGATTTTCTCGCCTTTTCCAACGCTTTCCCGAGCAAATCTTGCGACTGTTTCTCTCGTCCTTTCCCCACGAACGCGTGCATCATTAGTTGCCCGTCTAAATCGACCCTCCGTTTGGAAAAGAGGACTAAATCTTCGCTCGTCAAAGTTTCGCGCGCGAACTGTAACTGCGCCTCGACGGCGGTTTCGGGAATCTTCGTCCTCGCGATGGGTTCGCCTAAACTCCCGCTCGTGCTGCTGAAACAACGACTCCAACTTCTCCTCCGCCTCCAAATGGTGGCGAGCAGACTCCTTTTCCCTCCTCGCGACCCCATCGTCGTTTCTTTCGCTCAAAAGAAGAAGGTTATGAATAAAAGCGTTCGACAATTTGTGAAGAATGCATTCCTTCGGGAAAACGTCAGACATTTTCTTCATCGTCATCATGTCTTCTTCATCGACGGTTACGACGCCGTGTTATCACCGTCCGCGCTTTTGCGAGTACTCGCATCGTCACCACTCTCGATGTAATCATCCTCATCGAGGATTAGGACGAAAAAGCGCGTTAAAAGTCTCCTTAAAGGCGCAAAGAAGAGGAGGAAAAGGAACCGATGACGACGACGCAGACGATAAAGAGTTGACGGAGTACGAGAAAAAACTCCTCCGACAGAAGGAAACGAGGGACACTCGGAACGCATTCATCGGGTTCTCACTCGGCGCGGCGTTAGTAGCCACCGTAGCGGTGAGTTCATCCACTTCGGGCGTGTACAACATCGATTTCATGGACGCGTTTCACGAACGAGATCCCGTGAGGAGTTTCACCGTCTACGGAGACGTGAGCAAAGAGTACAAGGTGAACAAATACGACGACGTGGGGCACATCATCGGACGAACGCGAGGCGTGTCCGTGACCTCGTGCGCACAACTGGTGCCGTATTCGGGCGATTCTCGCGGGGATAAAGGCATCACGAGACCTCCGAACGAGGATTTTCGATCGTGCGAAAGCATCGCGCAGCCGCTGGAAAAGGTGGAGACGGTGGCGGATATCGCGCCGAGTTGCGAGCGAGCGTGCGGGAGGAGTTGTCGAGAGGCGACGAAGGCATACGACGAAGATCAGAAGAAAAGGTTTGGGTTTGGGTTCGATAAAGAGGAGGAAGGGAAAGTGTTGCAAGCGTGCGGGCGGCAGTGCAATGCGAACTGTATTAAAAGTGGAACCGGGCAGTACAATTTTTTGATACCGTTTCGGTTTTAAGAAACCTTACTTAGGGCGCCGCCGCCGCCGCGAGAACGTCAACCCACTAGTAAAAGGGAACAAGCATTTAAGCTGATCTAACATTACGTAAAACATCTAGTTCGCGACTGTATTCTCTTCTTCGCGCTTGAACTGCTCCAATCGACTCTTGGCGTCGGTTTCGTATTTTGATTTCGTCGTCGCGTCTAATTCTTTCCACATGGCGCCTAATTTTTTCGAAGCTTCGCCGAGCGAGACTCCGGGGTTTTCCTTCTTGACGTTTTCTCTGTTGTCTTTTGCGAATTGAAAATACGCCGTGAGCGGTTTCTTTCTCTTCGGTGTCGTTTCCTTTTCGTCGTTTACGTCGCTTTCTTTCGAGGTGGCTTTTTTCGTCGTCGTCGTCTTTGTCGTCTTCGCTTTCGCCGCTCGCTGCTTCTTCTTCTCGGCTTTTTCTTTCGCGAGCTTTTCTTTCGCCGCCTTGGACGCGAATCGTCCTTTGGTCCGAGTGCTGTCCGGTTTCCTGCGTTTCTTCTCGATTAAATCCTTCGCTTGCGCTAACGTCATATTTCTGGGGTCGTTTTGTAACTCCTCGCGCATGAACTTCGCGGGAATCGAAGCGAGAGTTTCGCCGAATTTCACGTAGTACCCGAATTTACCTAAACTCAACGTCACTTCGCCGGCGTGCGCTTGGCGGTTGATTTCTTTTTCCTCGTCGACGAACGCCTCAGTGGCGTGTTCGCCGAGGTGAATGGGAAACGCGAGAAAGTACAGAGCATCTTCGAGCGTGACTTCTTCCGGTTTTTTGCCGATGTTAGAAACGCCGACGCGTCTTGGTTTCTCAGCTTTTTGTGTCGCCTTTTTTGTCTTTTTTGTCTTTTTCTTTTCGCTTCCGTCTTCTTCCTCGCTCTCGTCTTCGACCACCTGCTCTGCCGATGGCACGACGATGGTATGATCGACTAATTCTACGTACGGTCCATACGGTCCCATCTTCATGACGACTTCTTTCATGTTGTTCGTATTTGGCATGAACCCGAGACTTTTCGGAAACGCTTCCATTTGCGCGCTTTCGGAATTCTCGTCTCCCAATCCTTTCAGAGGACGCAACGGAGCCGTGAACGAACACGCGGGGTAGTTGGAGCACCCGATAAAACCACCTTGTTTGGATGGTTTCAACCCGAGTCGGCCGTTTTCACAACTCGGGCACTTTCTATTTGCGCCTTCCTCCGCGTCCTCATCGACGCGACCGAATAAATGCATGCCCAACCGCTCGTCGAGCGCGTCTACCACGGCCCGAACTTCAACCGTCGAGACTTCCTCGCACTCGCTTTTAAACGGCGTCCAGAAATCCGTCAGTAAGTCCGTGTATCGCTTCTGTTCGTTGGCAACATCGTCTAAGGTATCTTCCATCGTCGCCGTGAAATCGTATTCCACGTACTTGGAGAAGTACGAAGCTAAAAACGCAGAGACGAGAATCCCTCTGGAATCGGGAACGAGTTGGGCCCCGTTCTTAGCGACGTAGCCTCGGGCGACTAACGCGCGAAGCACGGACGCGTACGTCGACGGTCGACCAATGCCTCGCTCTTCCAGAGCTTTAACGAGCGTTCCTTCGGAAAATCTCGGCGGTGGTGCCGTTTCGTGGCGGGACGGAGAACACTCGGCGACGTAAATCGAATCGCCTTGGTTCAATTTGGGAAGCCACGATTCGTTTCCAGGCGACGACGTTGATGCCGCCGATGATGAATCGTCTTCATCGTCGTCGTCCTCGTTCGAATCCTTTTCATCACCATCATCGTCTTTATTCACTCGAGCGTCTTCGGGATCGTCCTCTTTTCCTCTTCTCGCGCTGACGACATTATATGCGGCTAAATATCCTTCAAACGTCAACCTGTGCCCGTTCGCGCGCAACACTATTTCTTTCTTCTTCTCCGATTCGTTGTTGTGCACGTCCAACGCGATTTTCTCCACCGTGGCGGAGCTCATTTGAGACGCCATTGAGCGCGCCCAAATCAAAGCGTATAAACGCGCCTCGTCGGAAAATTCACCAAGTCTTTTACCAACCTCTTTGGGATGTCGCGCGGCAGACGTTGGTCGAATCGCCTCGTGCGCTTCTTGCGCGTTCTTCTGCTTCTTTCTAAAATATCGAGGTTCATCCGGAACGTGCTGCTTAGAGAAGATGCCTTCGATGACTTTGCGCATCTCCGCTACGGCAGTTTTTGACGCGTGCGTCCCGTCCGTTCTCGGGTACGTGATTAAACCATCGCCAAAACTGCCTCCTTCGTAGAGTTTCTGCGCGGCGCTCATGCACCTCGACGCCCCGAAACCTAAACGCTTGGACGCTTCTTGTTGCATCGTCGACGTCGTAAACGGCGGTCCCGCCGATCGTTTCGTTTCTTTCTCGGTCACTTCTTTCACCATCCACGCGCGCGTATTTTTGATGCGTCGCACCATTTCTGCCGCGTTCTCATCGCTTTCGATTGTAAACTTTGAAATTTTCTTCCCTTCGAAACTGAGCAACTTTGCGTCGAACGCGCTCCTGTCTGGACTGCTTTCCCCGCCTAAAGTCGCCTGGACCGACCAATACGGTTTCGGAACGAACGCCTCGACTTCCGTTTCTCTCTCCACGACTAATCTCAACGCCGCCGATTGCACTCTTCCAGCCGACAAACTGGTCGCGTTCGGTAACTTTCTCCAAAGCACGCCGCTCAACGTAAAACCGTATAAATAATCTAAAGCTCTTCGCGCTAAATACGCGTCCACTAACCGTAAATCAATCTCCCTCGGTTTCCCGAACGCCTCTAAAACTGCATTCTTCGTGACTTCCGTAAACGTCACTCTCGATACGTGCTTACTTTTACTCTTACTACTACTGCTACCATTCGACGACGTCGTCGTCGTCGTTGCTTTTTTATCCTCGCCGCTCAACAGCTTCTTCTTCTTCAACATCTCCAGCACGTGCCACGAGATCGCCTCGCCTTCTCTATCCGGATCGGTCGCTAAAACCACCGCATCGCACTTCTTGCACGCGTCGTAAATCTCCCTCATATATTTCGCATTCTGCACGGTCGCAGTCCACTTCATCTCGAAGTTGTTGTTAAAATCAACGCTCCCTTCTTTGTTCACCAAGTCTCTCACGTGTCCTCTCGTCGCGAGCACGCGGTAGTCCTTACCGAGATAGTTTTCAATCGTTTTCGCTTTCGCCGGAGATTCCACGATGACTAAAGACTTCTTTCGTTCATCAGCGCTCGAATTCAAACTTGACCTGCCATATATAGATTCAACCGAAGACGAAGATGCGAACGTTCGTAAAAGTATTCCTCCTCTTCGCCAAGACGTAGGCGTCTCAGGTATTCCCACAAAACCTCCCACGAAGGAGTTTTGACTGCATCTCTTTGCTCCTCCTCCCCAGGAAAGAAATCCCGGTGCTAAAACACCTCCTCGTTTTCCTCCTCGTAACACTCTGCGCATCATTGTCATCGTGTTATCCTTTCTCGTTGTCTTCTTCTTCCCAAAAGGAACGTAAACGCCTCTCTTTTGTGCTCCAATCGGTTGAAACGACAGTTGCATTTGAACGCGAGATGAGAGACAGAAAGGCGCGCAGAAAAGCGAGAACACTTTTAGTAGCACAGAGTCGCTCTCGCCGCCGAATTGATGAGTGCGCGGAGATACATCATCGCGCGCATCTTTTGTTCTCTCTCTTTCTTTCTTTCGTGTGCTCGTCGTGATCTTTCGTTTACGTGGTTTCTTTCTCTCTTTCTTTGGGGAAAATGGAACCAATTGGCGGCACTTTGAATCTCTCGATCGACGCGTAAAGATTACAATCTCTGAAGCGAAAAGAGGAGAGTATTTATACACGCACGCGCGAGTAAAATGGCGAGGAAGAAGAAACCCCCACCTCCACCGCACAGCCGGAAATTCTCCTTCCCGATCTACGCCTCGGTGTTTTACGACTCCGTTTTTTTCCTCGTCGCCGGTGGCGGAGGGAAAAAATCGTCCGGCATTCGAAACTTAGTGACCGTGTCGTCCTTCCACGATGGATGCGTTTCGGAACCGATAACCGCCGCCGCGACGGACGACGACGCGCCGCAAAGGTTAGCGTTACATCCGGACGGGGTTTTTGTCGTCTGCGTGTTCGGAGGGTCGATCGGGGTGTTTCGAATGGAACGGAATTTGAGTTCGAATTCGACGAATGGTCTGAACCATCACAATCCGTTGAGCAGGAACGATTCGACGGAGGATTTACGAAACCGACCGGAAGTGAACATGATTCGCTCGAACGAGTTTCCCAGACGCGTGGCGTTGACCGCGGACGATAGGGACGTGAAGTGTGCGGTTTTCTCTCCATCTGGGAGGCAATTGGCGATTGGATTGGAGACGGGCGAGGTGAAGATTGTGCAGTGGCCGAGTTTAGAGGTGGATATGGAGTTGGGCGCGCACGAGAGCGGAGCGGCGGTGACGGATATCGCGTGGAGTCCAGACGAGAGGGTGATTGTGAGTTGCGCCGCGGAGAGGATTGGGAGTAGTAATAACAGTAGTAGTAATAGTAACGGACAACAACAACAACAACAACAAAATCAACAACAACAACAAGGAGAACAACAACAAAAGACGACGAAAGGCGCCATCATGTGGTCGATTGAAAGAGGTGAAAGGATTACGGCGTTGCCGGATCCAACCAGCGCTCGATTTAACTGCAAAGGGTTTCCTTCGTCCTCGAGAAAACCAAACTGTTTGAAAGTTTTCCGAGGGGCGAGCTTTTCGAACACCGGGGAGTTTTTCTTTTGCGGGATCAACGTCGACGGCGTCGGGTATTTAGTGAAATTTGAGACAACCAATTGGACGCCGATGGCTGCGATTCGCGCGTTCCGGGACGCGCCGATATCTGCATACGCAGCGAATAAGAACGGTTCTCGACACGCGTGCGGGAGTGCCGAAGGCGACGTCGTCGCCTTTGATGGTGGAGGATTAAGGAAACAAAGCTCCAACTCGAGAAAACGTTCGTTGAAACGCATCGCAGCGGCGCGAAACGCGCACATGATCTTCGTCACGACCATATCCTGGAACGCGAGAGGTGACGTTGTTTTATCTGGAAGTGCGGACGCGAGCGTGTATTGCTTGCACGTGAAGAATAAATTTAAATCTGGCCTGTACGGAAGCTTGATGAAACTGTTCTTGTGGATGACTGTTTTGATCGCGTGTTTACTCGGGTGGGTGTTTTTGTTGATGAAGGTGTTCGACGAGAGCACGGTGCCGTTATTGAACAACAACAACAACAACAACAACAACAACAACAACGCCGAAAGAGGGCTTTCGTCGTTAGACGAACGACAGCGAGTCATTTCGAAGCGCTCCGCTGGAATTCCTCTGGACGACAGAGAGAGAGAAGTGTTCGAGGAGATGGAGAGTGAAAACGCGGCGTCAGAGGAAGAACAAAGAGCAGCCGAAGGAGATTATTACGGCGGCAACGACGACCCGCACGCGTCCGCGAGTCGAGCGTACCACGACTCAGTCGAATACGAAAAGCAAAAAGAGTTGGAATACGCCGAAGCGAGAGCGATGGAGGAGAAGCAGAAACGAGAGTGGGAGTTACAAAACGAAGCAAACTTACGGAAAATGCAGTTTGCCGAGGAGGAAAAGAAACGGCAAAAAGAAGCCGCGGAACGGGAAACAGTCGCCGATGACAAACAGGAGAAAGAAGAAAAAGGAGAAGAAGAAGAAGAAGAAGAAGAAGAAGAAGAAGAAAAAGACCGAGAAGCGGAGGAATCCGAACCCGAATCCGAACCGGAACAAGAGGAGGAAGAAGAAAAAGAAGAAGAAGAAGAACTCGACACCGAGGAAGCGATGGAACAAATACAGCGGGAGATGGCGGAAGCGAAAGAGCGACGAGAAAACGGCGATGACGACGAGCCTTCGGGAGAAATCAACAACGAGGATGATCCGTACAGCGCAGATGCCCAAGCTGAATTCGAATGGGGCGATAACGACGACGACGAAGACGAGGACGAATAACGTTTCACCTATACATAGGGAACACTGTTTTATTGTACAAAAAAGGAGCTACTCGCTATCTCTATTTTAACGCGCGAAAGAAGGATCTCATCACAAAGAGATGCACACATCGCCAATCCCCAATCGCCTCTCTCTCTCTCTCTCAATCATCAAATCTCTACTTCGTCTCGTCCTCCTTCTCTCGATCGCTCATCTTTGAAACTTGCTCGTCCAACTCTTCGATTCGGTTTCCTAAATCGTCGATTTTCGTGATGATCTCGTCGCTCATCTGTTGAAACCGACTCTGCATTTGCGCGAGCATGGATTGGACGAACGTGGTGAGTTCCTCCGCGGACTGCGGTCCCGCTTTAGAGTCTGCCATGAGTGCTCTTAGCTCTTCGCACTTTTCACAGAGAGTGAGAGAATGAAGTAAAGAGAGAGATGATTTTTTCTTTTCCCAAAGGAGAGAAAAAAGAGTTGATTGAGAAAAAAATAAAAAAAACGGCAGTTTTTTCTTCTGAGAGAAAAACAATCTCACAATCTCACATGCACGTGGGAAAAGAAGACGAGAGAGAGAGGAAAGAAGAAGAAGAACGAAAAGAACTTTTGCCGCTGTTTTTTGTCATGTCTGGAGGAGTGAGGACGCGAGCGCAGAAAAGACGGATGGGGGAGAGAGATGTGTGGGATTTGATCGTGAATAACGACGATATTTGTTTCAAACACATTCTTCCGAGATTGAATGGGACCGATCTTAAATTCTTGTACGAGGTGAATAGTGAAACGAGAAAGTTGATTAAGAGATCATCTCGCAAGGGGGAGTTGAAAGAGAAGTTTAAAGTGAACGAGATGTCGTCGATATCGACTTTGGAGTTTGCGTGGGAGAATAAATCGTTGTGGTGGCTGGGATGGGACGAAACATATTTCTGCTATCGAGTTGCTCTAACGAATAAACTCGAGTTGCTCAAGTGGGCGCGAGAGGAGAAAAAGTGTAATTGGGATGGATGGACGATTAATACGGCCGCACGTCAAGGTAATTTGGAAATGGTAAAGTATTGCGTTGCAAATGAGTGTCCTGTCAATGATTATGCGTGTGCATGTGCTGCCCGATACGGTCATCTCGAGTGCCTCAAATACTTACACGAAGAAGCGAAAGTGCCTTGGGATGAGTATACTGCCGGTTGGGCGGCTGGAAAGGGTCAGCTCCACATACTCGAATACCTTGTTGAGCGTAAGTATGATAAATTTGACGCACATGCGTGTTGGTATGCAGCCAAGAACGGCCACTTGGACTGTTTGAAGTACTTGCACGAAACCGCCAAAGCGCCGTGGAACAGTGGCGCCGTACGAGACGCTCACGAGAACAACCACCCAGACTGTTTACAATACCTCCTCGACAACGACTGTCCTCTCCCAACCGGTTGGTCTCACGAAGGAGGAACTTTACACGCCTCATAAACACACACACACACAAAGAGAGAGAAGGAAAGAACTAAAGAAAGAAAGAGAAACACAAAACCAAGCTTGTAAAAAAGAAACGCGCAACGCCGCGTAGTATTTTTTCCTCTTCTCTATGGGTCCGATCTCACGCTCTTCGAGTCCAATTCCGATCAGAAATCTCCTCATATTTTTGTATTCCCCGACGCAAAACAAACGCTCACATCGATCACAGAAACACCAATCATGGCCTCCTCGCGACAACTCTTAAAATCTATTTCCTCCTCCGCTCGCCTTTTCTCGAACCACCACGCTCAAAATCAAACGAGAGGGTACAAAGTCGCCGTTTTAGGCGCCGCCGGCGGCATCGGCCAACCGTGCGGATTGCTCATGAAGATGAACCCGTTGGTGACGGAACTTCGCTTGTACGACATCGCCGGAACCCCAGGAGTCGCCGCGGACGTCTCGCACATCAACACCAAGGCGCAAGTGAAAGGGTACTCGCAAGCGGACGACGGCGAGGACGGGTTGAAGAACGCTTTGAAAGATTGCGATTTGGTCATCATTCCCGCCGGTGTGCCCAGGAAGCCAGGGATGACGCGAGACGATTTGTTCAAGATCAACGCGGGCATCGTGAAAGGTTTAGTGGAAGCGTGCGCGGAGAACTGCCCGAAAGCGATGTTGAACATCATTTCGAACCCGGTGAACTCGACGGTTCCGATCGCGGCGGAGACTTTGAAGCAGAAAGGGGTGTACGATAAGAAAAAATTGTTCGGCGTGACGACGCTGGACGTGGTGAGAGCGAAGACTTTTTACGCGGAAAAGAAAGGGTTGGAGACGGCGAAAGTGGACGTGCCGGTGATTGGCGGTCACGCTGGGGTGACTATTTTGCCGTTGTTTAGTCAAGCGACGCCGAAAGCGGCTTTGACGGACGACGAGATCGACGCGTTGACGAAGAGAACGCAAGACGGCGGGACCGAAGTCGTCGCCGCCAAGGCTGGTAAAGGTTCGGCGACGTTGAGTATGGCGTACGCCGGGGCGTTGTTTGGCGATGCGTGCTTGAGAGCGAAGAATGGCGAAGCCGGCGTCGTGGAATGCACGTACGTTGAGTCGGACGTCGTCCCAGGGGTTGAGTTTTTCGCCACCAAGGTGAGTTTGGGGAGAGAAGGCGTGGAGAAGATTCACGGAACGGGCGCGTTGACCGCGTACGAGCAAGCGGGCTTGGACGGTATGATGTCGGAGTTGAAGGACAGCATCCAAAAAGGTTTGGATTTCGCCAAAGGCGCGTAAATGTTTAAATTAATACTGATGAGAAAGAGAGAGAGAGAGAAAGAGAGAAGTAATGATGAGAGAGAACAAAATCTTCTTCGCGAATAAAATGGAGGAAAGACACTTTGATCTGTTGGAAGAAGATATTTTTACGAGTACACACACGTTCACCACTTCTCACTTCTCACTACCACTACTCTATATGCTCCTTTTTACTACCACAGTTTCAGTTTCCCGAACACTATTCCTACGACTACGGCGACGCCAACTCGGACTAGTCCCCTAATCTTCTCTCTTCTCTCCGTCTCTCTTTTACTTCCGTACACGTAGATTCTGTTATACCGACTCGAGTCCACGCCTTTCCGCTCTCGTTTCCGCGAGTCTTCAAACGCGACTTCTTTCATCAATCGTTTCTCCCAAAACTTGTCCTCGTTTTGATCATCTGGAAGCTTAAACATGTAACAAATAACTCTGCACCGATCGTTCATTCGTTCGCGTAACAGTTTCGCGACCTTTTCGTTCCCTCGCGGCAGCAGGTACAAAAACACGCAATCCGCTCGATGGACGTCCGTAACGGTCATGGCGTCTTGCGTTCGAATTTCCACTCGGTCTTCGAGATTCATTTTTTGAACGTTTATTCGAGCGTTTGAAGCCGCCACTGGGTCGATTTCAACGCCTACACCTCTCACGTTCGAGTTTTTTTGACACGCGGCGATTAAGACGCGCGCGTCGTTGCATCCCAGGTCGTAGACGAGGACTTGTTTTTTCTCATCTCCAACGCCGTCGCCGTTGAAGAGATTTGTTTTCGTTTTTGACGATTTAGATGATGAAGTGGAGGAAGAACAAGAGGGAAAAATGGCGTCGACGATGCGTTCGCACATCAACTGCGGCGTCGCCGAAACTGGGCCGAGGTAGTTTTCATGGGAGAAGGAAGATTCCGTTTTTAAGCGCGTTCGTGGTGGCATTTGGTTCAGTGATGAAAGTGAGGAAAAATGTTCATTCTGAGGACTTTAAAGTAGTTTGTCGCATCGTCATCACTAACAACAACAGTAATAATTAGTACTCAAACCACAAGGTCCAAAACACGTCCTCGATGTCGCCTAAATCGACGAGAAGCATGCGCGTTTTCTCCTCGAATCGCCAACTGCTGACGTCGTGTTTCTTCCCGTTTGCCGCGCGACTCGTCGCGGAGATTTTCTTTGGTTTTTCGCTGCTGTAACACGCGATTTGGCCGCAGGATTTGGATAAAAGGACCGTCGCTCGGTAACTTTTGCCGCTGATTTTCTCGAGCTTGCAGTTTTGAACGACGGCGTTACCGTTCATCATCTTCGAGAGGCCGAAACAGGCGAAGCGGATGTTGGCGCGTTTGAGTTTTTTGATCAGTTGTTGGGTAGTTTTCTTCTCGGCGGTGTTGTTGTTGTTGAGCTTTACGCTTCCACTTTCGATGGGACTGTTCTCCGTGGAAGGTGGCTTCGCTTTGATCGGAGAAGCGATCTCCGGAGTGGCAGGTACGGACGTGTCCACGGAAGATAAGCCTTCCTCTTCGAAGGATTCGTCTGGTGCGGAGCGTCTGGCGCGGAAGGACTCAAACACGGGCGTGATGGTGAACACGTCCCAATCTTTGCGCGTCAACGCGACTTCGGTCTTTTCGTGAAGACGCAAGATGTCGACATCGCCAGTTCGGTGCGAACGCACGGCAAACATTTGGTCGCCTATGGCATTTGGTCCGTTGTTGCCATTCTGTCCAGATGACTCTTTCCTACTCGAGACTTCCTCGTCTTTTTCACTGGGACTATTATTATTACTACCACCGTATTGGGAACGAAAGCCTTCGATATCTCGCGGTCGCACGCACGCGGATACCGTTTGTCCGTCTTTACCGCCAAACGAAATGTATTGGTTCACTTCTCGGGACCAACACGCGCCTTGGACGTTGAATGTCCCGACAACACCACCGACGCTGTTTCTGTTCCATATTTTCAACGCCGTCTTCCCGTCTCTACACACGTCTTTGAACAAACAATCTCTCGTCGGGCGACCGGGAAATTTTCCGCGTAATATCGACCCAGACGGCATCACCAACTGGCCTAAAACGTTAAAGTCGTGTTTGTCTGGATGATCTGAGACGTATATTGGGCATCCTCCAACCGCTCTCGCGGCGGCGTGTAACCCTCCAGTACTCGAAGCCGATTGAAACATGTCCCAATCCGGAATGACAATCTCACCCATAAACATGGAGTTGTAGGACACGTTGACGATGTGAACCGTGTGCGAAGCCTCGTTGGTCGGATAGAAATCGTCCGACACTCTCGCTAAGTTTGACATTTTAAAGTTGTACAAGTTCTCCGTGGAATGGCACATGCAATTGATTAACCCGTTGGTCGGGAAAAATTTCATGACGGATTTCTCCAAAGCCTCGTGGGTGTTTCTCGCCAACGCCGGGCCTCCACCGTTCGGTCCGTTCCCGTAGCCTAACGCGCCAATGACAGCTTGCGCGTCTACTTTGACTCCATCTACACCAGCCGCGGCGAGGTATTCGTGCAACTCGTTATAAAAGTGTTGCATTTTCTCCGGCGCCGGGACTCCGACGCCGCACACGGTCAACGGATCCCACGCCTGCGAAGGCTCCACCGCTAACAACGACGGGTTGTGTCTCGGATACTTTAGTTTCGCGCCAAACTCTCTCACATTCTCTTCGTCTGGGTGCACGCCGCCCCAATACCCAAGCAACGCGTGCCAACAGTAGACGTAATCCACGTCGTACTTTTTCTTAATCGCTCGAACGACGTTGCCTAGCCCGTCGATTTCGCCTCGCAGTTTATTCTTTTCATGTCCAGCTAAATCCATCTGCTGGTCCGCAGACCGCAAAGAATCTAACGACGGTCTCGAATGCGAAAACTTTGGCGACCCTGGCGGGGACATTTTATCCAAAAACTCTAAACTACCCACCGTTTTTATCGCTTTTTGCATCTTTTTCCCGGCTTTGCCCGCCAACGACGCTAAACTCCCAAACGGCGAACGTTTCCCACTAAAGCTGCCTCTCCGGAACCCCGTAAACGTAGAAAACTTCTTATTCGCTCGAATAGACACGACTCTGTGATTGAAATACGACAACGACGCCGTTTTCATGGCCACAAACGCGTACAACACGTAATTGATCAAAATACGAAGGGTATGCCAAAACACGCCGTGCGCTCGCATGGCGTGTAACCTCCGCCAATAAAACGCGTAAAACCACGCTGCAATATACCCAGGCGGCGTAACCGTCGGAGTTGTCAACGGCGCTTGCGCTTCGTCGTCGTCTTCGTCGCCGTCGTCGAATTCGTCCTCTTCTTCTATTACTTGGTCTTCGTCGTTTTTGCTAGGTTCTCGGCTATTGTCTTTACTACTTCCCGTTGTCGACGTCCGACTGTTTCTATACTCCTTATCTGGCTCTACGTTCTGCCACCCGTCGTCGATAATCACAAACTTCGGGGGCGAATTCCCGTTTTGTAAACTCGTCAACCCTTTCCCGATTCGTTTCGGACTGACTTTCTCGTAAAAAGCATCCCACGTGCACCACCCGAACACGTCCGCCACCGGCGGCGTCACCTTCTCCTCTCTCGGTTTAAAGCTCTCTTTCAAAACTAAACTGGCCATTTTAATCGCTTTTTTCGACGCATCGTACGGGTTATTCGCCCACGATATGATCGCCACGTTATCGATCCCGTCCGCTTTCACTTCCTCGCACGCGCTCTCGACGACGAGAAAAGACCCTCGCCTTTCCCACATTGGATGAAACCCGGACAAAGTCGCTCTGAACTTATCTCCCGACAGCGGCAAAATGCACACGTATCCGCTCTTCCCGTCTTCCCCGAGCTCGAGCATCAAGTACTGCGTCTCTGCGGGTAAGTCTTTCCCTAAATCTCTCCCCCACGCCGGGGACATCCACCACAGTTTACATCTCGCCGTGCACATGAATGAGCTCACCAATGGTTCTGTGTTCGTGCTAAACTGTAAAACGTGCCTGCTTTGCGCGTCGTTCGGTGAATTCGTGGCGACTTTTCGTAAAATCTGTACGGTCGGGTCGTTCGATATAAACGCGCTCTTCTTATTCGGAATCGTGGATAAGGCGAGCGAGCCGCCGGATAAGATCGCCGTGCGTGAATCCAATAACAGTTTCCCGTTCGAGAACTCGATTTTCTTTTCCCCGTCGGTCATCATCATCATCATCGGACAAAAAAAGATACCAACGTAATCACTCTTCTCTCGCTCTCTCTCTGTTCTTCTTCCTCCGTGCGGCGCTCCCTCGAAGAAAATATACTTCTCTCTCTGTATTTGCACTCTTCTTTCTCTTTCTCTCTCTCTCTCTCGCTCTGGAGAGACAACAACAACAGACAAGAATATCGAGAAAAGAATCGAGCGTTTTATTCTACTCGTGTACAGAGAGAAAACCTTCCCTTTCTTCTGTGGGCGGCTGCTCCGCCTTTTTTTGAGGCAAAAATGACTCGACAGCTTTTTTTTTTTTTTTTTCTTGACCTTCTTAAAAAACGTCTTTTCGATTCACCACATCTCTGACAGAAGGAGATTCAACACATTCAACGAGAAGAGGAAGAAGAAAAGAACCTGACACAAAAAGTATATACGATGTTCTCCTCGATGTTCTCCAACGCCACGAACAACTGCGAGTATTTGAACAAGAGAAAAGATGGAGATGAAAACGACCCGATGGAAACGATTTCTCGCGAGTTCGATCGCGACGATATCGTGGCAAAGTTGGAGCGAGAATGCGAGGCGTTGGAGGACATGGAGAAAAAATATCAAGAAGAATTGAAAGAGAAAAAACACGAGGAAGAGGAGAAGAAAGCGACGTTGGAAAAGGAGATGAAGAAAGCGAGAGAACGAGAGGAAGAGTTGAGACATTTACAAGAAGAGATGAACCACCAGGAAGGAGAAATCTGTCGCTTGAGAGAAGAGTTGAAAAGAGAAACGTTCGAACACTTGAGAGAAAAAGAGGAGAAGAGGCGAAACAGGGTGAAGTTACTCGAGGAGTACGAAAAGCTGGCGAGTCAGATGGAGGAGATTAAGAAATATCCGGAAGAGATTAAGAAAGAAGAAGAGAAAATGAGACTGGTCGAGGCGAGGTTGAGGAAAATGTGCGAAGGGAAATTCGTCGACGTGAAGATTGAAACGTTCGAAGATTTCGGGAAGGAGATGAACGCGCACTTCGATCGCGTCATCGCGAAAGAGAAAGACTTGGAGCGGAGAACGGTGTTGGCGGCGAACGAGCTTTTGACGAAGAAAAGCGGCGCTTTTGCGCACGACGTGGACGATAGGAAGAGAAAAGAGCCAGAAGAACAAGAAGAAGAAGAAGAAGAAGAAAAAGGGGAAGAAAAAGAAGAAATTGAACCAACCACGCCGCTTGACGACACGAAGGATTGATGAGTGTTTTCGTAACGCGTTATGAACACCAGAGAGAAAGAAGAAGAAGAAAGGAGAGAGACACGCTTGAAACAAGAATACTGTTTTACTTATTACTGTTTAAAAAATACAATTACAAATACATTGTTATATCGATGAAATATACATCCATTCACAGCAACGGGAAGAAGGGATTGTTGATGCTATGTGCTCCCTATTCTTCTTGTTGATACACGCGAAACGAGGTGGTTTCGAAACCTTTCTGCGCGACGTCGTCAGAACCATCACTACCGCTCGAGCCTTGATTCTTATTGCCTCCGGGTTGGTTTTGGTTCCTACTACCGCTCCCACTTCCGCTCCCGCTGCCTCCGTTGTTGCTTCGGCGCGTAGCTCTCCCACCGCTGACTTGCTTCGTGACCTTCTCCGCGGCGACAACCGCTGCCGCTCGTCGAGAGCGTCTTCCAGTCGTCGTCGTCGTCGTCGTCGTCGTCGTGTTCGTGATGGTATCTTTGTTACTGTTGTCGGCGTTTTTATTTTCTTCCTCTTCCGTGGCCTTATCTGAGTCCGGACTTTTTTCCTTATTGGCGACGGCGAGTTCAATCTCTTTCGGGACTTGCGGAGCGTTCGGTTTTCGCGACGCTGCAATCATCTTCGCCGTTTTACCTGCATCAGTAGCCTCCGCTGGCGTTTGCGTCGCCGCTTGGGCCTTTCTAGCCGTCTTCACCTCACCAGCAGCGTTCTTCTCTTGCGTCGCCGCCGCGGCTTCCGACTTGACACCTGCGGCGTACGCGATGTTGTTTTGTTGTTGTCGTTGTTGTTGCGCCATCGCCATGTTACCCATTTGCTGGTGCTGGAGGAACTGTGCAAAGCTATTCGGATCTTGCATCGCCGCCAACGCCGCCATTTGCGCGTTCCAATACTGCATCTGTTGATGTTGTTGCACCGCAGCCATTACGGCGGAATCGTTGTTGTTATTACTACTGTTATTGATATTATTCGCCGTCGTCGTCGTGGTTGCCGCGCTTCCGGTTTGACGATATTGATTACTATTCGTCGTCGTCGTCGTCGTCGTCGGTCTCACGTAACCAGAGAATGCAGACTGCGAATTCGGCTTGAGTGATGCTTTTGCGTCTTCGGAAACTTCAGAGTTCTTTGTTTTATCCGTCGTCGTAGTTGTTGTCGGTTTAGCTTCTTCGGTTCCACTTTTATTATTATTCGCGTCAGTCGTCGTCGTCGTCGTCAGCTTTGCGTTATTGTTGTTGTTGTTGTTATTCATAGTCGCGAAGCTGGGAATGAACGAGCCGCCGTTGCTGTTTGCGGCAACAGCAGCCATATTCGGCATACCCGGAAGACCTCCGCCAAAGTTCATGGCGGTAAACATCGGATTCGCCGCCATGAGCGCATGCAGCTGCGACAACGGATTCGGAACTTCTTGTTGCATCGCGAGATGCGCGAGAAGCGGATTCGCCGTCGTATCGTTGTTATTCCCATTCTTATTATTTTGTCGTTGTTGCTGTTGTTGTTGCAATAAATGTTGCATCTGCATCTCTTGAATCATTCTGTTGCGAACCATTTCAGACGTGGCGTTCATGAGCGCCTGCGCCGCCGACGCGGACGCGTGCTGCTCAACGTTCGCCACGTCAATCAAAGAGTTGTTGATCGAATGCCCTTTCTTCTTATTATTAACGTTCACGAAACCAACTGGTAACACCCCTCGTACTTGTATCTCGGTCAATGAACTTTGTTTTCTCGGGTACGGGTGCGACGGTTTCCGTTTCGGTCTCGCCGGCGGAATATCCGAAGCCGTCGTCTTCCCTCCCGTGGACATGCTCGACGTCCTCTTCACCGTCGCCGGCTTATCTCCACTCGCCGCCAAGTTACTCAACAACTCCGCCTCGTCTTCTTCCTTTGTATTTCCCGTCACTTCGCTCTTACTCTTCTTCCCCATCAACGCTTGAATCAACAACTTGGAATTATTATTTCCGCTAATCTTCTTCGCCGTATCGGCGTCTTTAATATTCTCCGTCGTCGTCTGCGTCAACCCACCTTCCCCACTCGTCTGCGTATCTCTCGTCGCCGTCGCTCCATCTTCCGTGGTCCCACCACCTCTCGTCACGTCCGATAATTGGTCCGCCTCTAAATTCTTCTGATGTTCCTTCTGTAATTTCGCGAAGAACTTCTGCGCGTGGCTTCGAATCTGCACCGCCGTCTTCGTCCCAATGTGCTCCTCGATTTTCCTCCACGCTCTCCCGTGTAACTTTAACGCCTCCACGAACCGGTCGTGCTCGCGTTCCGTCCACCGTTCGCGCTGTTTCGTGATCGTGTACGGTTTGCGTACTTTCACCGTTTGGCCGTTCACCGTGTGATGCGTTGGAATAGGTTGTTGTTGTCCGCCGAGAGTGTATCCGCTCGCGCTTGTATTTTGGGGCAAAAAATGCCCTTCCGACGGTGCCATCGTGGCACCGACGAGGACGCTTTTTTGACCATTTGCCGTTGGTTTTCCGTTGTTCGCGTACTGCTGTTGTTGTTGTTGTTGACTCATTTGGTTCACGACGACGGGTTGTCCGTGCAAATTATAATTCACGAACGGAAACTGCGGGTGAAAGGTGTTGGTATTGTTCGCGTTGTTGTTTTGAGCAGTCGCGTTGTTTTCCATCATCCTTTGCGCGGAATTGTTGTTTTGTACGTTTTGGTCTCGGTGCTGGGCGGCGAGCATTTGCGCCACGAGCGCGTACTGCTGTTGTTGTTGACTCGAATCTCCCATAACAAAAAGATTCGAGTCCGATGGTATATAAATAACGTTTTGTTCTTCTTTCTTTCGCGATCGCGCGTTCGCAAGATGTTGCCGTCGTCTCTCTCGTTTGTCGTTTGCGCGCGAATTCTTTCTTAGGTTAAATGGGGCAAACGCGAGAGGCACTTTTTGAATCAAAAAATCCCGTCGAAAAATCTGAAACGACCACACAAACCGCTTTTTTTTATCCACTTTTCTCTGCATGAAGAAAAAGAATAAAAATATTCAGAGCAGAAAGAAGAACAGAGAGAGAGCACACACAAGTATGTTTCGCGAAACGAGAGACGGGGAGCGTTTTTGAAGAGATGCGCGCACCTCTCTCTCTCTCTCTCTCGGGGTGGTGGCACGCGACGACGACGACGACGACCGGAGAGAACGAGAACGAGAGAGAGAGGGAAAAAATCGAAAACTGTTTTGCAATATATTTTGTGCCTTTTCGCGCGTGCGTAAAAAAATTTTTTCCGAATCGTTTTTTTTTTCTCCCTCTTCTTCGCTTTCAAAACGCACCACGCGCGATGCGTTCGAACAACAACAACAACGACACGAACAGAAGAGAGAAAGAGAGAGAGAGAGAGAGACCTCTTTTTCCCTTTCACGCGATCGTAAAAATGCGCTTCTTTTAAGCGCGTTGTTGTGTGTTTGCGCCGGCGTGCGCAAAAAAAACCATTTTAATTAACCTTAAAATAAAACAAGAGCACAAAAACTTTTTATCTCTTTTGGATATTTGCTTCGTTGGATTTTTTGCGCTCGTCTTTTTGGACTGTTTTTTTAAAGGTCACGTTTTCCTTAAAAGTTATGAAGATATGAACACAAAGGAGAGCGAGAACAACAGCAACAACAACGAGAACAACAAAAGCCCTACACCCGGAAGAAGAAGAGGAACACAGATAGAGGACATCAGGTACGCGAGTGAGAAGATTTTGAGTGGTTTTTGTGACGGTGGTGGTGTTGCGACTGCTTTTGGAGAGTCATCAAAATCATCATCCCCTGTGGTCGCGCGCGAGGAGGCGTCTCGACGCGCGATGGAAGGGTTGCTGCTGCTCGATGATGAAGACGATTCAGACGACGATTCAGACGACGACGACAAGGAGGGTTTACTGCTGGAGAAGGCGAAAACGACGAAACTGTTACCCAAGGAAACGAAAGCGGTCGTCGATATGATCAGGAGAGATGCATCAAACGCGTTGAAATTCGCACTGATGAGTTGTGGTTGTTCCAACAAGAACCCAACAGTCGCCGGCGAGATGTTTGCGACGCGAGAGATTTTATTTCCGGGTCGAGGAGGAGTTTTAGGAGAAGGAAAAGAAGAACGAGACGATGATGAGAACGATTTTGACGATGATGATATCGCCGATATAAAAGATAAAATACTGTCGCGGAAAACGATGGAGTTTTGGGAAGCCGCGGTGAGCAGGATAGAGTTTGAATACGAGAGGAGGAACGATAGCGCGAGAATCGAAGCCGCCGCGAAGCGGGTTCGCGCGCGGTACAACGAGTTTCTTTCCCAGTACGTCTACGCGTTAGACGCAAAGTACAGAGAGGATAAAGAAAACAGATCCGCGAACGAAGCGATGGATAATTTGAAGTTACGCGTGTCGTTGTTAAAAGACGCGGTGATGAAACGGAGAGAAGGCGACAAGGCGAGAATTTTTAGTAAAAAGTTTGCGTTGGAAGCGAAACATTTACTCGTGGAGTTGAAGATGCCTTCGCCGGAAGCGGTGGCGTTGTATCAGTTCGTCAGTTCGATAGATTTAGCAAACAACAAATAGAAAGAATAGTCGTTATAGTAGTTCTTCGATTAGTGTATTATATAATGTACAAATGTATCATCTCTCTCTCGTTTTTCTTCTCTCGTTTTTCATTTCGACGGGGGTTTAGACGTTTCTCGATACTCGGACGATTCCAGCGTGACCGTGTTTGTTTTTCCGAAGATGACGACCTCGGCGCGAACCACGCCGTCTTCTAACCGTTCGACGACATTTCCGTGAAACCCTTTGAACGGTCCGTTAAATATTTCTAAATCGTACGTCTTTTTCTTCGCTTTCTTTTCTTCTTCTTCTTCGGTTGGATTCTCCGCTCTCAACTCTGCGACCCGTTCCGTGCGTTTCTTCATCTTCACGCCATAAATGTTTGTCTCTTCTTCCTCTCTCTTGGACAAATCCATCTCGCTCATCAATTCTTTAATTTTCGCGTCGTATTCAACTCTGGACACAATCGTCGGCGCCGAAGCTCGGATTAAACTTTCAAACAACCCGGGGTCAATCGGCTCGGCGATTTCGCGTCGCGTCGCCTGTCGTTTCCCGAAACTCGTCGTCCCACCCGTCGCCAAACCTTGGACAAAGTACTCGCTCTCTAAACTTCGAATAGTGTCTTGAGACATGTTTGCAATTTTCGCGAGGATGAACCCAGCCTGTATCGGTTCGCCCTCAACAATCAATTGTCGAATTTCTAAATCCGTTCTCCCGTGCGTCTCTTCTTCGGCCAAAACAAACCCGGGGGGAGGTTTTCGCGGACACCACACGTCCACCACTCCAGAAACGTTCAAGCAATTTGCCATCGCCGCGTTTTCTCGCATTTCTGAGCATTCAATCGTGTACCACATCGCTTCATCACTGGAAGCCGAAGCGTCGCTCTCTCCTCCCGATGATGATCCTTTCGCCTTTTCGCTCGTCGACGCGTTTACGAACGAATTCAACAAATGATCTCTCGCGTACGACCGTTTTCGCTCCGTCATCTCCTCCCCTTGAAACGTCTCTTTCAGGACATTCTCCACGTTCGCCGAATTTGCCACGGTAAACTCCGCGTCTTCAATACCTGCATCGGTCGTCGCCGCCTCCGCCGCCGCCCTCCTCCTCGTCGTCGTCGGCATCCTCCCGCTTCTCAATCTCCTCCTCTCCCGTCGATCGTTCAACTCTCGCGCTACGTTCTCTTTCGTCGACTCTTCTTCTTTCTTCCTCATTTTATACATCTTCAGTGGATCTTTCCCGTCTTGTTCGTCCACTTTGGCGTAGGCCAATCTCTCCGCCAGGTCGATTTTCTTCCCGGGCGATTGTGGCACTCGCAACTGTTTCAAACTTTCTTTCAATTCCGTCGCTTTCATCGCGGAGGAAATGGAGAGGAACTCCTCGAACGTCTTCTTTTTTTCCTCTGTCTCCTTTTCTTCTTCTTTTTCCTCCTCGTCGTTCGTTTCTTTCGTCGTCGCTTGAAGAACAAAAGAAGAAGAGAATCTCTTTTCGTTGTTGTTGTTGACGGCGCTGCTCCTTTTCTTAATCATCGAAGCGCTCGTTCTTCTTCTTTTACTGAGAGTACTCAAACCGCATCCTGCGCCGAAAAAAATCCTCGTCTGAATCCTCGTCGTCGTCGTCATTCTCTTTTTAATAATACTAATTTGCCCCGAAAGGTTTGTTGTGTGGTCGCGTTTCAAAGCAGCGCAACAATAACGTGCGTGTAATGAATGAATGGTTCGTCTTGTGAAGAGTTGTTTTTGCCCTAAAAAAATGTTTGGGGACAAACGCACTCCTAAACTCTAATACATTTGAGGCGAATTTGTCTTTTGGAAGAAGCGTTCGTCACATTCAGCAGAGACGAAACCACGCGCGCGCGCACACTCGACGAGACAGAGAGTCAGAGAGAGTAGTAATACTACTACTAATAATGGTTGACGATGATGACGACAAGTACAACAAAAAAAAAGCGCTTCCGGTTCCTAAATTTACGACGAGGCAAACGACGACATCATCCTTGACGCCGGATGGGAAAACGAGGAAAGAGCGATCGATGGGAGGAGGTTTAGGAGGACAGTCGTCAAAGTCCGCGCAGAATTCACCACAAAATCAATTCGATTCGAATCGCTTGGCGGCGAAATTGGATTTCTTATCCGCGAGAGTGAACTTTGACGGCGAAGAGGAGACGCAAACGAAAGTACACAACGCGTTGGACCGATTGTCGTTTGCAACGCAAGTGCACCACACGGCGGACGCGTTCGGGCAAGCGCTGACGGACGCGAAGGAAGAGGTTGGAGAGTACGCTTTGAAAGCGGCGGAGTCGGTGGCGAGGTTTCAAGCGACGCAATACGCGGCGAAATGGATGCCGTTGGAAACGAACGTGAACTTGAAGCCGACGTACGTGAAGGTACCGGTGAGTACGGTGGAACGGTTGAAATTTTACGAGGACGAGAACGTGCGGCAGATTGTCGCGCAACATTTAATCGAGAAGGAGACGATATTAGCCGAGAACGCCGGGTTGAGGAGTTTAGTGCCTGGTTTGCAAGACGAGGTATCGTCTGAGCAGGTGGCAAATATTCGAGAGACGGAAGACGGCGTCAATCGCGCGCTGTTGTTAGCCGCGGTGGAGGAGATTGCAAAGTTGAAAACGAGAGTGACCGTGTTGGAAGGCGAGGCGGCGAAACATCGAGTCACCTCCGCTGGATTTGGGTTGATTGGTGTGAACGCGAGCGAACATTCTGGGGAGATTGCCGAACACGCGAGGAAGTTGACGACGGAATTGGCGAGAGTGGAGGAAGATAACGGAAGACAGAAGTGGTTAATCGGCGAGAAGGATAAGGAGATTGAAACGATTAAAGGTAAGTTCATGGATACGTATCAGTACTCGTTAGAGGAGAGGTTGCAGGAAAGCACGGAAGCGTTGGAAGTGGCGGCGAACTTACAAGGAGAGCAGTTGCAGTATTTAGAAGACCACGCGTTGAAAGTGCTGGCGAAAAAGAACGAAAAGTTGGACGATTTGGTCTACCAGTTAGAAACGTTGGCTTCGCACCGAGAGCAAACGAGAGAACATTTGACGGCGTTTTTGGAACGAAACGACGAGACAGTGGTGTCTATTTTGTGTTCATTGGCTGGGTTTTCGAGCAAAAAAACGAAAGAGATTGTAGAACACCGACGAAGTCGATCGTTAACTGGGAGATTGGCGTGGTTAGGGAAGAACTTGAAACCGGTGAGTAGCGCTTTATCGAACGCGTTGATGGCGTGCGCTTCTCCGCCGGGAGGGATACCGCGCGAAGGCGACGCGATTTTAGCAGACGCGGCGGCGGATACAAAAAATACTACCACCATTACTACGAGCAGCACGAGTGATGAAGACTCCTTGACGAAAGCAGCAGCACCGGAAAAGAACGCGGCGGGGGAAAGTAGCGATGATAGCAAAGAGAAAGAAAAGAAAGCAGACGGCGGCGGGGAAGCGAAAAAAGAAGAAGACAAAGAAGAAACCAAAAAAGAAACGCATCGAGAAGAAGAAGAATCAAACGCGACGATAAAAGTCCCCGAACGTAGCCGCTCGCGTCCAAAACCAAAAAGTCCTCGTAAAAACGAGAAAACCAGCGGTTTCCACGGATTCGACGACCCGGAAGCAGCCGCGAGAGAGGCGAAAAAAAGAGCCAAAGAACGCGCGGCGTTGCCGGCGCCGAAACTCATCGGTCGAGCCGCCGAACGCGAAGCCGAAAAGATGCGCCAACGAGAGAAAAGTGGCTTCGGGGGTTTTGGAAGCGAGGCGGAAAGTTCCGACGACTCCGATTAAATCATTAGTGTTGTTATTTATTCATCGTACGCGTCGTTGTTGTTCTTTCACCTCTTCTGCTCTTTCTCGCTACTCCTATCTTTTCGACTACTCTCACTCCTACTTTTATTATTCTCACTACGCTTACTTTTCTCATCATCGTCGTCATCATCATCGTCGTCATTACCGCCACCCTCGTCGTCCATTTCCCCGTAATATCCGGGATCTTTCATCATGCACTCTCTCAGCGCGGTCGTTTCCTCGACACATTTCGCGACGAAATCTTCCTCGTTCGCCTTCGCGTCGTCCACGCATTTTTCCCAACACATGAATTCCTGTTTACACGACCCGCCTTTCATGTACGCGCAAAATCCGCACGTTTCTTCCTCCTCCTCCTCTTCCGTTGCTTCGAGTTGTTCCTCTTTATTCTCAGTAGTATCGTTCTTCTTCTTTTCCTCGATTTCTTTTGCTTTCGCTGCTTCTTCTTTCGTCATCTTTCGATGCAACACGTGTTCCGTTACAGTCTGACGTAATTTCCCCGCACAAGTGTTGCACTCTCTCTCTCTCTCTTTCCTTCTTTCGGGAAGACAAAGAAGACAAAGAAGAGAGCGTCTCTCTGCCTCTCCGCTCTTTTACACGCATATTCGTTTTCTGTCCTCCCGCTTTTTCTGCGGAGAGACGCGATACGACGACGCAGAGAGAGAAGAGAGCGTTGAAATCAGAGCGATGGCGAACGACGAGCGGAGGACATCCTCGTGGGCGACGGACGCCGCCGTCGATCTCCTCAACAGCTCGAAACTCACCTCGAACATATCGGAAAAACTGGAAAAACTGAAACAAATCGAAGAACTCTTTCGCGGGAACAACGCGAACAAAGACGACGACCAAGAGAGCGAGGCAAAAGACGCGATGACGGTCGTGTTGCGCCCGATGTTTGAATCGATCGTGACGGAAACCGATCCGCGAGTGCGCAAGTTCGGGTGCGAATTGAGCGAACGCGTGTGCGTTTTACTCGGAGAAAACATGTCCACTCTCTCGTCCGCATCGTCCGTCTCGTCGAGAGCGGCGGTGGAACGCAACGGAGGACATTTCGCGTCTGTGTTGGAGAGTTTGTTCGTCTTAGTCTCCGACGGGCAATTTCCAGCGGTGCAAAAGAGAGCGACGGCGGCGAGCGCGAACGCGTTTCGAGAAGTTTTAGTGAACGCGGCGATCGAAGGCGCGAACGTCGATCCGATGATTGATTCGGAGGGTTCGTTAGACGAGGGAGAGGAGAAGACGAATACACAGACGACGAAGAAGGAGACGAAGAAGAAAGAGCAATATTCAAACGTCGCTTTGATGTGGGAGAAAGCGTTGGCGCTGGCGCGCGCGATAAGCGCGAACGTCTCGAACGAAACAGTCAACGACGGCGTGCGAATGCAATCGGCAAAGTTTTGCGAAAGCGCGTGCTTACTTTTAGCCGGCGTCGGGTGGGGGGCCTCGGTCGTCAAGCCGACGCATAAGTTGTTGAAATTGGACGAGTTGGGAAAGTTGTCGGACGAGAAAAGGGACGCTTTAGGGGACGGGCTGAAAGTAACCATCGAGAAAGGCGCGAAACCGTGCGGACCGTTCACGTTGACGTTAATTGGCGCGCTGGGGACGGTGTGCGTGAAATCGGAGAGACACGCGGTAGAATCGTTACAGGCGCTGGTGAACGCGTCTTCGACCTTGAGTAAACGGTTTAAATCTGAGGAGGGTAGCGGTGGTAGTAGCGGTGGTGCTATTTCCGCGTCGGCGAAAGCGTCGGCGTCGAAAGCGTTCGCGCAAACGTTTACGGAAATTGCCAAGAAAGCGCCTTCGTTTGCTATTTCCGGAGAGTTAAAAGATGGATTAGCTTCGGCGTGTAGAGAATTGGGTGCGACCGCGGCGTTTGAACAAGCGATGCGACAGAGAGAGCGGGAGAGAGGGAAGAGCGCGTTGTTGAAGAACGCGGCGGGCGGCGGCGGTTCCTCGATTCGAGGCGGGAGCGGCATTAAGCGAGAACGATCAGAGGACGCTTCTTTAGCGCCGTTAACGGCGGGAGGGGACGACGGCGGGATGAAGAGAGCGCGTTTACGCGCTCCGCCGCCACCGCCGCCGTTACAACAGCAGCAGTTTCAACATTACCAGCAGCAACAACAACAGCCGTATTATCATCAGCAACAACCAGTACATTACGGAGGCGCGGGGTTGCCGATGATGCAACAACCGCACCACGTTGTCAGTCTAGGTGGACACGGGATTCCACCTCCGCCACCGCCGGCGCCGTTACACCCGAGAACTGATCCCGGGATTTTACAACAAGTTTTAGCAACTTTAGAACAACTCGCGGCGTCGGATTTGAACATGTTGCAGAATTTTGTGACGCAGTTAGGGACGACGTCGCCAGCCGCCTTGGCGGACGCGGTGCTTTTATTCTTTAGAAATCCGGCGACGACATTGAATCAAGCGGTTTTGGGGATGAATTTTGCGCCTACTCAAGGTGCGCTCGCTCCGGCGGCGCCTTCATCGCTGGAAAATGCGCAACAGAAAGACTTGGGCACCGGGGCGATTCTTTCCGCCATCGCCCGCGTGCAGAAGCTTTCGAAAAGTGCAAATCGTAAATTCGCGTTGGATTGCGCCAAACGCATACGAGCGTACGGAGCACTGAGAGCCGATGGCGACGCCAAGGCGAATTCATTGAGTAGTATTCGATTAGCGCTCATAGCACGATTAGCCTGCGCGGATGCGATTCCAGACGGTTCTTCCGTCGCTAGCGGTAATAATAATAGTAAGAAGAACGAAGACGAAGACGGGGAAGAGGACCGAAATCAACGGCCACCCATGGCGACCGAAACGAAAGTTGGCGTTTTGAAACCGATGGATGGGAATCTTCGAATAGCGTCCCACGTCGCCGACGCGCCGATGGTTGCTCGTTCGATTTTGTTCCCGGTGGACGATGAGAACGCGCCTTTAGAAAGAGACGGCGTGCAATCGTGCGCGAGATGGTTAGCTGCGTTGCACGCGGCGGAGCTCGCGCAGAGTTTAGGCGCTTCATCCGCGAAAGCGGAAAACAATAAAAAGAAGAAGAAAAAAGACGAAGACGCCGCCAACGCGCAGGACAAAGACGGGTTTCACTACTACTCCATGGGCGTGCGCAAAGATGACGCCATTCGCGCCGTCATGCGCATTCTCGCCTCCGACCCTCGCGCCAGAAGACACGAAATCTCCGAAAAAAGGCTCACGGGCGAAAAGAAACTCCTCTCAAAAATTCTCTGTGAAATTCCGTTCGATATTCCTAATAAAGCCTGGGACGCGCTTCGCGAGATGCTCGGTATGAGCGGCATCGACGAATACGACGTATCTCGAGACGAGGCGTTTAGCGTCGAATCGAACAAGAACGACGATTCTGTCGTGAACCTTGCGTTGCACGTGTTGAGAGATTTGTGCGTCGACCGACCACCGGCGCGAGCAAACGCGTTGGAAATTCTCTTAGAGTGTGCGACGAACACGGACGCGAGCGCGGACGAACGCACGAGGGCGAAAGCTATTCGTCTCGTGGCGAATCGATTACACCAACAGCACGCGGCTGAGGCGGACGCGAGTACGACTGGGGTGATAACAACCAACGAAGTTGAGCAGTACGCCATCAAATCGGCGACGGAGAACGGCCGCGATATTGGTGCGGCGCAGTTGCAATTAGCCAACGAAGCGATCGAGGCGCGCGCGATTGAAAAGAACGAAGCGGAAGCCATCAAAGGCATGACGACTGGAATTGAAGACACCGCGGAACAAGAAGGCGACGACCATCGAGAGAAAGAAGAAAGGGAGGAAGAGCAAGAACTGTCCGACCCGTACGCGAGCGCGAAAAAGATTGCCGTTGCGCCTTCTTTGCTTTTGTGCGCGTTGACTGCGAAAAATCCGTCTTTACTTCCAAACGTCCTCGCGGCGTACGAAGCGCTTCCTCTCGAACTTCGCGAAGGATTACACGGACCAGTCGCTGGCTTAGCCCGGCGGTTAGGCCCATCATCTCCCGACATTGTTCGTGTCATCGCATCGTCTACGATCGAATCGAGACCGTTGATACTGTACATCGTCCAAGCGCTCGCTAAAGCCTCCGCGCCGGCACCGTTGCCGAAAGCGCTCGTGAACGCTTGCGAAACGCTCGCGGTTGAATCGACCAAAAAAGATTCGAGTTTACCGGACGCTTACATGGAAGTTGCTCTTGTTTTCGGGTCCATCGAAAAAGAGAAAGCCAAAGAATTGCTCCCAAAACTGGTGGACGTCCCTTCGCCGTCGGCGTTTGAATGCGCCGTCGTGAGTTTGCAAAACTCCAACCTCGAAGCTCGGGCGTCCGCCACGGACGTTCTCGTCGCCTTGCACGAACTCGACATTCGCACCACCGACGACGCCGCAAACGACACCGCGAATAAAGCAGGAGTCTCCCTCAAATCGCTCGTCAACGTTTGCAACACCTGCTTCTCTGCCGATACCGCGGACTACTTCACCTCCTCTGCGGTGGCCTCGGCGCTTTCGCATCTCGTCGACCGAACGCCTCTGCCGAAACTCTTCATGCGCACCGCCATGCTCGCGGAAACCGCGCACCCGTCGCTGAAAGAATTCTCCCTGGAACTTCTCGAAAAGCTCGCGAAAAGAAAAGTCTGGACGATGGACCGCGGCATCTGGGAGGGTTTCGCGCGAAGCTGCAAAAAAGCCGCGCCGCGGTCCTTCCCCGTGCTCGCGAACATGTTGCCCATGGACAAGACGAAGGAAATTTTAGAAAAATTCGGTACGCATTTGCGAGCGCCTTTGAAAGCGTACGCGGAAGCGACCGGCGCGAAGAATTTGTTGGACGTTTTAAAGGAGGATGAAGAGGTTTAAAGAGGAGGATTAGGAGAAGAAGACGCGTAGAAAAGAGAGAAGACTTCGTCAAAGTCCGTTGCGATTATGATCAGATGATAGCGTTTTAGTTCTCTTCGTTAAGAATTCATCAATTCAACACAAGTCTCCTCTGCTTCCATTTTATCCATTTTTAGTCCGCATTTAAAGGAAATACAAAACAAACATGCACGCGTCGATTTTGCCCTCCCATCGCGCAGCATCATCTCGGGTGTCTGATAACCACAGATTGGAACTTCATCGTCTGCGTCGCGTGCGTCGTTCTTACGTTTCTTCTTCTTCATCTTTTTCGGCCTCGGAAGCGACGACGACGACGACGGGGAAAACACCATCGTCATCATCATCATCGACGAAAGAAGGCATTAAACTGGAACTGATCAAACTCGGCGCGAAAACCGATCGAGGGCAACTCCTCTTCCCGCAAAAAGCGTACGCGCCGTTAGACGAGTACAACCGGAAACACAGAGAGGAAGTGAAAGTATTGGTGGAGCTCTTGACATCGTACCCAGTATCGACGGGGAACTCCAACAAAATCGAGAAAGAGCAGTTAAACGGAGAGTGGGAGTGCGTGTTGGCGACGAAGCAGATTTTCCGCTCTTCTCCATTCTTCATGGCCATTCAAGACTCGTTCGGGGACGCGACGTTTGGCGATGCGAAAAGTTCCGAGGTGTTCTTTCGTCTGCACGACTTGCAAGTCATGTCGTGGGGGGCGTCGACGGTGGGAAGAGTCGCGCAACGCATCGACGTCGAAAAGAAGACGTTAGAATCAGACTTCGACACGATATTATTCAAATCAACCGTGATTCCCATCCTTGGATGGTTTAAACTCTTGCCGACGTTCGGGGGAAGGGTGGTTTCTTTCGCCGAAAATATGGACGTGGACGAAACGACCGGTCGCGTAGATTTGGAGCTCGTGAAAACGAGAGTCGAACGAACGGAGGGCATTCCCGAACCGCCTCTCTTTTTACCGTGGTTCTTAGATCGAGACTATCCCGTGAACAGAGTCTGGAAACTGCTCCCGTGGAACAAAGGTAAGCCGCCACTCGCGACGACGTACGTGAAATACGTAGACGAGGATTTTCGGGTCATGATGGATCGAGACGGCGAGTGCTTTGTCTACGTGAAAGTATAACATGTGACAACGACGACCACCGCGAGAGGAACGGAGAGACAGTCAGACAGAGAAAGAGGAAAGAGAAAGAGAGAGTAACGCGCGCGCATAAAAAATGTATGTAATAATAGCATAAGTAGTCACATCATCTAAACATCTCGCTTAGTTTGGGCATCTCGCGTTTCTTTGCGCATTCGTCTTTTCCCACAAGTCACTTTCCGCCGCATAAAAACACGAACAAGAACACTCACAGGTTTACATAACAATACTCATTCAAATGTCCGAACTCGCCGGCGCGGATAGGTTCAACATTAATTCGCAGCTCGAGGCGTTGCAAACCCGGTACGTCGGCACCGGGCACGCCGACGTCTCCAAGTACGAGTGGATCGTCAATCAACATCGAGACTCGTTAGCGCACTACGTCGGGAAACATTCCATGCTCCAATATTTCGCAGTCGCGGAGAACGAGAGCATCAGCAGAGTCGGGTACCAGATGAAACAGAAAATGCTCCTGCCGTGCGGATTACCACCACCACCGAAAGAAGAGGACGGGGAGGACGAGTAGGAGATGTGCGTTTAAGAACACGAGGGAATGCATTCAATCGGGGAGCTGCTCGAATGCGAAAGGGTTCGCACAGCGCGCGATGTAGAAAAGTAGAGCGTTTAGAATAATGTAGATGTAAGGATAGATATACGGTAGCACGAATCAATTTCACGCATACAATCACATTTCAACGCGCGTTTGTATGTATAAATGGAACTTTTCTCTTTCTTTTTTCTTTCCTTCTTCGTTTTGGACGCCTCCTCTTCTCCTCGCGTTTCCTCAAAAGCTCGTTTACGCTCTCGAAGATGTGGCGTATTTCTCGCGCAACGTGTCGTCTTCGTTGAAGAAGCGCTCGTGTCTTCGCGTTCGAGTGCAGGAAACGCCGCCCAAGATTAAGCTGGTGCAAATCATGAGAAACGCGATGACGGCAAATACCAACGCCGGAACGGCTAAGCGTTCCAACTCGTCTTTGGTGATGGTGTTGGCGTCTTCACTTTTCAAAGCGGCAATGGTCGCTTCGTAGTCCGCCTTGAGCTTTTCAAAGTCGGCGACGAGTTGCTCTCGTTCGACATCCGCCCAACGTTTACGTTTGACGGAGAGAACGTGCGTGCCCATGCCGGTGCCGGCCAAGGTGGAGAGTTCGTGGATGAACATGGTCGAAGTGGCGGCGAATTTCAACTGCGCGAGACCGGCGACGCCTTTTGCAATGATGGAAGCCGGGACGGCGTTTGCACCGAAGTCCGGGAGCATCGCTTGACCTTCGGTGGATAAGACCATTTCCGCGAACGCTTTGACGGCTGGGCCAGAGCGACCCAGGGAGGTCAAATCCTTTCGAATGAACATGAACGAAAACGCGGTGATTGGCCACGTCTTTTCGCCACCCAAATCGAGCAAAGACAAATTGTCGTTGTCCCAATCGCCGTCGGCGTTTGGAATGGAGGACATAATTTGCATCACGGCGGAGCCAATGTCGGCATCCGCGGCCGTCAAGTAGTTGCCGTCTTTGTTTTGCAAGGCAACTTCGGCGAGGCCCAACGCTTGTCCGTGACCGGATTCGATGTACCCGATGGAATACTCCGTGGCGCTGATGGCGTCGGAAACGCCACCAGAACCTTCCGCGCCGACCGTGTCGGAGGGCCAAAATGGCGCCTTCGTCGGCACCGTCGGGTTCGAACTCGCCGCGTTACCCGAGCCAACACCGATGTCCCAATCACTCGGGCACACCTTGTGGAGGTATTGGGAGATCAACGACGTCGAGGAAGAACCGTAAATGCGTCGAACGACGGTAATTTCTTTACCAGCCGGTGGTGAAAAGCCAGGATTGGAACTCAAAATGTCCGCGTGGTCCCAAGTTTTGATTTTTCGAGTAAAAATCTTTGCCAAAACGCACGGTTGTAAGTCCAACGCTTTGCCATCCGGAACGCCCGGAACGTTGTGGAAGAAGGAAATCGCGCCGAGTTGGAACGGAATCGTCACGAAGCTTTTGCCGGCGTTGTTCAAGTCGGTATAATCCGCCGTAGGGACGACGATATCCCCAGAACCAAAGTGCGAATAAGGTTCGTAACCGTTGTCAGCGCCGACAAATTCTTTAATGCCGGTACTCGAGCCGACCGCGCGGTAGGACATGGACAAGTGGATTCTCGAACGCTCTTCCAAAGTGTCCATGAGTTTCCAAAAGAATTTCGACGGGTTGGTCGTCCCAGAGCCGTGAACGGGTATAGACTCCATCGATTGTAAGTTCGCCACGGAGGACTCCAAGACTTCCACTTTGGAAACGAGCAGTTCGCGCTCGTAATCGCCGTAAGATTTCCGCTTAGCAGAAAACACGTTTGCGCCCATACCGACAGTCGGTTGAGTGGCGGAAGCCAATTCAAATGTCCACGTGGTTAAAGCAATCTTTGAGTCCACCTGCATTCTCATCGATGCCGTCGTCGTGCTGTCGAGCGCGTAAAACAAAAAGTCCGGAACCATGGCTTGACCTTCGTCGGATAAACAATACATCATGAACGATTTGACGAGCCTCCCGACCTCGCCGGTAAGGGTCGTTCTCGCGTAAATGTACGTAAACGCGGTAATCGGCCACACATCTTCACCATCCAAGTTAATCAAAGACACCATACTCCAATCGTCTTCAATCGATGGTAAGGTACCATACTCCGTCGCCGCTTTGGGAATGTTCGCCTCTTTCGAAACCAACTGTTGACCGAACTTGTTTGTCAAGGAAATTTCTTGAAACCCGAGCTCGTGACCGTGACCGGCGTCGATGTACCCAATTGAATACTGGTGCTCAGCGATTGCGTTTGCCACGTTACCGCTTCCTTGGTGAGGTTTCGCGTTCGCATGCGTAGGGAACAAACTGGCATCTTTCACAGGCCCGCCGGTCCAAACGGTAGGACACGCCACGGACAAATAACTCGTAATCCCGTACGTCGAACTCGACCCGTCCGATCGATGGATGATCGTAATCGGTTGCCCAGCCGGGACAGATAAGTTCGGGTTCTCCGCGACAATCGTCGCATCGTCCCAGGTCGTGATGTCTCTTCTAAAGATCTTCGCCAACGTACAGCTGGTCAAGTTCAATCGACCGGCGACGCCCAAGTCGTCCGCGGCGACGTTGTGAAAGAAACTCACCGCGCCGAGCTGAAACGGCACTTGCACGACAGTACCAGCGAAACCGCTGTGTTGAGTGCTGCTCAACGGAATATCTGCGGAACCAAAGTCCGAAACCTCCCCGATGAACTCGGTTTGTCCCGTCCCAGACCCGACGGCTCGGTACGTCATTCGCACCGGTTTCCCCGCTCGCTCTTCCAAAATATCCATCGCCTTCCAGAAGTACTTGGACGGGTTGGTCGTGCCAGAACCGTGCATTTCAATCGTCGTCGCGGCATCCGACGACACGGACGCCTCGACAACCCCCGAAGAAAAGAGGAAGAAAGAGAGCGAGAGGAAAGAGAAAAGCGTGGATTTCGCCGCCGCCATTCGCGCGCACTTCGTCTGCCTCTTCGGATCGCGCATCATCAGAGAGACGTTTAAAAAGCTACTAGAGTACAAAAAGAATGCGTTCTACTGCTCTGCGTTTTATCCTCGAGGAATCCTCGAAAAGTCTCGATATCTTTGTTGCTGTCCCGCGTGGTAGATCTCCCGAACGATTTAGTTTAGGTCTATACAGGGGCAAAAAGTGTGACGATTTTCAACAGCGAAAGACGAGTTTGCACGCAGAAAAGAAAGCGTTTTTATCGCACGTTTTAAAAGACGCACACACACACAATCACACACACACACGCTCTCTCAGACAGTCCTCCAGTCTTCCACTCTCAGAGTTTCCATTTCGTGATGAGAATTCAAACGCCGTCTCGCGGGATGCCGCCGTCGCGATAATACTTCCCTCCGTAATCCGCCTCGTCTTCTCGCAACGCGTACGCTTTGCGCTCTAAATCCCTCGCTTCGTCTCTCAATTCCTTCGCTCGATTTTCCAGCTCTCTCGTTCTTTGGCGTCGGTGTCGTTCGATGCGTTTCCTCGCCATGTCGGCGGCTTCCTCCAACGCGATCGCGTCTTCTCTCAAAGAAGACGCTTTCGCTTCCAAGTGCGCTGGCTTCGTTTCTGGGTTTTCGCCGTACTCCTCCGCGGAGATTTCTTCCTCCAATAACTCGCGCTGTTTTCGATCGAGCATTTCCTCTGCCTCCTCCGTTCGTTCTTTCACAAATTCTTTCCTTTTCTCCTCAACATCTTTATTGCTTTCGGATGTAAACGACGACGAAGAGAAAGCGCCGGCTCCGGAGGACGACTTCATAGGAAACAACCACCTGCGTTTCCCCAACACCACCGTCCTCAGAGCCACCAAGCCGCGCGTACGTCGAAGCATGATCAATGATTCCAAAAATATCTGAAAAAAGAGAGTAAAAAGGAGTTCACGATGTGCGATGCTCAATGCGCCGATGAATACTGCGTGCGTATATATTCAGAGGCAAAGATGAAGCACAACGCAGCGCGCGTTTCGCGCTTTCTTTTCGTATCTAATCTCTTCCCGAGTATTTTTTCTCTAAACACTAATTTAGGGTTTTTGGCGTCCTTCAAAGCTCAAGCAAAAAAACGAACGAAAACTCTCTAGAAAAAAGACTGTTGTGCTGTGCGATGATGATGATGACATTGATGACGACGACGACGCTGAGAAAAGAGGACGAGCGCTGCTGCGCGTAATACTGCTAATCTTTTTTGACGACGATAAGAAGAAGAACGAAGAACCTTGATTGAACCTACGACGGAAGAGTTTAAGAGAGAGAAAAAAGATGCGGATGATTTGCGTGAATTCTCACGGCGGTGTTGGGGATGTCGTTCCTCCCAGGAGGAGGAGGAGTGTTGGTGGTGCACAAAACATCTCACCGGCCAAAAAGCAACCGCAAGGACACCAACACCAACGGTCGAGTCGTTGTCGAGGAGGAGGACGCGGTTGTCGTGGTGATGAG
>Ga0255758_10000592_pt1 | contig 40364 bp, 25 predicted proteins | sample 011ome_24_FD_179958 | JGI IMG/M metagenome (GOLD analysis project Ga0255758, IMG submission 179958) | Coastal salt marsh microbial communities from the Groves Creek Marsh, Skidaway Island, Georgia - 011513CT metaG (version 2) | ecosystem: Environmental > Aquatic > Marine > Intertidal zone >... | reverse complement strand
CTTAATGAACTTGTTAAAGCTTGTGGCTCAATACAAGACGAAGTATTTTGTTTTTTCTTCATCCTGCACGGTATATGGTGATCCAGAAATAATTCCTGTAACTGAAAATAGCCCTATCCAAGAAGCCTCTTCCCCTTATGGATATACGAAACAAGTTTGTGAAAAAATGCTTCAAGACTTTTGTGAAGTAAATCAAAATGTCAAAACAGTTTTACTTAGATACTTTAACCCGATTGGTGCGCATCCGTCTGGTTTGATTGGCGAACTTCCTAATGGGATTCCAAACAACCTAGTACCCTATGTTACGCAAACAGCAGCTGGTCAACGAGATCAACTGACAATTAATGGAGGTGACTATAACACCTCTGATGGTACTTGTATTAGAGATTATATTCATGTTTCTGATTTAGCTGATGCCCATGTAAAAGCATTTGTGTTTTTGCAAAACCAAACAAGCAATTTGCATATTTTTAATGTTGGAACTGGAAGTGGGTCAACGGTTTTAGAAGTAGTAAGAGCTTTTGAGAAGGCAGCCAAAACAACGGTTAAATATGCCATTGGACCGAGAAGAGAAGGAGACGTAGTTTCTATATTTGCAGACAATAGTAAAATTGTAGCCGAACTAAACTGGAGGCCTAAGTTTTCTTTAGAAGAAGCGCTTTCCCACGCATGGAAATGGCAACAATCACTGAGTAATTAAACAGAAGTTGTGTTAATTAGCCGTATTTTTGCGTAAAGAATGAAAAAATTATTAACCATATTGTTATTATTGAACTCAACTATTTACGGGCAGGGGTTGTTTGAGTTTTTTAAACTAACGGCTGATGATGATAACCCTGAAAGATTTGATCGAATTGTTGTTGATATAAATTATAATAATTGGGTGAAAGCTCCTCCTGGAATTAGTCAAAAACTCTATTCTATAGGTGGAAGTTTTTATTGGTACAAAGACATTCCGCTAGGAGAGAAAAGCAATGTAGCACTGGCTTATGGAATAGGAGTGGACTATCATAGCGTATACAGCAACGGTGCTGTGCAGTACGATGTGGATGGAGAAGGAAACACCTTTACCAACCTTACACCAATTGCATTACCTCCTGGATACACAATAAACAAAGTATCCTTCAAGTACTTGGAAGCTCCTTTAGAATTGCGCTTACGAACTATGAGCCGAAGTAGAGAAGAACGGAGAGGTTTTAACTTTAAATTTTACGTGGGGTTTAAGGCAGGGTATCAAATAGGAAGTCATACCAAATACCGGGATAATGAGAATAAAATAAAAGTGTTTCGGCTACAAAACACCCTACCCTATCGCTACGGTCCTACTGTACGAATTGGATTTAATAAAATCGCCTTCAATGCCTTTTACTCTTTAACAACCGTATTCGAAAGCGACAAAGGAGTTGAATTGATTCCGTTTTCAATTGGCTTCTCTTGGATGCGGTTTTAGAGCCAAAAGCCCTCACTTACAATGAAATATTCTACAAGAAACCCAAGTGTAATTCCAGCTATTATTTGAAGAAATGAATGAGCTTTTAGGTGCAGTCTTGCGGAGCAAATAATACCAACCAACAACAGAAGTAGGATATTGATAATCGTAATTTCATCTTCATTTTGAACAGGAAAAAGCAGTTCCGAAAATCCTAAAAAAGCTCCTGCAAGACCACTAATACCAATAGCATGGATACTAATTTTCCAGAAAAAAGTAATCAATAAACAAAGTCCCGAAAGAATTATGCCTCCCGATAGAAACGACATAAAAGCACCTAAGAAATCGAGGTTATTGACGTGTATTTTTCTTAAGAAATAATATGTTAAAAGATAGTAAAATAATGTAATAATAAGCATCGGGATTCGCTCCTTTCTATCCGGAAGACTTAAGGAGGTAATCATGTTGGAGCGGTACATTACATAAAGGCTTCCTATAGGAATAATTACTGCCAATAAAATTTGAATAGATAAAATATAATTAAACTGAACGGTCGCCTGTTCGCTTCTAATCAAAATTGTTGAGTGATGATCAATTGTTACGTATAATAGGAAGGCATAAATTGGCAGAAAAAGGGGTTGGAATACCACCGAAACAACCTTTGAAAGTAGGGTCATACAAGCTATAGTTCTTTTCTTAATCGAGCCACGGGAATCTCCAGTTGTTCTCTATATTTTGCTACAGTTCTTCTGGCAATATTATACTTTTTATCTCTTAATAGCGTTGCTAGCTTTTCGTCTGTAAGCGGCTTTTTCTTGTCCTCAACTTCAATAGCATCTTGCAAAATTCGCTTAACTTCTCTTGTCGAAACCTCTTCTCCACTGTCTGTTGAAAGTGATTCGCTAAAGAAATATTTAAGCAGATATGTTCCGTAAGGCGTAAACACGTGTTTACTATTAGCTACTCGAGAAATGGTCGAAATATCCATTTTTACAATTTCTGCTATATCTTTCAATATCATTGGCTTAAGGTTTCTCTCGTCGCCGGAAAGAAAAAACTCCTTCTGGAATTCCATAATAGCGTTCATGGTAATTAATAATGTTTGCTGCCGTTGTCTAATTGCATCAATAAACCATTTTGCTGAATCAATTTTTTGCCGAATAAAAAGGATGGCTTCTTTATCTTTTTTTGACTTTGAGCTTTCAGCATAGCCCCTTAGCATATCTGCGTATTGATTGCTGATTTTTAGTTCAGGAGCATTTCTCCGATTCAAAGAAAGTTCCAATGCACCATTGTCTTCTCGTATAGTAAAGTCCGGGATTATTTGCTGCATTACCTTACTCGTTCCCTTCATGCTGTTGCCGGGCTTAGGGTTTAAGCGAATAATTTCTTCAATTGCTTCTTTCAAATCATCTTCAAGAATATCAAGCTTTTTTATAATCTTTTTGTAATGTTTTTTAGTAAACTCTTCAAAGCATGTATCTAGTATTGCCTCAGCCGTTCGCGTTGCAACCGTTCTCTCTTTTCTTTTAATTTGCAGCGACAAACACTCTTGCAAATTTCTCGCTCCAACGCCTGCAGGATCAAGCCCTTGAACAATAAATAACGCCTGCTCAATTTCATCTTCAGTAGCAATTATGTTTTGACTAAAGGCCAAATCATCAACGATATTAATTAGCTCTCTTCTTAAATAGCCTGACTCGTCTAGGTTGCCAATTATTTGAAGCGCAATTAGAAGTTGCTTTTCATCTCTTATTCTTAAAGCAACTTGACCTTCTAGTAATTCCTGAAACGATGCTCCTCCCGATAAAGGAATCGCTTTTTCATCATCATCAACACTGTGGTTGTTTACAGATGTCTTATAGGAAGGAACCTCGTCATCCAAATAATCGTTAATGTCAAATTCATCTCGCGAATCATCTAAATCGTCTTGAAAATCGTCTTCGGCATCTTCTTGTAGCTCCTCTTTTTCTTCTGCTCCTTCTTCTAACGCAGGATTGTCCACAATTTCTTGTTTTATTCTTTGTTCCAATTCTACAGTAGGAACTTGTAGCAACTTCATTAGTTGAATTTGCTGCGGAGACAGCTTTTGTAGTAGCTTATGTTGTAATGATTGTTTTAATGCCATAATAAAAAAGGGAGGGCGGTTTGTATTCCTATAACAGCAACTAAAATAAACTATTATTGATTTGTAGCCAACAAAAAGAATTAAATAAAACCAAACGGTTGGATCTCATATAACAATACTTATGCAAGTTGGCGTAGGGTTCAATTTAAAATTCTACATTTTTTGGCGTTCTCGGGAATGGGATTACATCTCTAATATTTGTCATTCCTGAGACGAACATGACCAATCTTTCAAAGCCAAGCCCAAAACCAGCATGTGGGGCTGTTCCAAATTTTCTAGTGTCTAAATACCACCACAAACCTTCTTCTTCAATATTAAAGTCTTTCATTTTTTGCTTTAACTCACTCATCCTCTCTTCTCTTTGCGACCCCCCTATTATCTCTCCAATTCCAGGAAACAAAACATCCATGGCAGCAACGGTTTTTCCATCATTATTGTTTCGCATATAAAACGACTTTATCTCTTTTGGGTAATCAAAAATAATAACAGGTTTTTTAAAGTGTTTCTCAACTAAAAAACGCTCGTGTTCACTTGCTAAATCAATACCCCAATTTACTGGAAATTTAAATTTCTTTTTCTTGTAGGGTTTAGAGTTTTCTAAAATCCTAATTGCTTCCGTATAGCTTATTCTTTCAAAATCGTTAGCAACAACAAACTCCATTCTTTCAATTAGCGAAAGTTCGTTTCTTTCTAGGGTTGGCTTTTGAGCGTCTTCTTTCTTTTCTCTAGCGTCAAGGAATTCTATATCATCTCTACAATTATCCAATGCATAGCGAATAAGGTACTTTAAAAAGTCTTCACTTAAATCCATGTCATCGTTCAAATCTCCAAAAGCGATTTCAGGCTCAATCATCCAAAATTCCGCTAAATGCCTAGAAGTATTTGAATTTTCAGCTCGGAAAGTTGGTCCAAAGGTATACACTTGACCCAATGCCATAGCCCCCAGCTCTGCCTCCAATTGTCCTGACACTGTTAGGTTAGTTTCTTTTCCAAAAAAGTCCTCGGAGAAATCCACTTTTCCGTCTTCAGTTAGTGGAGGATTTTGAGGTTCTAGCGTTGTCGCTCTAAACATTTCACCTGCTCCTTCAGCGTCTGAAGCTGTTAATATTGGTGAGTGTAGATAGAAAAACCCATTGTCATTAAAATACTTATGGATAGCATATGCCATAGCATGTCTAATTCTAAAAACAGCACCAAATGTGTTTGTTCTAAAACGTAAATGCGCCTGTTCTCTTAATAATTCTAAACTATGCTTTTTAGGTTGTAAAATTGTTTTTTGAATCTCTTCAGGATCTGCTTCTCCCAAAACTTCTATTTCTATTGCTTCTACTTCAACAGATTGTCCCTTTCCTTGAGATTCAACTAGTTTTCCTGCAATAGAAACTGCTGCTCCAATGGCTACTTTCTTCAATAGCGCTTCGTCAAAGCTTTCGAAATCTACAACCACTTGCAAATTAGCTAGGCACGAACCATCATTCAAAGCAATAAACCGGTTGCTTCTAAAAGCTCTTACCCATCCCTTTACTAAAATCTCTTCTCCCGGTTTGCTTTCTAAAGCAGCTTTAACTTTAATTCTAGACATTATTTCTAATTGAATTTGTTTTAAACCACAAAAAAACGAACTTTTAACAAAACAATAACCCTAAAATGTGCTAAATATTGAATTTGGAAAGGCTGGAGCGTAATGAGGGTTTAAAACTCAAGTCTTCTAGAAAACAATAAACCTCAGAGGTATTGCTACTACTGAGGTTTATTTTGCGCTTCTTCAAGGACTCGAACCTTGGACCCTCTGATTAACAGTCAGATGCTCTAACCAGCTGAGCTAAAGAAGCTTTACTGTTTCCCTATTTTGGGGGTGCAATGATAGTAGAAAGTTTATAATTATACAATATATTTGCAAAAAATTTCACAAAAAGTTGAAAACGAAATTATTTACAAAATGAGCAAAACATACAATGTATACGGAATAGGCAATGCTTTGGTGGATATAGTAACCGAAGTTGATGATAAATTCTTGCAAGACAACAATATTGAAAAGGGGTTAATGACATTGGTTGATGAAGAGAATCAAACCAAGATTTCAAATGCTATTGATATGAACAATAGTAACATGCAATGCGGAGGATCTGCAGCGAATTCAATTATTGCGGTTAGTCAATTTGGAGGATCTAGCTATTACTCTTGTAAGGTTGCGAATGATGAATTAGGAGAGTTTTACAAAACAGACTTAAGCTCCAATGGAGTAGATTCAAACCTTCAATCGGAAGCTCTGGAGGCTGGAATTACAGGAAAATGTTTGGTAATGACTACTGAAGACGCTTCAAGAACTATGAATACTTTTTTAGGCATAACTGAATCATATTCCAAATCTGAAATAAAAGAAGCAGCTCTTAAAAATTCAGAATATTTGTATATGGAAGGGTATTTAGTAACTTCCGAGAATGGGCAGGAGGCTATGAAACATGCAAAAAAATTAGCTGAAGACAGCGGAGTTAAAACTGCATTAACCTTTTCTGATCCGGCTATGGTAAAGTATTTTAAAGAGCCGATGATTTCAGTTGTTGGGCAAGGTGTGGATTTACTCTTCTGTAATGAAGAAGAAGCAATGTTATATACGGGCAAAGACAGTCTATCAGAAGCGAAAGAAGCATTAAAGAACGCTGCTAAAAAATTCGTGATTACACTTGGAGAAAAAGGCGCAATCCTTTTTGATGGAGAAACTTTTATTGACATTGACCCCAATAAAGTGGACGCGATTGATTCAAACGGAGCTGGAGATTTATTTGCTGGAGCATTTATGTATGGTATCACAAATGGCAAAAGCTTTGCTGAATCCGGAAAGCTAGCATCTATAGCATCGTCCAAAGTGGTTACTCAGTTTGGACCTAGACTTGAATCGAGCCAAGCGAAAGAAATATTAAACGAACTATTTGTTGAGGCATAACTAAACCTCAAGACTCCTATTTAAAAAGCCTCGTAATTTCTTACGAGGCTTTTTTTATGAAAACTTAAATAAACTATTTCGAAATATTAACCCGAATAATTTGTTGTGTCTTGCCGTTGGTAAAACGAAGTAAATAAATGCCGCTTTCAAATCTACTAGCATTAATTGTTCTTTTCCCAACATAGAACTGCATAGTGCTTTGTTCTACTACTTGGCCTATCATATCTAACATTTCAAATCTAACATCCGTATCTGAGTTAAAGTTAAAATCAATTACAAATTGGTCTTTCGCAGGGTTCGGATATACGCTTAGTTGCCATTCATTATTCCAACTATAACTAAAGTTCGTTCCAGAACCAGCAACATCAATTTCAATAGTTCCATCTGAGTTTCCGCAATCTTCATCGACCCTGTCATGAAGACTGGAACAAAATGACGACGGTGCAAAAAGGTAAACATTGTGCGATTTGTGCTAAACAAGTGGTTGACTTTTCAAAAAACTCCAAAAAGGAAATTATAGACTATTTAGATGACGCTGAAGGTCAAACTTGCGGAAGGTTTAAAAAAGGACAAATAGATGTTTACGGGGAAAACAATAACGCAATTAAAAAAACCGTAATTCCATTATACAAAACAATAGCAGCTTCTATTATTACAATTTTAGGTGTTGGAGTGCCTTCTGTTATCGCTCAAGACCATGAGCGCTTCCAAATGGGCGGCGTAAAGTCTCGCCCGATTGAAGATGTTGTAAAAAGCAACAGCAACGTCTCTATCAAAGGGAAAATCTCCTCACACAATCAATTCGTTGAAAATGCCAAAATTTCAATTTATACTGGAGGGAAATTAATTAGCTCCTCTCTATCCAAAACAGACGGCAAATATGTTTTTGAAATAAGAAAGGGTGTTTTAGTTAATAATCGATTCACGGTAAAAGTCTTTGCTGCTGGTATGGAGACAAAAACAATTGAAAGCCTTGAGGCGAATAAAACGGAAATTACAATAGACATTTCCATGGAACATGAGATGATGCTAATGGGTGATGTTATTGCTCAGCCAAAAATTTTAGAGGTGGTAAAACCTGTAGTTGAAGAGCAAAAAATAGAAATCAAAGCTGACGAAACAAAATTTTATAAAGGGAATGTTTCTGTGTTTAAAAAAGAGGTGGCTAAAGAGCCGCTTTTTAATCAAACCGAAACATCAAAGCCTGATAGTTTAGAAGGCTTGAAGGTGAATCAAGATGTAGCTTTTCTTGAAAACGTCAGTCCACTAGACGTCACTGTATATCCAAATCCTTCTGCTTCCCGAGTTTTTATCAGGACAAATAAAAATGACACCTACCTATATGGCGTTGCAGACCTGACGGGAAAATTGGTTTTTTCAGGAATAAAAAAAGGAGAATCATTTGAATTAAACTTTACTGGAAAACCTAATGGTATATACTTTATTTCCATCTATCAAAATGGTATAGCCATAATAACTAAGCGGGTTGTTATTTCGCGGTAAGACTTTATTGGTTCTTTCCTGCATGTTTACATTTATATATTAAATGCCTTTTTTTATCTTTATAAAAACATGCGCCATGATTAAACGATTTACACTTACTTTTTTCTTTGGATTAATTTCTTTTTCGTGTTTTCTTGTGGCTGGGACTCTGATACAATTGCCATGGAAAAAAGAATGTTTCCAACTGTTCATAAGTTAATTACAGGAAAATTTCTACAACATTCACAAGAATTTTATTATTGGAGAGTCGCTGACCGAAAAGAAAAAATAACGCTTTATTCAGATAGTCTCGATTTATACGATGATTTGGCTTGGGCACTAAACAAAGTAGGTGAACCAGAAAAAGGAATTGAAGTGATGCTGGAAAAGGAATCAATCACACCAGGTCTCTATACAACATATGCAAACCTCGGAACATGCTATATTCATTCAAAACAATTTGAGAAGGGTTTAATTTATATAAAAAAAGCTATTAAAATTAATCCTGAAGCACATTTTGGAAGAGAAGTTTACCAACAACATTTAGTAGAATATGTTATTTCTAAAACAGATAGTTTAGGTCACTTTCCAATGCCTTTAGGCACTAAAAACAACAACTTTTTCCATTATTTAAAAAAGCATCATTTCTCTGGAACAACTACCAGCGAAATAGCAAAAGCTGTTAAAGGGGTTGGAGGGATGATGAAGTTTTCGAATCATAATTCTCCGATATTATTGGAAGTGTTGGGCGACTTATTAAGCAACGCCGAGAATGGATATGACCCTGGAGCAGGACATTTATCATCCAGAGCTTATTTAAAAGCTTCCTTGTTATCCAAAAAAGACGATGCTGTTGCTGCTTATAAAAAAAGAGCTAACGAAGAAAGGGAAAGGCAGTTCGCCGGAGCAAACCGACAAGGAAGAGAGTTGCATTTTTCTTCTCATGTAATTAGTTTAGTAGATTTAGAAACCGTTTTAAAATTAGAGATACAAGCGGCAAATGTATGGGTGCAAGAAATACGGAAAAATGAGTTAGCATGGATCTCTGGAGGCCTTAATCCAGACTCGGCTTTTGCAGTTACCTATTATGAAGAGCCTACTTCAAAACAGGTGTCGAAATATAATGCTCGTAGAAACAAAAATCAAATAGAAGAAGAATATTGGCTGAATCAACATCTGAAAAACATTAAAGAAATAAACAACGCTTTCAGCATTTTACAACTTCCGGATTCGACTAAAAATTGGGTGGATAGCATTTATAAAATAGAATTTTCAGTTCTTCCCGAAAAAGTTGAAGAGATAGAAGTTTATGAAGAAATTGAGGCTAAGAAAGTTAAAGATTTGCATCACCAGGATACTGGAATATGGGTAATTATTCTTAGTGTTGGAGGAATGGTTTTAATCATACTAGGGACCCGGTATCTTTTAAGAAAATAACAATTGTGATACCTTGCGCAAAAAGCTATACCCCGGATCACTTAAAAAAAGTGTATATTTAGGGTTAATTAATATGTGTCCTAATATGAACTTATTTGCTTATTGTAGGAAATTATTTGTTTTTTGGTTTGTTTTAAGCTCCTTTAGCGCCTATTCTCAATGTTGCAACTACACGTTAGACATGCAAGATAGTTTCAGCGACAGCTGGAATGGTGCTTCGCTAGAGGTGATCATAAATGGTTCTTCGCAAGGGTTATTTTCTGTGCCAAACGGCAGCCCTTCCTCTTCAGAAACCTTTGTTGTTTGCGATGGCGAAAGTATTGAGCTTGTATTTAATTCAGGAGCTTTTGACGATGAAATTACTTATTCTTTTTCTTCTCCTTCGGCCGTAGTTTTTAATGATGGTCCTAATCCTTCTATTGGTTCGGTTTTTTCCGGGGTAGGCAGTTGCTCTTTCTCTACTTGTGGTGGCGGACCAACTTCTAATATTGACTCCAATTTAGAATCCTTTTTCTTGCTAGGAAATACTTCTCAAATTAATTACAGTGGCTGTCCTGGTGTTCTTGGGGTTGAAAACCAAACAAACTTAGGTGCAGACTTATCTGCTGGCGGGAATTATGTTGCCGCGGTTCAATTTGGGACATGTGGAGGTAACTATTCTGGAGCTGGAGAAGCTTGGGTTGATTGGAATCAAGATGCTATATATGACGTTTCCGAGTCTATTGGAACTTGGCAAGGAACTCCTCCAACAGCAAGTTTAAGTTTTAATTTTACTGTTCCGGGCGGAGCTGTTTCCGGTGCTACTACTATGCGTGTAACACAGCAAGAACAAGGATCTCTTCCGCTAGACCCATGTGCTGTTTTTACTTGGGGCTCTGTTGTTGAATTTAGTATTTTTATTACAGGAGGAATTGACTGTACGGGCTTTGATGGAGACAACAGCACAGAGGCAATAGTGGTTCCATCTATGCCTTATGTTGACACCAATAGCACTGCAATGTGTTACTCCAGCCAGTCCTCTGTGTATAATTCTCCAGATGTTTTTTATAAGTTTGGAGTTAATCCTTTAGCGGCTAGCACAACTGTAAGTCTATGTAATTCATCATTTGACACTTACTTAACGATATTGGATTTAAATTTAAATGTAATTGCATTTAATGACGATGGTGTTTCATGCGGTTCTGGAGAATCCGAAGTTACTTTTGCATCAGGAGCTTACGACACCCTTTATGCCGTTGTAGAAGGTTGGAACATTGAAAGTGGAGATTACATTATTAATATTACCGAAGAACTGAATGTTGGAATTGAGCAGAATTTAAAATCTTCTTTTAATCTGTATCCTAACCCAGCAAAAGACCTTCTTAAATTCTCAGGTAGCCTTATTTCCAAGATAGATATCTATGACATTCAAGGCAGAAAAGTTTTAAGCTCATCTAATACACTCGGAATTAAGGATATAGACATTTCATTTTTGATTTCAGGTTCTTATTTTATCAAAATAAAGGGCATAAACGATGAGTGGCAGACAAAGCAATTAATTATCGCAAACAATGAATAGGTATTACGTTTTTCCGTATATGATTTTGTTTTTCTTTATTAGTGGAAGTGCCTTTGCTGAATCTTGGGTAAAAAAACAAAATTTTGGTGGTGATGCTCGGCATCGATCAACTGCATTTTCTATTGGCAACAAAGGCTACATGGGTCTGGGGCATGTTAACGCAATAAGCAATATATTATACGAGGATATTTGGGAATATGATCCTGCATCAAACACATGGACACAAAAAGCAAATTATGGGGGTGGTTTAAATTATCATGCCGCTTGTTTTGTTGTTGACAATATCGCTTATGTTGGAACAGGAAGAATTTTAAGTGGGGACTATACAACGGAGTTTTATAAGTATGAAGTTGGCACAAATACTTGGACTGCTATTGCAAATTTTCCTGGCCCCGCAAGAAGAGGTGCTATTGCATTTGCGATAGGCGGAAAAGGCTATGTTGGAACTGGGCAAACTATTGCTGGGGTTTCGAAAGATTTTTATCAATATGATCCAAGTGCAAACAGCTGGTCTACAGTTGCGCAATTGCCTGGTGCTGCTAGAACTTCTGCTGTGGCATTTGAATTAAATAATAAGGGGTATGTTGGAACTGGCGGTTCTTCAACTTGGGGAAACTCACTGAATGATTTTTGGGAATATACGCCATCAAGCAACTCCTGGATTCAAAAAGCGAATGTTGGGACAACTCCAAGAATGGAAGCAACCGGATTTTCTGTTTATGGGAAAGGGTTTATTGGAACGGGAGATGATCAATCAAGCGGAACAAATTATAACGACTTTTGGGAATACAATCCAACAACAAACACGTGGATTCAGATTCAGGACTTCTTGGGAATGGCAAGAAGGTATTTGGTTGCGTTTACAATTGGGGATAGAGCATACGTTGGTTTAGGGACAAACGGGACAAACTTTAAAGATTTTTGGGAATTTGATTATTTACTTTCTGCTAATGAAAAGGATAATGAATTAGTTCAATTAAAAACCTACCCAAATCCAGCAACAGATTATTTCACCGTAGATTTTTCAAATATTCCTGAACAAATTAAGCCGAATGGCAGTGAATTTCAATTGTTTTCCGGAACAGGGAAATTGATAACAAGCATTGAATTTATGAACAACAATCTCCATGTTGATGCAGCGCATTTTGAAAGGGGGGTTTATTTCTATCAACTTGTTTATAATGGTGCATCTGTAAAATCGGGTAAAATAATTTTAAATTAGATTCATTAATATGAAAACGAACACCATCTTTCTTCTTCTCATTTTACTCTTAAGTTCTTTTTCGGATTTAACTGCAGGACAATGGGTGAAAAAAGAAAATTTAGGCGGTGTTGCTAGACATCGCGCTACTGGTGTTTCTATTGGGCAAAAAGGGTATATCGGATTAGGGCACGTAAACGGAACAGGTGTTAATTATGCATTTTCTGATTGGTGGGAGTTTGAGCCAGCATCCAACTCTTGGACCCAAAAAGCCGACTACCTTTTAGGCGAAGGTTACGGAGCTTCAGCTTTTTCTGTTGGCACAAAAGGGTATGTAGGTTCGGGCGTTTTTACCGGGGAATCTTGGTGTGAATATGATCCTGGAACAAATCAATGGACTTTAATTGCAACGCCTCCTTCATCCGGAACTGAACTTTCTGCGATTGCTATGGGAGGTAAAGGCTACCTGATCGAAAATTCAAATATTTATGAATATGATCCGGTTGCAGATCAGTGGACCACTAAAGCAACGGCTCCTGTAAGCTTTGGGATTTGGGGTTCCGCTTTTTCCATTGGTAACAGCGGTTATGTAAATAAGGGGAGTACTTTTTATGAATACAAACCCTCTGCAGATCAATGGCTAGCTCGCGCCTCATTCCCTGGTTTATCTACCGGAGGTAGCGCAGCTTTTGCAATATTAAATAAAGGATATATTGTTGCTGGATATAGTGGCTCATTAGGAGATGTAAATAGAGAAACATGGGAATACAACCCCGGAACCAACTCTTGGTCTATAGCAGAAGAATTCCCCGGCTCTTCTCGTCGGTTTACAGTAGGATTTAGCATTGGAGACAGAGGCTATCTTGGAACTGGAACAAACGGAACAAACTTTAAGGACTTTTGGGAATATGACCCACTATTAATGGGTCAAGAAGAAATAGAAAATGACATAAGCATAAAGGCTTACCCTAATCCAACATCTAATTTTTTCACTGTGACAATTCAGGGTTATTCTCCTTCACAGGGACATATCGAATTTGCTTTATATGATAGTTCAGGAAAAAAAGTAAAACAGGCTTACATATCGGAACCAACTTTTGTAATCGATGCCTCTGACCTTCCAAAGGGTAATTACATTTACCGGATTGGGTCAAGAAAAATCAAACAAGGAAAAATTGTAATTATATAGTGATAAGGTTAATTTTAATAACGACTCTAGTTTTAGCTTCTTTTTTCTCATTTGGGCAAAATGATTGGACAAAAAAAGCCTCATTTAGTGGGTATAAAGTTGAAAGGGCTGTTGGGTTCTCAATAGCAGGGCATGGGTATATATGCGCAGGGCAAGACACTGGAAACATTGTCCGTAACGACTTATGGCAATATAATCCAGCTTCCAATTCTTGGGGGCAAAAAGCAAATCTACCTGGCGTTGGTAGGCGAAATGCTGTTGCCTTTACAATCAATAACAAAGGTTATGTTGGAACTGGAATGAGTGCGGCGGAATCTTCATTGGGCTCAACATTAAATGACTTTTGGGAGTATAACCCAGCTACTAACTCTTGGGCCCAAATTGCTAACTATCCGGGTGGTTCAGGAAATGGAATCTATTTCGCCACAGCTTTCTCTATTGACTCTAAAGGATACGTCTGTTGTGGTAAAATCGGTGCGTCAAACTATGCTAAAGACCTTTGGGAATATAAACCCTCAGTGGATCAATGGATTCAAAGAGCAAATTTTGGAGGAGGAGACCGTTATCAACTTGTTAGTTTTGTTGTGAATGATAAAGCTTATGTAGGACTTGGAACAGATTACGATGCTTATACTAATGACCTATGGGAGTTCAACCCTTCTACAAATTTATGGACTCAAAAAAACAACTTCCCAGGTGCAGAAAGAAGCGCTGCTAGCGCTTTTGGTATTGGGCAAAGAGGTTACTTAGGAATGGGCGGAGACGGTGGTTATTTGGATGATTTTTGGGAATACAACCCCTACTCAGATAGCTGGGTTGCTCGAAAAGAATTTCCTGGAGATGAACGAAGAAATGCAATATCATTTGTTATCGGAGATAGAGGATATATAGGAACCGGAAAGGGATACTCGGGACTGCGCAGAAGCATGTATGAATATACCCCTCTAGTTGTTGGAATGAAAGAAAGTAATGCAACCACATTTAGCGTGTATCCAAACCCAACCATTGATTTTGTAACGATCGAAACTGAACATGCTTTTGTGCTTTCAATTATGGATAATTTAGGAAGAATTATTAGAACCATTAACATTACTAATGGGAAGACAAAAATTGATGTCTCCAACTTTTCAAGCGGTATTTATCAGTTATTAGGATTTAAAAAAAATGGGGGGAGGTTCACAAAACAATTAGTAATACGCAGTTAAAATGAAACGATTTATTGTTGGTGTAGTAATTCTTGGAATGTCAGTAAGTTTTCATGGTCAGAATACATGGGTGCAAAGAGATAGTGTTGGAGGGCCTCCAAAGAGTGCTTGCATCGGTTTTTCAATGAATGGGTTTGGATTCATAGGGCTCGGTTTTGATCAGTTTGAATACAAAAGAAGCTTGTATTTATACAACTCCAACTTTGACGATTGGGAAAAAATGAATTCCATGGGAAGCATAACCGGACAAGGTTTAGAAAGGTCTTCAGCGGTAGCTTTTGTTGCAAATTACAAAGCGTATATAGGAACGGGGCAAGGCTCCGACCCTTACTTAAGAGACTTTTGGGAATTTAACAGCACCTCTAATACATGGACGCAAATAGCTGATTTTGCGGGATCACCCAGGAGAGAGGCTGCAGCATTTGGAATATTAGGGTTTGGATATGTAGGAACAGGAATAGATTCAACTGGAACATTAAAAAAAGATTTTTGGAAGTATGACCCTATATTGAACACCTGGACTTCAATCTCTGATTTTGGAGGTACTGCAAGAAAACAAGCTGTTTCTTTTGCTATGGGAGGACAAGGATATGTCGGAACAGGGGATGACGGATCATTTACAAACGACTTCTGGCAATATGAGCCCTTAACCGACAGTTGGGAGCAGAAAGCAAACTTTGCTGGAACAGCTAGATATGGGGCAACTGGTTTTGGAATTTTTCCAAACGCATATTTAGGCACAGGATATGACAACACTTTAAGCTATACCAATGACTTTTGGGAGTATAATTATTTTAATGACACATGGTCACAGGCAGCGGATTTCATAGGGACTCCAAGAGCAAATGCTGCTTCATTCGCGATTGGAAACAGAGGCTTCTTAGGAACGGGGTATGACGGACAAACATTAGATGACTTTTATGAGTACACGCCTATTTTAAATGTAGAAAGTTTCTTTCAAACAGAATCGAAAGTTTATCCTAATCCAGTAAGAAATGAATTAAACATTTATTTAAACAACAGCATAGACGTAGATGAGCTAACGCTTTATTCGTTATCGGGGAAAATTATTTCTCAAGAAACCAAAACAGTTTTAAGCAACAGAATTAGGACGGATGTAACCGCCCTTGCTTCAGGCCTGTATTTATATTCTGCTAAGGAAAAGGGAAGAATTGTCGCACATGGAAAATTTATAGTTGCCAAATGAGAATCTGGATTTTAACACTTTTAGCGCTTGCATCTTGTATTGAGCAGCCTAACAAACAGCAAGAGCCTAAGGCTCTTGATAATAACTCGACCCTTATAAAAAAGGCAGACGAAAAAAGAGCAAACAAAAAAAATAAGCTACAAGAATTAGTCGGCGAAAGCCTAACGTTAAAAATCACAGATAGAGAATATAGCGGTTTTGGATTTGAAATTATACGAGGAACTAATCCGCTTATTATTCAACCTCACATACCTGCCATTCAGGGAATAAAGGGATTCAAAACGAAGGAACAAGCTTCAATTATTGGTAATTATATGATTTATAAAATCAATCATGGAATAATGCCACCAAGTATATCTGTTCAAGATTTGGATAGTTTAGGCATCACGTATTAAAACTTATTATTATGAAATTAAGATCATTTTTCGGAATCATTATCCTATTTGCCTTGTCAACACCAAGTTGTCGCAAAGGAGAAGGCAAAGGGGGCAAAGCAACAATATCAGGAAAAGTATATGTGCAACATTATACAAATCTAGGCGCTACTCCGGGCATAAGCTATTATGCGCGAGATAAAGATGTCTTTATTGTTTATGGCAACAACACTTTCTATGACGATAAAGTAGCAACGCATCATGACGGAAGCTATCGATTTGATTATCTAATGCCTGGTAATTATACGGTATACACCTATTCCAAGGATGTGGTTGGATCTGCAGACAACCCGAAAATACTCGTGCTCAAAGAAGTAACCATATCGGATAAAAACCAAACCGTTGAATTAGACGATTTTGAAATTGACGATGACTAATCACAAGGCTAACAAAATGAAAGCTATTCTTTTTTCTCTTTTTCTGATTATCTCGACTCTTGGAAGGTCTCAATACACAACAGGTAATGCATGGGTTTCTGCGGGCATTTCTTATCGTATTTCAGATTTTACTTTTGGTCTAGAAGAAGGTGTTCGGTTTACGGAAGCAGCCATTAACCAAACCTATTCAGACATCTCGGTTAAATATAAGTTCAATAAATATTTGAGAACAGGATTTACTTGGAGAAATGCGCAAAAAAACGGATTTTTAAATGCGGACCGAATTGACAATCGGTTTAGCGGAGATATTTTAGGTAGGTTTAAAAAGAAAAAAACATTAACCTTTCTAAGGCTCCGTTACCAATCAAAATACAAAGATTGGTTTGTTAGGGAAAATGGACATTTGCCTGAGTCCTATCTTAGAACGAAATTGGGTTTTCGATGTCCGTTGAGAAAAAAAGTTAGTTTAGAAACTGCAGCTGAGAGCTACTATACTTTTAAAAATGACGCGCGTTATATAAATCGGTTTCGAGTTTATTTTGGCGTTAATTACCAAATCAAAAAACAACATGGAATTGAGGTAAACTATATATATCAATCAAGACTTCAAGAAGCCAACCCTGAAGTAGGTCATATATTGTCATTGTCCTATTCATATGATATAAATGCGGCACTTAAAAAAAGAAGGAAAAGAAAGAAAAAACAAGAAGATAGCAAATAAAAAAGCCAACCTTTTAACCAAATATCCTTCATTAAGCTGAGTTTCTTGCTGTTCTTGATTTACCTCACTTAGGTAATTTTGTCACGGGTTGTTTCTGTTTTAAGCGCTAATTATGAAATCGGAGCAACTAAGGTTTTTTGAGACTTTGCTAATCGGTATAGATTGTTTTTGAATGCTCCTTTTTTTTTGCCTACTTTATTGAAGGCAACCTTCTTGAATTGAACCGTTATATTCACTATACTTGTATTGCAAAACCTTTATTCATGAAAACCCTATTTTCCATACTAGCCTTATTGTTTGTAATTAATTCCCCTTCTTTTAGCCAGAACCTTTCTCAAGAAGAGAGCTTGCTTTCAGAGAGTATCTTGATTCAAAAATCCTATCATATTGATTTGCCGACATACGCTAAAGCCAAATTAATTGTGGACAGGTTAGTTGCTGAAACATCGTTAACCGAATTAGAAATCAAAGAGGTTTTGGATGAAATGGTTTCCAGTCACAAATCGGTTACAAGACAAATGCTTGAAAAATTTCATGGGCTTCCAACTTTTACAGATACTGGGAATCCAGAACAAGACAAAGAGAATTACAAATTTGCAAAAAATGAATGGGTCGACAATAACCCTGAATTATATCAAGAACTAATTAATTCTAATAAGACGCAAAAATAAGGCAATATGAAAAAGTTGGTAATTATTATAACGCTCTTTATCAGTTCTCTAATTGCGCATAGTCAATGTAATTATGAACTATGTATCACTGATGACTTTGGTGATGGATGGAACGGTAATACTGTTGATGTTTTTGTAAATGGTGCTTTGGTTGGAAATTATGGAGCTTCTTTAACTAATTCTGGTCCCGAATGTTTCTTTATTTCAGTTAACACTGGGGATGACATCGATATAATTTTTAATGCGACTGGTTCATGGACTACAGAGTGCCATTTTACATTAACAGATGCTTCAGGAAATAGTGCAGGAACGGATCAAAATTCACAATCGAATATAAACAACGTAATTGCAAACTGCCCTTGTGGGGCAACGAATGTTTCACCGGATCCTCTTAGTGTGTTAAACTGCAGTGGGCAACAAGACACTATTAACTTCATAGCAGGTGGCGTTTGTGCTGGAAATTACGAGTACCAAGTACTAGATGGAGGAATTGTGGTTCAGGGTTGGAGCACATCATCTGTGTTTTATGCCTCACCATCAGCTACAACCACTTATACGGTGCAAGCCAGATGCTCCTCGTGCCCCGGCTCTATTCCTTCGGAAACATTTATGGTTGAAATTCTTGATGCACCCACAATTACAGGAAACTTGGAGTTTTGTGCAATTGGCTCAACCACAATTACAGCAAGCGGTTCGACAGGAGATTTTGAGTGGTTTACTGATGAAACCGGCGGAACTCAATTAGCGACAACCCCTGACTACACCACACCGGGACTAAGTGACACAACCACATACTGGTTGCAAACAAACGGACTTTCATCTAACTCTGCTGGAAAAATCCTTATTACAGAATGTGGGTTAGAAGGTTTTGCAGGAGCTACTTCAGCTGATTATTTAGAAATTTCAAACCTCTATGCAACTCCTGTAAATACTACAGGGTGGGTAGCAGCAATTAGTGCTGATTATAACAACATTAACAATGTAAATACAATCCTTTGGGACATGCCAAATACTTTTAATGCTTGTTCGGTTGTTTCTAGAAACGACATTTCAGGTGATCCCAATTATTGGGGGAATAACATAATGTGGAATCCTGGTGCAAATACTACCTACAGAAGTTGGGCAATAATTATAGACAACACAGGGGCTGTTGTTGATTTTGTTGCATGGGGGTGGACTGCTGCAGATATTGCAGGATTCAACCCTACCATTAACGGCTTCAATATAACATTGGGAGCTGAATGGGCAGGAAATGGGTGTGACGCAACATGCGGTATCGCTGGCGGACCTCCATTAAGTATTCAAAGAATTGGAAACCAAGATGGAAATACATTAGCAGATTTTGTTTGTCAAGCTTCAACGCCAGATGTTGTAAACCCAGGACTCTCGTGTGGTTGGACGCCTGTAAGTTGTCGAACCCCAGTTACCGTTATTGTAAATCCATTGCCAATAGCAACCGTTATTGAAACTGCCGTACTCTGTGCCGGAGGATCTACAGGGTTAATAGATGTCACGGCTACAAGTGGTAACGCAGCTTATCAATATTCTATCGATGGGGGTACAACTTTCCAAGGATCAAATATCTTTGGAAATTTACCTATCGGTAATTACACAATCGATGTAGAAGATGCTAATGGATGTCCTACAACTGTAAATGCAACAATTACTGAACCATTACCACTAGCAGGAAGTTTAATCTCGACTACAGACGCAACGTGTGGGCAAGCAAATGGGTCTGGAACAGTTTCTGCGACTGACGGAACTCCTGGTTATCAATACTCTATTGATGGAGGAATCACTTTTCAAGCCAGCACTCTATTTGATGGGCTGCTTGCTGGTAATTACACAATTACAATCGAAGATGCTAATGGATGCCAAGTAACTGTCTCTTTTACAGTTTTAGACCTTAATGGGCTTGTTGCTCAAGTTGACGCGCAAAATAATGTAAGTTGTTTTAGTGGTTCAGATGCTACAGTTACGGTTTCTGCTTCTGGAAGCACAGCACCATACTTATACGCTATTGATGGAATCACATTTGGGTCTTCTGGTGTTTTCGCGGGACTTCCTACGGGAAATTATGATATTACAGCAGAAGATGCGGGTGGTTGTCAAGTTACCGTTCCGGTTACTATTACTGAGCCAACTGTTCTTGCCGGAACTTTAGATGCGACGACCAATGTTCTTTGTGCTGGAGGAAGCAATGGTTCGCTAACTGTAGCTGGTTCGGGAGCAACTCCTATTTACCAGTACTCAATTGATGGAGGGACAACCTTTCAGACATCTGGTACTTTTGGAACTTTAACCGCAGGCAACTATACCGTTACAATTGAAGATTTAAATGGTTGTCAAACTACAGTTAATGGCGGGGTTAACGAGCCCCTTCCTTTAGGGGGAAATGTTGTTACTACGACAGACGCAACTTGTGGGCAGGCAAATGGTTCTGGAGAAGTAGTGGGTGCAAACGGTACACCTCCTTATCAATATTCCATTGATGGAGGAACTACTTTCCAAGTTTCGGGAGTTTTTGGAGCGTTAGCTCCTGGAGCATACACGATTACAATAGAAGACTTAAATAATTGCCAAACTACGGTGCCTATTACCATTAATGACCTTACTGGACTTACTGCACAAATTGACGCTCAAACCAATGTAGCTTGCTTTGGAGGAAGCAACGGGTCTGTTACAATTACTGCTTCAGGAAGTACAGCTCCCTATCAATATTCTATTGATGGCGGAACAACATTTGGATCACTAGGAAGCTACACAGGGCTTGCCCCTGGACCTTACACTATAATTTGTGAGGATTTTAATGGTTGTCTCTTTCCTGTTTCTGTTACTATTTTAGAGCCGACTGCTCTTGCCGGAACTCTTGTTGGAACGAATAGTGTGACTTGTTTTGGCGGAAGCGATGGCAGTCTTTCCGTGAACGGTTCTGGTGCAACTCCAGCTTATCAATTTTCAATTGACGGAGGCGCAACTTTTCAGCCAACTGGCACATTTTCAAACATTGCCGCCGGCAACTACACTATAACGTTAGAAGACGCCAACCTTTGCCAATCAACCGTAAACGCTACCGTAAATGAGCCAACTCAATTAGTGGGGAATTTAGATGCAACAGTAGATGTTTCTTGTTTTGGTGGGTCAGACGGCTCGCTTACAGTCTCTGCTTCTGGCGCTAGTCCTAACTATCAATTTTCAATTGATGGGGGTGTTACTTTCCAGGCTTTAGGGACGTTCAATAACTTAGCTCAAGGCACCTATGTTATTACTGTGCAGGACGCAAATAATTGTGAAGCAACAATAAACGCAACCATAAATGAGCCAACAATAGTTGTTGCCAATTATGTTTCTGCTACTGATGCAACTTGCGGAAATCCAAACGGCACTTTAGAAGTATCAGGAACAGGGGGAACGTCTCCGTTTGATTATTCAATGGACGGGGGTATCACTTACCAAACTTCAGGAAGTTTTAATGGGCTTCTAAGTGGTAATTACACTGTTACGGTTAACGATGCGAACAATTGTGCTGATATAATTGTAGTAACAATCAATAATTTAGGTAGCCCAACTATAGATCAAGTTACCGAAATAGACGCTACCTGCAATGGTACTTGTGATGGTCAGGTTGCGGTAAATGCGACTGGAGCAACTCAATACAGCATTGATAATGGAATTACTTTTCAAGCAAACAACATATTTAATAATGTATGTGCTGGAACACATGTCGTGGTTGTTACAAACGCAGTAGGGTGCTTGGAGTCGTCAACAGCTATTGTTACGGAGCCGTCACCTTTGGTTGTTAATGTGAGCACAACAAACTTATTGTGCTATAATGTTTGTGCTGGAGAAATTGAAATTTCTGCCACTGGAGGGACGCCAGCAATACAATACAGCGTTGACAATGGCGCTAGTTTTGCTCTAAACGGAACGTTTACGGGGCTGTGTGCAGGGACTTATGACATCATTGTTAATGACGGTGGAACATGCACACATACAACTCAAGCTATGATATTCGAGCCAGCGTTATTAGCCACAACTGTTGACGTCACAGACGCAACATGTGCGGGAACTTGTGATGGTTCAATTAGCGCTGCTCCCTTTGGTGGAACAGGTGCTTATGCCTATACTTGGAGTCCTACACAAACAGGGAATAGTCCATTAGCCCAAAGCCTTTGTTCCGGGCCGTTCTCTCTTACAATAACAGATGTTAACGGTTGTTCTATTGACACAACGGTAATTGTCGGAAGCCCTCCTGGAATAGTCATAACGAACGTGAATGCTACGGATGTATTGTGTAATGGGGACTGTAATGGCTCTATAACAATAAACGCCACAGATGCTTCAGCTTATAGTCTTGACGGAAACACCTACAACCCTAGTAATATCTTTTCTGGGCTCTGCGCAGGTGGATATACTGTATATGCACAAAACTCTAATGGGTGTTTTGAAAGTGAACAAGTTATTTTGGGTAGCCCTGCGCCAGTATCCGTAATTGTTGAATCTGACACAACTATTTGTATTGACGGAACAGCGTCTCTTTTTGTTACTGCTTCTGGAGGTATTGGCTCTTTTACCTACTTATGGGACAATAATATGACAACCCAAGGGATTAATGTTTCGCCGCTTACCTCACAAACATATTGCGTTAGAGCAACAGATGGTAATGGCTGTGCAAGTAATCTGTCTTGTGGAACAGTTACTGTAAACCAAGCGCTTAATGCAACTGCAATAAGTGATCAAGCTATTTGCCCTGAAGATATGGCGCAAATATCCGCTGCTGGAACTGGAGGAAATGGAGGTCCTTACAATTATGTTTGGGATCAAGGGATTGGCACTGGCTCTAATCAGACTGTTTCTCCTCCTGGAACTACCATATACACTGTGAGCGTTACAGACGGGTGTGAAACCCCTGCCGCCACAGCTAGTGTAACAATAACAATATATCCTACTCCAGTTATTGGGTTTAGCGGAGATGTATTGTCTGGATGTATGCCGGTAGATGTAAGTTTTGATGAAATAAATGTCCCTGTTGGGTCACAATGTTTCTGGGATTTTGGAGATGGAGGTACTAGTAACGACTGTAGCGACGTGTCTTATGTTTTTACACAGGCGGGTTGTTGGAATGTCTCTTTAGCGATAACCACTCCTGAGGGCTGTGCCACTAGCTACGATGCGGCAAATTATATATGTGCTTACGACTATCCATCGGCGTCGTTTACGTTTGGTCCACAACCAGCAACTATTCTTAATCCTACTATTGCTTTTGTAAACACTTCTAGTGGCGCCTCTACTTATGATTGGACATTTGATGTCCTTGGAGTTGCAGATAGCGATAATGCAGAAAATCCGGATTACACTTTCCTTAGTGAACCCGGAACTTATGAAGTTTGTTTAAGCGCAACCAGCAACGAAGGGTGTGCTTCAGACAGCTGTGCTAATGTTGTAATAAACGATGAATTATTGCTCTATGTTCCAAACTCTTTCACGCCAAACGGCGATGGCGTTAATGACATGTTTTTACCTATTGTAAACGGTGAGGATCCGCTAAAATATGACCTTTTAATTTTTAATCGGTGGGGTGAGTTGATCTTCGAAGATCAACATTCTTCGCAGGGCTGGGATGGATATCATAAAGGTGTGCTCGCTCAAGACGGAGTGTATGTGTGGAAAATAAATTGCAAAGAGGTTTCTGGAGGACAACACCATGAATACATAGGGCATGTAACCTTAATGAGATAGTTTTTCTGCGTCTTTGTTAGATTAGGGTTTAGAGAATATGGTATAATGGCAACACTACGGGCTAACATTTAAATTAGGGAATAATAGATATATACCATATGGTATATCCTGAAATAATAAATATATGGTTTAGCCCTACGTTATGTGTAACTTTTATTATAAAATGATTTATAAAATGACTCCATTAATGAGAATAGATATTTTGGATACGCCATGGGATTGGGTTCAATTATTTCTTATGGCGGGACTCGTCTTTGGTCTAGTTCTTTTCGTTTCATTAAAAATAACTGACACAAAAAGCGGTAACGGTATAATAGCCGTAGGGGTCTACGGACTCATTTTTTGGCCTACGGTCTATGATTATGACCTGATACTTGGAGGCTTAGTTGGATGTATAGCGTTAATTGTTTACGGAGTGATACAAACCCGAAGGTTCCCTGATGAAAAGACTAATGAGAATCCGTATTCAGAAATTACTGTTACTGGTTTTTTACTTGGCCTGATGTGGTTGGCGAAAATTATCTTTTTCTTTAAATAATACTAATAAACACATAACAAAAACCTAAACCGCATTAAAGCACAGTATAGCTATACCATTAGTTCTAATCGCGGCTTATCTATGTAGATAAGTAACGTTTTTCTGTTACTATTCGAAATATATCCAAGGCTTACCAAAGTATATGTCTTTAGTATTGACTTTTTTAACTCTTTTCAGCTCTTTGTTTGCTTCTTTTTTGTCGTTGGTTTCAAGCGTGTAAATAAGAAACCAAGAGGCTCTGGAATTACGAACAATTCTTGTTTTTAGCTTATACTCCCTAGTTAGTATCTTTTGAAAGTTTTGCGCTTCTTTCATTTCCCTTGTTGCTCCAACTACAACGTATAAGTCTCCTTCAACTATTTTATCAGAAGAGTCTTCGTTGACTTCTGGCTCTTTAGGGCTTTGGTCTTCTGGGCTAGGTGAGCTCTGCTCTGGTTCTTCGATAGTTTCTGGTTCTTTGGGCTCCTCATTTTCTAAACTCGGACTGTTATTCGGTTTAAATTCAAACTCCGAAATCATTTTTTCTCTATCAGCTCTTTCTTTTTCAAGCGCCTTTTTCAACTCTTCCAAACCATAGATTTTTTCTTTTAACAGTGCTTTTTGCTTTTCTAACTCTTCTTTTATTGTCAGGTTATCTTGTTCTAAGGCGTCTGTTCTCTCATATAATTCAGCATTTTGTTCCTCTAGTTTTCTAAAATTAGCATCAGAAACTCCGCCTCCAGAGCCAGTCTTTCCAATTTTATATCCGATTAATATCTCGTGGTTTCCACTGTTTTGAGTGCCTATTTCTTGACTTGAAATACCATATGAATAGCCCAACAATAATTGCTTGGTGATGTTGGCTCCTATCATTGCGGAATAACCAATCTCATGATGGTACTTTAGTGTTCCTCTAAACTTCTTCTTGTACTCAGCGGAAATGGCGCCCTCAAAAACAAATGGAGTTCCCTGAGCACCTTTAATATATATACTCGGCATTAAGCCCCATTTCCCTCCTTTCAATAGAAAGTTATATTGCGCATTTGCAACAAAGTGAGGAATATTGAGGAAAGATAAACTGTCTGAAGAAAAGTTGTTTTCATAACTAAACTTTGGAGACAACAAGTTGGAAATTGCAAGACCCAATTGAAGCTCGTTAAACTTATAATGAATTCCTGCTTTAGCATCAAAATTAGTTGCATTCTGATTATTATAAAACAGTTGCATCTCAGACTCATCTTCTGCAATGATGTTATTAAAAATTAACCTATTTTGAACTATCCCAGAGGATAAACCGAATCTAATTTTGTGCTTACTTGTAATGGAAACATTGTAAACATAGGAAAGGTACCCCCCAGTACTTCCCAAAATATTTGTTTGGTCATTAATAACCGTAAACCCTAAAGCCATTTTGTCTCGGTTAAAATTTCCATCAATCGTAAACACTTGGGTTTCTGGCGCTCCAGTAAAACCATGCCATTGCTTGTGTACTAGTAAATGTGCAATGTTTCCATTTAATCCAGCAGCAGCAGGATTAATAAAATATTGGTTTTGCAAATAATGCTCTATGACAGGTGTTTGTTGACCTTTAGACATTAATGAGCCTAGCAATATCGTTAGTAAAAGTAGTCCTTTCTTCATCTTTGTTATTTATTTCGTAATACCGTTAATGAGCCCTTATACACTTTGTCTGAATCCGTAAATTTAATTACATAATAATATGTTCCATCAGGCAGTTGATCAGTTCCTGAGACACCTTCCCAATCATTTTGATATCCTTTCACAGAGAGCACCTCGCCCCCCCATCTGTCGTATACAAAAACGTCTGCCCCCTTAAACGTTTCTATATTGGTGATTTTCCAGGTGTCGTTTAACCCATTTCCATCAGGCGTTATTACGTTATAGATAAATAACTTGAAATCCTCAATTACATTTACAACCATACTATCTATATTCTTACAACCGTTTATGTCCGTTACCTCCAGGTAATAAGTGGTTGTTTCCAGCGGGTTTGCATCAGGATTTGAAACCGAGTTGTTGTCTAATGATTCTGTAGGTGTCCAACTGTATCCAATAGCTCCTGGATAATACCCTTCTAATCCTACTGCAAAACCCTGACTAACACTTGTGTCTATACCAGCATTTGGTTGAGGTAAAGGAAATACTTCGGCATACTTTGGTATTGAATCTACGCACTGCTCTCCTGTTGTTGCAACTAACCAAACTTCATAAAACCCATCCACGGCATAGTTGTGCACAGGGTCGGTAGCGATAGATATGTTGTTGTCGCCAAAACTCCAGGCATAAGAAATAGTTCCTGACACTATTTGAGTGGAGTTTACAAACATTACAGGAGATCCAACGCAAGCATCTGTAACTTCAAAATTAGGATAAGGCATAGGGTTAATAATTACCGGCTTTGTTAACTGAGAAACACAGCCTTCATTCGATGTTACAGTTAAGCTAACATTATATGTTTGGTCATTTAAATAATTATGCTGAGGATCGGTTGAAGTTGAACTCGATCCATCACCAAAATCCCATGAATATCCAGTTAAGGAAGCTGGAGAATTAGCCGTGTTGATAGAGCTTGTATCATCAAAAACAGATGTTTGAAAATGACAAACCGGATCAGCAATAAAACCAACCTCCGGTAAAGGGTGAACGCTTACTGCCTGGGTAATTGTATCCTTACAATTGTTGTTGGATGTTGCTATTAATTCAACATTATATATACTATCTAGGCTATATAAATGGCTTGGTTGATCAACTGTACTTGGTAAAGAATTATCATCAAAGTCCCATTCGTACGTTAAGGAGCCCGTGGTAATGTTTGAGCCGTTCGCAAAATTCATTGTATTTCCTAAACACACATCAGCAAATGTGAATGAGGCTGTTGGCATGTAATAAATTGAAACTAGCTTGGAAACACTGCTTGAACATCCATTTGAGGTAGTAGTCATTAGTTCCACATTATAGGTGTTAGGCAGCAAATATTTGTGCTTAATGTCTTGAGTTGAGCCAACAGATGCGTCATCAAAGTCCCATAAAAATGTTAAATTATTTTGACCCTCTGAAAAAACGGTAGTACTATTAAATACCGAGGAATCTATTTGACATTCATTGGTAAAAGTAAAATCCGTTTGGGGCACCTCATATATAACAACCGTGTCTTGAGTAACTCTTGTACATGTTGCAGGAAAAGTGCCAATTACCGCTTCCAATGCAACGACATATGTGCCAGTATCCGCATAAGTATGTGAGGGATTAGCTAACGGAGATACTGCTCCATCGCCAAAATACCAAGAATACTGAACAGTTGAACCTGGAGACACAGATGTATTTATAAAGGAACTTGCCGTTCCTTCACAAACACTATCACAAATAAAACTAACGTCAACTGGTTCGGTTATTTCTACCTGTTTTGTAACTGAATCGACACATCCAAAAGTTGACTCAATAATTAACTCTACATCAAAGGTGCCCGCAGATGTATAACTGTAGGAAGGAGTGGCAATGTTGTCTGTTCCTATGCCGTCCCCAAAATCCCAATCATAGGTAGAAACATTGCTAGGAGCAATTGATGTAACTGAAAAACTCATTGGAGACCCCAAACAGACCGCTGCTTGCGTAAAATCCACAGATGGCAATGGGTTCACCTGCACACTTTGCGTGATTGATCCCGTGCAGCCTCTATCCGTTTCCACCGTAAGTGACACATTATAAAACCCATCAGCAGGATAAATATAACTAGGGTCCGAGGCTATACTTCCGCTTCCATTTCCAAAGTTCCAAGAATAGTTTGTAATTGTCCCGTCTGTTGAAGTAGATCCGCTACTATTAAAAACGGTATTGAAGCCCTCGCATTCTATCGTTGAGGTAAAAGCTGGTTGTGGGTTCCCGTTAACAACAATTTCTTCGCTTTCTGAATAAGCGAATGGACAAACGCCACTCTGAATTCTAGCTCTATACTGAGTGGTTTGTGTTAAATTTGCATAACTTAGGTCTCCTGTTGTATTAACAATGTTAGTTGAATCAGTAGTGAAATTGTCGATAGAAGATTCCCACCACAATACATCTCCGTTTTCATAAACCAAATTTACCACTCCTCCATTTCCACCCGCACAAACCGTATTTGCACCAATTACAAAGCCACCAACCGTCGGGCTATTCACCACTACTTCATAAGGATTTGCTTGCGTTACCTCAGGACATGTTCCGCTTTTAACGATTGACCTAAAAAAAGTAGTTTGCATTATGTTCTCAAAAGGGAGAGATGGCGTTGTATCATTCAAAGTAGTCCATGGTCCAAGAAGACTATTTGACATCTCCCATCTTAGTATATCTCCATTACTACTCGTTAAAACCAAGGAGTCTTCATTGGTTCCTGAACATAAAACATTTATTGGTGTGATTGTACCTGCACCAGATGCGTCCGCTACATTTACTTGCAAACTTTCTGTTACCGGGGAGCAGCCTGGCATTGCTATATCTACAGAGTATAAAGCTTGATCAGCCACAAGAACCGAGGGAATTGTAAAAGACTCCGTCGTGTAGGGCAAAACTGTCGCGTTTTTTTTCCACGTGTAAGAAGCTCCAGAAAAGTTGTCAGCGCTTATCTGAAATGTTTCTCCCTCACAATAAGGGCCCGTTGAAACAAGGTTTACAGAATTTGGATATTCCTCTTCTACTCCTGTAAATACAGAAACAGGCTCTACAACAGCATATTTTCGCCCTCGTATCCAATCTATTTGCAAGCTTCCTGAAATATTTGAAGAACCTATTGGCCCGTTTTGAACACCTACTATAACTTTTTTGGGCAAAACAAATGATGCTGAGAAGTCTGATCTAGTTTCGGTAGAGGTGCCTGTTGGAAAAGTGATGCTTTGATTTGACTCCAAATTCCAATTAAATGACCACAAACCAGCTGGGTTTAAAATAGCAGTAACCGCAACTGAGGGAGCCAAGAGCAACTTGCTAAATTGTGGTGTAGCACCGGAAACTTGCTGCATTAACATATTCCCATTTTCATATGTAGATACAAAACCATTATTGGATGCGTCCACAAGCCCCAAAGCCGCTATTCCATTTGAAGCTGTAATAGTATTCATCTCAACCGTTAGCGTATCCGTATAACTGGTCTTCGAAACCAATAATGCTTCCGGGTTTGCTGGATCTTGATTAAAAGTACAATTACCTCCCGACAAACTTATATTTGTATTGATTCCAAATTGATCCCATTTTAAAGCGTCCACACCAGCTGATTCAAAAGAGTCAAATAAATTAAATGTTGCTTCGCCATTTGCAACTCCTGCGGCACTCGGATTACCATAATACATGTATATGGTTGTTGACCCTACCGGTAGCGCAGGCACTTTTACCCAAAAACGAGTGCTTAACTGATTATAGTCTAAAGGATCAAACCAATAAGATAAATTATTTCCTGAAGCATCTTTAAACCTAAAATCGTCGCCATTATATTTTGCTTTTCCTGCTAATACCAAAGCAGCTGTTGGAACATCTACCGCAACCTGAAACTCGGTATAAGCATTGTTCAATGCGTCAGAGGTGATCTCAATGGCTTGGCGATAATCAAAGCCCGGGTAACATGACTGGGATTGACCTTTACCTATAATTAGGCTAACCAAAAACACAACTATAATTTTATTGATACTATTCATTTTCTATTTGTAAATTTTTATAAACTTAACTGTCTTTTGATCTCTTCCTGCCTTCACTCTAACTAAGTACATTCCCGGCAATATTTTATTTAGTTCATATTGTTTGTTTACTTCTTTGGCTACAAAACTATCCGATTCAATAAGCTGCCCCATTAGATTGAAAACATCTACTTGTATTGCGCTTGTATTTTCAAGTCTTAACTTTAATGCAAAATTACCGTTGTTTGGATTTGGGTAAACTAAGGCTTCCAATATTGAAGTGTAAAGTTCAGGATTAAACGGAGGATTCTCCAACACTTTAGCAGCAGCCCTTATTGTTAAGTTTTTCTTTTTTGTAGAGTTACAAACTCCGTTATTTACTGTCAAGGAAACCTCATAGGTTATAGAATCAGCTCCAACTGGGACATAAAATTGATGTGAAGGCATAGAAGCCGTATCAATAGGTGTGTTATTTCCAAAATTCCAACTTGAAGTGTAGGGTTTCGGATAGGATAAATTAACAAATTGAACCGTTTCGGCATGTTCTATATCGCTATCAAATAAAAACACCGAAAACAACTCTAAACTGGAGGGCAGGACATCAATGGAATCCGCTGCAATGCAGCCATATTCATCTTCAATATCTAAATAGTACGTTCCTGTATCTTGAACGAAATATGTTTCTGTAGAAGCAAGATTAGATGTAGAATTATACCAGCTATATGTAGAATTTGGAGGGGTATTGTCAGAACTTAATTCAACTGTTGAACCCTCACAATAATAAACATCATTTCCTAAATCGATGGTAAATAAAGGTAGAGAATTCACATTCACCGAGGCATTACTTAAGCAGCCTGTTGATTGATCGGCCAGTGTAACAGCATAGTTTCCTGTAGAAGCAACGGTTATAGTTGGAGTAGTTGCTCCAGTATTCCATAAAAAGTTCACTCCTCCTGGGTTCCCTGGATCAATTACTAAGGTTTGATAGCTACATATTGCCGTATCCTGCGGCATGTTCAGTACCGGAGAATCATGTATAATTACATCTATTGAATCTCTGACAGCGCATCCTGTTGAGTCAAGCGTTACCTCCGCCCAATAGGTGCCAGAAGTATAAACAGTATCTGAAAACCCTACGTTTCCGTTTTGAGAAGACCACTCATAGCTTACACCAGAACCGGCAAATGCATTTAACACAAGAGAATCACACGATTGAGTTGACGACCCCAGAGAGAATGCAGGAATAGCAACGAAAGCAATCTCAACTGTATCACGCGAGCTACATCCTCCTGCAGTGACTTCAATCCAATAATATCCAGGCGATGTGATGTTTAAAGCAGGGTCTATTGACCCATCGTTCCATAAGTAATCCGTGCCTATTATATTTGACTCTAATGTATAAACAACTCCTTCACAAGTATCTTGCAGAGGGGCTCCTAAACTAACGGGGGTGCTAGCCACAATCGTCACATTTATAGTGTCTCTACCCTCGCATCCATTTTGATCTGTGACTTCAACAATATACTCTCCATCAACAAAAACCGAGATCTCTTGTGCTGAGGAAGCCACTATAGGAGTTGATTCAGTCCAATCATAAGAGGCTCCTGAACCATAAGAGCCCGCGTTTAGAACGGCACTGTCACATTGAGCTCCGTCGTTTCCTAAATTAGGAGAAACAGGAACATTCAATAAAACGTATGTACTATCCGATAACACACAGCCATCAGAGGTTGTGATATTGGCAACATACAGGCCAGCAATCGTTACATTTATATCAGATGATGAAGCCCCTGTATTCCAAGAAAAAGTTGAGCCAGAATTACTTGATGATTCGTTCGCGTCGATTATTAAACTTGTTCCGCATGTTTTGGTAGTGTCTCCAAAATTATCTACCGGCAAACTATTAACCAGAACGGAGTCCAACAAGGTGTTTTCACAGCCATTTACTGAAGTTGCAGTCAACAAGATATCATGATAACCGGCGGTTCCGAATGTTTGGATTTCATTATTATTTGCCGAAGTATATGCCAAGGAGGGAATATTCCAACCATAAGAAATAGCATTGGTTGTGGTGTTCCATATATTTACAGGAACATCCTGACAGGTAGGTAAAACTGAAAATCCAACCGATGGTCCGTCAAATATTGTAATTGACTGTGTTGATGTAGATGTACAATTTTGCGGCGTAGTTACCGTCAGAGTCGCTGTATAAATTCCATTTGATAAATAGATGTTTGACCCGTTTTGAGTTGTTGATGTATTTCCGTCGCCAAAGTCCCAATTCCAGTCTGAAATAGTAGAACTACCCGCTGTCGATAAATCCGCAAATACAGCTTCCGTGTTTTCGCATGTGTCATTCAAAGTAAACATAGAAATCGGGTTCTCATCAACGATTACCGGAATAGTAGCTGTGTTGACACATCCAAAAACATTGGTGGCCTGCAGCGAAACGCTGTAGTTTCCTGATGAAGGATAAGTATAGTTTGGGTTTTCAAAGGTTGAAGTAGGCGAACCCAAACCTAGAGCGGTATTAAAATTCCAAAGAAAAGTTGTTGGAGAAAACCCAACAGTGTCCGTTGAATTAACAAAATCAACGGCCTGACCTTCGCATGCCGACAAGGTGGTGAAATCCGGATTAGGCAATGGATTAACTGTTACAGAATAAGTGATTGGAGAGGAAGCACAGCCCATAGAGTTTGCAGTTAGCGTAACGTTATACGTTCCGGCTGCAGGATATGTGAATTGGGCATCTCCTCCCGACGGAAACTGATTCGTTGTTAAGTCAACTGTTCCGTCACTGGTAAAATCCCAGTCCAACGAAGTCGGGTTACTAATAGAAATAGAGGTTTGATTTGTAAAAGTTACCGGTGAATTATGACAAGCTGTTCCCGGAAGAAAATCTGCCGCTGGAATTGGGTGAACAACAATGTCTGTAGATTCCGCACTAATGCAGCCGTCGCCAGTTGTAACTGTTAAGCTAACATTGTAATTTCCATAAGTAGTATACACGTGATTTGTTGCAGCGCTTGGAGATGGAGTCGTTGTTAATGTGTTTCCGTCTCCAAAATCCCAAAAATAAGAAGAGGTGGCTACAGGTATGTCCGGACTGAAGCTAACTGAAACTTGATCACAAGATTGCGCAGGAACTGTAAATGCAGGTTCTGCTGGAGCAGCTGCAATTAACTCAAAATCCTTTCTCTTATCGCACCCTCTTGCATCGGTACAAACTAAACCATAAATACCGAGTTGATTCGCTTGAAATTCTGCCAATTGCACTCCTGAAACTATATCATTACTCGGTGTTATCCAATAATAATCGCCTATACTACCGTCGGCCAATAACGTCGAATTAGGATTTGATGGGTCACAAAACAAAGCCTGGCTAACATCAAATAGTGTGTCCGATCCATTTAATATTTGATGAACATAAACTTCTGGAAGAATGTCGCATGAGTCTTTGGTAATTGTATATGCAGAAAAGTTGTTCACGGGAATAAGTTGAAGATCATTGGCATCAGCTACTGTTCCGAAACTGCTTCCATCTCCTTCAATATCTCTCCACTTAATCAAATCATCGTAACTAACATAAATGTGCATCGAATCAGCATCCGTATACATCAATCGCTCCAATGGATTATGAAACCTTGCGGTTATATCCGCTAATTTTCCGGGTGTAGAAATATTATCAAATCGATATGTTCTTTCAACAGACCCTGCCGTTGGTCCACATTGCTGAGCTAAATTATACCGATAAATATTCGGAAAATTGGCTCCTAAATATTCTGTAGTAGTAAAGCCTAAACCTATTCCTTTTAGTTGCGCAAAAGAATATGTAGCTGCAAAATTCCAATCAAAGTTTTGAACCAAAATTGGATAATCTGGACCGTAAATGCGTTTCAAATTAACCTCGCCAACTATCCCCGAAGGAACATTTGTCGAAGGTGAGTTTAAATAATTCATCACTAATGTGTCGCCTCTTAAAAACAGGTTTCCATCAATAAAATACAAAGAATCATTTACTAGAATCCTTTTGTCAACAATCAAATTATTCCCTGGCAAATCGACATGCAAATTGTTGAGGTGAATTGGGCTAATTCCCTCAATTAATCGGTTTGTGGAGCCATAGAAACGAACAATTCCTTGCGTTATCGATGATTCATTTTCTCCAAAAATGTTGTTGACTCCCTGGTTTATTAAATCTCCGCTTAAATTTATTTGACCTAAATTGTCAATTGATTCATTACCAACTTCGGAGCTGTCCTTCAAATCACCCTTTATGGTCATTTTAGCATTGTCCGATATTGTGATGTTGGTCCCTGTATGAATGGTTCGGACTTGAGCCTTCATACCCGAAAGCAGTGCTAACAGAACCAAAATTGTAATATATTTCATAACTTGTGTTTTCATCAACAAAATGTTTTATTTCAGCTTCATTAAATAAACTACCACATAGTATGGAGGAATATTTGGCATCGCTTGCTGAGACCCTGAATAACTATTGTTCGCAACATTTCCACTTAGGGTATGAGAATGGTCGCCATCTTCACCGTCTGAAGTTGTGGTACTAGATCCTCCAGAGGCCGTTGTAACGCCTCCGCCGGCGTCACCATCTGAAATTCCGCTACCACTATTACTCCCAATTGAATAATTATAAGTGTGATAATGAGAACCTGCGTTTCCAGTTGCAAGAGTTCCTTTGTCATGTTCATGTTTACCTATTTCATTTTCAGATTGGTAAATCTCGTCTACACCACCGAAGTCACCCTTTGAAAATGATTCACCACCACTAGATCCCTCGCCCATAATAAACTGACCTTGCAAATTTGGTGTATCGTAATCAATTGCGTTATAAGTATGGGTTTGTCCATTGCAGAGCGCCCACCCCTCCATTCTTCCCGTTCCCAATCCGGAAGGAAAATAAGTAGCAACATCTCCTGTCCACATTATTATTGTATTGGCAGGTTGGATATTTCCTCCATTCTCTTTTACTTTTCCATAAACATTAAGTGTTGCGGAATTTGAATTAGATGCGCCAATATCTACACCTGCATCGTTCATTTCTTGGAGTTTTAACACCCCTGCATCACCCGAAGCGTTTTTTACCATTATCTCATCGTTGTCAATCAGCATATAGTCTGAGGTTGACCCCACATCTCCTATTAATAAGGCAGAACTCATAGAGCTACCACTAACTATTTCTCTTCCATTTTGGGCCACATGAAGGTTAGCAGGGTAATTGTATGGAACGGAAGAATTGTAGGTTGGGCTTTGCGTATTAATTCCTATTCCAACCCCCGATTTACCTGTATTAGGAAACAGAGTTCCGTTTAGAGGGTTTCCATCATAAATCCAAGGAGAAAAAACATTCCATTTAGGAACAGTAGAGCTCTGAGAAAGCCAAAGATACCCATTGTTGTAATAAAGCATTCCTTCCGGTTTGATAGAGTTTATGTCGATTGGCCCCGCACTGTCCAAAAGCAAGCCTAAATTATCTTGATTATTTAGGTCTAACACAGTGGTGCTATCAGATTTGCCTGGTGTTCCTATGTGAACTCCTTTAAAGTAGTCCTGTGCTAAAGACTCAAAGCAAAGCGATAGAGCGAAAAACAACAATAATATCTCAATTCTCTTTTTCATACTTATAATTTCATTAAATAAACTACTACATAATACGATGGCCTATTCGGCATTGCTTGCTGAGTGCCTGAATTTTCGGCGGTACTTCCAGAAAAAGTATGGGAGTGACTCCCCGCCCACCCTGTGTAGGAATCATCTGGGTTTTCAATTAGGCCATCATTTTCCGCACAACAATTCTCTATAGCACCTCCTCCACCTTCTTGTGACTGGTGATAATGGTGATTATGGTTTGCACTTGCACTAACATTTCCATGAGTTAAACCCGAATTTCCATGTTTGTGAGTAGCTACTTGATTGGCTGCCTGCATTACCTCACTGGCGCCTTGGCTACTTAGGACCGGATAATTAGATGCCGCCCCTGTGATAGTTGACCCGTTGTTATCACGAATAATATCATTTCTAGAACCTGCACCAACAATAAATTTACCAGATAAATCTGGTGTATCATTGTTTCCATTACAAATAGCCCAACCATACATTTCTCCTAATCCTAATCCTTCCGTTGGCCCGGACTGCTCAAATAGTGCCGCATCAGAAGAACTCCCATTCCACATTATTATAGATTTTGAAGGTTGAACATAACCACCATTTTCTTTTATCTTTCCGTAAACATTCAAATCTGAAGTATTTGAAATATCCTGGCCTATCTGAACCGTTGCATTCAGATGGTCTTGTATTTTCAATGACGCAGGGGTGCCACTATTGGTTTTAACTAAAATTTCATCATTGTCCATTAACATTGTTAAGTAATTTTGAGAACTTGGGGAACCAGTCGCGCTTGAATCATCTGCAATCAAAATTGCAGCTGTTTTAGTCCCTCCAACATTTAAAACTTCTTTATTCCCAAATCCTATGTGCAGATTTGTTGCATAGTTATCAACTCCTGATGCAGGGTTGTAAGTTGAGCTTAATGTGTTCACACCTATGCCAACACCCGATCTTCCTATTGAAGGATAAGAAACACCATTCTCATTTACTCCATCAAATATCCAGGGAGAAATAACATTCCATTTTGGGAAATTGTGTTTTTGGGAAAGAAATAAATTGCCTCCAAAATAATGAACATTTCCTTCTGGAAAAGCAATAGCTGTGTCTATGATACTTGAATTAATATCAAACAAGAGTCCTAAATCTAAGCCATTAGTTAAGTCTAATATTGCATTTGGATCCGGAACATTGGCATCTCCTATTTTCACCTGAGCTTTTACTTGCTGCATCATTGTAATAGTGAAAGCAAGCAATAAAATATGAAGGCCTTTAGTCTTTAAAATCATATTAATAAAGTTTTATTAAATAATACACCGTCTTGCTGGGTGGTTTGTTTGTCATAGGGCTTGGAGAACTTAAATTATCTGCTGTTGAACCAGAAATTGAGTGGGTGTGGGTTGTCCATGAGGATGGTGCATCGCCGGTATCATAATCAGTAGTTCCCTCGTTTACTCCTATATCACCACCAATCCATAAAGCCCAATCGCCAAAGCAAGCTCCGAAGCATAAACTATTATCATCTCCAGTCCATTGGTATGAATGATTATGTGCACCTGATTCACCCAGAGCCAAACTTCCAACGGCGTGATTATGAATTGCAAGTTCTTGTTGTTTCTGTATTATTTGATCATGGCCACCCATTGATCCTTGCGCATAGGAAATTGAAGAAGAAGTGGATATAGTAGAGCCATCTGAATCTCTGGTTCTTTTTGCTTTTGTACCTGCCCCAACTATAAACCTGCCACTTAAATCAGGAGAAATCGTTGTTCCAAAATAATTGTAGGTATTCCCATTACATATTCCCCAGCCAACCATTTCGTTTATCCCAAGACCGTTTGCATCAAAATTAAGGGTTATATCTTCATAATACATAATAATAGTTCCTTTTGGCATAACATCACCTCCGTTCTCTTGTACCTTTCCGTTTACATTGATATCTGATTGAGTTGCTAAGTCTTGACCCACCTGCACCGTCCCACCATCAATTTCCTGTAATTTAAGGGTTGCAGCTGACTCATCCTGGTTCTTAACCATAATCTCGTCATTGTCAAAAAGCATGTATTTATAGGTTGATGTATTTGAAACGTCACCAATCAATAAAGCGGCACTCTTATCGCCAGCATTCACTTCCTTGCCTCCTTGCCCTATTTGAAGAATAGATTGGAAACTACCCTGACTTAAAGGAAGTGTTTTATTCACTCTAATACCAACACCTGAGGTATAAGGAAATGAAACGCCTTTGTCCAAGTGCCCCTTAAAAATCCATGGAGTAAGTACATTCCACTTTGCAGTATTGCCGTCTTGAGACAAATAAAGATTGCCTTCGCCATTTACTGATGCGCCATAATATAACATACCTGCTGGTTTTGCATCCGCAACATTAGGTGACGATGTAGAATCTAATCCTAATCCTCCATTAAAATTATTATTTAAGTCCAAAATTGCATTGGAATTGGGCTCGTCATTACTTCCAATTCTTACTTGAGCATTTGTATCCCAAAAGCAAAAATAAAATGCTACAATCGTTAATATTTTAAACATGTTACTGCTCATAATTATTATTTCACTTGGTTAATATTTCTTTATTCGATTTAATCACTTCTCCTTCTGTGGTATAACCTCTAAGCTCTATTTCAATCGGCTCAAAAATTTCTCTTTTCATTTTATATTCTGTGTACGCAATTAACCCTGAGACAGGTTTAAAAGCTTTGCCTTGCTTCAAATAAACTACATAACCTTTCATTTCATGATTTTTCATTTCATCCCATTGCACCGTTATTTGCTTCTTTTTTGCATTGTAATTTGCTTTGGTTATAGAAATGGAATCGGTGATTGCAGCAGAAGGAACTACTATTTTAAAGGGGTTAGATATTTTTGAAATATTCCCTGTAATATCAACAGCCTCTATCATGTATGAATACGATTTACCCTGCGCCGTTCTTCTATCTAAATAGGTATCAAATGATTTTGAAATTAACCTTACATTCACCTGTTCTTTTAAAATAGAATCGTTTAGGCTTGACCTAAATAAATTATATCCAGCGAGGTCTGTATCTGCATTTTTCAACCAGTCCACACGAATGTTTTTATCTTCAAGATAAACATTTTTAATCAATGGTGTTAATGGGGGAGTTACATCCGGCATTTGTGCTAACGAATTAATCGATGGCTTACTGCGATTAAAATTGGTGTCAATTGCCACTACCCGGTAAACAAATTTATTCTTTATGTTCTTCGAAAGACTTTCTACATACTGAGTTTCCTTAATCGGAGATGAGTTCACGTTTATATAACGATTATCTTCTGGATTCTTGTGGTTTAAAGACTTTTGTATATAATAGCCTAAAAGGTCTGATTCTGAATTGGCTCTCCAGGAAAGTTTTATTTCTCCTGAAGTCGCTTCACTCAAAAAGTTTTGGGGAGCACTAGGTGGCTCAACATCTTTAATTTCAGTAAACATAAGCCCTGATAACGACTCATTACCTGCAATATCTACTGAAGAAACAGAAAAATAATGCCCGCCTACGCTCATTCCGGCTAAGTTATACGATTTTATCTCTTTTGGGATTAACTCTGCATTTACTTTTATAAAGGAGCTATCCGGATTCTGACTAGTGTAAACATTATAACCAGCCAAATCAACTTCGTCAATTGCCTCCCACACCACATTGACTTTTCCTATCACCGAGTTGGGCGTCAACTTCAGCCCAAAAGGCATTTGTGGAGGAATAAAGTCTTGCATTGGTGCAGCTACTTCTACTGACATTTCCGACCTCTGATTAAAATAGTCTACTGCCTGAAACTTATACATATAAGCTGTTTCGTACACAATATTGGTGTCAACAAAGAAAATAGAATTCTCATTATATTTTTTAGCGCTTTTTGGCTGAATCGCCCTAGGTCCAATTGTTGTTATTTTTTCATATCCATCTTTTCCGGCCTCTGTCCTATAAATTTCTACCCCGTAGTATCTATATAATTCAGGTTTCCAATTAAACGTAATGTAATTCTTTTTCCTATTCAATGTTGGATTTTCCGGAGGCATTGGTTTGCTGTACTCAGAACACATTATTTCTTTGGACTGAGCAAGCTCTTGCTCTGCTGCGCCATTAACCAATGCTATTTTATACGTATATTTTGTGCCTTTCTGGGCGGTTTTATCATGGTACATAATTCCACTATAACCAGCCATTTCATTGTTATAAATTGACTTAATCAGAACAAAAGCTCGAATTATACTAACTCTTAGGTCTTCGTAAGGAGATGCAATAAGGGCTGCATGCAAGTCAGATTCTTCTTTGTTCAAACCATGGCCATCAGGCAAAGATTTCCGCGGAACAATCGGCGTTGTATTCAACTTTGTCCAAGAAGCGCTTTCGGAACTCCGATAAACATTGAACCCTTCCGGATGATAGAGGTATTCATAAATCCATTTTAACTGTATGCCTTCTCCTGATACAAAGTCGTTGGAAACAAACAATTCCGCCTCTCCCTGTGCCTTAGCTGTTTGAGAAAATAATATAACTATGTAAAGTATCTTTTTCATTTATTTAAAAACTCGTATTAAACGACATATCAAAGCTTGCGCTTATAATATCTAGAACGGTAATATAGCCGCTTAGACTGCCCGAAACCTCTGTCTCTGTTTCTAAGAATTTTGCCAATAGCTCCCCTGAAAGACCAGCCTCAGCTAAGGTGCAGGAACCACTAATACCGACAGCCCAATAACTGGCTCTTATCGCAACGTATAGGTCTAGCCAAATTCCCGCTTCTAATAATTGAAATTCAGGATAGAGCTCTGCCTTAGCTTTGACGCCCAGCTCAGCTGCTGCCTCAGCCG
>Ga0255758_10000587_pt1 | contig 40560 bp, 40 predicted proteins | sample 011ome_24_FD_179958 | JGI IMG/M metagenome (GOLD analysis project Ga0255758, IMG submission 179958) | Coastal salt marsh microbial communities from the Groves Creek Marsh, Skidaway Island, Georgia - 011513CT metaG (version 2) | ecosystem: Environmental > Aquatic > Marine > Intertidal zone >... | reverse complement strand
TGTTTGTTTCAAACATAACATTGTGGGCATTTGCATAGGCAGCACCTTGCAAAAAATAATCCTCAATCCAATCTTTTCTTTTAATTTTTTTAGCTGTTTTAAAATCAATAATGGTTGGCTGGCCTCTGAAAATACCAATACAGTCTGCTGTTCCGGCATACAAACCATCCAAAACTAGCCCAGACTCAAGACCCCACACCTCATCAATATCATTCAAGCAATCATCAACAAACCTTTTGGCTATTTGATGGGCCATCAAGCCTAATCTATCATCTGTAAACTGCTCCCAATCCTCACCATTTAAATAATTTTCAATAGCTAGATGAACCGCTGTTCCTAACGTTGTTGCCTCCTCCACTACATCAAGAGCTGTTTTGGGACCAACTCTTCGTTTCCATGCTTCAATGCCAGAATGATCGCCTGTCGCGGAGAGAATAGTGGTCACAGAAGGTACTAGATTTTCTTTTGAGTCACGATAATATCTGACATCATTTTTTTCTACACGATTAAGTTCTGGGTATTCGTATAGTTTATTTATCATGGTCTTAATTAATTGAAGACCCACCATCAACAGAGATGACCTGACCAGTTATAAATGATGCCCTATCAGATAAGAGAAATGATACCAGCTCGCCTATTTCTTCTGGCTCTCCTATCCTTCTCAGCAAAGAAGATTTTTCGAGCATCTCTTTAGCTTTAGGCTCAGATTCAAAATATTTAATCACTCCTGGAGTTTTGATGGTTCCTGGTGATACGGCATTTACTCTAATATGATTTCTTGCAACTTCTTTAGCAACAGATTGAGTTAGGTTATTCACTGCTGCTTTGCTAGCAGCATAAATTGAATTAAAAGCATAGCCCCTAATGGCTGAATTCGATGAAATATTTACAATGGTTGCTGGGGTTGATTGAGCCTTAAGAAAATTAATTTCTGACTGCAAACATTTCCATAGTGAGGTAAAAGTTAAATCAAGTGTTGCCTCAACCTCCTCCAATGAATAATTTTCTACTGGGCCCAATCCTTTTGATGCGGCAGCATTATTACAAATGCAGTCAAGGCGATTAAAATGGCCTTTACAGTATTCAAGCATTGAATCAATTGCATTGGAATCAGTTAAATCAGCTTCAAAACTTGATGCGGCATTAGGATTGATAGAATTAATTTCGCTTGCAACTCTAGCTGCAGAATCGCCATTTAAATCAACTAGCAGCACTCTTGATCCATGCCTTGCAAGAGTTTTAGCAATACCTTCGCCAATGCCTTGCCCCGAGCCAGTCACCAAAGAAACTTTATCATTTAATTCCAAAATAAATCCCTCAAAGATGTTTTTCTAAAAAGCCTAGAATGTAATTATAAGTCGTGATCTTGTCTATTTCATTAAGAGTTTCGTGCCTTGCACCATCTACCATATAAAGCTCTGATTTAAGGTTATTTTCATCAAAGCATTGTTTAAGTTTTCTTACATTCTTGCCCATACCTCCAACTGGATCGCAAGATCCTGAAAATATGAGAATTGGAGTTTTTATTGGCATATGAGACAAATTTACATTGCTAAAAACTCTCTCAATGCCATGTATCACATCTGACCAAAGCTTATTTGAAACAATGAATCCGCACAAAGGATCATCTATATAATTTTCAACACTCTTTTTATCTCTCGAAAGCCAGTCACTGGAAGTTAAGGTCTCTTTAAATCTTGCATTAAAACCACCAAAAATTAACTGATGCAGCGCTTTACTGTAACCACTCTTTCCTAATCTAATAATTTCTATTCCAAGAAATACTTTTTGAACAAATGATTCAATGGCATTAGGGTACCCTGAGCCTGAAAGTAAAACAGCATCATATGTAGCATTTTGCTGCAGAGCTGACAAAGCTATCCATGAGCCCATGCTATGACCAAGCAAAATCTTCGGTGTGCTAGGAAATATTGTTTTGAGCTCAGCATGAATAAGCAATAAATCATCAACAACTTTATTCCAGCCATCTTGATCTGAAAAATAGCCAGCTTGATTATCAAAAATTCTTGACCCATGACCTCTATGATCATGAATCGCAACATGATAACCCTCAGCATTAAAAAAATTTATAAATTCAGAATATCTATCTTTATGTTCAGCCATGCCATGGGAGATTTGTATCACACCGGAGCAATTAGCTTTTTTTGACCGAGATAAATAGAAATCTAGCGCAGTGGCATCTTTTGCTTTTAATGCTATTTTTTCCATATAAATATAAAATAACATGATAAAGGTAATAGCATGCAAGATATATATATTTCAGGAACTGGGGTTTGGACTCCACCACATAAGATCTCTAATAAAGAGCTTGTCGAATCATTTAATAATTATGTAGAAATTTTTAATAGGGAAAATACTCAAAAAATTACTGACGGCATTGTAAAACCTCTTGAGCCCTCTTCTGTTGACTTCATTGAGAAAGCCTCTGGCATAAAAAATAGATATGTAATCGATAAAGATTCATTGCTAGATCCTAACCGCATGAAACCTATGATAGAAGCCAGACCGAATGATTCTCTATCTTTCTGTGCTGAGATCAGTGTAATTGCCGCAAACGAAGCGTTAGACAATGCTAAGTTAAATGCCTCTGATATAGATGCAGTCATAGTTTCAACAGCTAATCTTCAAAGGGCTTATCCAGCAATCGCTATAGAAGTTCAAAATGAATTAGGAATTGATGGATATGCATATGACATGATGGTTGGATGTTCGTCTACAACCTTTGGGATAAGTAATGCCTATGCAGATATTGCATCCGGTAAGGCTTCTAAGATATTGGTTATCAATCCAGAAATAACATCCGCACATAACAATTATAAAAATAGAGATAGCCATTTCATATTTGGTGATGTTTGCACAGCCACCATCATTGAAAAAAACTCTCAATCTCCAAATAAATTTAAAATTCTAAATGCAAAATTAAAAACTCAATTTTCAAACAACATAAGAAATAACTTTGGTTTTATGAATGCTATTGAAAATAAAGAATACACCGAGCAGGAACTCTTATTTGTGCAAAATGGTAGAAGTGTATTTAAGGAAGTTATGCCTATGGTGGCATCCCTCATAACCGATCATTTGCAAGAAAATAACCTCTCTCCTCAAGATGTTGAGCAATACTGGCTTCATCAAGCTAATATTAATATGAATACCTATGTTGTAAAAAAACTTTTAGGAGATGACTTTCCTCCTGAAAGAGCTCCAAATGTATTGGATGAGTATGCCAATACTGGATCAGCAGGATCACTAATAGCATTTCATAAGTACAACCATCTAAAGCCAGGACAAAAAGGAATTATTTGTTCTTTTGGTGCAGGATATTCTATTTGCTCGATTCTAGTTGAAAGGGAGTAGTGAAATGAAGTTCATTTTACCTCTCTTGGTAATTTTAACTGCGGTAATTGGTTCAATAGCAAATATCAATATTAATGCAGATGGATGGTATGAGGAGCTTGTTAAAAGCCCTTTAAATCCACCTGGGTATGTGTTCGGTATAGTCTGGCCTATTTTATATCTGCTGATGGGAATTGTTTCTTTTTTAGCTGCAGAAAAAATTTGGAAGTTATTTATAATCCAATTAGCCCTAAATGCTGCTTGGTCTTGGATATTTTTTTATTACCAGCTACCAATAATAGCACTCTTGGATATTGCTCTATTGATGTTGGTTAATGCTATGATTTTAAATAATCTTAAGTCTTTTTCAAGAGCACTGTTCTTGCTTTATTTGCCTTACATGCTCTGGCTTTGCTTTGCTGCGTTTCTAAATATTTCTATTATTTATTTAAACTAAAAAATACCTATCACTAGGCCAGTCATGCAGGAGGCCAACGTTGCTCCGACTAGAGCCTTGAGAGAAACTTTGATCAGATCATTCTTGCGCTCAGGCGCCATGGCACTTATCCCTGATACAAGAATACCAACGGATGAAAAGTTTGCGAATCCACATAACGCATAAAGTGTTATTAGTTTAGATCTATCTGACAATGTGTCTGGCTCTAAACCTGCGAGTGCTCCGTATGCTACAAATTCATTTAAAGCAGTTTTTAAACCTAGCAATTCTGCCGAAGCGAGTGTTTCTGACAATGGCACACCCATCAACCAAACAATTGGAAAAAATAGATATCCTAAAATTAATTGCAGTGATAAATCTGAAAAACCAAACAAACCACCAAGGATTGCAAGCAATGAATTCAGCAAAGATACTAGGGCGATAAATGCTATCAAGATTGCTCCAACATTAAGACATATATCTAGCCCATCTCTTGTACCACGAGTAATTGCATCCATAGAGCTGTCATATACCTTAGGAACAGAATTACCATCAAAATTAGTAACTTTAGAGGATGGAATCATAATATTTGCATACATGATGGCAGCAGGAATAGATAAAATTGATGCTGAGACTAGATGTTGAATTAAATTAATATCAGGAAATTGTGGGGCAAGCATAGATACCAATGCAATCATGATTGAGCCAGAAACAGTAGACATACCTGCTGTCATAAGAATTAATAGCTCTTTTTCACTCATTCTAGAAAGATATGGGCGAACCAAGAGAGGTGCTTCAACTTGACCCATAATAATATTGGCAGTTGCTCCAAGGCCTATTGGGCCACCAATATTAAATAGCTTTTCAAAAATTTTTGAAATCGCTCTAATAATTAAGGGCAAAATATTCCAAAACCAAAGAAGCGCAGAAAGACTTGAAATGACTATGATTAACGGCAAAATTTGAAAGGCAAAAATCATAGAATTACCAGTACCTGAGCTTGCAAAAGGTGATGTTGAGCTATTGCTTAAATAACCAAAAACGAATTCAGCCCCCTCTTGAGTAGCAGCCTGAAGAGCGGTGACGCCTTCGGAAAGATAAGCAAAAATCTGAACTATGAAAGGTATTTTTAATAATGCAAAAGCTAAAATAATTTGGAGAATAATGGCTGCAAAAATATACCGATAATTTATTGATGATCTATTTTGTGAAAATGGGATAGCAATACACACCAAGCCAACAAAGCCGATAATAATTTGCAAAAGCGATGTTACTGTCATGTCTTAGTATAGCTTAATTGCTCTCAATCTTTCCTCTAAAAAATCATGCGCACTAATAGATTCTGGTGAATCATCAACTATGGAACATAATTCAATTTCTGGTGAAGGATGAAGGAAGAAAGGCATGCTATATCGAGATGCGGATGAGCCGGCATTATGATCAACAACTCTATGACTGGTACTTTTGAGTTGAGAACGAGTAACTAGCTGCATCATATCTCCAATATTACATACAATAGATTTACTTTTAGCTGCGATTGGAATCCAATCACCCTCAGGGTTTTGAACCTCCAGTCCAGACTCCTCAGCACCAACCAAGAGAGTGATTAAATTTATATCCTCATGAGCACGAGCACGCAAAATATTTGAAGAATCAACCACGGGTGGATAATGAATTAATCGTAATATGGAGTTACCTTTTTTGGCCCAAGCATCAAAAAAAGAAGGCTCTTTCCCCAATATTACAGCAATCGCACTAAGCACTTTTAAGCCTAGCATGTTAAGTTGATTAAACAATATATCAAACTGCTGATTAAAATCTTTAATTTCTGAAACTAAAATATTTTTAGATATTCTAGGGTCATATGAGTCATCAACCATTGGACCATGATGCCAAAACTCTTTTAAATCAGGAGTGGTTTCACCAACAGCCGTTTCTTTGCCAAATGGAGTATAACCTCGAGCACCAGCTTTCTCAGGATGAGCATAAGTATTTTTTATAGCATCAGAAAGTAAAAAAAATTCTTTGCTTAATCTGTAGCTTGATTGAAGCACATCATCAGCTATTCCGTGATCAGTGATGGTAAAAAAACCATGAGCAGTTAATGCTAATTTTAGCTGAGCAATGGTATCAACATCTCTTTGCTCAATATCGGGCATTGAAAATGCAGGAATGGTATTAAATGACATAGTTTATTTTAGCAAAAAAAAGGGCGGTTAAGACCGCCCTTTTAAGAATTTTTAAAGCTTCCTAGAAAGAAAACTTATATGTGAACCCGAGTTGAGCTCTCCATATACTATTCACAGCTGATTTTCTAATTTCCTGAGGGTTGTTCGGATTAAATCTAAATGCAAGATCAGCTCCTCCTCTAGAATTTGGATAAATGTATTTAGAAAAATCGTCAGACATTTTCATGTCTAGAACGTCAACGACTCCTGTATAACTACCATATTCTATGACACCTTCATTTGAATCAAGAAGATTTAAAAGATTTTCAATACCTAGACTAATAACAAACTCATCGTTGGCTCTAAAGCCAGGAAGTATTTGAGTAATTTTTAGATCTAAAGTAGTTTGCCAAGGGTATTCAAAAACACCTGTTGGAAGAATCTGACCAGCATATCGCTTTAGATCTAATGTGTTATATAGAAGATCAAGAACTTCGTTAGCCACAGCTAAGTCTGGAGCACCTGAACATGAACCCCAGCAGACATTAGGATCAGCAAGTCCAGACGGAATATATAACAAATGCGCGCTGTCATCATTTAGATTATTTTCATACCCGAAAGCTTCTGTTTTACGAGTTTGTGGATTGCCTCTTGTGAAAGTATCCCAAGAATAAGTCCCTGGTAATCCAGATTTTCTTTCAAAAAATAGATTGAAAGTAGTTGGCTTATCGGCTCCAAAGAAATAGTGTGTAGATGACATGGTAGCAAATAACCTATGCTCAGTTTCATAAATGGACCTTCCAGCAGTTCTATTATTAAAGTCTGAAGCAGCATACTTACCATAACTTGAATTAGCAGTTGTAGAGGCCATACCACTTAACTCATCAATATTTTGGTGTGTATAGCCAATGGAGAATGATCCATCGCCATCATTAAAATATCTTGAGAAAGCAAGAGAAAGTACTTCTCTTTCTCCTCCACCCTGATTGTACAGACCAGCCTTATAGGTTCCTCTTGGACCTGTTTGATCATAGATTGGTCTTCCATCTGGAGCTTTTAATGCTGGAGTTAATGGTCTATCACCTACTAATGGAGAACCATCAATTATCTTGTAAAGAGCTTCCTCTTGAGTGGAATGCAAGTAGGTAGCAGTCATCATCCAGTCGCCCATTTGTCTGTCATAAGTCAGGTTGAGAGTTTTTGTCTCAGGCCATTCAAAGCTAGGAGCTATGAAATTTATGACAGAGTCAGTTAATGGAGCATTCTGGATTGCTGTTCCAACACAAGCAGGAAGGGTTGAAGTTACATTGCTTGTTGGATCACAGCCTGGAGCATTTGCACCATTGTAGGCAGCAATTCTCACGCCATCATTGGTATAAGCATTTGATATCCATACTGTTGGTAATTTAGATGAGAATGTTCCATACAAACCCTTTAAAGAACTTACATCATCAATTTCATACTCAAAACTTAATCTGTAGTTCAGCAAGCTTGTGCCAGCAATACCACCATTAGCGAATCCATAAGTATCAACAAAGCCTTGATTTAAAGCAGGTGAATCATCAGAATCAAATTCATCATATCTTAAGCCAACTAAGACATTTAATTTATCAGAAATATCGATTTCATCTTGGATATAAAGAGATGAGAGATCATATTTAAAGATTGCAGCACCACCAGCTTCAGTTAAATCTCTAGAGTTGTTATGAAAGAAACTGCTTGCTTGTTGGCTTTCATACCCTGAAATTCCATCAAAAGTATATGCACCATTTTGAGCTACAATAAATACATTATAGATATCCCACTCTTTTGACTCATAGCCAAGAGTCCATTTATGGTTATCATTATAGTAAGTAAGTTTTGCTTTAAAGAAGCTATTTTCAGTGTCAAGCTGATTAGCGCTTCTAAAAATATCCGGGCCTAGATTACAATCAATGCCTCGCGCACCGCAATTCTCAATTGTAAATGAAGGTAAGTCTTGGCCTACTGGGGACATTTGAGATGTTTTTTGGGTTTTTGTTGAATAGCTGATTTCTGAGATCAGATCATCTGACCAGTTAGACACAAGCAAAAATCCGTCAGTCTCAGTATTCTCACCTTTTTGATATTCAGCCGATGAAAAATTAAATGTTCCAAAGCTGCTATTAGCTTGGTTTAGCTTTGAGCTTTCTACCTCTTTGTGATTGAGGGTTAGGCGATGATTATCAGTAATGTTTATATCAAATCTTGCTGTAATAAACTCCTGTTCAGATTGATTGCTGGAGGTATATCCTAGAGGATCAAATCCATACTTATCTTTAGTGATCTGTCTAATTTGATCTACTTCAGCTACTGTTATGCCTTGCTCATTTGGAAGATTAGAACCAACGGGGCCGTGAGTAATAGGTTTATTTATAGATGCCTCTTCATATGTAACATAGAAGAATGCTTTATCTTTGATAATTGGACCTCCAAAGGCAAAACCTTCAGATGTATCATCTAAATCAAACGAGTATTCATCTCCATCGGATTCATCACCCATAAAAGAGTCACCTCTATCATATGAAAATAACTCACCAGTAAACTCATTTGTTCCTGATTTGGTAATCACCTCGATTACACCACCTCTGAAGCCAGAGTACTCAACAGATGCTGGAGCAACCTTTACAGACATTTGCTCTATGGCGTTGAGGGAAATAGGACTTCTTTGAGCAGGATAACCATTGTCATTAAGGCCGAAGTCGTCATTGAATGATGTTCCATCCACCCTTAAATCATTCGTTCGGGGATGAGCACCGGCAATGGATATTGCTTCATAGTTGTCTTCTGCATCATCTAATGAAACCATAGGATTTAATCTTATGAAATCTTTAAGATCTCTGTTCACAGAAGCATTTTGCTCAATGTCTTTGGCTGTTAAAGCTGTACCAAAGCCATAGCCTGTATCCAAGGAAGATCCTGCACTAGCAACCACAACCACTTCATCAATGGTCTCTAACGCAAAATTTAATCTTTTAGTATCACCTACAATTAAAGTTATTCCAGTTGTGGTTTCTGAGCTATAAGCACTAGATTGAACATTCACCTCATATGGGCCACCTGGCTTAAGACCGCCTGCATTATATCGACCGTTCGAACTCGTTGTTCTCGTGATTGTTGTATCGGTTGGCGTGTAAGTAATGCTAACAGTTGCACCGCTGACCGGCGTTCCTGCGCTATTGGTTACTGTACCGGTTATATCTGAAGTAAGTTCCTGCCCAAAAGCTGGGATAGCAATTACTGCAGCCAGAATGAAAAAGCTTCTTAGTGATTTCATAATTTTCCTCTAAAAATTAATAGAAAATGGATAACAATAATTCTATACCTGTTTTGAAGTATTTAAAAGAAACAATTTGGTAACATTTAAAAAAATTTCAAACTTCTATGGAAGTTAATTTTATGTAATCTTGCAAAACTTCTGGTATGGCAATTGAATCCTTTTGATTGAAATTATTCTCAATAACAGCAATCAATGCTCTGCCTGCTGCAAGAGCTGATCCATTGAGAGTATGAACTAATTTTGAGGCCCCATCTTCTTTGAATCTTATCCTGGCTCTTCTGGATTGAAAGTCTGTACAATTAGAACAAGATGAGATTTCTCTATAGGTTTCCTGGCTTGGAATCCAGACTTCTAAATCATAGGTCTTAGCAGCCGCAAAACCTAAATCTCCAGTGCATAATTCTACCACTCGATATGGAAGATTGAGTTCCTGGAGAACAGTTTCAGCATGAAAAGTAAGGTTTTCTAGGGCCTCTAATGATTTGTCTGGATGGCAGATCTGAACTAACTCAACTTTCTCGAACTGATGCTGCCGAATAAGCCCCTTAGTATCTTTACCATAACTGCCAGCTTCCGATCTAAAGCAACTTGTATGAGCGGTTAATTTGATTGGAAATTCATTAATATCAAGAATCTTGTCTCTAAAAAGATTGGTTAAAGGCACTTCGGCAGTGGGGATTAAATAGAAATCATCAGTTAGTTGAAATAAGTCATCAGAAAATTTTGGCAGCTGACCGGTTGATAGCAGGGATTCTGTATTAGCAACCATAGGTAAATAGTGCTCTGTGTAACCATGCTCAGCCGCTTTATCAAGCATGAATGCAATTAAGGCTCGTTGGAGTTTTGCAATTTCACCCTTTAAAACTGCAAACCTAGAACCAGCTAGCAGGTTGGCAGATTCAGTATCAATCATTGATGTAATCTCTAGATGATCTTTTCCCTTTGATATTTGCGGCTCGCCATGGATTCTAATTTGTAGATTATCTTCCTCACTCATCCCGCTTGGCACTGAATCATCAAAAAGATTAGGAACATCAAGCAAAAATGTTTTTAAGCTTGACTGCACATCATTTAATTTAGTTGAGCATGCCTCTAGATCAGCCTTAATAGACTCAATGTTTTTACTTAAAGCTAAGTCCTCTTTACCATCTTGTTTAAGCAAACCATATTCTTTGGATAGCGAGTTACGTTTTGCCTGCAATTCTTCTGTTTGGATTTGGTATTTTTTTCGCTTGGCTTCTAAGCTTTCAAATAAATCTAAATCAAAATCGTAGTTCCTTAATTTTAATTTTTCAGTTATAGCTTGAGGGTTATCTTTTATTAAATTTATATCAATCATATGTTAAGCAGCTTTAAAAAATGAATAAGCCAATAAAGTTCCAATCATGCATGAGCTAATTGAAAGAAGAACATAGACAAATGCATGGATAGCCTTGCCATTGTAAAGCATTTCAATTGTTTGCTGGGAGAAAGCTGACATAGTTGTGAAAGAACCAAGCATCCCAATGATTAAAAAAAAATAAATATTTGATTTAAAGTCAGGAATTTTAGCCATGGCAATGCCTATGCAAAAGCATCCAATAAAATTAACAAGCATTGTCCCGCTAGGCATCATAAAAAAGTAGAAATTTTTCATCAAGTCATTGATAAAATATCTCAAAGGGGCGCCCAGAGCACCGCCAAGAGCTATTAAAAGAAACTTAATCATAATAATGTAAGCTCTACTCCATGCTCTACCCCAAGAGAGTCTGTGTAGCGAATTAGCTTTAGCTGATTATCGGTAAATATAAAATTTATAACACTGGAGCTATCATTTTCATAAATTTTAATTGTTGAATCTTGAATAATCCTCACCGAGTAGTCTTCTGAGTCCTCATCAACACCTTCAATTAAAAGGTCAAGAAAAAAATTATTGATTTGGTCAATTTCAATTGTTTGTTTTTGATCTAAAAACACATCATGAATTTCAATGGTTTCCTTGTTAATTCTATAATTCTCTTCAAAGGGTGTTAAGACTTGAATTATTACTTCGTCGTTCTTAAACAATATCTTTCCTGCAGAGTTACCAATTTGCATCTCTGACTCGTTTAAAGACCTCTCAATAAATGAGTAATTTCTTTTTAACTGGTCATTTAAAAGATTGGTTGAGATTGACTTGGCATCAAGAGATACTGAAAATAAAAATACAAGAGGGATAAAAAACCTAGCAATCATTGCTGTTTTGGAACTAATACTTCCCTGCTTCCATTGCTACTCATTTCTGAAACTAACCCTGCCATCTCCATTGCCTCAATAATTCTAGCAGCGCGATTATAACCAATCCTAAGTTTTCTTTGCACGGCAGAAATTGATGCTCTTCTTGATTCTATAACAAATGCAACAGCTTCATCATAGAGTTCATCATCTTCATCGGATGAGTCTGAGCCATCGCCATCAGACCAACCTGGAATAGGGCCTGTTTCTTGGAGTTCCGATGTAATCTCATCCAAATAATTAGGTTCAGATTTTTGCTTCCAACTGTCAACCACCCTATGAACCTCATCATCACCAACAAAAGCTCCATGCACTCGTTCTGGAACACCTTGACCTGCAGGCAAGTACAACATGTCACCTGCACCAAGAAGCTGTTCGGCGCCCCCTTGATCAAGAATTGTTCTTGAATCAATTTTTGAGGATACTTGAAAGGCAATTCTTGAGGGAACATTTGCTTTAATAAGACCTGTAATAACATCCACTGAAGGTCGTTGAGTGGCTAAAATTAAATGGATTCCAGCAGCCCTTGCTTTTTGCGCAATTCGTGCAATCAAATGCTCAACCTTTTTTCCAACGATCATAATCATGTCAGCGAATTCATCAACAACCACTACAATTGAAGGCAATTCTTCTAGAGGTATCTCTGCATCTTCTTGAAATGGGTCCATTAATGGAGTTCCAGCTGCATTGGCTTCAGCCACTTTTTGGTTAAACGCCGCCAAACCCCTAACTCCCATTTCTGACATTAATTTATACCTTCTATCCATCTCAGCAACACACCATCGCAAACCATTGGATGCATCAGTCATGTCAGTAATAACAGGAGTGAGAAGGTGCGGTATGCCCTCGTAAACTGAAAGTTCAAGTATTTTAGGGTCAATCATGATCAAGCGAACAGCCTCTGGATCTGATTTAAATAGCAAACTTAATAACATGGCATTCAGACCAACAGATTTTCCAGACCCTGTTGTGCCCGCAACTAATAAATGTGGCATCTTTGCAAGATCAACCACAATGGGTTTGCCAGCTATATCATGGCCTAGTGCCATTGATAAAGGTGAAGCAGAGTTATGAAATGTGTCAGAGGATAATATCTCAGTTAAGCGCACCATCTTTCTGTTAGTGTTAGGGATTTCAATGCCTACGACTGATTTTCCTGGAATTACCTCAACAACTCTAACGCTCATTACTGCTAGAGACCTGGCAATATCTTGAGCAATATTGGTAATTTTACTTGCTTTGGTACCCGGCGCAGGTTGAATCTCAAATCTAGTAACAACCGGTCCAGGAATAACCGAGACAACTTTTGCTTCAACTCCAAATTCTTGCAGTTTAATCTCCAGTCTATCTGCTACCTCATCGAGTTGTTCTTTTGTAAGAGACGAGCCATCATCCAGCACCCTATCGAGCAAATCTGTTGAAGGCATTTCTGAATTTACATTTTTATCTTTAGGCTTATAAACAGTAGACGTTGCCCCTGATTCATTTTTTGGAATTTCGGTTTTTGCTGCTAATTTAGAGTCATCTTTTGAGTTTGTGACTGGTTGCGATGATGTCGGCGAAGATGGGGGCAAATTTAACTCTCTTGGTTTAGCCTCTTCAACAGAATGCTCAAGTATAGGCTCTGCTTTAGATTGAAATTTTGAGAAATCAATAGAGCGAATGCTGCTCCATAAAAATTTAAACAAACGAGTAACTGAAACGCCAAGCTCTGAAATAAGATATTTAGCTCCATGCCCAAGTGCGTCTATGACAGACAGCCAAGAAAATGAAAAAGTTAAAGAGACCGATGCAAGAAAGAATATAACTATAAAAATTAAAGAGCCAACTACCCCAAAAATACTTGAAAGATTTGAAAAGATGATTGATCCGATAAGGCCGCCTGAGGAAGACTGAGGAAAATAATCACCTGAATAATAAAACTCACTCAATGCAGAGAATGATGATACCAACAAGATTGCAGAAACAACCTTGATGATCTTATGAGTTCTATCAGAAATTCGGTAAAAAAATAATAACTTGACTGCAACAAACGAAATGATTAATAAAAATAAATATGCCCCAGTTCCAGCAATCGAAAATAAAGCATCAGATAGGTATGCACCAAAGGGCCCACCAAGGTTCTCAATTGAATTAGATTTTGAGCTTACTGATGACAGGCTTGGATCAAGGGAGGAATAAGATACTAGAGAGATAAAAATATATAAAACAGACCCAAGGCAAAAAAATGCAAAAACATTTTTCAATGTGCCTGCTGATAAATTTGATTGGCCTGGTGTTTTAGCGATGATTGACTCCTGTTAGCAATATTATATTGAGATATAAGTTAATTAGTTAGAAAAGATAACAATTTCTTTACTCTCTATCTTATAATTCGCTCATGGAATATCAACATCATAAGCTCATTATCTTAGGTTCAGGTCCAGCGGGTTATGCTGCGGGCATATATGCAGCGAGAGCGGGACTTAAACCACTGCTCATAACAGGGGCAGAGCAAGGTGGGCAACTCACCACTACAACCGATGTTGAAAATTGGCCTGGAGATTCTGATGGTTTGCAAGGACCTGAATTAATGGAAAGAATGAAAAGACATGCTGAACAGTTTGATGTTCAGATAGTCAATGACCATATCGATAAAACATACTTATCTGAACAACCTCTTAAACTTATCGGTAGTCAGAATTGGTCTTGCGATTCACTGATTATTGCAACTGGAGCTAGTGCAAAATATTTAGGCTTGGCTTCAGAGAAAGAATTTTTAGGTAAAGGTGTTTCTGCATGTGCAACATGTGATGGTTTTTTCTATCGTAATCAAGAAGTTGCAGTAGTTGGAGGCGGCAATACTGCTGCTGAGGAAGCCTTATATCTATCTAGGATTTGCTCAAAGGTACATTTAATTCATAGAAGAGATGAGCTCAGGGCTGAAAAAATTCTCCGGGATAGAGTGGCTGAAGCTGTTAATGAAGGCAAGATTGAGATGCATTGGAATTCTCAATTGCGGGAAGTTCTTGGAGATGAGAAAGGCGTGAGTGCAATTGAAATAATGACTGATAATGAAAGCAAGAAGCTTGAGCTTACGGGGGTATTTATTGCTATCGGTCATCACCCTAATACTGAGATTTTTAAAGGTCAGCTTGATATGAAAAACGATTACATCACTATTAAATCAGGAACTGATGGAATGGCCACTGCCACTAGCGTACCCGGGGTCTTTGCTGCAGGGGATGTGTCAGATCAAATCTACAGACAAGCCATTACCTCTGCGGGGTTCGGTTGCATGGCTGCGCTGGATGCTGAAAAGTTTATATCAGAGTAATTACTGACCAGAAACCCAGAACACCATTCCTGCTACAAAAACTGCGATCAGTATTAAAGCAACCCTTGAATCAGATTTGCTATCTTCATTTGCTTCTTTTGATTCAAAATATTCATCATATTTATCTGACATTTTTATTCTCCATGTTTTAAAACTACCCTTCCCTGCTGGCCACCTTTCAAAATAAGATCAATCTCTTGCTGTAAATTTTCCTTGGTAACTACTTTTATCACTGAGGATAGATCTAGCCTCCATTCATTGGCAAATTTATTCCAAATTTTGGTTTTAAATTCTATCGGTGATTCTGCCGAATCGATTCCTGCAAGCATTATGCCGCGAAGAATAAATGGAAAAACAGTTGTATTAACTTCTATCCCTGCAACATTTCCACAGCATGCAACTACACCATGAGGTGAAATTTGAGGAAGCATTCTACTTAAAATATTTCCCCCAACGGTATCAATCGCAGATGAGAATAAGGGTTTCTCCATAGATTTGGATGGAGCCTCTAAATATTCATCACGCAGAATGATATTGTTAGCTCCTATTGATTGAAGGAAATTGATGGAGGAAGATTTACCTGTAAGTGCTGAAACCTCAAAGCCCAATTTAGACATCAGCATCACCCCTATAGATCCAACACCTCCAGTAGCTCCTGAAACTAATACAGGCAAGTCTGATTCTCCTGAGGACTTTTGTATTTTTAATACGCTGGCAGCTGCTGTCAAACCAGCAGTGCCTATGGACATGGCTTCTATCGCTGTTAGGTTGATTGGTTTTTTAACTACCCAGTTAGCAGGCACATTGATGTATTCTCCAAAACCTCCAGGCGTGTTCATGCCCATGTCATACCCTGTAACTATGACCTCATCGCCATCCTCAAATTGTGAAGAGTTTCCATCGGTAATAATTCCAGTGGCATCTATTCCTGGAACAAATGGATAATTCCTAGTTACTCCTTTATTGCCTGATGCAGATAAGGCATCTTTATAGTTCAATGAAGAATAAGATACTTTTATTTGAACAAACCCCTCTGCTGGTTTTTGAAGCTCAAGTTGAGCGATCGATGAAGAGAAAGAGCCGTCTTTTTCCTCAACGTAATATGCCGAATATTGCATTATCTTGGTTTCATTCGCATGGCTGAATCAAGTCTAATGGTTTCACCATTTAAATATGTATTTGTAACAATGTGTGCTGCTAAATTGCCAAACTCAGATGGAATTCCAAATCTGTGAGGAAATTGAGTCGATTCAAGCAGAGGATCCCTGACTTTATCCGGCGCCAGTTTCATTAGAGGAGTATCAAAAATACCTGGTGCAATTGTGTTCACCCGAATTCCATGCCTTGCAAGGTCTCTTGCAGCTGTAAGGGTTAAACCAATGACACCTGCTTTTGAAGCGCTGTAGGCAGATTGTCCAATTTGACCTTCATAACCGGCGATGGAGGCAGTATTAATAATAACACCCTTTTCACCGTCTTCTTCAGGCTCATTTTTATCCATAAGGTCTGCAGCTAAACGCATAACATTAAAAGTACCCACTAAATTCAAATCAATGATGAATTTAAAATGATCCAATGGATGCGGCGCGTCTTTCCCAAGAATTCTTGCTCCATACCCTGTACCAGCGCAATTAATTGCAACATGCAAGGCCCCAAAGGCCTCTTCAATTTTTGACATGGCATCCTGAACAGGCTGTTCTTCCATAATATTGGTGTTTACATATTTAACGCTGTCGCCACCAAGCTCATCACAAATAGCTTTTGCATTATCATCGTTGATGTCCAAAATCATCACTTTGGCACCGAGAGAAACAAAGTGTCTGGTTGATGCTTCACCCAAACCAGATGCACCTCCGGTAATTGCTATAACTTTATCTTTTAATTCCATGGCATATCTCCTCTTTGGTTAAGAATTATACCTAGCTAATCAAAAAAATGATTGATTTAAAACTTGAAAAATTGAATTGGCACAATAATTGCTTTTATGTTTTGTAAGTTCATAACATTTATTTAAAGGAGAAATTATGAAACGATTATTTTTACTAGTTGGTATGCTCGCTATGCCCTCATTCGCAGCGGTAAGTGCCAATGTATCTTTTGCTTCGGATTATGTCTGGCGCGGAATGACACAAAGTGACGGCCCTGCTATCCAAGGTGGCTTTGACTATGAAGCTGAATCAGGTTTCTATGCTGGAATCTGGGGATCAAATGTAAATTTTAATGACGGTGCAGGAAGCGAATTAGATTACTACGCAGGTTATGGTTTTTCACTAGGTGATGTTGGTGTTGATATTGGGTACATTGCTTTTGATTATCCTGAAAATGAATCAGGCCTCGATTTTGAAGAAATCTATTTAGGGCTTAGCTTTGGTGACTTTGGTTTAACTTTAGCTTCAGGACAAGATGGAGCGCCAGATTACACAGAATTTTCATATGCATTTGGCCCTGTCTCGGTTGCCTATGGCGAATATGATGATTATGGCGATAACACCACTATAAGCTATGGTTTTACATGCGGATCTTTTGATTGTGGAATTACAGCATACGACTTCAGCGACAGTGGATATGGAGCTGATGAAGATGGTATCTTCTTTTCAATTTCAGCCAGTTTATAAGATATGAAATTAGTCACAGCTATTATCAAACCATTCAAACTTCAAGAGGTTCGTGAAGCTCTTGTTGAAGCTGGTATAGAAGGCTTAACTCTCTCTGAGGTTAAGGGGTATGGAAGGCAAAAAGGTCATACCGAACTATATCGTGGTGCTGAATACACGGTAGATACTCTGCCAAAAATTAAGCTTGAAATTCTTGTTGAAGACGAAAAGCTCAGCACAGTAACCGATACCATTACATCCACTGCTGGGACAGGAAAGATTGGTGATGGAAAAATATTTGTAACCAACGTTGAAGATGTCATCAGAATTAGAACTGGTGAGACAGGCAACGAAGCCATTTAATTAAGGAGATTAATATGGAAGAAATAAAATTTGCATTAGATACCTTCTACGCAATTATGTCAGGAGCACTGGTCATGTGGATGGCTGCTGGGTTCACCATGCTGGAAGCAGGGTTGGTCCAAAAGAAAGATGTTTCTGAAATTGTTACCAAAAACCTCGGTTTGTTCTCGATCGCTTGCGTCATGTATCTCGTATGTGGCTTTGTACTCATGTACCCCTCTGATGCGATATTTTCAATATCAGGTGGCTTAGACGAAGCTGGTGAGGCTATTGTGTACGGAATATTACCTGCCATTGGAACCTCATGGGGTCTAAGTGCTGACATGCCTCTTGAAGAAATCGGTATGGCATATGGCATGGACTATTCTCAACAAGCTGACTTCTTTTTCCAAGTGGTTTTTGTTGCTACTGCCATGTCAATTGTTTCAGGCGCAGTTGCTGGAAGAATGAAGTTAATACCTTTCTTCATCTTCACAGTAATCCTAACTGCCTTCATATACCCTGTTCAGGGATACTGGAATTGGGGTGGTGGTTTTTTAAGCACTCTTGGTTACTCTGATTATGCTGGATCTGGAACTGTTCACCTTCTTGGTGCAGCAGCGGCTCTTGGTGTCGTAACTCTGCTTGGCGCAAGAAACGGGAAATACGGAGCTGATGGTTCAATTAACCCTATGCCAGGATCTAATATTCCTTTGGCCGCTTTAGGTGTGCTTATCTTGTGGTTAGGCTGGTTTGGATTCAATGGTGGCTCAGAACTCGTAATAAGTGATGAGGCAAGCGCGATTGCTGTCAGTCAAGTTTTCTTAAATACAAACATGGCTGCTGCAGGTGGTGTCATAGGGGCCTTAATTCTTAGCCTGGTTATGACTGGCAAGAGTGACGTTACCATGGTTATTAACGGTGCTATTGCAGGACTAGTTGCAATCACTGCTGGGCCAAGTGCTCCAAGCGGCGGTGAGTCAGTTATTATTGGCTTTTTAGGCGGTCTTTTGGTGTATGCATCCATCCTTTTCTTTGATTCAAAACTCAAAGTTGATGATCCGGTAGGAGCTATATCCGCTCATGGAATTGTGGGAATCTTTGGTGTAATGGTTGTTCCATTTACCAATGCAGACGCATCCTTCTTAATTCAGTTTATTGGCGTTATATCTATCGCAGGTTTTGGTTTTCTAGCTAGCTATGGAGCTGTTTACCTTATCAACATGATTACACCTATAAGAGCAACTGATGAAGAGCAAGCATTAGGTCTTGATGCATCAGAAATAGGAGTTGAAGCCTACCCAGAGTTTAAATAATAACTCGTAACAATGGCCGTCAGTATTAATTGGCGGCCATTTTTTTTGCATTAAAAAAGTGCAGTCAATTAACTTTCCTTTAGAAACTTCCATTTAATTCACCTTTTTAACCTTTATAAATTGGCATAATAGTTGCATCTATAAACATATATTATTTTTATAGGGGGAAACATGAAACTAATATCAGCAATCATAAAGCCATTTAAACTTGAAGAAGTCCGTCAAGCTTTATTAGATTATGGAGTTGAAGGATTAACAATTACCGAAGTAAAAGGTTTTGGAAGGCAAAAAGGTCACACAGAACTTTACCGTGGGGCAGAATACACAATAGACACTCTTCCTAAAATTAAGCTAGAAATTATTACTAGTTCTGAAAAAGCAGCTGAGATTGTGGATGTCATATCAAAATCTGCAAATACTGAAAAAATTGGTGATGGAAAAATATTCATTACTAATATTGAAGAAGTTATAAGAATTCGAACAGGTGAAACAGGCAATGAAGCCATTTAAAGAGGATTAAAAAATGAAATTATTAAATTATTGTCTTGTTACATTAACCATACTTCTATCTCCAGCAGTATTATCATCTGAAATTAACTCCGGAGATACCGCATGGATTCTTACTGCCACTGCTTTGGTTTTATTCATGACTCTTCCAGGTTTAGCCCTATTCTACGGAGGACTGGTTCGCTCACAAAATGTCTTATCTGTATTAATGCAATGTTTTGCCATTTGCTGCATTGTATCTGTGATCTGGGTGATCTATGGATATAGCATAGCTTTTACTGGCACAGGTCCAGTTGTAGGCGGAACTGATGCTCTGTTCTTATCAAATCTAACAAGAGATTCCGCATCAGGTACTTTGCCAGAGAGTTTATTTGTTGTATTCCAAATGACCTTCGCAGTCATTACCCCGGCTTTGGTGGTAGGAGCATTTGCTGAAAGAATGAAGTTCAGCGCAATGTGTATTTTCACAGTTCTATGGGTTACGTTGGTTTATTTACCAGCATGCCATATGGTTTGGGGAGGCGGTTATCTTGGTGGCATAGGTGTGATTGACTTTGCCGGTGGCCTGGTTGTTCATGCAACCTGTGGAATAGGAGCGCTAGTTGCAGCCATGATGTTGGGACCTAGAAAAGGTTTTCCAGGCGGAGCTCTAATACCGCACAATAGACCAATGGTTGTCATGGGTGCGGCCATGCTTTGGGTTGGATGGTTTGGCTTTAACGGTGGTAGCGCTGTTGCAGCAGATTCTAATGCAGCTATGGCTATTCTTGTTACTCATATTAGCGCAGCAGTTGGAGCGTTGACTTGGATGACAGTTGAGTGGCTTAAATCCGGGAAACCAACGGTCATAGGTATTGCTACAGGTATGGTTGCAGGTTTAGCCACTATTACACCAGCATCTGGAACAGTTGGTCCTCAAGGTGCATTATTAATTGGTTTCTTAGCCGGGCTAGTCTGTTTCTATGCTACGCAGATGATTAAAAGTTACTTCAAAATAGATGATTCTTTAGACGTGTTCCCAGTCCATGGAGTTGGAGGTATTTTAGGTATATTGATGCTGGCATTTGTAGGAAAGCCTGAAGGTTTTCTTGGAGCTGGAGCATCAGGTTTTGATGGATCTGTTTTCAGTCAGTTCATGATTCAGCTTCAAGGCGTAGTGATTATTTGTCTCTGGACTTTAGTATTTTCTTGGATTGCTCTTAGGGTTACTTCCCTAATAACTAATTTGAGAGTAAGCAATGAGGATGAAGACGAAGGTCTAGATTTTGGTGAACACAACGAAAGTGCATATCACTCAAATTAAGTTATTTGCATTTGTCTAATTGCCGGATTGGCGTATTGCTCCAATAATTTGGAGCGAGCGCCAGTGCCTAAAAATTGACATCTGCCTTCTAGTTTTTTTTCAGCATGAGCTATTTCTTCAGCAGAATAAGCATCTTGTTTAAGATCAATCTTCAATAACTTACAAGCAGCAAAGTTAGTTGCTTGAAGCTTATAACTAGAAATTATCGAGCTGGTAATTTTTTCAGAGATAGACTGGTAGTTATCATCTTCTGCAAAGTTCATAGGCTTAGTGAGGTTTATGATCACATTGCCTTTTTTGCCTGTTATGCCGTCAGCGATACTTTTTAGATCTTCATCTTTCTTTTTTGCATACTGTTTCTTAGTTTGCAATACGTCTAGCTCCTTGGCTTTCAATTGGTCGTTGGGATCATATTCATATGAGATGGATACTGGCACTACTTTAAGAGAGTTAAAATAGCTAGCAGCTGATTGAGATTTTCTTGTAGAAAGATGGATCATTTTTAACAATGCAGGGTCTGTGTTATCCATGCCATCTTTTGCTCTTCCCTGCTTTTGTGCTATCCATACAGATGTATTATTCTCAAATATACTATATTGAATAAACTGTGAGGCCAGTGACAGGTTTGAGTAGATTTCTTTTTTTGTGCCACCAGCTCTTTGAATAATAAAACTTTTATTTAACCTAAATAGATCTGAGGCCCAGCTCTCTTCCATAAGATTGTTACCCACAGCAATATTGAATGTTCTAAAACCAGATTGGTGCAGATGAAAGGCAAGCAAGGCTGCGTCCAAAGAAATATCTCTATGATTGGAAATGTATAAGTAATTATCATCTTTGTTTATGCAATCAAGACCATTAACTTGAAAAGATGAAATTGACTTCTCAATGACTTTCTCCATTAAATTTTTGAAAATCATTTGATAGTCATCGATCGTGTTGATGGTTGTTAAATAAGAGTTGAGTTTTTGTTTTGCAAAAAACTCTATAAAAGGCATTTTTGATAGCATGCTTGGAAACTGTAATCCTACAAAAGCCTTCAACACTGATGGGTTTGATGCAAGAGACTGAAGGACTGAGGCTACTTCAGAGTCAGAATAAGGTCTAATATCTTTAAAAGGATCCATTGCTTTATGCTAAAAGCTGAATCATAACTCCAGCCGCAACCGCAGAACCTATTACCCCTGCTACGTTAGGCCCCATGGCATGCATCAGTAAAAAGTTTTGAGAATCATTTTCTAGCCCAACTTTGTTCACCACCCTGGCTGCCATTGGAACCGCTGAAACCCCAGCAGCACCGATAAGGGGATTAATTTTGTTTGAACTTAAAACATTCATTAGTTTTGCCATCAAGACACCAGAGGCAGTGCCTAATGAGAAAGCAATTATGCCTAATGACAGTATTCCCAAAGTTTCAGGAGTGAGAAATTGGTCAGCAGCTAGTTTTGAGCCAACTGCCAAACCTAAAAAAATAGTAACTATGTTAATTAATGAGTTTTGCACCACCTCGCTTAGCCTCTCAACTACCAAAGATTCTCTCATTAAGTTCCCAAAACAAAACATGCCTATAAGCGGAGCTGCGCTTGGCAGCATCATGCCAACTAAAAAAACTAGTATGATGGGAAAAATTATTTTTTCTTTCTGGGAAACTTCCCTGAGTTGGACCATTTTAATTCTTCTTTCAGTTTTTGTGGTGAGGAATCTCATGATCGGAGGCTGTATCAAAGGCACCAATGCCATGTATGAATAGGCTGCAACAGCAATAGCTCCTAAAAGCTCTGGAGCTAGAATGGAAGAAACATAAATTGCGGTTGGGCCATCAGCACCACCTATAATTCCAGTTGCCGCAGCTTGCTTTAAAGTGAATGTAACTATTCCCAGCTTGTTTAAAAGCAAGGCACCAATTACGGTTGCAAAAATACCAAATTGCGCTGCAGCACCTAATATTAAAGTTTTAGGATTTGCTAACATGGGCCCAAAATCTGTCATAGCTCCCACGCCCATAAAAATTACCAATGGAGCAACTCCAGAACCAATTGCCACAGAATAGAAAGTATTTAAAATTCCCGCGCTGTATCCAAGCTCAGCAGCATACTCGTTCAAAAGCCATAGCTGAGAATGAGACGCGGTTTTAAGAAAAGATGATAGAGAATCAGCATCACCAAGTGCAACCAAACTCAATGCACCTGATAATTCCTGTGCATTTGAAAAATAAATCAGTTTTTCAATTGGGCTGAGAGCTAAACCAATTTCAGGAATATTTGTGAGTATTGCTCCAAAGCCAATCGGTAAAAGTAACAAGGGTTCAAATTTTTTGCTAATAGCTAAATATAAAATCAAAAGTCCCACTACCAACATTATTGATTGCCCAAGACTTAAGCTAAAAATGCCTAAACTTGAAAAAATAGCTTCAAAATTCATTAGTTTAGGATTTCAAATAAAGGAGTTCCGGGTTTTACTGAATCGCCTGGCTGAACAAATATTTTACCGATGACTCCAGCATTTGGAGCTTTGATTTCAGTTTCCATTTTCATGGCTTCTAAAATCAGCACAGTGGCATCCATTGATACAGACTCTCCTTCTGCCGCAATTAGTCTAAAAATATTTCCTCCCAATGGAGCCTCAATTACGGTTCCAACTCCAGCTTTAGCAGCAACAGGAATTGAAACTTCTTTTTGCGCTGAACCATCATTAATTATTACTGAATTATCTGCCTTTAAAGTTACTGAATATTCCTGATCATCTACTGTAACTATGTATGCAGTATCATTTAACTGGTTAATTTCCAAAGGCTCAGACTCAAAGTGGTCTAAATTATCAACATTTTCGAGATACTTAAGCCCAATTTCAGGGAACATCACATATATGAGGATATTTTCATCCGAGGCTTCAGTTAAAATAGCTTTATCAGCAGTTGCTTTTTTAAAATCTTCTACAGAGGATTGAAAATCTTCATTAAGCAGATCAGCTGGTCTGCATGTAATCACTGCACTTTCACCAATAGCTTGTTGCTGCAGGTCTTTGTTTACTGGAGCAGGAGTCGCGCCATATTCACCTTTGAGCAAAGACTTAACTTCATTGGTAATCGTTGAATACCTAGCGCCGGATAAAATATTTATTACCGATTGAGTTCCAACTATTTGCGAGGTTGGAGTTACCAGAGGGATGAAACCTAGCTCCTCTCTTACTTTAGGAATTTCTTGAATAACTTCGTCAAATCTATGAATTGAATCTTGAGCCTTAAGCTGATTTTCAAGATTTGTTAGCATTCCACCTGGAACTTGAGATGCTATGATTCTAGCATCTACGCCTCTAAGTGAGCCTTCAAAATTTTTATATTTTTTTCTAACACCCTGAAAATGTTCAGCGATTGGTATTAACTTATCAAGATCTAATTCTGTTTCTCGATTAGTTCCGTCAAGAATACTGATCATTGTTTCTGTGGGAGTATGTCCATATGTCATGCTCATCGAAGAGATGGATGTATCAATATTATCTAAACCAGCCTCAATAGCTTTCACGCCTGTTGCAACTGAAAAACCTGTGGTTGCATGACAATGCAAATGAATTGGAATTTCAAGTTCCTCTTTAAGTCTTGAGACCAGCTCAAATGCAACATATGGTTTTAATAACCCAGCCATATCTTTTATAGCTAGAGAATGAGCGCCCATGTCTTGAATATTTTTTGCAAGATCCACCCACAAATCAATCGTATGAACGGGACTCGTAGTATAAGAAATAGTCCCTTGAGCATGACCTTCAACAGCAATAACAGCCTGTAATGCTTGATGCATATTTCTTACATCATTTAAAGCATCGAATACTCTGAAAACATCAACACCATTCTTTTTCGAGCACTCAACAAATTTATTTACAACATCATCTGAATAGTGTTTGTAGCCCAATAAATTCTGGCCCCTGAGAAGCATTTGCTGAGGAGTGTTAGGCATCATAGATTTAATTTTTCGAATTCTTTCCCATGGATCTTCACCGAGGTATCTGATACATGAATCAAAAATTGCGCCGCCCCATGATTCAACAGACCAAAAACCAACGGCATCTAAATTCTTTAAAGCAGCTTCCATATCATGATATCTAAATCGAGTTGCAAGCAAGGATTGATGCGCATCTCTTAAAACTACCTCTGTGACACCAATTTTTTTTGATTCTGTCATGGTCTCATGCCCCCAAGAACTTCTTTAATAATTTTATGATGAGTTTCATTCTTTGCCAGTGCTGATGATTCACTTGTATTGTGACTTAATCCATTATTTTGAATCCCAGGTGATAGCAATACCCTCAATACATTGACTGAAAAAATTAGTAATATTAAAAAGGTGAATACAATGATCATGCCAGTTAAAAGCAGATCAATGCCCTCTTGTATTAGGATGTCTTGCTCGATCATATTAATAAAAATATTTAATTCAATTATGTGAATAGAATTTTATTGATTTTACACCAATCTAAGTACAATATTAAAATCGTGAATCATCCTTATCTAAATCAGCCCGGGATTGCTATTTCTGCACATAGAGGTGGCAGTGAGGAAGCACCAGAAAATACCCTGGAATCATTTAAGTACGCCATAGAACTTGGATGCTCTTACATAGAAACGGATGTTCAATTATCTTCCGATGGAATTCCATATATTTTTCATGATGATGATCTAAAAAGACTATTGGGTAAGGACGTGGTGTTCAATTCCTTGCATAGCGATCAAATTGAGAAATTAAGATTATTTGAAAATCATCCAATACCTAAACTAGAAACAGCACTGTCTCAATTTCCAAATGCACTTTTTCAAATTGATCTTAAAACTGATGAAGTGGCATTTCCAGCAATGAAGATTATTGAAAAGTTGAATGCTTTTGAGAGAGTTTGTATAGCAAGTTTTAGCAGCGACAGGCTCGAAAAAGTGAGGGAAACATATCCTAAAACATGTTACTCAATGGGACCAAAAGAGGTTTTAAAACTCTTATTGGCTAGTTTTGGTCTATACAAAAACGAAGTACTGGGAGATTGTTTACAAGTTCCCATCTATCAGTACGGCATCAAGCTGGTGACCAAAAGATTTGTAAAATATGTACAAAGCAAAGATTTAAAAATCCATGTTTGGACAATCAACGATGAATATACAATGAGGAAATTAATTGACCTTGGTGTGGATGGAATTATCACTGATAGACCAAAAATTCTAAAAGATGTCTTAACTCAAAATTAACTAGCTGTTCAAGCGCAAGATTGTTGCTTAGCTAGAGTTATGTTTTTGAACTTCATTTAAAATCTCTTTTATATCTTTCAGCGAGAGAGGTTTTGAAGCATTAAAGGTTTCAGATATTTTGTAAAAAGGACTAAGCTTAAGCAGCTCTCTGTGAGCAGTATTAACTTTTTCATTGATATGATTAAGATATTCAGGGGTGGTTTCACCCTCTTTTCGATCTCTTATTTTCGGGAAGTGTTTTTGAAATACTTCGGTCAGTTCTTCCATAAGTATTAAAGAAACTGCGAGAAAATTTTTCTTGCGAAAATATACATGGGGATGATGATAGACGAGGTGATAAAGACTTCTAGCCATGTATCAAATTGTAAAAGATTTCGAATGAAGCCAGCTAGAAACAAGCTAACCAAACCCAGTAAGCTATAAAGAATAATTGAGTTACGACTGAAAAGATTCATGAGGGCTTTTAACTTTTAAGAGAATTATGGCGCCCATGATAAACAGTGCAGCTATGGGTATCAAGCCATATCTTGTATCTTGAAAAAAAGTAACGAAAATTGCTACTAATGCAGGTCCCATAAATGCTCCTGCGCGTCCAAACATATTATAAAAGCCAAAGTACTCACCAGATTCATCTTGAGGTATTAAGGTGGCGTAATAGCTTCTTGAGATAGATTGAATACCACCTTGAATCGCACCAACCATTGAAGCAAGAACATAAAATTCCACAGCATTAGACAGAAATGCTGAATAAGCAATAACAACAAGATAGAGCGAGATTGTAAAGAGCAAAGTCTTTTTATCTCCAAATTTGTATGCAAACCTAGACCACAATAAAGTTGTTGGAAAAGCAACAAATTGAACCAAGATAAGAGCAACAATTACATCGCTGCTTGGCAAGCCTAAGTTAAGAGCAAAATCTGCTGCCATTGCCATAATTGTATGAACGCCATCTATATATAAAAAGAAAGCTAGTAAAAAAATAAATACATTTTTCTTTGATGAGACTGTTCTAAGAGTATTAAAAACTTTTGAATACGCCAGTTTAATATGAGGCCCTGGTAAGCTCACTCCCCTATCTTGAATTTTTAATAGAATGGGAATCAAAAATAAAGTCCACCAAACAGAGACACTTAAAAAAGACCATCTAACGGCTTCAGCTACACTGGATAATCCAAAAAACTCTGGTTTGATTGTCATCGCTGCATTGATGAGAAATAACAAACCGCCACCAAGATAACCAAATGCAAAACCATAACTAGATATCCGAGCAATGTTGCTTTCATTGGAAACTTGTACCAGCATCTTGTCATATAAGGTGTTTCCGGCTGCAAAACAATAATTAGCGATACCAAAAAATATTAAAGCCTGCAGCCATGAGCCTGCCGGAATAAAATACAAGACAGCAACAGAAACAATGGATATAGCTCCAAAACCAGTAAATAGAATTTTTGTTGTCCTTGAGACATCAGTTAGCGCTCCAATGAATGGTGATGTAAACAAGAGAACTAGATTAGAAATCGTAAGACCCCAACCAAGATAGGCGGTTTTTACTTCAGCCTCCAATCCAGATGCCCAGAAATCATTAAAAAATATTGGGAAAAAGGCAGCAATTACAGTGGTTGCAAAAGCTGAATTTCCTCCATCATAAAGAATCCATGCTTTCGCCTCTGCTGAGAGTTTAGCCTTGCTCATACCAGCATTGATTGTTATCAAGAGATTTTTTTATTAAGCCCCTATAAAGCAAGCAGTTTAAATGACCCAAAGATTCGCCAGTTGCCATAATTAAGTTGGAATCATCAATTTGTCTTTTGAATAAGATATCAAAAACATCAACCGCCCGCTTAGGAGTTTTAAGGGCAGCATGAAGCTTTTCCAATGATTGCTCGTGATGATTGATCAAAGCATGTAGCCTTTTATGCGCACCAATAAAAGGTCTTCCATGAGCAGGCAAAACCAATACATCTTCAGGCAATTTTTCAATGAGTTTATGACAAGAGGAAATCCAATCCTCAACTGGGTTGGCCGCAGGTTCTGTAGGAAAAGTGCCAACATGTGAGCTGATGGTTGGCAACAATTGATCGCCGCTTATGAACATATTTAATTCCTTGGAAAAGAAACATAAATGCTCCATTGTGTGCCCACGTCCTTCTATAGCCACCCAATCAATCCCATTGACTTTAATAACATCATCCTCTTTGAGTCGATTATATGATTGAGGTAAAGGATGAATAATGGACCCAAAGAAACCAAATCTCTCTGTAAAGGCTTTGATTTGCTTTTGTGTCATTCCTGCTTGAGTATAAAAATCTATCGCTTCATGAGGAACGTTGTCACCCGTATCAGCTGATAACATTCGACACTGGAGATAGTCAGTTCTACTCATACTGAAGGTGGTGTTATATTTCTTCACAAACCAGCCAGCCATCCCAATATGATCTGGATGCATGTGTGTGACCACAACATCTTTGATCGATAATTTTTCTTGATCTATTAAATTAATCCAAGCATTTTTAGTGTCATCAAGATGCATGCCAGTATCAACTAAAGTTAGGTTGTCTTGAGCGCCTAGACCCCAAAGATTGATGTGATTCAAAGACATAGGCAAAGGCATTCTAATCCAACGAACATGCTCATTAATAGCATGCAAAGTTCCAGATGGTGGAACTACATCAAGCGGAAAAGTTAATCTTGTTTCTGAATTCATGATTGATTATTGAAATATTAGATGGTTATACTGAACAAATGAACGAAGATGGACAAACGATAAAAAGCTTAGGTCTATTTGTTTTAGGCATAGGAGGATTGGTTTTTGTACTAGGCATTGTAGCTTATTTAATTAACTAATTATCTAACTCTCAACTTTCCAGGCTTAGAATCTCGACGTAAAGCTTTTAAAAACGAATCAGCCTCCACTGGCTCAGCTACATCATTATCACGAATATATTCGCTGCTCCAAAACTCTTTCCAAGATGGAAATAAATCATGAAAATATCCCTCATAATTTTCTTGGCCGGGCCAACGCATCTTTTTTTCACCCAGCGGTGGTTTATTTAAATCACTAGCGTACCAATACATAGGAAGCCTTTTTTTAAAGAGCCATCTTCCATCAACTCTGTTATAGGTATCCCAATAAAGCATTTGCATAATCACCCATTCAGTTTCTGTTTCATGCTCATTTTTTGAATAAACTAAACCGATGGCTGAATCAGGAGAATCAAAATCAATAATATGGTTGCCAATGTGATGGGAAGTCCCTGTGAACTGATCTCTAAAAGTAGCATCAGCCCATTCTTTGAGTGCTTGTCTACCAACCTTCTCTTTTCCGACTCTTACGTCAGGAACAAATAGGTTTACATGCATGTCCAAATCACGCATGTCTAAAGTTACTGAATACTTAGCTGCAAGCTGCCTAATCTCATCAAGAGATTCCAATCTATCGATTCTTTCTTCAATACTCATTAATTATCCAGGAGGCCAATGTAGAGGTCTGCCGCTCAAAAGATGGAGGTGAAGATGAAAGACACTTTGCCCAGCTTTGGCTCCGTTATTAGTGACAAGTCTAAAGGTTTCATCCAAACCAAGATCTCTTGCCACCTCTCCGGCAACCCACATGAGATGACCAAGTAGCTCTTTATCCTCTGCAGTGGCATCAGAAAGTTTTGGGATAGGTTTTTTTGGAATAATCAATAAATGAGTTGGTGCTTGAGGATTAATATCTTTAAAGACTAGGGCTAGGTCATCTTCAAAAATAATGTCTGCTGGAATTTCTTTATTAATGATTTTAGTAAATAACGTGTCCATAAGGTTATATAAGAAACCGTATTAATCTAAAACCCACATAAAAAACACCTGCAGAAATTCCTAAAGCCAAAATAATCAATAGCAGATCCCTAAGAGATTTAAGAAACTTTCCTTCAGGAGAATTTTTTAGCAATTGTTGCACTAAAAATAAAAGCGCAATAATGGATAAAAATAATATTAATAATGTAATCATAATTATTTAAATATAGAGCCTACTGATACCACAAGCAAGGCTAAAGCAAGCGCCCATAATGAGCAAGCTATTAGATCAGCCACATAGAATCTTTTGAGCTTTAAATCAGTAATGCCTAATAAAAAAGGAACTATGGGTCGTATGGCAGGAATAAATCTTCCAACCAAAACTGTGTAAGGACCAAAACGCTTTAAAAATTTTTGAGTTTTATTGATTGGTTTTTGGCGCTTTTGCATAAACTTTGAGTTTAAAAGACTGGGGCCAATAGACTTGCCAACCAAAAAACCACATACATCTCCTACATGCGAACCAAGCAGAGCAATGCCACAGATCCATGGAAGGGTTAGCAGCTCAATGTTGTAAAGGTAGATGCATAATGAAAAAAGAACAGCGCTTGGCATAAAGCTTCCTGTAATAATCATCGATTCCATAAAACCAAATAGAAAAACCAATACCCAGCCATACTCAGGATTAGTTTCTAAAAAGAGTTGAATTCTTTCAAATGACATAAAGAATTATTTTTTTCGAGCAAAGAATTTTTCTACTGCTTTGATATTATCCTCTGAGCCAAATAGCTTCTTCATTGCTGCGGTTTCCATAGTTCTAGATTTAGCAATATCATTCTGCATGAAGGACTTTAGAATAGCTTTTGTTTCAATGATTGAACTAAGAGATTGTTCTTTGAGCACATGAGCATATTTATTAGCCTCATCTAAAAAATCCTCACCAACATATTTAGCTAAACCCAACTCATAATATCTATTTCCATCAATTGGTTTGGATTCAAATAACAGTTGTGCAGCTTGTTGATATCCGAGAGATTGAAAGAGCAAAAAAGAGCTGCCCACTTCTGGAGCCAATCCCAAATCAGAAAATGGATATTTGATCTTTGCATTAGGTGCAATGAAAACAGCATCAAAATGTAAAAGAATTGTTGCACCGCCTCCTACAGCCGCACCCTCTACAGCTCCTATTAATGGCTTTTTGAAATTAATCAAAGCATCAATACAGGTTTCAAAGGGCTCTTCATATTCAGCGCCACCATCTCCCATCATGCTGCTTAAATCAACACCAGATGAAAAAGTATTCGAGGATCCTGTAACAACTACTGAAGAAATATCTGGGTCGTCACTGGCAGAATTTAATGCGTCTCTGAAAAGACCCCATAGCTCTGCATCAAATGCATTTTTAGTCTCAGGACGATTGAAAATAAGGGTACGAACACCCTCATTGGTTTCTACTAAAAGTTTGCTCACTTTCCTTTAAAATTTGGTTTTCTTTTTTCAGCAAATGCCGTCAATCCTTCCATCATGTCTTCTGTAGAAAAAATTGGTTGGCCTATTTCAAGTTCTTTTTCTAAAGCCTCAGCCTCTGTATAGCTTTCGTCAATCTCACGCAGTGATTTCACAATAGCCTGAATAGATAAAGGAGCATTTTCACTAACAGTTTCAGCAATTTCCATGGCTTTTTCTAATGCGCTTCCATCTTCTACAACATGACCAATCAAGCCAAATCTTAGGGCTTCATCGGAAGAAATTCGTCTACCAGTTAATAGTGCCTCCGCTGCAAGAGTATATGGAATTTGACGCCTAAGACGAACAGTTGAACCGCCTAATGGAAATAACCCTCTTAGAGGTTCTGATAGACCAAAGACTGCGCTTTTTCCGGCAACCCTGATATCAGTTCCTTGTAAAATTTCTGTCCCGCCAGCAAGGGCAAAGCCTTCAACGGCAGCGATAATTGGCTTAGTTGGTCTGTTATGTCTTAGCAAAGATTGCCAATGCAGATCAGGAATCTCCTTAAGCTTCTCCATCATGTCAGAATCTTCATTCCCATCTTTCATGGCGCTTAGATCAGCCCCAGAACAGAAGGTTCCTCCAGCCCCAGTTAGAACTGCACAACGCAAGTTAGGATCTTCATCCAGTTTTCTCCAGGCTTCGTAAATAGTTACAAGCATGCCAGGGCTCAAAGCATTCCTTTTTTCAGGTCGATTGAGTGTGATCACCATAATATGGCCTTTTTCTTCTACTATTGCATGATCTGTATTCATAAAACTCCTCTATCTAGTCAAGTGATGATGATACTATCCACATAGCAAAAAATTGTGCAGCACCACCATAAGCATGACCCATTGCAACTTTAGCATCTTCAACTTGATGGTCCTCTGCTAATCCCATGACTTGAAGTGCAGCCTCACCAAATCTAATCATCCCAGATGCCCCAATTGGATTAGAGGATAAAACTCCACCAGACATATTAAATGGAAGCTCACCATCAATTGCAGTTGCACCTTTATCTGTTAGTTTCCAGCCTTCCCCTAAATCACAAAATCCTAGGTTCTCTAACCACATTGGCTCATACCAAGAAAACGGAACATAGATCTCGGCACAATCTATTTCATTAAATGGATTTTGAATGCCTGCTTGATTATAAATATCTTTTGCACAATCAATTCCAGCTTGAGGATTTACTTCATCCCTACCGGCCGACAAAGTGCCCTCTGATCTGACGGCCATACCTTTAATCCATGCAACATTTCTTGAGCCCACTTGGTCTTGTGCAGTAATAATCATCGCACAGGCACCATCGGAAGAGGGACAGCTTTCAAGATAGCGTAAAGGCTCCCAGAGCATAGGGGTATCACTTACCATTTTTTCATCTATGCCAGGAATATGAAGGTGAGCTAATGGGTTTTTTAGTGCATTTTGGCGATCCTTGGCTGCCACTTTCCAACCAATATGTTCAGGTGCCTCATATCGACGAATGTACTCCCTAATGAAAGGAGCAAAGTAACCACCAGCTCCAGCGTTTATATGCGGAGAGTATGGGTATCGAGGAGATAAAGCCCACGTCGCATTGGATTCAGATTGTTTCTCAAAAGTTACTGTCAGCACTGTCTTAAACTGACCAGAACAAACATGCGAGGCAGCAATCACTGCCGTACTTCCACCAACGCTGCCGGCAGTGTGAACTCTCAATACAGGCTTACCCACAGCTCCAATTGCATCAGCTAAATACAATTCGGGCATGATTACGCCTTCAAACATGTCTGGTGCCTTGCCTAAGATCACTGCATCAATAGCATCCCATTCAAGGTTGGCTGCTAGCATTGCATTGTCAATGGCTTCTCTAACCAATCCAGCCATGGAAACATCACGTCTTTTAGCATCATATTTTGTCTGCCCAACACCTATTACGCCTGCTTGAATCATTTTTTTGCCTCTAGGTGGACTAACATGTTGTGTTGAAGGCAGGGTCCAGAAGTTGCATGTGCCAAGCCATGAGTTAGTTGATTTTCTTTTAGTGATTCATAGGTCTTGCCGACCGCATCAAGTCCTGCGCACATCATAACGTTTCCAACTAATGGGCCGCCTGAAAGATTGGTTGGAACATCTTGAAGATTGAGTAAAAATTTTAAAAAAGGTACTTCATGACTGAACTGGGTATGCAATTCAGCAACATCAAACTTTATATTTTTTAAATTTAATTGCTTTATTGAGGCTTGCAAAGTGTTGGAAGTAGCAAGATTCCTAGAGCCTAGGTTTGATGATTCAATCCTATGATCAATGCCCTCTATCCAGATAGGATGATCTGTAAATTCATAAGCTTTCTCTTCTGATGCAATAATCATCGCAGAGGAACCATCTGAAATTGGTGGGCAATCCAACTTATTTAATGGAGAAGATACCATTGGATTGTTTAGATAATCTGACTCGTCAATTAAATCTGTGATTAAAGCGTTCTTATTATTTTTTGAGTTAGCTCTTGCTTCCATAACTGTTGCAAGCATTTGCTCTTGGCTAATGATATTTTGATTGAGTAGAACTCTCGCTTGGAGGGCCGCTAAACTGACTCGGTCAGGCCATAAAGGAGAAATGTAATATGGATCCATTTGCAGTGAAATAATTGCATCTAAATCTCCAGGAGATGATTTGCCAAAACCATAGATTAAAGCCGTCTCAGCATCACCCATTTGAATTTTTAACATTGACTCATACATAGCCCATGCTGCATCCATTTCAACATGAGATTCCTTGATGGGCGGGTTAGTTTGAATAGCAGACAAACCCTCAACAAAGGCAAAAGCCGCGCCTTGGAGATAATCACAACTGCCAGAACAGGTAAAATCAATATCCTTTTGGCTGATTCCCAAATCATTAAATAGCTGATGCACCACTGGCATGATTAGCTCAACCTCATTCAATGCTCCCGCATTTTTTAATATTGGGTGTTGAGCATACCCAACGATGGCAACTCTTTTCATGATTCTTGGAACCTCAAAGTTGCAACATCTACATCTGGTTCATCGATAGGAGCAAACCATTTAATATTCTCTAGAGAATGAGTCCACTCCTCTTTAGGCTTCCAAACAGCCTGAATGCGCATGCCTATTCTTATTTTCTTAATATCAATATCTTGGATAAGATGTAAAAATGAGATGTTAGCTCCGTCCAATCGAATCATCGCGCAAACATAGGGGGGCACGATAGGATTTCCTGGAATAGGAATATGCACCACGGTAAATGATTCTATGCAGCCCTTATCAGTTAATGGAACCTCTATATCAGTTGCGACTCCACATCTTGGACAGCTCCCTCTTGGAGGGACGTAAACCGCTTTACATTTTGGACAACCCTGCCCAACAATATTGCCTTCTTTAACCTGATTTAAAAACCTGGTCGTGGCTGAACCAGCTGTATAGAAATATTCTAAATTAATAGGTGACTCTGAATAATCTTTTGGTGTATCTTCTGCGCTCATTTTTCTAAAGTAAAAAATTTTATATCTGTAATCCTTTTGTCTGAGGTTTCAGACCAAGCAGCCGTTACTCTTGTGCCGATGCTCAAATCTGCTTCATTGCAATCTGCAATCATGTGGAGCATAGAGGAGTCAGCTCCATCGAGTTTAATTAAAGCAAAGGCAAATGGATCTTTGATTAAATGATGATTTTGTGGGGCTTCAATCCAGCTGAACGATTCAACCGATCCACCGGGACCAACTTCAACCATCTCTTTTAAAGACTCATGAGTTTCAGGATCAAATTCAGCAGCGGGAGAAAAAACTTTACCAGCTCTACTTTTTGTTCCTAAAATTTTTTGCTGACCAAGAGCTTCAAAGAATTCAGACATAACAGGGCCACTTGAGCGCTTGTAATTATATGCAAGCTCAAAAGGAGCTCTTAGCAAATCTTTTGAATCACTCATCTTCTTCCACCATTGTATTTTTAGATGTATCTATTAAAACATGTTTCATTAATTTTCCTGAAGCATTTCTAGGCAAAGGTGTATTAATAATTTTCCATTTAGAAGGCACTTTAAAATCTGCTAGGTCTTTACTAACCCATGCTGATAATTCGATATCGCTTAATTGAGAATTTTTAGTTGATACAATCGCCATCACTTCTTGACCTAAATCATCATGAGGTATACCTATCACAGCTGATTCCTCAACATCTTTATGAGAATCTAAAATTAATTCAATTTCTTGAGGGTAAACATTCTCAGCGCCTCTTAAAATTAGATCTGTCCGTCTTGATGAGATGAAGTAAAGCAAACCTTTCTTGTAGCCCCAGTCTCCTGTTCGCAACCATCGATCGTTAGTAAGAGCAGCAGCTGATGCTTCTGGATTATTGTAATAACCAAGCATTACCGAAGGACTTTGAACGTATATTTCTCCCTCAACAGAATCTGCTGTGATTAAACCACCCTCTTCATCCCTTAATTCAATTTTAATGCTTGGCATTGGTTGACCCGGTGATGAAGGTTCGGCTTTAAGATTTTCTCCCCAATTAATAATAGTAATAGCACCAGATTCTGTAAGTCCATAGCCATAACCAAAACTATACTCAGAATTAGGAAAAGCCTTCTTTGTTCTTTCGATTAGTTCAGGGGGCATTGGAGCTCCGCCGCCTCCAACAACCAATACACTATCAAGGATTAGACTATTGATCTCGGCTTCATCTAGGACTCTTTTCAGGGCTGTTGGGACAGCTCCGCCCCATGAGGTAACACTAAATTTTTGTATTAATTGAATGACCCTATCTGCTAAGAATCTTCCGTCATATACCAAAGTTGTAGAGCCTGCAAATAAACTGGTTACGGCGCCCGCTGATAAACCTGAAACATGAAATAAAGGAGATGTGAGCAAGCTGGTTGGAGTGTTCTTTGACCAATCAATACCGTAGCTTGATGAATGCTGAGAAACAGCTGCACCCTGAAGCATTTGCAATGTTGAATTGGCAATCATAGATCGATGAGAGGTCATCACACCCTTGGGTGTTCCTGTTGTCCCAGAGGTGTATAAAAGACAGGCACACTCATCCTCATTTATGCGAATAAAAGAATTTAGCTCTTCTTCATATGAAGTTAAATCTAAGTCTTCAAAAATAAGAGTTGGATGCTTTGCTTGATCAGCAATTCTATCAAACCGTTTTTGATCGCAAACTATTATATTTGGGTCAGCAGCAGCTATGGCCTTAATAGCTTCTGAGCCTTTCCACCAACCATTCAAACCACAAGCGATAGCACCAATGCTAACCGTCGCCCAGAAAAATATAATCCATTCAGGACAATTAGCAGCATAAATAGCAACCCTGTCTCCAGGCTTAACATTATGTTGTGATTGCAAAATATGAGCTGCTTTTTTTACCAATCGAAGATGTTGGGTGAAGCTAATGACTTTGTCTTGATAGATCAAATAAGGTTTCTCGCCATGGCTTGCAGAAAGCTCAATAAAATCGACCAATGATCTAGGTCGATTTTTAAAAACATCCATCTTTACACCAAGAACCTCTTCTTGATGAATTTCAAAAAAAGATTGGCTGCCCACCAAAGCCTGTATGTATTTATCAGAATGCATCATCGGGAGTTTACTATCTAATAAATACAGACATCAATCAACTTGTATGAAGTGATTTTTTAATGGTCATAAAAAAGATATGCCCATATTGTATGCAAACTCATGGTTCGTTATAGTTTGCTAAGAACGATGAATTAACTGATTTTAAAAAGTGAACCCTATGACAGACAAAAACATACATCAATTAGCAGTCATTACAGGAGGTGCCTCAGGTATCGGATTAAGTGCTGTCAAAAGATTTTTAAATGAAGGCTACAAAGTATTAATCTTGGATGCTAACAAAGATGCTGGAGAAGAAGCAGTAAAAAACCTTAAATCAGATACTTGTGATGTTAATTTCATACATTGTGATATTACCAATCACACCCAAATAGAAAAAATTTTTCAAGACTTACTAGCCGACAATCAACCGGCTCATGTGCTGGTTAATTGTGCCGGCATTAGCCCTGCCTTAAGTCCATTACATCAATATCCAGTCGAGGAATGGCATAGAACTATAGATATTAATTTACATGGCACCTTTTATGCCTGTCGAGAATTTTGCAAACTCGCAAAGGTGCAAAAGATTGATAAAGGAGCAATCGTAAATGTAGCCTCCATCATGGGAGTTAGAGCCAGCGCAGCACAAGCCCCTTATGCTGCATCGAAACATGCAGTGGTAGGGTTAACCAAATCAATCGCTCAGGATTATGCCACCATAAACATTAGAGCAAATGCCATTGGTCCAGGTGTCATTGATACACCCATGAATACCGAGCTCATGAAAGATGACAATATTATGCAATACATGCTGCAGCGCATTCCCATGAATCGAGTTGCAACATCAGACGAAGTAGCCAACTTAATCTTTTTTCTAGCATCATCCGAAGCATCTTATATAACCGGTTCCTACTTCCCTGTTGATGGCGGGTATCTTGCAAGCTGATATTTTTACAAACAAAACTGCTTTAATCACTGGCGCTGCCAGCGGGATTGGCAGAGGCCTAGCATTGCATGCTGCAAAACTTAAAATGAATGTTGTCTTAATGGACCTCAATACAGATGGTTTAAATGAGACTCATAGCCTCATGGCTGACTGCCCTGCCATGATCATCCAATGCGATGTATCTAACTTAGAGGCCTTTAAAAAAGCGAAAGAAAAAATTGAGAGTGAGTTTGGTACAGTTCATTTCCTGTTCAATAACGCAGGAATCTTTTTAGAGGGTCGAGCCTGGAAGGCTGATCAAAAAAACTGGCAACGAATTATTGATGTAAATTTAATGAGTGTTATTTATGGCTTAAATCTTTTTGTTGATGAGATGATTGCCAGTCAAGAGCGTTGTCATATTATTAACACATCATCCATGGCAGGTATCATCGTTGGCCCTGCCCTTGCTCCTTATACAACCACCAAGCATGCAGTTGTCGGTTTAACCCGAACCTTGCACGAGGACCTAGCAGGCAATGATATGGTCGGTGTATCTGTGCTCTGCCCTGGATTGGTTAAAACCAACATCATTGAAAGAGATCACCTGGGCTTAGACCTTGATGAATCCTCAATTGACCAACATGAAAGTGCCAAGAACAACGCTCAGTGGCTTGCCGATGGCGTTAAAGAAGGCATGACTCCTGAAGACTTGGCTATCATTGTTTTTAAGAAGATTGAAAACAATGAGTTTTGGATATTAACTCACCCTGAGTTTGTAGAAGTTTATGAAACTTATGCAAATGAAATTTCAGCAAACAAAGTTAATCTAGATTAATTTTGTTTAAGATCTCTTTGAAGGAAATGATTTTAAAGTTTTGATTCTTCAGCTCATCGCCATCATAGTTGTAACCATCCTGGGCTACCATCAAGCCTTTAGAGAACTCTCCACCAAAATTGAAACTTGAAACAGAAATGCCATCAGTATCAGATGTTCCATCTAGACCGCCATCCTGATCTGCAATCTGAAAACTGGTGATAAAAGCATAAGGCGCATTTCTATCATAAAGATTGTATTTATTGTCACCCTGCGAAGAGAGAACCACATAACCTTCTGTGGCTGAAGTTTTATACAAAGCAACGCCCTCTGGATCGCCGCCAATATTTCCTTCACGAGAATCAACAATAAATGGTGATTCGAATGGTAAGTCCTGAGACAGGTCATAAGCCTTTAATACCCCATTGGTTTCTTCTTCAGAGATAAATAAAACTTGATTTTCATCATCAAACACACAACCTTCTGACTCTCCCCCATTATCAAAAGTTCCAACCAAAGCAGCATTGTCTAGGGTCCATAGCTCAACACTTGGTCCCATGTCCTCAGTGACAAAGGCAACTGGAACAGAGTTAATTAATCCCATGCAGATACCATAAATATTGATTGCAGATGGTATGGTTGATGATCTAATGGCTGTCGAAAAAATATCAGCATGATTGCTTGTGTTGAAAAAATCATCTTGATTAAAAATCCAATATTCTATGGCCTGAATGCTTCTATTGGTTGCTGTAACAAATACTTGATCATTAAGTTGACGAACATCAATATTGTTTATATTTCCCAGCGGTGCATAACTTAATTCATTGCCCTCTAGATCATATAAATAAACGCCTGATTTTTTATCTGTTCCAAAGATTAGTGAATCGGTTGGATTATCAAAATTGATAACTATGGCTGGATCATCTGCAGCATCCTCGGCAGTGATGACAGGAGGAGTTTCATAGCTGGCATAAATATTTGGGTCTTGAGAGCATGAAACAGAAATCAATAATAATACAGCCAGCGCAAGGCTGGCTTTAGTTTGAGACTGCAATGCTTTAGTAGGTATATCTAAAACCGACAGAGAATGTTGTGCCATATTCATCGTATTGTGAGAGGCGGTCTTTATAGCCCCAGTAATAGTATTCAGGTTCATCTGTTAAATTTATTCCTTCTGCTTTGATGCTTAGATTATCATTGATTTTGTACTTAAGAGTAAAGTCTAATTGTGAATGATCGTCAACAAATCTAGAATTGCCCAATGAGATGGTATCTATATCCCCTTCCTCATCAGCAAGCCAATCTAAATAGTTACCTCTTGATGAGAGACTAAGGCGTGCATCAATTTTACCTTGATCAAAACCAATAGATATATTTCTTTGCTGATCTGATAGCTTTCTAAATGGAGTAGTAAAACTTTCATTGTCTTCAAAAGCAAATGTGCTGTCTCCATCTGTGTAAGTCATATTCATTGCTAAATACAAACCATTAAAAGGACTAGGCAAGAAATCAAATTCTTGCTGATAGGTCATTTCTAGGCCCTTAATATCTGATTCTTCTGCATTGATGTAAGTCTTTACACCATCATTAAAATTAACACCATTGATGGTTGCTGTTTTTTGATAGGTTGGATAAATTGCATTTTCGATTTGCTTTAAGAAAACTCCAATACTAAAGAAAAATAATTCATCACCATAATATTCATATGAAAGGTCAAAGTTATTAGCTTCATAAGGCTCTAAGTCTGGGTTTCCATAAGAGCCTTTGATATCTTCACCATCAATCTCAACCTCAGCAACTGGTGCTGCATTAGAAAACTTGGGCCTAGATAAGGCTCTCCAAATGGCGCCTCGAATAAGTTGATTATCTGAAAGGA
>Ga0255758_10000585_pt1 | contig 40713 bp, 34 predicted proteins | sample 011ome_24_FD_179958 | JGI IMG/M metagenome (GOLD analysis project Ga0255758, IMG submission 179958) | Coastal salt marsh microbial communities from the Groves Creek Marsh, Skidaway Island, Georgia - 011513CT metaG (version 2) | ecosystem: Environmental > Aquatic > Marine > Intertidal zone >... | reverse complement strand
TTTGTTGATTAGTTCGAGTTTGTGATCTGGTTTTTATCTGCGAATTAGGTTGCATTACTATAAACATGTGGCCGTTGTTACAATCGACCTCGTAGACGTCTCCATTCTTGTGCACAACATTGCCCTTGCCCTTGCCCTCCAACATATCGTCCGCCCATTGACCCGTGTAACAATCGCCATTAGGCCAATTGTAGGTGCCCCGACCGTGCTTAATGCCATTGTGCCACTCGCCAACGTAAACGTCTCCATTCGCATACACATACTTGCCCTTGCCCTGTCTCATATCGTCCGCCCACCGACCAGTGTACACAACGCCCTTCGCCTTGCCATTATGCCAATAGGTGCCCTGACCGTGCTTCTTGCGGTTGTGCCATTCGCCCTCGTAGACGTCTCCACTCATAAACACCATCTTGCCCTTGCCCTCTATCACACCATCCGCGTACTGACCCGTGTACACTTGACCCTTCGCGTCACCATCCCATGTGCTGGTGCCCTGACCGTGCATCTTGTCCTTGTGCCAGTCGCCCTCGTAGACGGTTCCACTTGGGTACACATACTTGCCCTTGCCCTGCATCATATCGTCCGCCCACTGACCCGTGTAACAAGCGCCATCAGACCAAGTTAAGGTGCCCTGGCCGTGCTTCTTGTGGTTGTGCCAGTCGCCCTCGTAGACGTGTCCATTTGGGTTCACATACTTGCCCTTGCCCTGTCTCATATCGTCCGCGTACTGACCCGTGTAACAAGTGCCATCAGGCCAAGTGAAGGTGCCCTGGCCGTGCTTCTTGTTATTGTGCCACTCGCCCTCGTAGACCTGTCCATCAGCCCACGTGTAGGTGCCCTGGCCGTGCCTCTTGTCATTGTGCCACTCGCCCTCGTAGACGCCTCCATCAGGCCAAGTGAAGGTGCCCTGGCCGTGCTTCGTGTCATTGTGCCACTCGCCCTCGTAGATCCGTCCATCTGAGAACACATACTTGCCCTTGCCCTGTCTTATACCGCTTGCGAACTGACCCGTGTAACGACCGCCATCAGGCCGAGTGAAGGTGCCCTGGTCGTGCTTCGTGTCATTGTGCCACTCGCCCTCGTAGATCGGTCCATCTGGGTACACATACTTGCCGGTGTAACAAGAGTCATCCTTCTGGAAGTGGTGCTTCATGTACTTCTGAAGATTGAAGTAACCAAGCTTTAGCTTCTCGTCATCACCCTTGTAGTGGTAGTTAAGGAGCTTGGCAAGCTTAGCGTCAGCACGGAAGTAACGACAATTTCCCTTCTGCTCAAGGTTGTGCTTCTCGACGTAGCGATGGATCTCCTTGCTTACTGCGGTGCGTGCCATCTTGGTGCCGTGCTGTACGCCAAGGAAGTTAGCCATCTCGTCACTAATGCGAATAGGCTTAGTAAAACCAGAAGGCCTGCGGTCGCCACTGTTATTGCGGTAACAAGTGCCATTAGACAAAGTGAAGGTGTTCTCCCTTCTTGTCTGTGATCGTGTCTTCATAGTCATGATATTGAATACAATAAAAGTCAACTTATATGCCTCTAATTTGTAACCAAAACCATTTTCAATTTTTATGCGAGAGCATCGTCCAATCGTGTTTATCCGTTTCAACCCTGATAATTATGTAGATAAAGATGGCAAAAAAATAAGTTCTTGTTGGAAAGTAAACGGTTATGGTGTTATGCAAGTATCTAAGACTAAAATTGTAGAATGGGACCGCCTTCAAGAAAGTGAAGATACACAAAGTCAATTTACAGAAGATGAAGAACATATGATTATAGTTGAGGCAATGCAAATTTTATTGGATAAATTAGACGTGGATGAAGATGAATTTGAAGACCACGAACAACATGTAGATTGGATGAGATTCGATGACATCATAGGACACTACGTTTGTTATGTAAAATAATTTATAGTTTTGAGAAAATATATAAACACAATTCTATATACAATATTGTAAAATAAGACAATGGATAAAGACCTTCGTATCAGTGAACTTGAAGAAAGGGTAGCTCAATTAGAAGCAGAATTGCTATCTACTAAGGAGCATTTGAAACGATATACGGCTCCGGAAAGTAGAAAAGAGTATTATCAAAATAATAAAGAAGTTATCAAAGAACGTGTCAAAAAACATCAAGAAGAAACGAACTATAAGGCTAATTACAAACCTACTGCTGAACAAAAACAGAAATGGGCTCGGGCCGCATATTTAAAAAAGAAGGAGAAATTAGCTCAAGAGAAGAAGGAGAATATTTAGGATTATATAGTTATTTTATAAAAAACTATATAAAAAGAAATCTACGTATAATATATCAAGATGACAAAATGTTCGGCAATTGATAGAAATTTGAAAGGTTGCCGATGCAATGCTATAAATGATACCAGTTTTTGTAAAAAACACGATTATATGGTTGATTATACTGAAGAAATGTTGTCAAATTTACAGATTTGTTCGGGTTGTAAAAAGTCATATTATATACCAGATGGTAAGACTTGCTCGTCTTGTCGTAATAGAGGAAAACAAAATAAACAAATATCCCGCGAAAACGTCATACTATGTGCTAACGATAAATGCGTATTCAAGCGTTCAGAAGAGAATAAATACTGTCAAAAACACCAAATTTGTATATTTGTTGATGAAACCGTGGCTATAGGTAAAAAAATATGTAAAAATTATGTTCGGGGTTGTCGTTCTCAACTTGATTTGGAATATCAATATATTCGGTGTCAATCTTGTTTAGAAAAAGAAAGAGAACAGGAACGCAATCGTAGGGAAAACGCAAAAGGTACTACACATACGGATACACATCAAACTTGTTCTACTTGTTGTCAAGAATTCGAAAATTGTTTATTTGTTGGCGTGAATGGTGGAAATACCAAAACTTGTAAAAATTGTAGAGAGCGTAACCATATTCAAGACCAAAAACGCGATAAAGAACATCGTAATGAATTAGCTCGTATTGCCGAAAAGAAACCTGAACGTAAAGAAGTAAAACAACAATGGAACGAAAATAATTATGAAAAGGTTGCTATGAAGAGTATGAATTACCGACAACGACAAATAGAAACAGATGTAGAAGAGTATTTGAATAAAAACGCGGAAAACGCAAAACAATGGAGGGAAAATAACCCAGAAAAAAATAAAGAAAATAATAAATCGCGATTAGAAAATATCAAAATACATTATTCTAATTACATTCGGTGTGCGGGAGACAAAAACTTGGATTTTGAAATATCTCAGGAAGAATTCAATAAAATTGTAAAGGAACCGTGTCATTATTGCAACATTATTCAAGAACGCGGTTTCAATGGCATTGACCGATTGGATTCAAATGCTGGTTATGTAATGGATAATTGTGTGAGTTGCTGTAAGACGTGTAATTTTATGAAATGTTCGTTGTCTGCTGACGTATTTCTAAAACGCATAGAACACATTTTAACATATAATAACAAAATTAATGGACGTTATTTTTCTGAAGAGTTTTGTGATACTGATGCAAGAAGTTATAATGAATATAAAAAACGTGCAAACACCAAATTATTACCATTTGAATTAACAAAAGAAGAATATGATATAATTATAAATTCACAATGTTATTTATGTGGTAGAAAATCATATGAAGGGTGTAAAAATGGCATTGACCGCCTTGATAATAAGTTGGGGTATACAATGAATAATGTAAAATCGTGTTGTGGTAGTTGTAATTATATTAAAAAAGATATGGAACTCACCGAATTATTTAACAAAATGACTGAAATATTTTTGAAATGTAAAATTAAAGTGGAAACAACCACGATTATATGTAAAACACATAAACCATCAAAAAATATTGTAAAAAATATAAACAAAAAAACTTCTGATAAGAAACGCGAAGATGCTCGTCTTAGAAAACAAAAACAACGAGAAGCATTAAAATCAAAATATGGAGATGAAGAATACAAAAAAAAGAAAGCAAAAGAGATTGCTGATTACAGGAAATCAAAGAAAGAAACTAACAATTAGATTGCGTTTTGTATAATAAAAACATTATAGTTTTTATTATAATTTTTATGGAGATTCAAAAACAACAGGGTAATTGATTAACTATTTTACATTTTTTATTTATTTTTTGTGTTTTATAATTTTTATTTTGTTTTTGTGGGAAAACCCTTTTTATTAAAATACTTTGTAGGTCACAGTTGTAACCGGACACGATACAAGTAACGTAACTAATTACTATACGCTACACCTGCCATGCCGGACATAACACGGAGGACGTTGTAGTTAACAGCGTAGACACGGACCTTGGCAGTGGCAGTGCCGGACACAGCACCGGCGGAAAGCACGAGCTGAAGGACGGCATTGTCAATGCGGGAGAAGTTGCATGAACCAGAAGGCTGGTGCTCCTCGGGGCGAAGACCGAAGGAGTACACGTTGATACCGGAGTCAGGGGCACGGGTGTGGTGCTGGAAAGGCTGGACGGTATCGAAGTAGGAGCCCTCACGCTCGGAGAAGCGGTCCTGACCGTTAAGCTGGAGCTTGGCAGTCACGACAGGGTTCTCACCCCAGCAGTGCATGTCAAGGGCAGTCTCGGCAAGGACGAAAGAACCGGCATCGGAAAGACCCTGTGCGCCAGTGGCATCAGGGTTAGCAGCATTACCAACACCAGACTCAGTCATATCAGTAAGCTCCTTGTCAACACCACCGTATGCGGCAATGTCGTTGGGAAGGGAGTCAATGGCATCAGTGTAGTTGAAAGGCTGGGCTCCGTGAGTGGAGTTGAGGGTGGTACCGTCAATCAAAGAATCACAGTAGTCAACGTTGGCATCGGGCTGGACGACCCAGATAAGCTCCTTGCAGGGGTGGTTGAAGTTGAGCTTGATCTTGTTGGAGGAAGAACCGACAGACTCGTCACCAGTGAACTGGACCTGCTCGATGAGGTACTCGTGGGGGTTCTGTGCCATCTTTCTGCGCTCATCGGTATCAAGGAAGATATAGTCAACGTAGAGAGAAGCGGCAACAAGAGATTGCTGGTAAGCCTGGGTGGCACTGGCATTACCGTCCATGGCGAAAAGACACTCACCAATAGGGCGGAAGTCAATGTTGATCTTGACCTCGTGGTATTGAAGGGCAATCAGAGGAAGGGCAAGTCCGGGGTTGCGGCAAAACCAGAACTGAAGGGGCACGTAAAGAGTGGTCTCAGGAAGGGCGTTGCGGGGAGCACACACCTGGTTGGGGGCACTGGAAGCGGCACAGGGTCCGGCAATGTCAGCGCGAAGGGATTCGGTCATGTAGGTAAGCTGGGTGGTGTGACCGATCATCTTGTGGTAACCAGACTCTTGCTCCTTGGAAAGGGTAAGTTGGTTCCAGATGTGCATCCAGTCACCGTACTGACGGTCAATGCGTTGACCACCAACCTCGACCTCAACCTGGGCGATGAGCTGCTCACCAATGAAATCTAACCAACGAGCACCACAAGCGTTGTTTGCGCCCATGTTCTTGTTGATCTCAGGGAGAGTCACCTGAAGGTAGGTGCGGTAAGCAAGGTCACCGTTACGGCTGATGGTACAGGTGACACGGCGACCGAAATCGGCTTGACCGGAGAAGGTCTGCTCGATGGACTCCATGGCAAAGTTGGTGTGGCGTCTGTAGGACACCTTCCAGAAAGTAATCTCAGGGGTTCCGGTAAGGAAAACGTCTTGTGCGCCGTAGGCGACTAATTGCATTAAACCTCCAGCCATTGTATGGAATTTATATATTCTACAAAGAAAAAAATCTGGGAAAAAATCGCATTAATTCAATTAAAAAAAATATTATTGCTAAAAATACAAGAATAATGATAAATAAATGCTCTAATTATTAGCAATAATCACAAAAACATAAGTTTATAGTCAATTCGTTAAATTACAATTGTAATTTTTTAACTACAGTTGTAAATGTCCTAAATATATTTGTATCACTTGATAAATCTTCACAATATGGCGGTATAATATACACTACTCCGGATTTCGAGATTTGCCGCTTATTCCCAGCGCACATGAACTATTCGTCAATAAAAACTTCTCTAAATAGTCTTCTTGGAATATTTCCCGTTTATTTTCATGTTTTTTCGTGAAAATATAAGAATCATTTGATTTACGGATACTCCATCCTTCTTCTAAAGCATTTGTTAGAAACATCATTTTTTGAAAGACCGGTTTTTCTATTTTTATATTTCGAGGTAAATCTAATAAAGTGGTTTCAATGTTCTTAGTATCCATATTCATATCTATATCTATATCCATATACACATTAGAAATACCATTTTCTCCTATTATTTACGAATTTATCGTGTGTAAGTGTATACCAAGTATGACGGAACAATATATGATTCCAACAAAACACGCATTTACATGTGAGGAGCATAAAATCCATGAAAACGAAGTTCCGCTATCTCCAGCGAGATACACTTGTAAAAAATGTAAAAAAAAGAAAGTTCCTGGATATAGTAATCCAGACCACGTATGTAACCCTTTCGGCTATTTGTATTTAGCCCCCCGAATATGTCTAGACTGTGCTACAAAAACGAAAAAATGTATGTGGTGCTAAAAATTGATTGATGTACGTTAGGTAATTATACACTATATCCAATTCGCCACTATGATTTATTACATTATCGCAGCATACACATTAGCTACATTATGGTTTTCTACACATTGTAGAGATTGTTATTTTTCAAAAACACGTTATATTGTCATAGAAGAACACAATCATAGTTTACCTATTATCAAGCCAATACCTACACATATTACTAACACTATTCAATATTATGACACATGTCCCATTGTGTTGTAATATATGCGATTCATTCATTTTTCATATCTGTATTCTCGTGTGTTACTACTTCTTAGTTGCACGGCGTGTATTTTTTTTTGCTCCCCCCTTTGTTCTCTTGGTCTTTCTACGTTTTTTTGATTTCTTGCCGCCTCCAAATAAAGTAGGTGAGTATATTGCGGTCGTTGCTGAAGGACCAAAATAACCAGCTATAGTATTAGGTCTAACTGAATCAGGTTTTAAAAACTTCATATCCAACATTGCCCTAAATCCGGAAGGTCTATCTCCCATTGCACCTATACGAATATTAGTAGGGTTATAATTAGTTGCAGTTCTATATCCTGCATCTATAAATACACTATTTTCTTCTTGTGCTCTATCACCTTTGCCTTTTCGTGATGCTATTGATATTAATTGATTAAAATTTTCTTTAAATAAATCTTGAAAAACACCATCAATCGGTTGTGATTTATCTTGATTATATCGCGTATTCCATAAGTTCATAATTTTGGTCGATAAAGCATTCATTGTATTTGATGCTGACAATAGTTCTTTACCATCTTTAAGATAAAATTTTTCATGATATGGTTCTGCTTTAATACGATCTACCAAGTAATCAAATTCTAAACTTACCCGATTTTTATCGTGTTTGATAAATGTTCTATAATAATTAGGTGTATTCGTTTGAATAGTAATATCAACTGTGCTTGGAAATTCGTTATTCGTGGTGATTATTTGTTTCATAGTACAACTACCAAGACCACCCATTGCATCTATATACTGAGGAGTAGAACATACAGCATTTTGTAAAAAATTAGAATCTGAATATCGGGATTTTTTAATTGCGTTATTAATAATACTAATGTCAGAATTGTTAAATTGTGAAATAAAGTCTGTAGGAGACAATTGTTTATAATTAGTTGTCTCATTCTCATTTTTCCATAAACCCGAAATATTAATTATGGTGTCAAATAACTTAGTATCTATACCAGATACATTATCACCATTTGAAATACCATTTATTATGTATGTTTGCTGATTAAAAATCGTATTGTTACCTTCTATATCGAGCCCATCGGGATAAATTACCTTACTATCCTTATCTGAAAGCCCCATATAGAACAAACCATTAAACGCTACTTCGCTACATAATAAGTTAATCACAGATTTCATTTGAGGAGATGGGCGTGTACCGGACTCTTCTGACTCACTTTGTTTTGAGAACTGCCTGTTTACATCTTGGTTAAAATTAAAAATATGAGCGTCAATTTGTTCTTGTATACCTTGATTGGTTTTTATTACGGTATCATATCGTCGAGTGCCGGGAGCTGGTTCTTGTTTTATAGTACTATTTAATTTTGTTAAACGTTTTATTAGTTGGTTTCTCTTTACTGTCATTGTTTTTAAATTTGGGTCAATTTGTAATAGGTTGGTTTCATTAAAAGCTCCACCTAACATTCTTTTTTTTATTTTTTTTCTAAAATCAGTTTGTTTGTTGGGTAATGGACACATTTCATTTAACATAGTATTAACATTTTTAACAAATGTGTCAGATAATTTTACTATAAAGTCATATTTATTCACCTTTGGATTAATTTGCGGACAATGAATCACAATCAACAAATATTTCATCAGTATTTGTTTTAAATAATGGCTATTTAAAATAGCATACTCGTTTGTATATTCACGTTGTAAAAAGAAGGTATAAGTACCTTTTATTATTTGATGAACGGTTTTATTTACAAATTTTAAATATTCTACGTTTAGTTCATTGTTTTCATCACCGACCATATTTAATGCTTCGTATATTTCTGTGGATTTTATACCACGTAGGTTATCATTTTCTACCTCATCATTTATAATCGCATCTAATACGTTTTGTATATTGTCATTTTGAACTATAACAGGACGAACAACCTGTTTGTTAGGTGCTTCAAATACGGTTTGCATTTGAGGTTCGTATGGCTCATATGATAAATTTGGACCGGTTAATGGACCGGCTACTAATGTAGCACCATCACCATCACCGCCAGTATGTGTTTTACCTTTACCTGTTTGTTGTAGTTGTAGTATACGCCTTTTTTTAATATCAGCTATAGTGGTTGATTGCATACCCATTACACGAAAAGTTGTTTGTTCTATATATTGATATATAGGTTGAATTAACCCTATCATATGTATATTATCATACGAATAGACAATCAGTATTGACTGTAATAGCGCATTTATCCCTGCATTCGTTGTTAATGTCGCATTTATTGTTTTTTCATCTTGCAACATGGTACGTATATCACTTAGATTTTGGGCGGTTACTGAACGCGTAATTGGTTGTCTTACATCAACTGAAAATGTATCTGCGTTAAAATCTTTTACATTTTCGGACAGAAAACTTATAATTTCTGGTGAATATTCATATTCAGATATATCCATGAACTTACTGTCAGGTGCATTAAAAAATGTCTTTTTTTCATTTATTTCTGCTTGTATATCATCTTCGTCTACTCCCAAACTACGAAGGTCTGTCTCCAATCGTTTAATCTCTACCTCCAAATCACGGTTGCGTTTGGTCTGTTCGGCTTTCGCTTTCTGTTTTTCTTCTGGAGTTTTTCGAATAACTCCAGTTTTGGCCGAACCCGATGGTATTTTCCTACCATTACCAACGCTTGTCGTTTTTCCTTGAAAAATATCTTGACTAATTTCTTCTAAAGATTTGATTCGATTTAATGAACTAATCGCACCGTAATCATGAATAAAATCGTGTATTAGTAATGACAACATCATCAATCTGAAATATTTATCATCTTGATATTCAATGGTAGGCATAATATTATATATATATTCCTACTATAAAAACTAACATAAAAACACCCATATAAAGTATTATATCTGGTTTAATGAGAGGCGAGTCTAAAAAACGGCAACTCAAACAATTGAAAACTATACATACAATTGACGAAAAGCACTCGGAACTAACAGAATATTATGATAAGATAGAGAATGATACTATTCCCCAGTTACAACGAGAAAAGGAGGAATTGAGAAAAATAATGCCTACTTTACGTTCAGAACAAGTCGATGAGTATATGAATATAAAAGACAAAATTAAGGACATACATGAGCGAATAAAGAAACTTAAACAAGAGAAGAAGAAGTATTTACTGGATAATTCTAAATTCATTTTTGACTACTTCGAACAAAAACAGCAAATTTCTTCAAGTACAGACGAATATGGAAGCACCGACGCATTAAACAATTTTTTCAAAATTAAACCAGATGCGACTACTGCCAACGACGGCTCTATTAATAGATATACCCAATCCAAAATCAATACACAACAGTATTGGCGGAATGTAACAAATGAGTTTACAAATTCTCAAGATTATTACATTTCATCGGATAGATGCGAATCATGTAATATTGGAGAAATGATACCTCAAGATGAGGAAGGAATACTTATATGTAACAATACGAAATGTGGCAAATTCGTAACCTACATCATAGATAGCTCTAAACCGAACAATAAAGACCCTCCAAATGAAGTTTCCTACACCGCCTATATTCGTCTTAATCATTTTAAAGAAATCCTATCTCAGTTCCAAGCTAAGGAAACCACATTAATACCAGATGAAGTGATAGACTCCATTAAAGCACGTATTAAAAAGGAACGCATTACCGATTTATCTGAACTAAATTATGATAAGATGCGCGAATTATTACGTAAGCTTGGATTAAACAAATATTTCGAACATATTCAATACATAAATTCGTTGTTTGGGATTAAGCCACCTGTGATGAACGAGGAACTTCATGAAACGTTATGTGTTCTCTTTATTGAGATACAGAAACCGTGGGCGGTCCATTGTCCGGCGAATCGCACTAATTTTTTTAACTATACATACACGCTCCATCAACTATGTGTGTTGTTAGACCAAACCCAATATTTACCCTATATACCTATGATGAAAGACCGAGAGAAACAACTCGAACAAGATATGATATGGAAAAAGGTATGTGAAGATTTAGATTGGGAATTTTTCCCGTCCGTATAATGTTTCTTACAAAACGACATAAACATTATATTGTTATATTTAGTAATGAAGATGCCGTATTCTTATCCCGTAGATTTAACAATTGAATATACAAACAATACCGAATATCGCGAATGTTTACGCAACCTATTTAAGATGAATTCCGAAAACTATCCCGAAACAGAAAATATGGATTTGGATGAGGAAACGATGGATGAAATGAATTATGATTATCAATCTGCTACGGTTACGATGGACTTTATTTTTGGAACTACCAAATCAATCCCTGAAATTATGGAATTATATGAAAAAACCGCATCTTTTATGTTTTCCACTGACCCTAACATAGGACTTACTATTATGTTAGGTTACGATTATTTAGACTTGTTCCATAAATTGTTACAAAAAATTGTATCTGGAACTCCTACAAAAGAGTTAGTACAAACAGACATTTATAATCAGTTACATACAAAAATATATAAATAGTTTTTTGGTGTATATAAAATATACATTATTATATACACCCATAATGGCTTCTACTCGTAGTAAAAATAATGAGGGAGATTACCGATTAGAACAAACCGCTAACTCTGGATTATGTAACTATCTAACCTGTCAAAAAAGTAATTTTGGAAATCCTACTACTACGCACTTTGCAGGAAACGGATTATTACAAGGACGAATCGCACCCTCTAATTTATCAAATAATCCATATGACATTGAATCGCAATTGTTCGGTATTGGAACAAGTAATATGGTTAAACCCAAACCGTCAGTAAAACCTGTAATTCACGACCTAAATTCACTTAATGTTAGTGACCGTCTCCCTACCATGATTCCCGAACCATTGATTGTTGAGAAGGGACAACGCCCTAATATTATGAATTAGAATAATTTTTCTGTGTTCGTCTATGTGATAAAACATTGTTTCGAAACGTGATATTACGAGCGTGTTTCCTTTGCTTCTTTTTAACGATTTCTTCTTTGGATATAGTATTTTGTACTATATCTGGTTCCACTGTTTCTACGGGTTTATTCGACGAAACAATCTTCATTATTTGTTCCATGAAATCCATTTGTACGGCATTTTGACCGGCTTTTTCGGGCAATTCTTTACATTCTGATATGTTTATTTTAATATATTCAGGTAAAGGTTCGGTCATATTGTTCTGTATTTTGATAGGTATTTCTATATTCGCAATCACATATTGAATTGACATTTGACGATTACATGTAATATCAATTTATATTTAACTTTTTTGTTAATATATTATTTCATTGATTTACAATTTCTGGGCGTTCATCTATATAAAAGTCTTTCTTTTCTGGATTATAGTTTATATACTTTACTTGTTTTGATGGGACATTTTCATTCTCATCTTTCATATACATTTTACCTATGTAAATGTATCCTTCATTTGCCTTCTTAGTGTCTATCTCATAGGGGTCATTGTCTTCAGCTGGTTTAAAACTAAACATGTTACTTAATGATGAAATTAGCAAACCAAATGATTGTTTTAACCAATCAAATTTTCCACTCAAGTCTACTGAATATGACCCTTTGTTCGCCACGTCTATAGGGACTGCTTCTACAGAGGGAACGGTATTGGATACGTCTGTAGGGACTGCTTCTGTAGATGGGACTACTATATTCGATACGTCTGTAGGGACTGCTTCTACAGGGGGAACGGTATTTGATACGTCTGTAGGGACTGCTTCTGTAGATGGGACTACTATATTCGATACGTCTGTAGGGACTGCTTTTGATTGTATTCGTGGTTCACGGTCATATTCAATATTCGTTTTTAATGACTCAGTTAATATGTGTAACAATGGACTAATGTCAAAACCGACATTACTGGTAGCGTCTTGTTCTATTATTGGTAAGATTTTATTATCATCCATATTTTTGATGTCTAATGTTTGTTTTAACGTTGGAATGAATGTGTTTACATCAAACTCGGTACCGTCTGGTTGTGTTGGAGTAACTTCAGCTACATCTACTACTTCTTGATAATTTTGGGTTGGTTCGGGTTGTGATTCGGGTTGTGATTCAGGTTGCGATTCAGGTTGTGATTCAGGTTGTGATTCCGGTTGCGACTCAGGTTGTGATTCCGGTTGTGATTCCGGTTGTGACTCAGGTTGTGATTCAGATTGTGACAATTGGTATTTTTCACATGTATTCGTTAATTCCTTAAATTTTTCATTAGCAATATCTTCACAATCTTTATTTTTATCTGGATGAAATCGTAACCACGCTTTTGGTTTAGGTTTATGCGTAACTGGATTACAGTCCTGGCTTGGGACTATACCACGTTCATTGGCTTTACAGGTTTCTATTGTGGGTGGTATGGGAGGTAAATCCGAGGGTGTTGTGGGTGGTGTGGATGGTAAATCCGAGGGTGTTGTGGGTGGAGTGGATGGTAAATCTGAGGGTGTTGTGGGTGTTGTGGGTGGCGTGGGTGGTAAATTCGCCGATTCTTGTGAAATATAATCTGTACTTTGGTTATATTCATTTAAAGGACTTTTATGAATTGATATATCATTTGATGTTACTGGTTCCTGTTTTATACTATTAGGTGTTTCAACCAACTCACTTACATCGATTTGGGGGGTAGAAATAGTATTTGTTTCTTCTGATAGTTTGTCTTGTGTTACCTTATGTTTTAAGTTTACTTTATCTAATGCCTGTTTTCTATTTTCTTTCTGTAGTACTAGTTCATTTTCTTCTATTTTTTCTGTATTTTTAGTTTGAATAGGAACAATTACTTGGTTAAATAGTTCTTTTGCTAAATTGGATTCCAATTCCATTATGTATTATATTTACTTATAAATTATGCAAATACAATACTTTGTAAAAATTTACTGTATTATGATGGATTATTTTTTAGACCGTTTGGTTCTGCGTTTAATTATTCTTCGTCGTTTGAGTTTGTTTCGTTTTGTTTTCTTACCACTTCCAGTTTGAGATTTCATACCAGAAACAGCAGATTTGGTAGCATCATTCATAAACCCTAAAATACTATCTGTTGCTGAGGAAGCAGCATCTGTAACCGCATCTTTAGCAGCGAGTTTAGCTTCATTCGCCGCCTCTGTAATCGCATCTTTAGCCTCATTCGCCGCATTCTCCGCAACAATAATCGCACCTGAAGCAGCAACGGGTTCAATTGCTGTCTCGGCAACAGGTTCAATTGCTGTCTCGGCAACAGGTTCAATTGCTGTCTCGGCAACAGGTTCAATCGCGGTCTCCATAGCAGGTTCAATCGCGGTCTCCATAACAGGTTCAATCGCGGTCTCCATAACAGGTTCAATCGCGGTCTCCATAACAGGTTCAATTGCGGTCTCCATAACAGGTTCAATCGCGGTCTCAGTAACGGGTTCCATTGTTGACTCGATAACCGGAACAATTGATGACTCGACCACAGGTTCAATCGCGGTCTCAGTAACGGGTTCCATTGCTGTCCCAGTAACAGGTTCCATTGCTGTCTCAGTAACGGGTTCCATTGCTGTCTTCACAATGGGTTCAACAATTGGCTCCACAACGGGTTCAACAATTGGCTCCACAACGGGTTCAACAATTGGCTCCACAACGGGTTGTTCTACGTTATCTATCGCTTGTTTGAATTTATTTGTATTTTCAGTTAACTCATCAGTTAATGCAATGTCAATAACATCCATACCATCAATTGTTTTACCAATATTAACTATGGTTGGAGGATTTTTTGTTATACCGATATAAAAATCAGGTATTAACACGCTCATTATAATATATAATTTATACAGATTAAATTATGTATCAACTACCTAAATGATTACACACCTGAATTTTTCTACACATCTATTTATGTGTATTTACCTTTTTTTGTTCTGCGATTTACATGCTTATTATTAGACTTTCGAGTTGCCCGCTTCGTTGATTTATTCTTTCTAGTGTTTCTTCCACCGTATATTTTGTTTATATGTGATTTCACACGGGACATATATCGTCCAATTTGTTCCGGTGTAGAATCGCGTCGTTGTAAATAATTTGAAAGATGAAATTGTATATCACGAAGTTCCTTTCTGTCTTTGATATCAGGATTTTGTAATAATTTATGTATATCATTTCCTACTTTTTGAATGAATATGTCTTTTCCCTTTCCTTGAAACTGTTCTGATTGGGTAATATTCCAATTGATATCCCTTGCAATATCTTTGTATTGTTTCGCATTGTATGTGGATTTTGTTTGAATTGGAATATTCGGCACTGAACTACTCCTTACGAATTTATTATTATTTGTATTATTTGTACTATCTCTGTTTATAACGCTATCATCCTTAGCTAATACAGTTTCTGCTCGTTTATTAGCTTTTTCTACTGATTTAATTAATTCATTGTCAGTATTTGTAGGTTTAGTTTGACAATACTCGGTTTCTCCATATTCAAATGTTGAATATACTTTCTCTACCAGATTCTTTTTTAAAGTTGCTAGTTCGTTAATAAAAGATTGCTTATGTTCATCGAAATTATCACTAAATAGAGCGGTTTTATATGTAATGTAGGTATTATATGCGTTATTTACCTTTGTATAATCATCATATAGATGGTCGTTATAAATGTCTTCACCACTGTTATTTCTAATATAATTTAAAGCTGTTTTACATCTACTTTTTCCTAATAGTTCGGTCATATTGGAGTCTTTCGGTGTCAATAAATCAGATATTTGATATAATTCGTCTACCAGAACTTTTAACATTTCCATGTTTTGTGTGATTTCAGATTTATCATCTTTGTAAGTGTTCTGGTTGACTTGTTCGCTAATTTCATCTATCATATTTAAAAGTCCTTGACTTGGTGATGTAGTATTCCATGTTTCATCAACTGAATCCGAATCCGACTCCGTTTCAGGCTCCGATTCAGGTACAGACACAGGCTCAGACACAGGCTCAGGCTCAGGCTCCGGTTCAGGCTCTGGTTCAGGCTCTGGTTCAGGCTCCGGCTCAGGTTCAGATTCCGGCTCCGTCACAGGTTCAGGCACAGGCTCAGGTTCAGGTTCAGGCTCAGATTCCGGTTCATGCTCTGGCTCTGGTTCTGGCTCTGGTTCCGGTTCCGGTTCCGGTTCCGGTTCCGGTTCAGGTTCAGGTTCCGGTTCCGGTTCAGGTTCCGGTTCCGGTTCAGGTTCCGGTTCCGGTTCTGGTTCAGGTTCTGGCTCGGGTTCTGGCTCGGGTTCAGGCTCTGGTTCAGGCTCTGGTTCAGGCTCAGGCTCCGGTTCAGGCTCAGGCTCCGGTTCAGGCTCTGGTTCTGGTTCCGGTTCCGGCTCAGGCTCAGGCTCCGGTTCAGGCACAGGTTCAGGTTCCGGTATTAATTCTTCATAAATAGGCGTTCCATATCCACATTTTTCCTTATTTATATGTGGTTCATGCGTATCATTTATTAATTTATATATTTTAAGTCCATCCACACCAGAAATAAGTAATAGTCGTAAAAAATATGTTTTATCTTTTAAATTCAAATTCAGAATACCAGATTGTAAAGCATCAATGGTTAATGGTGGATATTCAGTATAATCTGGTTCATCTTGAGTAAACGCCTTTTTATTGACACTGGATACTTTGTAACTATATTTTCCACCTTCAATACATGTTTGTAGTTCGACCGATATATACTCATTCGATTGAATAGGAAACATGTTGTTGTTCAAATAAGCATCTATCGGTTTTGATTCAACATTAGGTTTATTTTTTTTCGTTTTTGTCTTCTTATTTATTTTTCCTTTCTTTTTGTGAGATGTCATTTATAGTATGCAAATATAAATATTAGGTCTAATAAAAAATTGATTACTAAATATATAGAATTGTTATGGTATCAAATATTATAACAATGAATTTCACAGTATCCGCTCCCATCCGCAAGAAGACCATCTTGGTATTTGACGTAGAAACAAGTGGTCTTCTACCAAAGAAAGACAAGACCAATCCAAATCATATACCAGTTGAAGCATATCCACATATATTACAGTTAAGTTACGCAAAATATGATATTTCTACCAATCAATTAGTAGAAACCTATGATACCTATATCAAGGTAAAGAAAGAGGTTGAAATCAGCGATACAATCACTGCTCTAACTGGTATTACACGACGGCATTGTAATAAAGGGTCTTCTATAATGGATGCGATTAGTCAGTTTTACCAAGCCTATATTACTTCCGATGTAATCGTGGCACATAATATCGACTTTGACAAAAAAATGATACTGGTAGAACTGGAAAGGAATCGTCAAGAATTTATTCGAAACTCTCCAGAATGTATGACAATATTTAATTCTACATATGAAGAATTAAATGGTGTAGAACACTATTGTTCTATGCGTAAAGGAACAGTTATCACTAACATTATGGTTCCATCTAAGTACCCCGGAAAACCGCCAAGTTTAAAGTGGCCTAGACTGAATGAATTATATGCTAAGTTGTTTGATGGAGAAACGGTTGATGGTCTCCATAATGCGATGGTAGATGTATTGGTATGCTTGCGGTGTTATATGAAAATGAGACATAACACTGATTGTGGTCTTCTTATGAAATAAAAATCAAAATAAAATAAATACAAACTTTTATGTAAACTACTAATTAGTTACTTTTTCTTATGGGCTTTCTTTTTCAAGGAACGTTTGTTCTTCTTTGTTTTTCTGGCTTTGTTTTTATTGTTTTTCGTGTTTCTCTTCTTTGATTTTTTACCACCTTCTTTTTTCTGTTTTTTTGCGGGTTGAACCATCACAACATCTCCATCACTACTATCTAATGGTACTCTTTCAAATACTGTGGTTGCGATTGGTTGTTCTTTATCTTCAATATTCGCTTCTTTCTCGAATTTACAGATGCGATTAAACTCTTCGTCGATTTCTTTATCAGACATATCTTTTGTTGCAAATAAAATATTGTATGGAATAGGTGATTCTTCCATATTTTCTCCAGCTATATTTTGGGGTTGAGGTTCGCAAAACAAATATCCTATGAATAATAGTTTTTGTGTGTTTGATACATCTATAGTTTCTTCGTTTCCTAATACATTTTTATTATAAAGGTTGAATATTAGTTCTATTAAATTATTCAGTTTATTTTCATATATCTTAGCATCGAATTCTAATAATTTCTTCATTGTTTCTACATCTATAGAAGGCACGACATCTTCATCTATATAAGGCACGACCAAAATATTGTTAATAATATCAGTTATGTTGTCTTCTAATACATAAAGGGAACGTAATGATTCTCGGGGGTCTTCTGGAGCATATGCTCTTTTTTTTAGTGTAGACGCAGTTTTCATAGTAGTATCTTTGACCTTTTTTGTTATTTCTTGTATAGATTTTGAATATTTGTTTGCTTTTTCCATTAAAAATTTACGTTCGTCTTCGTTCGCAATTTCTCTATTAATGTAAGTTTTAACGGATTCCATGTTGCCTTTTATATTACAAGTTATATCACCAGTTAAAGCTTTTGCATTCTCGCATAAATTATTATATGTTTTTGCGATTACTCCAAACAAAGTTAATTTGGGTGTTTCGTTAATATCAGTATGTGTTATTGTATTCATAGCACTTATTATATATATATATATTGATGAAAGATAATAATAATATAATTATCTTTCTAAATTTTAAGCCGAGCACATTTCACATATTTCATCTTCCGTATCTCCACCTAATCTATTACCTAGGTTTTTTTCAGGTTCAATTGTGAACTGTTGAGCTTGGTGGCGAGCCCTTCTACGCAAATAATAAATGCCGGTTTTCAATCCTTTATTCCACCCATAAAAATGCATTGATGTTAGATTATTATAAGTGGGGTCTTCCAACCATAAATTCAAACTCTGACTTTGACATACATACGCACCTCTATCAGCTGCCATATCAATCAAATTACGCATTGGTATTTCCCAAACCGTTTTGTATTTTTCCTTGATATCATCCGGAATAATATCAATCTGTTGAATACTTCCATTGTTAGCAACAATGTTGTTCTTAATTTTATCATTCCACATATCTAGCTTCATTAAGTCTTTCATCAAGTATTTATTCACTACCATGAAATCACCCGCAATTGTCCTCCTACTATAAATATTACTTGTGATAGGCTCGATACATTCATTATATCCTAAAATTTGCGAAGTAGACGCAGTAGGCATAGGTGCCACCAACAATGAGTTTCGTAATCCATATGTTTGAATTTGTTCTTTGAGTGCGTCCCAGTCATACATCTTTACCTTTTCCATAGGGTCTACTTCCCACATATCAAACTGTAAAATTCCTTGACTTGCCGGGGAACCGTCAAATGTACTGTATCGTCCATCAACCTTAGCAATCTGGCATGATTCGGTCAAAGCAGCATGGTAAATGGTTTGAAAAATACGGACATTTATTTCTTTTGCTTTATCAGACGCAAAGGGTAAATTCAATAATATAAATACATCAGCTAGACCTTGAACGCCGATACCAATGGGTCTGTGTCGAAAGTTGCTACGTTCAGTTTTCTTGGTAGGGTAGAAGTTCACGTCAATAATTTTATTTAGGTTATAGGTAACTGTACGGGCTACCGAATGTAGTTTTAGATAATCAAATTTGACATTTCCATCTTTATCCGTAATAATAAAAGCGGGTAACGCGATACTCGCAAGATTACATACGGCAGTTTCATTTTCATCGGAATATTCTGTAATTTCACAACAAAGGTTTGAAGATTTAATCGTACCCAGATTTTTTTGATTACATTTTCGGTTTACAGCATCTTTATACAATAAATAGGGGGTACCAGTTTCCATTTGGGCGTCTAAAATCTGAAACCATAAATCACGTGCCTTCATTGTCTTTCTTCCTTTTCCTTCATGTTCGTAATATGTATATAATGTTTTGAATGCGTCACCGTATACCTCGGATAATCCAGGGCACTCATCGGGACACATCAAGGTCCAATCTTCACCCGCCTTGACACGTTCCATAAAAAGGTCAGACATCCAGATAGCATAAAACAAATCGCGTGCCTTTAAATCTTCATCTCCGTGATTTTTACGTAGGTCTAAAAATGATTCAATGTCTGCATGCCATGGTTCCATATACATTGCGAAACTGCCATTACGCTTTCCGCCTCCATTATGAACGAGACCATTATGAATAGTATAATTATGTTCGTGTTTCATTTGTAAATCATATACAATCCCATCGTATTGGGTGGTTTTGACATCTTTTACACGTGTTAGTAGATAATTCTCATATTTCATGTATTTAAAAAATTGGTTGTCGTTATATTCTAACCCCATTAAGTCGCATAATTCTTGCGTTCTTGGAATACGCAACGTATATGAAATTAGCTTGTTTTCAATCACACCTCGACTTGTCATGTGTTTTTCGCCTACCCTATCACGAATACTCCCACTTGTTAATATTCCCATTTTGAGACAAATTATACGAGCACTTTCAATCAAGTTCAATGATGTACTATCAAATACTACTTCGTTATTAGACAAACATCCGTCAGATTCTAACATTCCTTTAAGAATGTACTTTAATTTATCAACTGGTAGATTCAACCATTTTGGCAATATACGTTTTTGTTTGGTTTCGTTATAAAAATCATTATATCTAAAAGGCAATTCAAGCTGTCTATTCCAACGTATACGTGTAATGTTTCCATCTACAGTAGTAAATGTTTGGATACTTCGTTGTTGGAAATAATCTTCTAAGTATGTCAGTGTATCTGATTTATTTTCAGTATGCATTGACACATAGCCAGCGGTATCATTCGAACAATTAATACATCCATCCCCCAAAATTATACCATACGTTCTACAATCATCTTCTGTTATATTACTAACATCTTGTTCGTATTTGGGAATTGAATATACAATCATGTCATTTTCGTCCAACTCCTTTGCTTCTACCCATTCAAAAGTTGCATGTTTTTTTTCTAATCGGTTTCTGATAACAGTATAATTTAATCCTTTTACCTGATTACGTAAAGCATATACAGGATGTTCTGGAGTAATACGTAATGGAAAGATAGAATGGGTTGTTTTAATTTCTAACATTTCATCATTATATACGTGTTCCAATACGTCTTGTATGACTTCCGTTTCTCCAAGAGCATTATAGATTTGAGTAACACCTGATTCACAATGTTGAATTTCTTTAGGTCCATCGGTTGTATAAATAATAGTTTCTGGATGAACGCATTGATCGACGTATTTTGCAGTGTGGTTAAATACTCTTAACATAGGAACAATTCCATTAGAAGAACCATTTGTTCCACGAATATCACTACCAGAAGCACGCACATTATGAATATGTAATCCAATACCACCAGCCCATTTTGAAATCAACGCACAATCTTTCAATGTATTGTAAATTCCTTCAATACTATCATCTTCCATAGCAATTAAATAACATGAAGATAATTGTGGATGGGGTGTTCCGGCATTAAATAACGTAGGAGTAGCATGTGTAAAATACTTTTGTGACATTAATTCATATGTTTCTATGATTTTCTCCAAATTATCACCATGAATACCCATGGCGACCCGCAACCACATAAATTGTGGACGTTCAACTACTTTGTCGCCAATCTTCATTAAGTATGCGCGTTCAAGGGTTTTAAATCCAAAATAATCGATTAAATAATCTCGTGTATGATAACACAACTCATTTAACTCAGTTTCGTATGTTCTCGCAGTAATCATCATATCGTCGGTAATTAATGGTGAGTGCTTCCCATGCTTGTCTTTATTCATATATAACTTACTCATTGTATCAACAAACATTGATGATGTATTTTTTTGATGGTTAGCAATAATAAGTCGGGTGGCTAATGTGCTGTAATCAGGATGAACGGATGCCATACTCGCACATTGTTCGGCAGACAATTCGTCAATCTTAGTGGTGGAAATATTATTATACAATTGGTCGATTACCTTCATTGCTAAGGAGGTATAATTAATCTTCAAACTATGTTGGAGAGCAGGGACCGGGATATCATACGTTTCTTGTCCGATTGTCCGGATACGTTTCAATATTTTGTCAAATGATACAATTTCGGTTCTACCGCACCTCTTTGTTACATGCATTTCATCATCTTCATTCATCATAGATGACATTTCTATATATTACACATATAGAAATGTCTATATTGTTTTCTACTAATATTAGGAATCCAGTTTGATTAGACATACTTTATTGGATAGGCGTACATTACTTATCGTATTGGTCCCAGAATTAGTATCTACAGATACACTTGTCTTAGGTATCCTGCGTTTCGGCGAACGATGTTCGTATCCTTTTATTTTTTCCACTTGGATTGTGTCCCATACTTCTTGGATTTTATGAATTGCGTTTGAGAACCAGGGCTTATTACGTTGAATCAATACACATGATATTTCATCGAGGTACCAATATAGAGTCTCAAACAACACAAGTCCATCATTGCGTATTTCTTCTGTGTCTTTATTTATCCATTCCGTAATTGCTTCTTGGGTTAATGGTATATCTAGAGGCATATAATGATATACCGGGCTATCATTCTCAATTAAATCGCGTTTTATAAAATACAATATTACGCCTCTATATTCTGAATTTGTTGAATTGTTGTAAAAATCTTCTTTATCCGCGTACTCTTTTATTCGGGTTTCTACAAAATCGCAGTTGTCTAGGTTACAAGTTTCCATCTGTATTTGTGTTTGTATCCAGTATTCTTCTTTCGGTATTCCAGTAATTTCACGATTTACAATGTTCTTAATTTCTAACATGTTCCCATATTTTACACTAGATGGTAATATATTAATACCGTCAGGAGAAGCCCCTACAAATGGATAGGTTGAATGACGTATACAGCCAAATTCGCCTATCTTTGTTTGGTACATATTTTCATAAATCATTGTAGTTACTGGCTCATATTTAACACCCCAATGCATCGCATTAGCAGTGCCATACGAAACCCGTTCAATCTTTTCGTTATATGCCTTACATTTTTCATATATCAGGCTATTTATTTGGGATTGACTTCCCAATGCTTTCCATAAACTACTCGCTGATAATAAACTATTACGAAAATCGTACCATTCGTCGGTACGTTGTGCCGGTTGAGGCTGACTTTGAATATATTCAATCGTCGCGGTTAATTCGTCTTGTGATATCTTCTTTTCATATACAATATTTGATGTGGACCGTGGTATGATATGGCTATTATATGCCAAATATGCTTCATGTTGTGATTCTACAAAATCTAGGATTTGCTGAAAGTCGTCTTCGTCACATATATTAACATGTTCCCATTCTATTAATAAATCGTGGCTTATACCATGAATCATATCATTGTAAAACTTTGGCGATGATACTTTAATCATCTTATTATTATAGCAATCTTCAAATTGCTCGTAAATGTCTTCAATTATGTCATCGATTTCATCTTCTTCAAATGAATCAAACAATAACATGGATTCTTCTGTTTTACAAGATATAGATGAAGATATAGAGATTTCATCTATATCAGATTCATATAGCGAATTGTTAGTAGAAATTGAGAATGTGGTATCGGTTTCGGTCACCGTTTCTTCACTATTGCTGGTAAAATAACACTCTAAATCACTCTCACTCATTTTATTGTAATCTGTAATAATACAACATATTCTTTCTATACAGTTTTACACATTACTCTAATAGATTTTTATCAATAACCGTTTCTTTCAATATATTATTGATGATTTTCTTTTCAAACTTTTCATCTTCTTCCTTACCATAACCGCCCAATGATGCTTTGGAATATTCAAAGAACTTATCACATTCGGGTGTATCCAATATATCGTATTTTGGATTTTCGGCTATCCATGGATGCACTTGGGCTTTGTTCTTATTGGCTACGATTCGGACCGCTTTCCTTAAATGTTTTTTTGTTTCATCTTCTTTCGCCCATACATCAGAATCTTTTACGTAGACCGTTTCTCGTTTCAAATCCGTACAGTGGATTGGTCTTACATGTGGATGCATGTCGCGGATACGCTCTAACATGATGTCTGATATCCCTCTTACATATCCTACTTCTCCTGTTTTGATAAAATCATTTACACTTAGTTCGATTGACTGAATGAAATCATTCAGGTTTATAGCATCCTTACATGTCTCATTCAAAAATATGTTTAAATTGAACTTGTTGTTAGTTGTATTGTTGATTGTATTGTTTGTCGTGTTTCCTGTGTTCTTTGATAGCTCTATAATTGTATCTTGTTGGTCTGTCATTCGCTTATGTTGCTCTATCATTAATTCCTTGAATTCTTGGTTTTGTTTCAGTAACTCTATTACCAAGGATGAATCCAATGGGGGTGGGATTTGTGTTATTTGTGTTTGGTCTTGTTCCACATCTTTACATTTATTACGATGTTTCCACAAACCGGAACGAGTATTGAATTGTTTGCTGCAATTATCACATACAAATGAAGAAGGGGTAATAATAGTTCCACTCGTTTCCCGAATATGTTTTCGTGTCAGTAAATGACGATTATAATCTTTTTTGTTTCGAGTTTCAAAACAACATTTATCACAAGTAAATGTTATAGGTAATTTAGGTTTTTTAGTATTTCTAAATGTTTCCATTCTCCTACTTTATAGAAACATATTTTACCCTTCTAAATTCTTTTCATATTAATATACTTAAAATTTATGCAACCAATAATAACACTCATAAATCCGAAATTACTGCATTATCATCATAAACTCAATTTCAGAAAGGTATTAATATTATTCTGTCTTGCACAAATGAAAAAAGGACATTTTATAAATGTCCAATTTTGAAAATCGTTGCCATTTCTTTTTTGTATTATTTTATCGCCAACTATTTAATTTTTAGTATTAATAATAGTAGTATGTGTTCCAATAATCCTTGATAACTCTATAATTGTATCTTGTTGTTCTGCCATTCTCTGTTGTTGTTCTATCATCATCGCCTTGAATTCTTGGTTTTGTTTCAGTAACTCTATTACTAAGGATGAATCTACTGTGGGTGGTACTACTAAGGATGAATCTACTGTGGGTGGTACTACTGTGGGTGGTACACCTTTACAATTTTGTTTATGTCTCCATAAACCCGAATGAAATTTATATTCTTGTCTGCATTTATCACAAGAGTATATACGTGATTTAGGCATTTTATTTATATCATTGTATATCCTTTGGTGTTTTGATGAAGTTAAATGTGTATCAAAATTGCTTTTTTTACTGCATTTAAAATCACAACAATTACACCTAAATTTCCATGAACGTATTGAATCATCTCCATTCTTAGATTCGTCCGTAGTTAAACATTCGTGTTTGATAACATTTGTACGATGTTTGTTAGTCGTATTGTGTATCTCCAATAAGTTGGTAGAACCAAAATAAACATCACATACATTACAATGAGGGCGTTCATGAGGCAGTGTATATTTCATTAATTTCGGTTTCGGTTTCGGTAAGGGTTCTATACTATTCAATGTAGCTTTATAATCTTCGAAATAGGATTGTTCTAGTTTTTTAGCTGCGTATAAATCATCACAATTATGAAACGCAATAATTTCCATAGTCCAATTGTCCCATCCCATATTATCTCGTATAGTCTGGTATAATTTGCAATTATAATTAGACGATTTGTTATTTTTGCAACCTTGCTTATGTGCGTATTTCCTCTGAACGAAATTGGTAGTATGTCCTATATATAGGTCATCTATAGCTGAATCTTTACAATAAATCTTGTAAAATATAGTATTGGAATAATCAATGTCAACCTTTGGCATATTATATATAGTGGTATAAGATGTGTTTATATTATTTTAGACTATATAAGATAATATATTAAGCATTACCTATTACCGCACAATCAAACCGTTTACCAGCATGTCCGGTAGTAAGTGAATCATCGTTCAACTATTCTAATCAAAATATGGTATTTATGTATGAAGTCAATATCGGTAGATTTAACTCCCAAAAAAACAAGAGACGAAATCGAAGAAGAAAAACATATAAGAGAACAAGAGAAGAAAGCAAAGAAGCATCAAAAACGTGTCGTAACAAACCATAAAAAATGGGAATTTACCGATGAAGAGCTACAATGTTCTCAACAACTCCAATATATAATGCAAATAGAAGATGAAAAAGAGAAAAACACAAAACAATACAAGTGTATTTCCGAGAGCTTTAGACAAAAACTAAGCAGTTACCGTAGTCAAGATACTCAAAAGAACCGTTATTCCGAAGAAAACTTTACGAATATTGAGAACATAATAGAATTATTACAAGAATCAGGCAATATATGCTATTATTGTAGAGAACCCGTCAAGGTTCTCTATGAATATGTGCGAGATCCTAAGCAATGGACGCTTGAGCGAATAGACAATAGTATAGGTCACAATAAAGGGAATCTGATGATAGCGTGTCTGAAATGTAATTTAGGTAGGAGAACAATGCATCAGGAAAGATATGTATTCACAAAACAACTAAATATAGTAAAAAAAGATATATAAACAACAGTGTAGATGATTACAATGACAGATTTTAACAATAATATCGAGAACAATCACAAAAATATATACGATAAACTAGATTATTTTCATAAAACAAATAAAATCCCACATTTAATATTTCATGGAGAATCTGGTTCCGGAAAACGTTACATTGTAGATAAGTTCATCCAGAAGATATATAACAGTGATAAGCACAAAATAAAGCAAAATGTAATGACAGTAAATTGCGCTCATGGCAAAGGTATTAAGTTTATACGTGAGGATTTGAAATTTTTCGCAAAAACCAATATCCGGTCAGATTCAGGTGCTTTTTTCAAAACAATAATACTAGTGAATGCTGATTTTCTAACAATAGACGCCCAATCGGCATTAAGAAGATGTATAGAATTATTTAGCCACACAACCCGGTTTTTTATCATTATAGAGAACAAACATAAACTGTTGAACCCCATATTATCGCGTTTTTGCGAACTCTATATTCCTGAATATATAAATGAGAGGACAGTCGAAAATCTACATCAACATTTTATAAGGGAACATATAACGAAGAGTTTCAACACTAACAAGTGGATAGACGAAAACTTACGAACCGAAAGTAAAGAAAACCACCGAAAGTTAATGGATTTTTCGGATATTTTTTACCAGGAGGGATTATCATGTTACGATTTCATAGAATGGGTGAAATATACAAGTACGATAGTAGATTCAAAAAAGAATGAAGTGAGTATATGTTTTAACACTATAAAATCTGAGTTTAGAAATGAGAAATTACTACTGTTGTATTTATTAGATTATTTGTATTTACGTTCAAACCCCACCTTAAAAAGTGTCTTAACAATATAATTAGATGGACGACTTTGTATTATCCAACTTACAAGAATCCCGAAATGAATGGTGTAGTCGATTAGTCAGTATTTTTACTCCCCTAATTTTAGGAGGCGTGAAATCCTTATTCAACGAATCCTGGAAGTTATGTATTGACAACGACGAACCAAATAAATATTTAATGACATTTCAGAATTTACTATCAAGAATTCCCAAGTGGAATAATGAAATAATAGAAGATGAACGAAAACGTATAATTGAACGTAGCGGATGTAACTATTTAGAAGACTTGATAACGTGCGTCCATATTATTCAGTTAAAGGTTCTTACGTGTATTCGCGTTGGAAACAAACAGAAAAAGATAGATATATCAATCCCTAAGTTAGACAGTTTTATCCACAAGGTATACATCAACGTCGCGCGTAAAGTATATTCGAATGTATACCTATTCGACAAGAACGTAAGTCCATTACAATCCCAAAAGAACACCCGCGAGCTTGATAATATTATCCAAGAATGTATTCTCATATCTATTCGCGAAAGTATTCCAACCGAGGCTATTATTCGCGCTTACATGGATGAAAGTGTAGAACAGGAAGAAGAGGTAATCATTGAAGATGTAAATGAAGAAGAAGAAAAGCAGTCTGACGATGTCGTTGTACCTGAGGTTCAACCCGAGAAAGTGGATGATATTGATGAAATTGTCCCAGAGGTCGTACCTGCGATTCAAAATGTGGATAATGAAGCGGTAGTTACCAAATTGTCGTTCAATGACATGGATGCGGTATTAGATGAAACTGATAATATAAAAACGATAGACGCCCCTAAGTCGATAGAACGACTTGAAGAAATAAGTACGGAACGGGCATTTCAGCGACAATTAGACGAAGAAGAATCCGACGACGAACGCATACAGATATCAACAGAACAGGTTGATTTGCGCGATTTCGATGAATTAGGTTCCGTTCATTCCGGACATAACACGAATGATAATATTGTATTAGATGGTGTTGAGGAACTAATATAATTTAGGGCGATTCGTCTAATTACAAATAAAAAAATGACAAAAAACTATATTAGTAATGGAAAAAGCCTTTATCCTATCTTTGGTAATAACGGTTGTTTACTTTGTGTCAAAACTAATTGATATGAAATACATAAGTAAAGAGTGGAAACCAATGCGAACGGTAATGCGTGAGTCACTGTTTGTGTTGGTATCGAGTATCCTGTCAGTAGTTGTATTCTTTATTACGAATGGTAAAATGAGTGATTTTTTTGATATTTTAACAGAAAGCAAGACGCTTAAGCCGTCTGCTACTGAAGTATTCACTGGCGAACCTGGGTTCTAACTGTAGATACGAATAGATCATAACTAAAATTGAATAGTTATGATGTAAAAATAGATAGTTATAGTATATTTATGAGTGTAATTCAGGTTATTACCAAGTTCAAAAAGGAGGGTATAAATGCTCTTGAAAGTGTACCAGAAAAAAGGTACGTTACAATAATACAGAAGGCAAATGAGGCATATTATAATAATTCGCCTTTACTAACCGATAATGAATTTGACATTGTAAAGGAATATTTCGAGAAGAAATACCCAAACAATCCTGTGTTACAGAATATTGGTGCTCCAATCACCAAAAACAAAGTAATCCTTCCCTATAATATGCCTTCGATGGATAAAATAAAACCCGATACGGATGCGTTGGATAAATGGATGAAAAACTATACAGGAAATTACATATTATCGTGTAAATTGGATGGAGTTAGTGGAATGTATACGAATGAAAACGGTACACACAAATTATATACTCGTGGCGACGGAGCTGTAGGACAAGATATCACACACCTACTTCCATCGTTAAATTTACCAAAACAAAAAAATATAGTAGTTCGCGGAGAATTTATAATATCAAAAACGAAATTCGAAGAAAAATACAAAACGAAGTTCGCTAATTCGAGGAATTTGGTAGCAGGTATAATAAATAGTAAAACTCTGGATAGCAAGATAAATGATGTGGATTTTGTAGCCTATGAAGTTATACACCCCGAGTTGTGTCCTAGCGACCAAATGAAATTATTAGAAAAATGTGGTTTCATGACTGTTAGAAACACCCAGTTTTCAACTATATCAAATGAATTGTTATCACAATTGTTAATGGAATGGAGAAAAAACTATGAATATGAAATAGATGGCATAATTGTAACGGACAATCAACGGTATGCACGCAAAACCCAGAATCCAGAACATTCCTTTGCGTTCAAAATGATTTTATCCGACCAAGTAGCAGAAGCAAAGGTAGTAGATGTATTATGGAATGCGAGTAAAAACGGATATTTAAAGCCACGTGTTCGTATAGAACCAATATCCATAGGAGGTGTAACGATAGAATATGCCACCGGATTCAATGGGAAATTCATAGAAAGTAATAAAATAGGTGTTGGTGCCGTAATCCAACTAATACGGAGTGGAGACGTAATACCCTATATCAAATCAATAACAATGGAAGCCGAAACTGCGAAAATGCCAAACGTGTCTTATCATTGGAACGAGACCAAGGTGGATATAATATTGGATGATATAGAGGGTGATATAACAGTGAACGAAAAAAATATAACAAGCTTCTTTGTAGGTATAAAGGTAGACGGATTATCAAGTGGTAATGTAAAAAGGTTAATGAATGCTGGATATGATTCCATCCTAAAGATAATCCATATGAAAAAGGAAGATTATGAAGGAATAGAAGGTTTTCAAACCAAGATGATAAACAAGATATATAATGGAATAAAAGACAGAATGAAAGAATCCACATTAGTAGACATAGTAGCAGCATCTAATATGCTGGGAAGAGGTATCGGAAAGAAAAAGTTGGAACCTGTTTTTGAAAGTTACCCGGACCTATTCACCCTTTTGATTTCCAAAGAAGAACTAAAACTAAGATTGTTGTCGGTGAATGGAATCGGTGAAGAAAACGCAACTAGTATAGTAGAAAATATGGAAAAGATGAAGAAATTTTTATCAGATGCGAACTTGCACGATAAATTATCTACACGAACGCAACCAACCAAATCAACCGCACAAACAACCCATATATTATATGGAAAACATATAGTAATGACAAAGGTAAGAGACCAAACCATCATATCCGCATTGGAGGAATATGGTGGTAAATTAGACAATACGATAACAATGAATACGTTTGTATTAGTTACCAAGAGTCACTCCGACATATCCTCAAAAACTAAAAAGGCAAATGACTTAGGAATACCAATCATGACCCCTAATGAATTTACGCAAAAATACCTATAATTACCGGGCGATTGTATCGGTTCTGGGTGAGATGGGATACACGGTATTTTTGTTCGAAAAAGTAACGGATTTATGGCTGGTAGATTTGTTATGTTTGTTAGTAGATAACAAGATATACATAGACGGATACAGTTGTTTGATACAATACATCTATTTTACACTATACTATACAAACCTAAAGTATATTGTAAAACTAACGAACGAACTAACTAACTAACTAACTATATTTCGGGAGGCAATTTATATCCATCACGTGTTCTCCTACTTCTTCGTGATTACTGACAAATTGATTAAAGAAAGGAAATAGTAATTGTTCTTGAGGTGTATGTTTATGAACGGTTCGCGCTATCATTTTATACAATTTAAAATCCGGATACCGTTCTTCACCATTTTTCTTATATAGGACATTTTTAGCATTGTCATCTAGACACCATCGGTGGATGGTTTTTTGTAATTCGTCATAGTCAGCATAATCTAAGTGTTCTGGAATAATAAAATCGTAAATCGAACATCCAAGTCGGCATAAATCAAAGCTCATATTTGGTTCTAATCGAGGTTTTTTATCATTAAAGAATGGTTCACAGTTATACTGCGTGTCGGCATCCCCTCCTGGTCCAAAACTATCCGAACAATAGGTCGTTCCATTAAAACGATAAATGCTTCGACCAAAGTCAATTATTTTGTATATTCTACCATACGTAGGCACTTTATATACAATGTTCTCGTATTTATAAAATAGAAATGGAATGTCGGTATTGATATACATAATATTGTTTGTATGAAGGTCGTTATGTGTGAATGAGAATAGTTTTTGGTATATAATAAGAGTCATGACAATTTGAAAAAGAGCACTAGCAGTATTATCTAAGGTAGCATTACTCGCGGTGAATAGGTCATCCAATGTACCTTCGCATTTCTCTAGACAAATCATTTGGACTGGATAATTGTTAATATATGCGTATTGGTCTTCTTGTATGTCGCATGTATCAATAGAATCGGTAGAATCATCAATTTCCGTTTCTGTATCCGTTTCCGTTTCCGTTTCCGTTTCCGTTTCCGTTTCCCATTCATCTTCATCTTCATTGCTATCCGTAGTATATGCGACCGAACTATTATCATCGCTAGACGTATCATCATCTTCGTGCGTATCTTTAGTATTGCCACTTACATCAAACGCACTATCGTAGATAATACAATCATCAATGTGTTCGTTCGTAATCTCGGTTGCATCTACTAGACATTCTGTAATAGAAACTGCGGTGATATTATGATTTGTTTTAGAAATACATAATTTCGGGCGTTTTTTCCTGGATTCATCGTCGTGATATTGGTCCACATTTACATTATCCAGAGCAAAAAGAGTATTATTGTTGTCATTGAAGAAGGATGATGAAGTTAAATAATCAATATCATCCGATACGTCATATTTATAACATTTTTGAATACCTAGGAAAGAACCGTAGAAATCTAAACAATTTACGACATTATGGGTTTGTAATGTCATACTACTCAAATAATAGAAAAACGAATCAATATAAGAACAATTATGGCGCGAACTTACCTTAGACATAACATTGAATGAAAGGTCATTGGATATACATGTAGGATATGGTAAGTTAAGTATGTGTTCTTTATCATCTTCATATTTTCCTATCATATAATGCAGAGGGTCTAATAGCGGTGAATATTTAAAGAAAACTTCTGTATTGATTTCTCTATTTGACATATCAACTACAGTCTGTGGATTTACAAAATGATTCGGATGATTCAATTGAATAGTGTTATAATTTTTACTAGAAAGAGTAAAGAGTGTATCGTATATAGGATTGTACTTTTGCAAATTCTGTATTTGAAAGGGATTGTATTTATTATCAACGTCACTTTGACTTTGGATATAACTTTGTTCTAAAGCGGGTAAGTTAATAGGAATACTTTTATGATAACCAACGGAGAATTTATTATGAGTCTTATTATTTTTATTCATATACAAGAATTACTATAACTGTTTAATACATTTTTATATGTAAATACAAACTAATGGATGCTGTTTACATCAACTCACGAGCTCGTTTGAATTACTTTAGAATAATATAATGTTAAAGTATTGTAACAGAATGAGTTTAGAATTGAAAAAATTTAATATGCGCGAGATTACATTTAAACCTGATGAAAATAAGGGACCTGTAATTGTTATGATTGGGCGTCGTGATACAGGTAAATCGTTCTTAGTAAGAGATTTATTATTTTATCACCAAGATATTCCGGTAGGAACCGTAATGTCAGGAACTGAAGCCGGAAACGGTTTTTATGCCGCCCATGTTCCTAAGTTATTTATTCACGAGGAATATAACACGGTTTTGATTGAAAATATATTAAGACGCCAAAAGACAGTATTGAAACAAGTAAACAAAGAATTAGAACAACATAAGAAAACCAAGATAGATCCTAGATGTTTTGTAATTTTAGACGATTGTCTATACGACCAATCATGGACGCGTGATAAAATGATGAGATTGTTATTCATGAACGGTCGTCATTGGAAAGTCATGTTAATAATTACCATGCAGTATCCACTAGGTATTCCTCCAAATTTAAGAACAAACATCGATTATGTGTTTATATTACGCGAACCATATTTAACAAATCGTAAGAGAATATGGGAAAATTATGCGAGTATGTTTCCCACCCTAGAATCCTTTTGTAGTGTAATGGACCAGACAACGGAAAATTATGAATGTTTGGTTATCAATAACAATGCGAAATCAAATAAATTAAACGAACAAATATTCTGGTATAAAGCCGAAAATCATCCTCCATTTAGATTAGGTGCGAATGAGTTCTGGGAAATGTCAAAGAAACTTGGTTCAGATGACGAAGACGAAGCATATGACCCAAGCAAAGCCAAAAAGAATAAAGGTCCATCAATAAATGTAAAAAAAAGTAAATGGTAATATTGTGTTATGTAGATACAGAATACAATATTAGGAAGGTTATGGGTCATATAGGTCTTCGTTCACCTCGATTTCATCATCAGTATCATATAAATTATCATCAGTATCATATAAATTATCATCTGGCACGTCAGTCATGTGAATGAGCTCATCCAATCTGTTTGCGAAATCCGCATCAAACACGAATGATGTATTGTTACTTGCGTCATGTACGTAATGGTCTTCGGCAACTTCGTCTTCGGACGTATCGTCTTGTACGATTATATATTTAGTAGCCGGTTTTACATATAAAACAGGTTCGGAATATCCGGTGAGAGTAACAAAGGATACATATTTTTTTCGATTCACTAACGAAAACACCTTTCTCCCAATAGTAGGGCAGTTCTGGATGATATCATTCATTTTACGATTCATAATTGTATAGTGAATGCGCCGTTTGCTACCATCCAATGTATATTTGAAATGAAGGAAATGAATAACTACAGATTTAAATGATTCAATTAGAAATTTATCTGGAAATTCTAAGTCTAACTTGATTTTCGGAAAACCCTGTATCATATCGTAGATAGATTCAACTACTTCATCTTCGTCTTCATTCTGTATAAATTGGTTAATATAGGTATCACGTATAACAAGTTGATTGTTTTTCTCGAAGACGGATAGATTGAATTCGCATAGAAACAACTGGTATATGACATTGGGAAGAATTGCCAATTGATTTTTCATCGCAAAATATATATTATACAAGTTACTAATTGAAAATGGAATTCCACTATACGGATTTTTAGGGGTGATTGGTTCTGAATAAAACATAGGTGAATTGCAGACCGCAGAAATAATAATTCGTGAAAGGTCTTGTAGTGTAAATAAATAGCTACAATTCGTTTCATACAATCGAAACATATTTTTCTGAGACGAGAGTATGGGAGCTAAAAACAGGTCGTTGGTAACCTTTATTTTTGAGTATCTAGATTTAATATGTTTGGCAAGAGTATTGAACGCCCAATAAGTTTTCTGGACCTTACAAAAAAAGTCTAGAAACAAGCCTCTATTTTCATCGGAGAAAAACAAATTATCAATATACGTTCTTTTCAATTCTTGAAACTTAGATTGGTCTGTAAATACAAACACAGCTTTTACAAAATCTATATGTATATTGGTTTCTATTGTATGGGTATTGAATATGTGCGACATATACGATTTGATAGTATTATTGTCAATACTATCAATACTAATATCTGGTGTGTGTTTTACATCCTTTATAAACTGCTTATGTGTTATGTAGGTGAAAGATTTCATATTATGCATGTTATGTACTATTGATTATAGTTCGAACCATTTATATCTTTTCTATATATTATGTAAATTCGGAGGTAGAAAATTGGAAATATGTAGAAAATTGATTTAAAAATTATAGATGGTTGTATAACATTAACAATATTGAAGTCATGTCTGACAATAAAGTCGTTAATGATGTTTTTACAAAGAAAATATCTGTTCCGAAACCAATTTTAAAATGGGTTGGTGGAAAAACGCAAATCATGGATACAATTATAATGGGTTTTCCGACTGAAATGAATAATTATCGGGAAGCATTTTTGGGAGGAGGTAGTGTATTACTAACATTATTATCCTATGTAAAAAATGGAACGATAAAAATACATGGTAACATATATGCGTATGATTTGAACGAGCCATTGATTCATATTTACAAAAACATTCAAACTCAACATACCGAATTATATGATAAACTTGAATATATCATTACTGAATTCAATGCTTGCGGTAATGGTGAGTTAAATCGAAAACCAAGTACGATAGAAGAAGCAATGGTATTAAAAGAAAATTATTACTATTGGATAAGAAGTGAGTATAACAAATTATGTGTAACCCATAAAAAGGGTGTTTTAGGTTCTGCGATGTTTATATTCTTAAATAAAACATGTTTCCGAGGTGTATTTAGAGTTGGACCAAACGGGTTTAATGTTCCTTACGGACATTATAAGAATCCAGAAATCATCAACAAAGAGCATTTGGCTGTAATACACGAGTTAATACAACCCGTAATATTTGACTGTTGTGATTTTAATACATCATTAACAATGGTGGAGGAAAATGATTTTGTATATCTTGACCCTCCATATGCCCCAGAAACAAATACATCATTTGTAGGATATACTGAAAAGGGGTTTAACATAGAACAACATACCAATTTATTTACACGAATACATAGTTTAACTGAAACAAATAAAAAAGTTATGTTAAGTAATGCGGATGTAAGTTTAGTGCGTGAAAACTTTACAAATGAAAACTACAATATATTGTCAATATTATGTAAACGGTCGATAAATTCCAAAAATCCAAACGCGAAAGCAAAAGAAGTGATTATTAAGAACTATTGAATCCCTACAATATAGGTGATACCAACTCACTAAAACGCATATATTGGATACCCCATGAATTCGCCAACTCTAACACTTGTTTAGTTTTGGGAGTTATATTTTCCCCAAAGTATCTTGTTTTACCGATAGTTAGTTCGTCTTCTTGATTTGCTACACAAACAATTCGTAATGGTTTTCCATATAGGTCGGGAATGTTTTGATATTTGATAAATGTACCATATACTTTTTCTCCTGCTGTTCCACTGACCCACCAATTCGATGTTTTTACTTCATACATATATTCGTCTGTCTCCCAATCCGGTTCAAATCCATTTTTACGAACCACTTTTCTAGGACTTTCGCCGCGCAATTGTAGTACATCATATACAAGTTTTTCGCCCAATAATGTGGTCCATTGTCCGTTATTCATCTGCCCTATCATGTCATTTCCCCATTTTTTTTCATTGTCTTGTGCCTCTTTTTTTTGTTGGGCGATAGTTACACCCTTTTTTTTTACAATGGTTGGTGGTTTGATTAGAGCCCATCGAATTCGCTCTTGTAAGTTCGTGTCTGTAACGTGATTGAATGGTTGTATGTGTATGTATTCTTCCTGACTACTCATTTTTTACAATATACATTGGATGCATATTGTAAAATCAATTTTTAGTTGTTATCAAGAGTGTGGTATTCGAATTACTCTTCCTTGGAGTCATCATCGGCAATGGCTAATTCATCCGCTAAGTTAGCCGACTGTGCTGTATTTACCTCACGTGATTCAAAGTCAACATTTTCAGGAACACCATTTAGATTGCCTTCCTCGTCGATTGTTTGTGTAAGAACGTTGCCACTGGATTTAGCTTGTTCTATGTTTTCCATTATAGCCTTTTTCTTGGTTTCACGCACACGTTCCTCAAACTCCTTCTTGGCGAGTTCTTCATTCTTCATTTTCTCTGAGTGTAGTGCGTTAAGTTCCTCCTCCATATGCTCTACCCGTCCAGTCTTGTACGCATCTGGGTCCCAAGGAATCCAAACACCGACGGGACCAACATAAATATCATGATTAGGGTCGCTTTCGCGTAACTTTTTACATTTCTCCTCCGCCTCGTCTTGATTTCCAAAAACACCGCGTATCTTCAGACCACGTACAGATGTCTGGAAAGCATGTTCGCGGTTAAATTGTTCGTTTAGTTTATCCTCCTGCTTATCTAAGAAATTCTTGTAATCATCCTCAATTCCACTTTTCTTTAGTTTATCCGATTCTTCCTTGACAAAATCATTGAAATCGCCGATTAACGTTTCAACATTAATGTTGTGCTTGTACGAAATAAAATGGATGAATTCAAAATATCTTTCCATAGATTTAGAGAATTCCCAGTTTTTGATGAACTGGTTGAATAGATAGACTTCGCGCTTTTCTAAGATTTTCTCGGGTGAGACGAACGACATACATGCGAACTTCTGACCTGCGATAGGCTGGTCTTCATCACATAGGTCTACATACTTTGAATTCAAAGAACCGTCGGTATTCATTTTCTTCTCGTATCCAGACATTTTAGGAATATACAAAATATACAGACGACTATTTAAGTGATTTCAACTATTATTATTAAATTATTATTAAATTAGTATATTTTTTTTGTTGTAGTATAATATAAACGAAATGTTTGACTTAAATGAGTTAGTAAAGCGTGCTATTAAGTACTTAATTGAGGGTCTCGTTGTTGCTCTTGCTGCCTTCGCTATCCCCAAGAAGCAGCTTAACGTTGAGGAGATTATTATTATTGCCCTCACTGCTGCTGCCACATTCAGCATCCTTGATGTGTTTATCCCTGCTATGGGTTCTTCTGCTCGCGGCGGTGCTGGTTTCGGTATTGGCGCTAATTTGGTGGGTGGACTTAAGATGGCTGCATAAATAAAAAAATTTTATTGAAATAAATATGTAATTCAATAAAATAGTAGGTGTAATACGCCCAAAAACAAACATGTACCATATGCAATTAAGCATCATAATATGGATTATCGTGTATTTTCATTCCACAATATTGTTTCGGCTCTTCTTTATAATCAACTGGATTGTGTATACCAGCTTCCTTAGCACATTCAAGTAGGAACTTAAAATTACTCCAGAATTCGCTTTTGTGACCTATTGATTTTGTCATTACATGTGATAATTCGTGGATAGCTACAAACGTTAATGTGCTCTCGTCAATTAAATTATCATTATCTTGCTTCTCTTTATTCAAACAGAATGCTACCTTCTCGCCCTTATTCTCACTATATGCAGTGTAACTACTTGTAGGGAGGGTTTCCATAATTTTCTTAGGATTGAAGTTAGCATGTAGCCGTTTAACATTTTCCTTGTCGGGATATTTGTTCGTTACGTAGGTAACCAATTCCTTACATTTACCAGCTATCTTTGCGAGTAAGTCGGCTGCCTTTTCTATATTTTCTCTCTCGCGTACGCAATATTTATTACCATCAACCGAAGATACAATACATGTTAATTGAAAACTTTCGTAGTTTTCGCGATATACATAATAACTCGTGCTTAATATAAACCCGATGATAAAGTAGCCTAAAACGTCTTCGCTTCTCATTATACATAATCGCGATAAAAATCTACTTCCCCTGAAATATATTGTATAACCGTAAAAAGGTTATATAATATCCTAGTAAACTGTAATCTATTTATGCCTTACCAATCTCCATAGGTTGACGGGTAGAATCACCTTCAATGGTGCTCTGGTTCCATGGACCAATATCAGCCTTGGCAATTACAGGGTCGGAACGAAGTTGAAGGTTCGCGTTTCTCATGGACTGACCGATGGTATCAAGACCAATGTGGTAACCTGCGTCAAGAAGGTCGGGCATCTTTACGCCCTCAGCATCAACATTCGTAGGGTTTAAGTTATTCCACTCGCTATTTTTATCAGTAGGTAACAAATCGGTAGGATTCGCTACGGGCTGAAGAGCATAACCAGCCTCAGTCTTACCCTCCGAAGGCTTGGGGTCTTCGGTAGCAACAGCGTCAGCATTCTCGTCTACACCATTCTCATTGGTACCATCCTCCATGGTGTCGCGTACCATCTTCATTTGTCCGTTATAGGACATTAATCCCCATATAGCGATTATAGATATAATTAATACTAACAACATCTTTGGTGAAAAAAACTTAGCAAGTCCACGTTGAATATCTTTAAACATTTTGTTTATATAAACGTCTGATAAAAAATATTCACGCTATATTGTAAAAAATCGCTAAAATATAATGATTAGTCAGAATCATTCTCGCTAATTATACTTTCAGTATCCATATCTAAATCACTCGTATCACTATCAATATCATTCAACATGTATGTATTTTTAATATTCTTTGCTTCTAAATATGAAGATAGGGCTAGTTCTTTCGCCATCCTTGCTTTTTGTCTGGCATCCCGATACATTTTATAGTATACTTCGTTGGGTTCTCTTAAAGTGAGTTTATCGTCGGTAGGTAACTCTTCTAAAGTAAATACTACTTCTTCCATTGAATTATCAGTAATCTCGGGCACGATTTCATTGATTTGTGGGGTATCATCTACAACTATCTCTGTGTGTATGTTGTCCTCATCAATAACATCTTCAATAACATCTGTAATTCCGGAATCATGGACGATAGTCTCTTTTTCTGTATTTTTTCCTAAATTATTTGTGGGGTTATCATTCTCTGGTGATAATATCTCATCGTGTTCAATAGTAGACACAATATCATTCATCGCATCGGTTACTAGTAAGGATGGATTGAGTTCATTCACATCGCTGGTAGGTGTTTCCATTTGGCTACTCGGTTCAACGTCAATATTATCAATAACCGGTTCTTGTAATGGAACATTCACTTTTGTCTGTATAACACATTTATCAAACAGTTTAAATTCCTCGGGTCGCAGGACTAAAGCTTGTTTCATTTCGATTTCTATTTGAAAACTCCTGGCAGAACATTTGATACCTTGAATTTCAAGAACATTCATAAGTTTCATATCTTCTTTAATGGTTGTAAAATCCACTACATTCTCGTCTTCATCATATATCTTGATGGATGGTTTTTCCAATGCGGTAGGTATGTTTGTTCGTATTATGTAAAATTTCCCGGATTTATAAATCTTTAATGGAGATGTAAAATAGTTTTCAATATCCGCCTTTTCCATGTTACCGTCAAACCAGGAGTCGCGATGGTTGTAAATATACTGAATACAGTGTTCTTCTAATTTTTCAAACCACTGAATAATGAACTCATCTTCATTCGTAAAAAGTAGGTCAGTATAATATTTCCTACCATGTTTTACAAACCCATTACGCGTGTTACATGTAGGAGGTTGTATATATATTGGACTGTTCTCCTTTTTGAACCGTATAAAATAATTACCACCGGAAATCAAAGTCGGCTTTGATAATATTAGGCGTGTGAAGTCAAAATCGCGTAACTTTCCATTGGTATCGTATATTTGCTCCATAATAATTTATATGTCCGGTTCTCTTTATTATAATTTTATCATTAAACATTAGTTTTACGTTTGAACTATGGGTATCATTTCTTTGACTTTTGTATTACGGAATGTATGCGAAGTTTACGGGATAGTTGTATAGAATTTTTTCAAGACGAGAACATAAAGCGAGATTTACGGGAAATAGCAAAACCAATCCTAAATACAATATACGACGAATTGAACGTGTACGTATGGATTGTATTTGTTTATAATATATTTTTGATTTTTATCATTTTAGCGAATTTGTTCTTATTGATTCGTCTATTGAGGTATTCAAATAAAGTATCTTATATAGATTAATATGTGCTTTTATACTATAATGGCATCCCACAAGACAAATAAGCGTTCATACAAAAAGCGCCCTGTTAAAAAAACAACCCAAAAAGGAGGTGATATT